>SXGS01706944.1_pt1 | contig 13336 bp, 12 predicted proteins | sample 3174681 | NCBI WGS metagenome assembly SXGS01 (sample SAMN11356861, study PRJNA531348) | freshwater metagenome | isolation source: freshwater sample F1-80 | place: China: Fuxian Lake, Yuxi | collected 2017-12-25
GCATGGTCGACATGCTGAACAAGGGCGAAGAACTGCCGGTCGATCTGAAAGGCCGCTTTATTTATTACGTCGGCCCGGTTGATCCGGTGCGTGAAGAAGTCGTCGGCCCAGCCGGCCCAACCACCGCTACGCGGATGGACAAGTTCACCCGACAGATCCTTGAAAGCACCGGCCTGCTGGGCATGATCGGCAAGTCCGAGCGCGGCCCGATTGCTATCGAAGCGATCAAAGACAATAAAGCCGTTTACTTGATGGCCGTGGGCGGCGCTGCTTATCTGGTTGCTCAGGCGATCAAGAAATCGCGCGTGGTGGCCTTCGCCGAACTGGGTATGGAAGCCATCTACGAGTTCGACGTGAAAGACATGCCTGTCACAGTGGCAGTCGACACCAAGGGCGAGTCGGTGCACATCACCGGCCCGGCCATCTGGCAGCAAAAGATTCACGACAGCCTGGCGGTCGAGATCAAGTAAGCACCGTTGAAAAACAAAAAACCCGGCTTTGCGCCGGGTTTTCTGTTTATGGCGCGCCGGATTGTACATCCGGCGCAGAGGTCACTACCAATCAGCGATGACTGGCCGCCTCGTGATCATCCGCTTCAGTCGCTGCGGTATCCGGCTCGGACTCGTCGGAGATATCCACCGGAGTCGCCAGCACCTTGTCGATGCGTTTGCCATCCATGTCGACAACTTCAAACATCCAGCCGTCCCACTGAACACGGTCACTGGTTGAAGGCACGCGCCCAAGCAGCAACATGAACATGCCTGATACGGTGTGATAACGACCCTTGTCTTCCTCAGGTACTGTTTTCAACACAAGGCGATCTTTCATTTCCGGAATCGGGATCGCACCGTCGAGCAACCAGGAGCCGTCGTGCCGTTGCACCGCCCATGAGTCCTCCGCGTTGTTAGGCGTGAACTCACCGGTAACGGCTTCAAGGACGTCTTGCAGCGTAACGATGCCTTCAAGCTCGCCGTACTCATCGATGACAAATGCCATTTGCATACCGCTGGCGCGGAATTGTTCGAGCAACTCCATGCCGGTCAGTGTTTCAGGCACAAACACACAGGGTTGCAGCTGTTCGGTAAAGTCCGGTTTTTCACCTTTGGCCAGACAGGCAAAGGCCTTCTTGGCGTGAATAACCCCCAGCAGATTATCCAAGCCACCGTCGCACACGGGGAATCGCGAGTGCTCGGATTCAATCATGGCTTGAATGTTGTCTTCAGATGCTTTGCGCACGTCGACAAACACCAGATCAGAACGTGGGATCATCAATGAGCCCAACTGCCGGTCATCAAGGCGGAATACGTTCCTTACCATCGCGTGTTGATGCTGCTCGATCACACCAGACTCGGAGCCTTCCTCGAGCATGGCGTGAATTTCTTCTTCTGTGACGCCGGAATTATTGATTTGGCGAACACCCATGATTCGCAAAATGGTGTGGGTAGACCAGGTCAGCAACATGACAAACGGACGCGTCATAAATGACAAGGTCACCATCGGTCGTGCAACCAGGCGCGCAATGGCCTCCGGATTGAGCTGACCGATACGTTTGGGAACCAACTCACCGATCACGATCGACACATAGGTGATGACAATAACCACACCAGCAGTCGCGGCAATGCCCGCGGTACTGGCTGGTACACCTTGGGCCTGCAACCAGATGGCCAAAGGACCGGCAAGCACAGCCTCACCGACGATACCGTTCAAGATACCAATCGACGTGATACCAATCTGAATCGTTGATAGAAACTTGGTAGGGTCTTCTGCCAGTTTCAATGCGATCGCTGCGGCCGAATCACCATCCGCTGCAAACTTCATCAAACGAGCCTTTCTGGCTGCGACCAGAGCGATTTCTGACATGGCAAATAAGCCATTTAGAACAATCAACAGAGCCAGCGCGAAAAATTCCAACTTAATCTCCTGCGTGCATCAAAAGTGCACATTCTGCTATCCACGCAATGCCATTCGAAGACAGTGCAACGTCAATCAGGCATGCCTTAAACACGATATGGTTTTGACCAAACGGTAGCTGCCTGCTCAAGCGGCCGCTTGAGGAGAATAATTGCCCGCCAAAAAAACAGACGCAGGCGTGACGTAGCGAATCAACCTGACGAGGTTCGACGCTTGGACTGGACAATAACGGGGGGATGCAGCGGAACGCGGAGGAGAGAAGCAGCTGCTGGACATAGGCATTCTTCGACAGTGCAAATGCTGGCTGTTGAAGTGACTACTGGGAGGTTCCTGAAAGGTTGTCATACACAGGGTTTCAAAAGTACGGGGCAACATATTAAGGCCGAAGTTGCACTCGCATGAAGCCATTTTTTAACAATTTGTGTTGCGCTCTAAACCCGACCATGGCCCAACCGCCGAAGCCGTTCAAGCCTTCATGAGAGGCCTGACACCTTAGTTCAGTGCAACGGATATCTCAAAACGGTGAAATGTATGGCCCGATAAGCCGTACATGCGACACCCCATCAAGGGCGTATCTGGCAAACAAAGCGATGAGCCAACGACGCCATGTCGCAGGCTCTAGATGAGCCTTGGCTGATCTCCCACGCGCCCATAGCTACAAATCCCCGTTAATCCTTGGTTTGCCGCGCCGTCTTAGGCATTTCAGGCAACACGCCTCATCTGAACTGCAAGCCCAGAAAAGGCCGCCATCCGCGCGGGTTGTTTCTGACACAGAGGGCAAACAGCCATATATCGCGACAATTTATTGACCATAAAAAACGACATTAAACCGTCAGTCATGCCGATATAGCCCTTTATCGCGCCGGCCACTTACCGGCTATGGGCATGGTTTCAAAGCGCCTAGGCTGGGCCTTTCATGCACCAGCAACTGGGAGAGCAGCCATGTCAAACCTACTTTGTAATGCCCTGCAACGCCTCACTGCCATCGGCCTCTTCGCCCTGCTGACGTGCAACTTGGCCAATGCAGCACCGTCACATTCAATGAAAGGGCCGCGCCCGGTGATCTGGTCCGATTTTCTGGGCATGAATGCGCAACTGCCGTGGTTTCCGGAAAATACCTATCGTCAGCAAATCAGCAAACTCAAGGAACTGAACCTGCACTGGGTGCGTTTAGGGCTGCACTGGGATCGACTGGAGCCAAGTCCAGGACAATGGCAACTGCATGAGCTGGACCGGCTGATGCAAGTCATGAGCGATGAACAACTCAAACCTTTGGTCTATCTGGTTGGCTCAGCCCCCTTTGCCTCTTCTGCGCCCAACGGCGTGAGCAATGCGGATCAATACCCGCCCATCAATGCGCAACTGTTTGCCAGCAGCTTCAGCTACCTGGCCAACCGTTACCCGAAAGTGAGCGCCTGGCAGGTGTGGAACGAGCAAAACATCCCATCGTTCTGGCAACCCGCCGAAGACCCAGCGCACTACCGCAACCTACTGGAAACCAGCTTGCAGCAACTCAGCAGCACGCAACCCACAGCAACACAGGTGATTGGCGGGCATGCTTACTACAGCCAAATGCCATTGCGTGGTGGTTTGATGCTGGAGGCGTTGCTGCAACAAGGCAGCCTCAAACCAGATCGTGTCACGGCCTACCATCCCTACACCCAGACGCCCGAGGGTGATGTACCCGCCAGCGGTGACTTTCTCAGCAATGCAGGCACGCTCAATCAGCACCTGCGCCGTAATGGTAGTGGGCCGATCTGGGCAACCGAGTTTGGCTGGTCGAGCTATGCCGGGCCTGTGGAAATGCAGCCGATCATCGGCGAACTGGGCCAGGCCGACTACATGCTGCGACGCCTGGCCCTGATGAGCGCGATGGACTTCGATAAGGTGTTTCTCTTCACCCTGAGCGACCTTGACGCGCGGGCCACTGTGCGTGATCGCAGCTACGGTTTATTGCGCCTGGATGGCAGCGAAAAACCGGCTTATGGTGCACTCAAGCGTCTGCTGCAGATTACCGGACCACAGCTAACGCCTCTTACCCCACCGGCATTCGCCAACGCGCCCCAAGGCATGATCAGCATCGCCTGGCAACGCGCCGATGGCCGCTGGCTATGGCTGTTCTGGGCGCAAGAAGCGGGCACGGTACGCCTCTTACGCAACGGCCAAGGCACCTTGCATAACCCCCTGCACGGCACCGAACAGAGTGTGCGCGCCACTGGCGGTGGCATCACCGTAAACGTCAGCCGTGAACTGCAAATTTTACTGCTCTAGACGATGCCACCCGTGCGACCGAGGGCTGCACGGGTGGCGAGTGGGCGCATTGACGACGCTCCCCTCAGTCATCCCGCGTCAGCACTTCTAGCAGTTCAATTTCGAAGATCAGGTTGGAGTGCGGCGTGATATGCGCGCCAAACTGGCGCTCGCCGTAGCCCAGATGCGAAGGCACAAAGAGTTTGCGCTTGCCGCCGACCTTCATGCCCATCAGCCCCTGATCCCAACCCTTGATGACCCGGCCGGTGCCGATCACGCATTGGAACGGCTTACCGCGCACGAGCGAGGAGTCGAACAGCGTGCCGTCCTCCAACCAGCCCTGGTACTGGGTGGTGATCAACGCCCCCCTGACCACTGCTTTGCCGTCACCCTCCTTCACGTCTTCGATTACCAACTCGTTACTCATCACTCACCTCACTTTGCGTCGCCTGCTCAGGCGCGGACGTATTGGACATTCATGCAACCGGCGGTTCCAGCAGCGCCAGCAACGCGGCCAACTGCGCTTCCAGTTCCGCGTATTGTGCCGGGGCCAGCGGGGCCACCAGACGCGCCAGGTTGTCGACATGCGCAGTCACTGCTCGGTCGATCAACGCCAGACCGGCCGGCGTCAACTGCACCAGCATGCTACGGGCATCATGCGGGTTGGCCACACGGCTAACCCAGCCGGCGGCTTCCAGTTGCTGCAGCTGCCGGGTCATGGTGCCGGAGGTGATCATCAACGCCGAATACAGTGCAGTCGGGGCCAAACAATGGGGCTCACCCGCACGGCGCAAGGTGGCCAGCACGTCGAACTGCCAAGCGCTCAACCCAAAGGTGCTGAATACCGCATCCAGCTCGCGGCGCAGCAAGGCGGCGCAGCGGCCCAGCCGGCCAATCACGCCCATTGGGCTGACATCCAGATCAGGCCGTTCACGCTGCCATTGTTGAAGAATGGCATCGACGGCATCCAAGGGGCGCACTTCGGTCATGCTGACACTCCAATTTTTATCTTGAATTCAAGACAAGTCGATATTAGCCTCGTATTTTATCTTGAATGCAAGACAACTGCATGGAGTGCGTTGCCATGAATAACACGTGGCTGAATGTGTTGATGACCGCGTTGGCCCCGGCTATCTGGGGGTCGACCTACATCGTCACCACCGAACTGCTGCCGCCGGATCGTCCCTTTACGGCGGCGCTGCTGCGTGCGTTGCCGGCGGGCTTGCTGTTGGTGCTGTACAGCCGTTACTGGCCGGCACGCCGAGACTGGCCGCGCCTGCTGGTACTGGCGGCATTGAACATTGGCTTCTTTCAGGCGTTGTTGTTTGTCGCGGCTTACCGCTTGCCGGGCGGCCTGGCGGCAGTGGTCGGGGCGATTCAACCGCTGCTGATGATGGGGCTGGTGTGGTCGCTGGATCATCAACGGCCGGCCAGCGCCGCTGTAGTGGCCAGTGTGGTCGGCATTGCCGGGATGGCCGCGCTGCTGTTGGCACCGGGCACCCACTGGGACTTGATCGGCATTGTCGCCGCCTTTGTCGGCACCGCCTGCATGGCCAGTGGCACCTACCTGACGCGACGCTGGCAATTGTCGCCGCCTCTGCTGGCGTTTACCGGCTGGCAATTGTTGCTGGGCGGCCTGTTGCTGCTGCCGTTGGCCTACTGGATAGACCCCCCCCTGCCCACGCTCAGCCCACAGCACTGGTTGAGCTATGCCTACCTGTCCGTGTTCGGCGCGCTGCTGGCGTATGGCCTGTGGTTTCGCGGCATTGCCCGCCTGGCACCGGTGGCGGTGTCGTCGCTGGGCTTACTCAGCCCTTTAGTGGCGGTGTTGTTGGGTTGGTTGTTACTGGATCAGCGCCTGACTGGGATCGCACTGTTGGGCATGGTGGCGGTGTTGGGCAGCATCCTCACCGTGCAGTGGGCCAGCCGTGCACCGGCCCGCGCCCATACCTGAACCGGCAGGGCGCAGCACCCGCGGGCGCTGCACCCTCGCGCGGTAGAAACGCAGGCTAAAGCCGGTGTAGAACGAGCGGCCCATGCCCGGCACTGCCGTGCCCCAAGGGATGCCATTCATCGACATGGTACGGCCCTGCGCGGTGTAAGCGCCGCCGGTTGGCAGGTAGTAGAACTTGTCAGCCAGGTTCTCCACGCCCACATCCACCCGCAGGTTGTCCCAGCTGTGGCTCAAACGCAGGTTGAACAGGCTGTAGCCCGCCGTCTGGATTTCATTGCACACCGTCGAGCCATCTTTCTTGGCCTGCACGCTGACCATTTCCAGGCTGTTGCTCCAGCCGCCCTGCTGTTGCGTCAGGGCCAGCGTGGTGTTGAGCGGCATGATGTTGTAGAGCGCATCGCCCGTGTCACGGTTTTTGCCGTTGCTGTAATTCACCACTGCCTGCACGCCCCACTGTCCCCAATCATTGCGCAGCAGCGGCATACGCCCAGCCATATCGACGCCATAAATGCGCGCGGACTGGTTGCTGTACTGCAGCACGTTGAACTGGTCAGCAACGACCGTTTGGCCCGGCAGGGCCTGCGCGTCGATGAAGTCGTCGATGTAGGTGTAGAACGGCGTGACCTTGAGCTCATGGCGGCGGTCTTCGCTGTGCCAGTCCAGTGTGACCGATGCGATGTGCGCGGCTTCCGGCTTGAGGTCGACATCGCCAACATAGCCATTACCGTCGCCGACAAAGTTGTTCATGGTCGCAGCCATGGCCCAGGTGGACCAGGTGTAACGCTCGTACAGATTGGGTGAGCGCACCTTGCGCGCCACACCGAACTCAAGGTCGAGATGGGCGTCATGGTTGTAACGGGCCAGGGCGGTCAGGTCGATGTTGTGGTCACGCTGGCTGCGATCACTGGCATTGAAGGCGGCCGAATCACGGCGCTGATTGTTCAGCATCATGCCCATGCCGTTGGTATCGGCGTAGCCTTTCACCTCGCCGGCATCGGTGGCGACGTGCTCATAGCGCAAGCCCAGCAAGGTCAGCCAGGCGGGGTTGATCTGCCGCTCCCATTCGCCAAAGACGCCGATGCGGTCGCGCTCACCGTCGTTGATGTTCTCAAAGGTGCCGGGCCACATGCCGCCACCGGAGGCCGGCCAGTAGTCATTCAGGCGGTAGCGCTGGTATTCGCTGCCGATGCGCAGCAAATCATGCTCGGTCAACTCAACCGTGGCCTTGAGGTTAAGGCCCAGGGTTTTGCCCTCACTTTCCATCGGCATACCGGCGGCGCAGGTGGCGCTGATCGGGCTGCAGGCACTGCCCGCGCCCGACGCCGCGCCATACCAGAAGCGCTTGTCCGGGCCGAAGTCCATCTTGTGCTCGACCTGTTCGTGGTACAGCTGCGTTTCCAGACGGCCCCACTCGAACTGCGCGGTATGGCGCAGGTTGATGCGCTGCTGGCTGTTGTCGGTCATGTCCATGCGCTGATTGGGGAACAGCTCTTGCGGCACCTGCTGATAGCCCAAGGTCAGCTCCAGCACGTCCTCACCCAGCTTGTAGGCCATGCCCAGCTCATGGTCACGGCGCTCAAAGGCGGTGGACGCCACTTCATCCAGCGCCGCGCCCTCTCCCACCCGCCCCGTGGCGGTGCTGTCTTTAAAGTCAGCGCCGGCCATGTAGTTGTTGGCCTTGCTGTAACTGCCGCTGTAACGGATGTGGAACACCTCGCTGGCGTGCATCACCGAGGCATTGCCGCCGCGTGCGTCGTTATTACTGCGCCAGAAACCACCCACCTCGCCTTGATTAAGGCTCTCGGCTCCGACCTCAGCGAAAACCGGCGCCTGACTCTGCGCCACGATAGTGCCGCCAATGCTGTCACCGCCCAGGCTGACCGGGGTAATCCCGGCTAACACCTGCAACGTACCCAGGTTGCTGGGGGCCACGTAGGACAGGGCCGGGTTCATGTGGTTGGGGCAGGAGGCGATCAGGTCCATGCCATCGACCTTGATGCGCAAACGGTCATTACTCAGGCCGCGAATGGCCGGCAGGCTGGAAAAACCACCCGCGCCGTTAAGGCTCACGCCCGGCACATCGCGCAGCAGCGAAGCGGTATCAGAGGTCGCCGGAATCAGGCTGCTGATGCGCTCGGCGCTGGGCTGCTCGGTGGCTTCAACCGGGGACTGGCCTTGCACAAGGGTATCGGGCAATTGCAGGTATTCGGCCTGCGCTTTCGGGCTGATTTCAGCGGCAACCGCCAGGGCCAGCGGGCTCATCAAACTGATAAGGGCAACAGAACGGGCGTAACGAGGTGCAGACATAGGTAAAAATCCTGTCAGGCAATGCATTCACAGCAGCGCCCCCACCTTGCAGAGGCGCGGTGACGCTGAATCAAAAAGCAACGCGAAACACACGCTGAAAAACGTGTGTCAGGCCTGACGAGGCGGTGCGCGCGACTGCGCACCGGGGAAGACACCGCACGGCGGCAACGCCGGATCAGCGAAGGGAGAAACGGCGGGAGCTGCCACCACGCGCGGCGGCGCAAATGGTGAGGTGTTGAATAATGCGGGCGATGACAACAGGAGGGTGCAATAGCCGCATTTGGCCCACTCATCGGCATGCGCCTGCGGCATGTCGGATGCTTTATGGTCGCCGCACGCCAGCTCGTCGAGCCACTGCCAGTCCGTGGACGACTGCCCCAACGCCAGCCCCTGCCCCAACAAGGGCCCGAGCAGCAACAGGCACATGGCCGCAAGGCCAAGCCAGTTACCGAAGCGGTGGGAGTGTTTAGGCAACACAGCAAATACCCGAGCAAAGGGGGGCGCGATAATAGCCGGATCTGCCACTGTGCAGGCCACCTGAGGCAAACCGACGCAGCGAACAGCGTTACCGCGCTATTAGAGCCGCGTCGCTCGGGCGCGATATTGATCCAGATCAGCCGCGCAACACGCTCAAGCGTGCCGGGCTTTGCACAACCGACGGCCGCTGACACAAATACCGCGTGCAACTGACCCGCAAAAACGACGCGAAATTAACCACCTCACCGCGGTAGTCCATGACCTCGTCATACAACTTGGTGATCAGCTGATTGGTGGTCATGCCGTCGACTTCGGCAATCTCGCGCAGGATGTCCCAAAACTGATTTTCCAAACGCAGGGTGGTGACCACGCCGCGAATCCGCAGCGAGCGGGCACGGGACTCATACAGAATCGGATCGGCTTTGACATACAGCTCGCACATGGCGGCTCCTCGATGACACGGGCCTGCAAGCAGGCCCTCATACACACGTAGCCCGGATGCAATCCGGGACCCTAAGGTGCAGGCGCTCCCGGATTGCATCCGGGCTACGTTACCCAAAGGCTTACAGCGTGATCTGCGTACCCAGCAGGCCGAGAAACGCCGCCAGCCAGTTGGGATGCGCCGGCCAGGCCGGTGCCGTCACCAGATTACCTTGAACATGCGCCTGATCCACGGCGATGTCGATATAGCGCCCGCCCGCCATTGTCACGTCCGGGCCACAGGCTGGATAAGCGCTGCATTCGCGCCCTTTCAAAATGCCAGCCGCCGCCAGCAACTGGGCACCGTGGCAAACCGCTGCAATTGGCTTAGCGGCTTTATCAAACGCCTGCACCAGCGCCACAACCTGAGGATTCAAGCGCAGGTACTCAGGCGAACGGCCGCCCGGAACCACCAAGGCATCGTAGTCTTCGGCTTTGACCTGAGCGAAATCAAAGTTCAGGGCAAAGTTATGCCCCGGCTTTTCGCTGTAGGTTTGCTCGCCTTCAAAATCATGGATGGCGGTGCGCACCGTCTGCCCGGCGGTTTTGTCCGGGCACACGGCGTGCACCTGATGCCCCACCATCAGCAATGCCTGAAACGGCACCATCACTTCGTAGTCTTCGACGTAGTCGCCGACCAGCATGAGAATCTTCTTCGCCGCCATGTGCCTGCTCCTTGAATGAACCGAGAAGGCCACAGTCTGCTGCCGATACAGCGGTCGCGGGTAATAGCCCGGTACTACAACACAGATGGGTTGATCGACGGTCAGTGGTAGATGCGATTGAGGGGCAAAACGACGAAGCCCAACAAGGCCTGTCACGACCCGTTGGGCTTCGCGGTGTTCAACGCCGGGCTACAGCCGTGCTGGGCTGGCTTATTCCAGCACTTCCTCGTCACGCAGCAGCACGTAGGTGCAGCCGCTGTCGTCTTCCAGGTAGTCGTGCACATAGAACATCACGATCTCCCCTAACCCTGGTTGGGCGGCCACGTAATCACCGATATCGACGGTGAAGTGGTTTTTTGAGCCGGGCGTGGCTTCACACTCGATGCGCGCGTTGACGAACAACTCGGGCGCGCTTTCGCCGAAATAATCTTCGCGCTCCGCCGCGTCCCAATCCGCCGGTGCTTCGAAGGGGCCGCAGAACAGCACCTTGGCATCACCCAGATCCACTTCCTCAGCCTCAGGGTCTTGCTCATCGGCGCGGTACACGGTGCAGTCCTGCGCGTCAGGGTGTTGCAGGATGGCCCGACGGGCCGCCAGTTGTTGCTCAGTATCCATAGGGGGCATAACGATCTCCGAGCGTAGGCGCTTAAGGTCAGGACAAAGCTCACCCGCCATCAGGTTGCAGGCAAGCCTGAGCAGGCTATGGGCTGATGAGCGTAGAGCGCAAGCAGTGAAATGCCCAGCGCAGCTTGAGTGCCGATTTTTTTGCGACTTAATTTGCGGTTAAGCCTGCAGGCAGAGACTCACACCCCTCTTCACAAATGAGGTTCCTGCCATGGAACTGCCTTGGGTGTATTCAGACACTGCGCTTGCACAGATCGGTCGCGAACAGCCGTTCAACCTGTATCTGGCCAATCGGCAAAGCCCGCGTCGCGCTGCTATTGAAGCCTTTATCAGCGAGCGCTTCGCCGTCCATCACCGGGCGCATATCCGCCATTTCATGCCCAGCCTTTTGAGCCTGGAAGATGGCAGCGGCCAGTTGCTGGGGGCCGTGGGTTTGCGCAGCGCAGCCGGTGCGCCGTTGTTTCTGGAGCGCTACCTGCAACAGCCGGTGGAACAGGTGATCACCGCCAAACAGGGCGCGCAAACCACACAACGCGCGCAGTTGGTCGAGGTTGGCAATCTGGCCGCTGCCAGTCCGGGTGCCGCGCGCCTGCTGATCGTGGCGCTGACGGATCTGCTGGTGGCGCTGGGTTATCGCTGGGTCTGCTTTACCGGCACCTTGGCCTTGCTCAACAGTTTTCAGCGCTTGGGCCTGACGCCTGTGGCGCTGGGCGCGGCCAACCCCGAATGCCTGGGCGATGAACAAGCCGACTGGGGCACTTACTACGACAACCGGCCACAGGTCATGGCCGGCGACATTTATGCCGGGCACCAGCGCCTGCTGCAACTGGGTGCTTACCCGCGCCTCGCCCATCAGGCTTTTTATGCTCTGGAGGACATGCCCCATGTGGCCTGCAGCTGATCGCTTTTTCGCCAGCCTGAGCGCCTTTGGCAACGCCGCCGCGTTGCGTGAAAACGAGCGCCAATTGAGCTACCGCCAACTGTTGCAAGAGGTCGACCAGCGCAGCAAGCAGCTGCTCGAACTCGGCGCACAGCGCGTCGCATTGGCGCTGGATAACGGCATTGACTGGGTGCTCTGGGACCTCGCTGTGCTGCATGCCGGGCTGGTCTGCGTACCGCTGCCCGGCTTCTTTTCCAGCAGCCAGCAAGCGCACGTGCTGGACAGCGCGGGCATTGACTGCCTGATCGGCCCGACCAGCCCGCTTTATGACGCACTGGGTTTCAGCCCCAGCAGCGCCGGCCTGCAACAACGGCCACGGGCGCAGCTCAGCGAACTGCCCGCCGGCACCTGCAAGATCACTTACACGTCGGGCACCACCGGGCAGCCCAAAGGCGTGTGCCTGGACAGCGCCACGCAACTGGCCGTAGCGCAGAGCCTGGTACAAGCCAGCGCCAGCTGCGCGGTCGAACGTCACCTGTGCGTGCTGCCCTTGGCCACCCTGCTGGAGAACATCGCCGGGGTCTATGCCCCCCTGCTGGCCGGTGCACAGGTTGAATTGATGCCGATGGCGCAGGTCGGCCTGCTTGGCGCCAGCCAGTTTGACCTGCCGCGCTTTTTGGCCGCTCTGGCCCAGGCTCAGCCCAACAGCTTGATCGTGCTTCCGCAGTTGCTGCTGGCACTGGTCAGCGCCGCCGAACGTCGCTTGCCCCTACCGAACAGCCTACGTTTTATCGCCGTCGGCGGTGGCCGCGTCGCCAGCCAATTGCTGCTGCGTGCCGAAGCGTTGGGCTTACCTGTCTACGAGGGCTATGGCCTGTCCGAATGCGCCTCGGTGGTGTGCCTGAACACCCCGGAAAACCGCCGCATCGGCAGCGTCGGCCAACCGTTGCCGCACCTGCAGGTACGCCTGGGGGCAGACGGCGAAGTGCTGGTCAAAGGCCCGCGTTTGCTCGGTTACCTGGGTGAGCCAAGCCCAGCAGAAGAATGGCTGGGCACCGGTGATCTGGGCCATTTCGACGGTCCGTTTCTGGTGCTGCACGGGCGCAAGAGGCACCAGTTCATCACCGCCTTTGGCCGCAACGTCAACCCGGAATGGGTCGAGGCCGAACTGGTCCAGCAACTGCCAATCGCCCAGGCCTGGCTGCACGGCGAAGCCCTGCCGGGCAACGTGGCGGTGCTGGTGCCGCGCTTCCCGAATACCCCTGACAGCCAATTGGCCGAAGCCGTGGCGACGGCCAACCAGGCCCTGCCCGACTACGCCCGCGTGCACCACTGGCTGCGCGCCGAACAGCCCTTCAGCAGCGCCAACACGCTGGCCACCAGCAACGGCCGGCTGCGCCGCACCGCCCTGTTTAACCACTACCAACACGCCATCGAACAAGTGATGACGACCGAACCCTGCTACGGAGATGCCTGATGAGCTTCTATGAATCCCTGCTCGAACACACCAGCGCTGAACGCAACTACCTGCTCAGCGCACCGATCATTGCCCAGGCCATGGCCGGTACCGTCAGCCTGAACAGCTACGTGGCCTTTCTCACCGAGGCCTATCACCACGTTAAACACACCGTGCCCTTGCTGATGGCCTGCGGCGCGCGTTTGCCAGAACGGCTGGAGTGGTTGCGCGAAGCTATCGGCGAATACATCGAGGAAGAAACGGGCCACCAGGAATGGGTGCTCAACGACATCGCCGTGTGTGGTGCAGACAAAGAAGCGGTGCGCCACGGC
>SXGS01287811.1_pt1 | contig 13333 bp, 15 predicted proteins | sample 3174681 | NCBI WGS metagenome assembly SXGS01 (sample SAMN11356861, study PRJNA531348) | freshwater metagenome | isolation source: freshwater sample F1-80 | place: China: Fuxian Lake, Yuxi | collected 2017-12-25
AAAAACTTGGCATGCTCGGCTCATTCAAGATTCAGAAAGAGGAATCCAGTTCGGCAGGTATTCGTCGCATCAAAGCGGTCGTATCGGGTGGATCCAAGGATATCGACGTTGCGGTCGAGGCATCGCTATAGTGGCGTCCGATGATGTTCACGTCGCCGACATTTCTTTTCCTTTTTTTTCCTGCAGTTGCAGGGCTGTATTGCCTCTGTCCGAGACGTCAAAAACATCTTCTTCTCTTCGTTGCCAGCATTCTCTTTTATAGCTGGGGAGATCCCGGAGGCATTGTCTATTTACTTGGAAGCATCGTTCTCAACTTCATCTTTGGCATTCTCATAGAACGAGGATCTCCCCGAAGAAGAGGATGGCTAACGCTGATTTTCGGTATTGCATTGAATGTGGGAGGACTCATGTATTTGAAGTACACAGGATTCTTTATTAACTCCTTGAACATCCTTAGTTCACTGCAGCTCTCTTGGACGTCCGTGCATATACCGCTTGGGATTTCATTCTTCACGTTTCATGCGATTTCTTATCTCGTGGATGTCTGGAGGAAGAAGAGGACTGCTCAGCGGTCCGTTCTTAAGTTCGGTCTTTACATTGCATTCTTCCCTCAATTGCTTGCCGGTCCGATCATGCGGTACGAGGAGTTCGGCACTCAGCTGGATTCGTTGCCGCCGCGGCTGAATCTTGAAGACCTGCACTTCGGTTTTCAGCGGTTGGTTCTCGGTCTTGGAAAGAAGACACTGCTCGCAGACCCGCTTGCGCTCATTGTCGATCCGGTATTCGCCGCTTCTCCTTCTCTTCTCTCCGTCCAGTCGGCATGGATAGCACTCGTGGCATACGCTCTGCAGATCTACTTCGATTTTTCCGCATACTCCGATATCGCCATCGGTCTCGGCCGTCTCTTCGGGTTTCGCCTTCCGGAGAACTTCCGCACCCCGTATGCCGCACTGTCTGTCACCGATTTTTGGCGACGTTGGCACATCTCCCTTCTTTCCTGGCTTCGTGAGTACGTTTATATCCCTCTCGGAGGGAGTCGCATCTCACCGGTTCGAACCGGCATCAACATCATGATCGTCTTCACGCTCTCCGGTCTCTGGCATGGGGCGGGATGGCATTTCGTATTCTGGGGGATGTATTTCGGCGTGCTTCTGGTGCTTGAGAAATTCGTTCTTGCGAAGCTGCTTAAAGAAATACCTCACCTGCTGCGTTGGATGCTGACCATCGGCTTCGTGCTTCTTGGATGGGTGTTCTTCAGGAGTCCGACCCTTGCTTCCGCTCTGCAATATCTTATGGTTCTTGCAGGATTCCCATCGGGTTCGGAAACGCTTCCGTTTCCCGAGAGAGTGAGCAGCGCTCTTGTCTTGCTTTTCCTCGGCATGCTCACTGTTTGCGCGGAACATCTCATCACATTGTTGTTGTCGAAATCCCGCTTGCGAAATCCCGCTCATCAGAGTTTCTTCGTCATCGTTGCCGATGCAGGATCATTCGTTGTATTTCTCCTGAGTCTTGGAGTCATTGCATCCAAAACGTATCACCCGTTTCTCTACTTCCAGTTCTGATCTATGCCTTCGCTTCGTTTCATCTGCAGGAGCAAGGTGCTGTTTGTCACTGGATGCATTGCTATTTTTTTTGCTTCTGCCATCGCTTTGTTCTTCCCGGTATTCTGGAGCGATAAGGAATACCGAAATCTTGCGCCGCTTCCTCATCTTGATGATCGCGGAGGTATCGATGCGTATATCCGCGATCACTTCGGATTGAGAGGACCTCTGGTTGGTCTTGCCAATCTTTACTCATTGCTTTTCTTTCATGAGGCGCAGGATCAGCGCATGGTTCTCGGGAAAGAAGGTTGGATTTTCTACAATGAATACTCTGAAATTCCCTACGAAACTCCCCTCAGTTTGGAGCAGCTGGAGATATGGCGAGCGTACATGGAGGAGCGAACGCGCTGGTTTCGGCGCCATAAGATTCCTTTTTATTTCTTTGTAACCCCCGATAAGCAGAGCATTTATCCGGAGTATGTCGAACGTACTCGCACGGTTCCAACACGTACGCGCCAACTGAAGGAGTATCTGGAGAAACACTCATTCGTTCGCATTCTCGAGCCTACCGATGCCTTATTGGAGGCGAAGAAGAACGGCATTCGTCTGTTCTACAAGTACGGAACGCACTGGAATTCGAGCGGTGCATTCTTTGCATATCGTTTTCTTGCGCAACATCTTCCCGCCTTTATTCCGGAACCGATGGGATTGGAGCGATTGCAGAGTCAGGTTGTGCCTTCGGAGAAGTCGCTCCTGAGGATGATGCATCTTCAGGTTCTCGGCATCTTCGATCGTTCGGTCGAAAGCTCACTCAAGATTTCTCGTGCAGCCATCATCGATTCTTCGCAGCCCTTACTTCCTTCCACCGGCTGGCTTCTCTTCTCCACAGGGGACCCTCGTCTGAAGCGAGCGCTTGTCTATCATGATTCTTTTTTCAGCTGGATGATGCATTTTTTCTCACAGCATTTCGATAAGGTGCTTTACGTGAGGAGCGGAACAATGCAGATGAACGCCGAAGATTTTCAGTCCATACACCCGCAACTGGTCATTCAACAGTTCGTAGAGCGGAAATTGAAGTATGCTCGGCCTTCTCTCGAGCCATGGATGAAGGAAGAGAACGATCGATTCAAGGATTGATTTCTGACAGGCGGGCGATGCATGCATAGTTTCATTGGCATTTTCCCTATTCCATTTGCTATTCTTCAGGCATACTTTCGTCCTTTATCTTTTTTCCAACTCCTATGCGCATCGCACGAATCACAAGCCTTTCATTCATCGCCTCTTTTCTCACCGTCTCCTCCGCATTCGCCGCGGGCATGATGCAGAAGTCCGAACCCATGAACGGATTCACGAGAGGCGAGAACCCCGAGTGGATGACCATCAACACCGACTCCAGAGATTTCGACATGCGGCATCGCGACTATCAGAGAGATGCCGAAGCAGAGCGTGTGCTTTGGCTTCGCACGCATGAAGGCATGATGGGTTCGGCGGCCTACGTCAAGGCGAAGCGCGAGTTCCATCAGCATCGCAATCTGATGCACAGGATGTGGATCCTGCAGCAGACCAGAGGCATGAGGAAAGGAAGCACCATGATGAAGGTGCGTGTCACGGAACCTGCTGTGCAGAATATCGATCTTACTCCTGAGACTTCCATTCAGTCTCGAACGTTCAGTGGCAATGCGCCGAGTCGCAGGACCATGGTCCGTGTCACGGACGAGAGGAACAAGGTTCGTGCCCTGAAGGTCGGATACTAGCGTTGTCCGTCTTTCTGGAAGTACTTGCTCCACCCGTTGTTGAGCGAGAATGCGATCATTTTCCCGAATAGGTGCTGCAGCCAGTTCGGGATGAAGAACGGGCGATCTAGTCGCAGGTACTCATCGTGACTTCGGAGTGACGGATCAAGGATTTTGCTCGCTGCATAGTCTCCGCAGAAGGTCGCCCACGGCAGTCCGACGCATCCAAGAACGTACTGCACGTGTTTTCGATGCGGATCGGCGGAGACGATCGGAACGAGATCTCTGCTCGTATCGATGCGTCCGGGCCAGTACTGGATGAACTCGTGATGCTTGAGGAATGGGAAGCGACGCCGGAAATCCTCAATGACGTTGTCGATCACTCTCGGAGATGTGATGTCGCGCGGAGTGAACGTCGTGAATGCGGATCCTCCTCCAAGGAGCATACGGTTGTCTCCTGTCAGCCTGAAATAGGTGTAGACCAGTTTGCTGTCCCAGCAGAGCAGAGGTTTCTCGGGATAGATTTCCTGCACCTCTTCGCGACTCAAGGGTTCGCTGACCGAAAGGAAGGTTTGCGCGTGGTAGACCTTCTCGGAAATATCCGAGAGCCCGCGTTTCAATTTGTCGATGCAGAGGATGATATTCTCCGCTTCGACCGATCCCAGATGTGTTTTGACTTTGTGACCGAGGATTTCGGTGACGGCGGTGCTCTCGTACACGCGCACGCCTTTTTTCATGAGTACCGCCTTCAATTCTTGGGCGTAGAGCAGGGGATTGATGGCATACGTTCCGCCATAGCGAATACCCGCGCTGTATCCTCTCGCATTGATGACACTTCGTAGCTTGCTTCCTTCATATACCGTGGATGGATATCCTGCCTTCTCGCGTGTGGCGGCTTCTTCACGAACGGCGTGCAGCCCGCTGTTACCGATACCGAGGAAGAGACTGTCCTGCTCCAAGAGATCGCAGTTCATCTGGTACGTTTTGATATTGGAGAGGATGCGTTCGATTCCTTTCGATGCCATTTCCCAGACCTTCTTCCCTCCTTCCGGACCGAAGCGACGAATGAGCTGATGCAGCTCGAGTTCGCTGTCGGGTGTCAGGAACCCGGCACTCTTCCCCGTCGAGCTGCCGCCGCAGATATTGCGTTCGAGGAGCACCACGGATTTTCCACTCTCGATCAGTCGCTGCGCCGCATGCAGCCCTGCCATCCCTCCTCCGACGACGACTGCGTCGCAGGTGATATTTTCAATGAGAGGAGGGCACTCGTCCGTCTCCGTATGAAGGAGACTTGTGTACCACCAGTTCTGAAGGAGGAGATCGTGCTTCATCTGAGGGAGTAGATCTGACTTATGCCTTGCTCTTCGCAATCATTCGATCCACCGACCATGCTCCGCCGCCGTTGATGATCTGCGGAACGTACATGACGAGTAGTAAAAGCGGCCCCATGTACCCGCCCATGTATCCTTTATCGAATGTGAAGAACACCGCTCCCGCCATGATGACTGCGAGCGAGCCTGCGCAGAAGCGTGTGCAGAAGCCGAGGATAATGCTGAGGGCGCCCACACTTTCTCCGATCACAACAAGGAGCGCGATGATCCACGGCAGTCCCATACCCGTCATTCCTTGAAGTGTTGCACTGAAACTGCCATCGCCGATAAGACCTAGTTTCATAAGTCCGAAGGGGAGCATGGCGAGTCCGCTGCCGACGCGGAGGATCGTCAAGCCGATGTCGTCACTTGTTCCAAAGAAGCTTTTCATAGTGGGAATGATGGGAAGAGGATTTCAGAGTATCATGATGCATGACTCGTGTCATTTTCGCTCTCCGATGTTCATCAAACTCACTCTCATCGCGCTCCCCATTTTTTTTGCTCTCGATATGACGTGGCTCGGGCTGATTGCGAAGAAATTCTATCGAGCGCAGATCGGCACACTCCTGAAACAGGATGTGAACTGGATGGCCGCCATTCTCTTCTATGTTCTCTTTCTTGCAGGGCTGGTCTTCTTCGTGATCGAACCGGCAATACAGAAAAAATCGTTGTCCGATGCGGCTCTCCGTGGCGCCTTCTTCGGACTCGTCACCTACGCCACCTACGATCTGACAAACCTTGCCGTGGCGAAAGATTGGCCACTCCTTGTGACGGTTGTCGATATGGCATGGGGAACAGCCCTTGCGGCAGCAGTGGCGACGTTGACCTACATGATCGCGCGGAGCATGGCATGAAAGTAGTTGCACCCTACAATCTTTTGCTTTATTTCTTCTCCGCAAGTCTTTTGATCCGCAAAGCATTGCCCATACGGAATTCACGCAATGCTTGGGGGATTCTTCCATCAGCGAATGCAAGAACGGAACCTTCGTATTCAAAGCGTTTTGCAGCACCATCGGCAACAAGGAAGACGCTTGGAATTTCGCGTTCCGCTTTTTGGGCCGAGTATGCAGCTTCGCTCGTCATCGATAAATCGTGATAATTCACAACATTTCCCATAGCTTTGCGAAATGCCCCTATGTGGTAGTCGCGTAAGTACGACCAGAAATCCCGATCTTCCATTCCGAGAATCCGTCCCCTTGTCACATGTATCAACAAATCACGCGATTGTTGCTGCAATCCGTCGAGGACGAAACGATGCTGTTCACCGTTGCAGAGGCGGTTGAATCCTCCACGACCTCTTTGGTTTCCTGATCCTCTGTCGACAAGATGTTTCAGGCCCAGTGCTTGAGCCGTATTGCGACCGAGTGAGAGCTGCTTGAATGCGTCGAAAATGACTTCCTGCTTCGCGTTCTTTAAGTCCAGATGTCCATTATGAATTGCTCCTGGGTTTGAGAGCATTTTGTGAAAGTGAGTTTCAATTTCTATTTTTCCATGCGGAAACGCACACGATCCATCTGGGAGCAGGCGTGCAGTGAGCACATGGTCTTGCAGTGCCATGGCGTCATTGAATCGACGTGCTTCTCCCGTAGGGAATTTCACATCGAAGGACATGGGTGCAACCATCATCCGACCACTGTCGATTCCTCTCTGACGGGAGAGTGCTTCTATGACGGCGATGCCTCCATTCAGCGGTACGGTGAAATCCCAGCCTCCCTCGACACGCATGGGGACAATGGGCATCTGCGGCATGTTTGGATTCCTTCGTTCGTACATGGCTTCCAAGCAACGTTCGGTGATTCTCTTCCCCCGTTGATCATCTTTATCATCCCATGCGGGATTGATCATCAGGAGGATCCCTGAAAGTATCGGCATTTGCGCTTCGTGTTCTTGCTGTCTCTGTAAGAATGCCTCAAGCGAAGCCATGTCTTTTCCACCGGCGCGAATGATCGCAACGGCAGATTTTCCATGGGAATTCACGGTCGTATGCATTCGTTCGCCCATGAGGAGCAAGCGCTCTTTTGCCGCATTATGAATACGCAGTCTGCGATTCGTATCTCCGGGAAGATGAACGGCATCTAGGATGGCATCGATGTCGGGAATTCTTCCGACAGTGTCATCGAGTACGACATCGGGAATACCGCCTGTTGCTTCGTCAGCATGTCTGTAGTTATCGCCAATATTCAGACCGTTCTCTCCCATATAAATATTTTAATATATTTATTTTAATTGTCAATTTCCCATCCTACGTATCTGCTACTTACTCCTCACAATCATTGCCCAGACAGAGGCGAGGGCCAGCACAAGGGCTGCGATGACGATCGCTTTGAGAAGGGGATTCTTGATCTTTCTCGCCGCAGTGTCGATGCAAAGACCCGTGAGAAACAACAGCAAGGCCATAGGGCCGACAAAGCCCCACGGCGACCAATCCCAGCCACCTCCCTGTCCTCCGTAGATACGAGCATTCGGATTGAAGAGCGTCGGCAGAAATCCGATCAGCAAAAGAAGCTCAACGATGATGACGATGCGGAGGGTTATTTTGAAGGTGTTATCGTGGTGAGTGATAGCACAAATTATCGCAAACATATTGTTTGTTGCATATCGTACAGTCTAGTCATTAATTTCCTGCACTCTGTCCTAATCCCTGCATGTTCATTAAGGCAGGCGAGTTTTGGCTATCCCAGTGCAATTCATTCGATGCTTTCCTCGTTTCACCCTGTACTCGTCTCACATCCGGAGATGTGGTGAGCTTCTCAGGAGAAGTAGGCTTAGTGGCTTCGCACCCTGCAAGAAGCATTCCCGAGGCAAGAGTGATGTGTTGCAAAGTCTTATTCATAGCTCGATTGCGGGGAAAGGAACGTTACTAGAATTAGCGTGTCATGAAGAAAATTGAGTGTCAAATGCTGAACATGATGGAATTGTTTGGTTCCACGACACGTAGAACGAGAACTGACTGCGAGGCATCACTCATTGCCTTGATGATCTTCTCTGCATCCCATGTATGCCAGACTTAGAGCTGCGGCTGCCAATGCTGGGAGGATTGTCATGACCATTCTGTTTCTTGTTTCACCGCTGTAATCAGTGATTTTTGTTGGGTCAACTTCAACCATTTCTCTCTTGCCGATTCTGCTGTTATCGTATTTTGTTGCTGCTTCGTTTATTCCGCATCCTGCGACGCCACCTGCAACAGCGCATACAACAGGGGCAACATAGGCGGCAAAGGATTTCTCATGATTACTCATAGTATGATTATACTTTTCATTCGATATGTGTCCAGTGTTCTCTTGGAAATGCATTGGGTTTTTGTGTGAGAAATGTATCTGGTGGAGATGTTACGAAAAAGTTTACACCGCTTTGAGGAGTTCATTCTTGGCTGGAGTGAACAGCTCCAGCAGCGTACAGACTAGATGCGCTACACTATGGTTATGCAGACCTACGAGTGGTATCAGCAACTCATCAAGCCCTCGTGGGCTCCCCCGTCATTTGTGTTCGGTCCGGTGTGGACAGTGCTCTACATTGGCATCTTCATTTCTTTTGCGAGCGTCTTTGTGATGGCCGGGCAGAAGAAGATCGCGCTCATCATTGCGTTGCCATTTGCGCTCAACCTTCTGTGTAATTTTGCTTTCACTCCTCTGCAATTCGGACTCAGGAACAACATCCTTGCGAGTATCGATATCCTTCTTGTTCTCGGGACGTTGATCTGGGCGATGCGCAGTATCTATCCGTATGCTCCGTGGGTGACCTACGCGCAAATTCCATACCTACTGTGGGTGGGGTTCGCCACGTGTCTGCAGCTCACCATCACCTACCTCAATTTCCGCTGAACCCATGTTTCTCAAGTTCTACGCCATCGCAGTTCCGATTTTCTTCGCTATCGACATGACGTGGCTCGGGTTCATTGCCAAGAAATTTTATCGCGAGCAGATCGGAACACTGCTGAAGCCTGATGTGAACTGGGTAGCCGCAGTGACGTTTTACCTCCTATTTCTTGCAGGCTTGGTTTTCTTCGCCATTGAGCCGGCGATGCAGAAGAATTCATGGCATGAAGCAGTCCTTCGTGGCGCTTTCTTCGGCCTCGTGACGTACGCGACGTATGATCTAACCAATCTCGCGGTGGCGAAAGATTGGCCCCTGCTCGTGACGGTTGTCGATATGGCGTGGGGAACGGTGCTTGCGGCTGCAGTTGCCGTACTTACGTACGTCATTGCACAGAAAATCGCATGACATCATCGTTTGTTACCATCGCTCTGGCATTGTTCGTCTACATGAATATCTGGTTTTTGCTTGCAGTCGTACTCAAGAGAAACGATGTCGCGGACATTGCGTGGGGACTCGGTTTCGTTCTCATGAGCTGGGCTGCCTTTCTTTTTTCTGAACTTTCAGCGCGTTCTCTTCTCGTCAATGTCCTTGTGACGATCTGGGGCACGAGGCTCGCATGGCATATTGCGAGACGGAATTTGAGGAAATCCGAGGATAGTCGCTATGCAGTCTGGCGAGCTTCTTGGAAGCATTTTTACCTTCGCAGTTATCTGCAGATATTTATGCTCCAAGGATTTTTTCTGTACATCATCCTGTTTCCCGCGCTCTTCATTCATGCATCGACGACGCAGAATCTTCAGGCGATCGATGTGGTCGGTACTGTCGTATGGATCATTGGATTCTTCTTTGAATCAGTAGCGGATAGACAACTTCGTGATTTTCTCAGAGATCCTGCCAACAAAGGCACGATTATGGATTGTGGTCTTTGGGCGTATTCACGGCACCCGAATTACTTCGGTGAAGTGGTGCAGTGGTGGGGAATATTCCTCATTGCTCTCACTCTTCCGCATGGCTACGTGACGGTCGTCGGCCCGCTCCTACTGACGTTTCTCATTCTGTTCGTCTCGGGGATACCGATGCTCGAGAAGAAGTATGCGGGCAGATCCGATTTTGAGGCATACAAAAAAAGGACGAGTGTGTTTTTCCCTTTGCCGAGAAAGTAGAGGTGGTGGAGATGCCCAGCCTACGCCCTGCGGGGCTTCGGTCGGCAGGCGGGAAGCCCTAGTCATCTCACGTACAACAAATTCACCAAACCACTCACTCTGGTGGGTGCTTCGCTGAATTTGTGGTGGAGATCCTGCGAAAAAGTTTACACCGCCTTGAGGAGCTGATTATGGGGTGGGCGGAGCTGTTTACCAGGATACCCCCTAGCGTAGAAGAAAAGATCCCAGGCATATCCTCCTCCTTGGGATACTGATCTGGGTGATGTGCAATATCTTTCCCTACCCGCTGCTCCGCGGTGACTTCTTCGGGATCGTAGCGTATGCCTCGTTCGACCTTAGTAATCTTGCCGTGGCGAAAGACTGGTCGCGCTCCTCGTCACGGTCGTCAACATGGCGTGGGCAAAGGTTTACATGGCACTTTGTCATTCACAATCTCCGGAAGACGGAGGACAGCCGTACGCTGCGTGGCGGCAGGGATTCTAGCCGCATGCCACCACCGAATCATTTTGACAAGAACAAAATTATATGATAAAACAATGTCACTTATCTCAGTAGAGGTAAGTGGTTCGTTGCCGAAAGGTAGCGGGCAAAGAGGCAGAAGCTTCCTCGATCAAGCTTTCGTTCATTCACAATTGGAGCAAGTCTATGACGACCACAGGACAAAGAATTTCGTTTCCCACGTTCTCCGGATTGAGGTGTCTGATGATGCCCTATATCCAAGGAGATCCCGAGTCGGTTCCGGAAATCTACGCGCCATACGCGGACATCATTCAATCGGTGTTCCACAAAAAAGGCGACGTCGGGTTCCTGACCATCGACGAATCCCTTGCCGTCGCAGGCAAGCCCCACAGAGGGGAACGCGCGCGCCACGAGAGAGCCATCCACACCGAAGCGGGGGCACGCCCCGGAAACGCATTCGGATGGGGATGGGGTTGCTCGGGGGTGATCGCACTCGATCGGCACGTCACCATCCTCCTGGCGAACAACCTGGATGACAGTTGCGCCGTATGGGACACCGAACATCCGGATACGTCGCGCGACGGAGACATCGGCCATGCGGCCGACCTGTACCCGTACGAAGACGCCATCTTGATGAAAGCCGGCGAAGTCCATCAGATCGGCATACTCACCCCGCACGAGAGCCTGCCGGTGAAAAGGGATTGCAATCGACAATTTCTAAGAATCCTTTCATCCGGGGTGCATGGTCGCGAAGACTACTTCACGGTTAATCCACTCGTTTTAAACTAAGGACATTTCGCTTCTGCCTCCCCATCAGTCCTGCCCCCCATCTCCGGATGGGGGGCGCTTTTTTACGAATCATTGCATGGCGCCACGTCGAAAAATCATGCATTTCTGTGGTGGAGATGCCCAGCCTTCGCACCGCGCGACGCGGTGGCTACGGTCGGCAGGCGGGAAACCTAGTCCTCCCATGTACAACATATTCACCAAATCACCCACTCCGGTGGGTGCTTCGTTGAATTTGTGGTGGACATGATACGTAAAAGTTTGAACCAACTTGAAGAGTTGATTTTGGGTTGGGCGCAGCAAATAGCACCTCACATCTGATGTTGTGGAAGCTAAATGCAAGCTTTGCAAATGATTAGCGACAGCTCTTTTCGTTATTGGCATGCTTGTCTTCATGATCAGTATGACTATGCCCTCCAAGAAGATGCCCTAAGGGGCAGAGAAGAAAAACAAAGAATGGCCAGTTTTGCGTAACAACTGGCCATTGAAAATAAAAACCAAGACCTATCATTCCAGCAATCAATACCAGAACGGCAATGACAAGCCGACCATGACGCAGGCAGCAGATCATTATTTAGTAACCGTAAACATACCCATCATGCCATTCGTCAAATGTTCTGCAATATGGCAGTGGAACATCCAGTCACCTGGGTTTGTGATATCGAGCAAAATGTCTACAGTCTTTCCAGTTGGCACAAGAACCGTGTCCTTCCAGACGAGGTTGTCGGTGGATTTGCCATCAATCGCTAGAACGAGGAACCGCTGACCGTGGAAGTGGATCGGGTGATGCATCGGATGATCTGAACCGTCGGCTTCCGTGTCGTTCACAATGCGGATTTTTACTTTGTCTCCGACTTTGAATTGATAGCGGATATCCATATTTTCCTTCCCCGATTCCTCATCGATCAACTTCCATGTCGTATTTCCTTTCATCGACATCGAATTCATGTGCGGCATGGGATCTTCCCATTCGACCCCATCATCGGAGTGAGAAGCCATGTTGCCATGCGCTCCATGATCCATTCCTTGGGCACTTCCCTGTTGCATCATGTCCATCATCCTTGATTCCACAGTGAGACGAATTGTCTTGTCTACCGGCTTACCGAAGAACGATCGGAACGTATCGATATCTGCTGTGACATCCGCATTCTTCTGAACGGATGTATCTGAATCTTTCTCTGTACCACTTTCTAAGGCCGTCACCGTTCCTAGAAGCCACGTACGCATGGCGCTCACGCTCTCGATCTTGTAGGTTCCTGCGTTCGTGAACTGTACTTCGACGATGGCTCTTTCCGAAGGGGAAAGGATGACGGAATCCACAACTTCCTCTCGCTCCTTCCTACCTGCATCGCCGCCGACAAGCTTCATCGTTGCATTGCCGAACCGCACGTTGAATGTGCGGGTATTCGCCGTATTAGTGAGGTAGTACCGTACGACTGATCCGCGTGGTATAGAGAGGCTATAGTCCGTTTTGCCGTTCACGAGCATGGTATTACCAAACCTGCCCATAAGTGCGTAATTCGCTTCCTTGGCTCCATACACAACAGGCAATCCGCCTTCGAGAAGCATGTCATCGAGCGTCAGGACTTCCTCTCGATCCACGGGGCTGTATGCGGTCGCATTCTTCGGCGTGACCCAGAGGTTGCCGTAGAGACCCAGATCCTGCTGCAAGTCTTCGCGCACGTGTGGGTGATACCAGAACATACCTTCATCCGGCACTTTGACGGTGTACGTGAAACTTTTTCCTGGTTCAATCGCTTCCTGTGTGAGCCCCGCCGTACCATCGAATTTGTTTTCGATCCGAATACCGTGCCAATGGATTGTCGTCGGTACATCGATATTGTTGGTGACATTTACCGTGAACGTCGAACCCTGCTTCACTTTGATTGTTGGACCAGGGAATTGTCCGCTATATGCATAGACGGGGACACTCTTTCCATTGATCGTCGTACGGACAAGCTCTGGATTGATCGTGATCGTCTCACCGTCTTTCACCTCGAGAACACTCGTCGCTTTTGCTTCAGGAATCTGGCTTACATCCTTCCCCTGTGCAGGAAGAAACCCTGCAGGCGATCCCTGCATCATACCTTGATCGCACCCCGCCATTCCTTCATGGCAACCCATCATTCCTGAGTCACTATGCATCATGTGATTATTTGCTTGTTTCGTAGCGGTAGAAGTACATGCGGAGAGGAGAAGTGTGCCGATGATGAGAGAAAAGTGAATCTTCATACAGAAATGGGGAAATAAAGTGTGCTGAAAAGAAAAATAATCTAGATAATCTCATGTGCTCTATATTCATTGTAGTACTTTTTTTCCTGGAAACGTTTGGCTTCACGTTCGAGTGCCTGTCGCCCAAGGAGCATGAAGAGTCCCGGCCGAATCATGATTTCCACGATGAGTGAAAGAAGGGAGCCACCGAACATAGTGATGCCGAGTGGATACAGAATCTCGGTGCCGGGCTT
>SXGS01395806.1_pt1 | contig 13333 bp, 13 predicted proteins | sample 3174681 | NCBI WGS metagenome assembly SXGS01 (sample SAMN11356861, study PRJNA531348) | freshwater metagenome | isolation source: freshwater sample F1-80 | place: China: Fuxian Lake, Yuxi | collected 2017-12-25
GGCCGCGGTTTCGAGGCCGGCGCCGATCGGCTCCGCCTCTGCCGCACGCCGGAGAGCTGGTGGCGCGCCGGCGGCGAGGCCTCGGCCGCGGTCTGCGTGCTCGACGCAACGGACTTCCGCGCCTGCTGCCTGATCCGGGGCGCGGCCGAGCTCGTCTGCGACGACGACGCGCACGCGGCCGCGGTGCAGGCGTGGCTCAAGGCGCAGCGACCGAAGCCGCCGAAGCTGCTGGTGGCCGCGGCGCCGAGCGCCGCGGGTTCCGTATGAGCGATGAAACACGTCCGTTCTCCAGCAGCCCCAGGCGTCCGGCCGAGATGGATCCGGAGGAACTGCGGCAGCTCGACGAGGACTGCCCGATCGTCTGCGTCGGCCATCTCGAGGGGACCTACGTCTTCCTGTCGCCGTCGGGCGAGCGCCGCATCATGACGGCGCGCGAGCTCACGCAGAACGGCATCGCCAGCATCTTCGACGGCGACGCCAAGTGGCTGACGGCGCGCTTCACCCGCTACAACCGCGACGGCCAGGTCACCGGCTTCCTGCACGACGCGGCGGCGCGGTGGCTGATGCGCCGATGCGCGGCGGCCGGGCATTTCGATCCGGCGACGCCGGCGCGCGGCGTCGGCGTGTGGCCGAGGCGCAGTCTCGGCGCGGCGGATCCGGCCGTCATCGTCCATGCCGGCGACGCGCTGTGGATGGACGGCGCCTGGGGCAGTCCCGGCGTCTTCGTCGACGGCGCGATCTACGCGGCCAGGCCGCGGATCGGCCGGCCGGACATGGACGGGCCGGCGCCGGAAGAGACCGGCCGCCAGGTCCTGGCATATCTCCGCAACTGGAGCTTCCGGGTGCCGGGCTGCGAGGCGCTGCTGCTCGGGCTGATCGGCACCTCGGCGCTCGGCGCCGCGGCGCCGTGGCGGCCGAGCATGGCGATGACGGGCCCGCGCGGCTGCGGCAAGACCGAGCTGATGGCCTTCATCGGCTCGGTCCTCGGCGATCAGGCGAACGCCATGCAGGATCTGTCCGAGGCCGGCTTCCGTCAGGCGATCGCGAGCGAGGCGCGCACGGTCCTGATCGACGAGGCCGAGGGCGGCGACGACGGCAGCGGCGGGGCGGTGCAGGGCGTCGTCGAGCTGATCCGCAAGATGGCCGGCGGTGCCGGCGGCAAGGTCGTGCGCGGCGGCCAGGACGGGCGCGCGCGCCATACCGAGATCGTCGGCTCGGTGCTGATGGCGGCCGTGCTCGGCGTCGACCTCAAGCCGCAGGACCGATCGCGCATCACCGAGATCGAGCTGCTGCCGCCGGCGCCGATGGCGGAGGAGACGCTGCGGCAGCGTCTCGCCGAGCTGGAGTTCGCCAAGGAATGGGCCGGGCAGTACTCGGCCGCGCTCCGCGCGCGCTGCATCAAGGGGCATGGGCGCTTCATCCGGGACTGGAAGCTCTATCGGCGCCTCCTGATCTCGTCCGGCTGCGATGCGCGCCAGGCCGATCAGTACGCGGCGCTCATCGCCGGGCGGGATCTGCTGCTGTTCGACGAGTCCCTGGACGAGGCGGCGGCGTCGCGAAGCCTGGAGCCGCTGATGCCGATCGTGCTGGAGGCGATGTCGGTCGACCAGCACGAGGGCGAGGGCAAGCTCTGCCTCAACCACCTGCTCACCCATCCGGCCGAGAACTGGTCGGGCGGGCAACGGCAGACGCTCAGCATCCTGGTGATGAGCGGCTTCAAGGCCGCGGTCGCCGATCGCCACGTCCTCGGCGCCTACGGGCTCCGCGTCGACAACAGCGGCCGCGACAAGCCGGCGCTGATCGTCGCCTACCACCACAACGGCCTGGAGCGCGTCTTCGCCGGCACCAGGTGGGCGCGCGGCAAGTGGGTCAAGGCGCTGAAGTCGCTCGCCATGGTCGAGCCGGACAAGCGGCCCTGGCGCTTCGCCGGCATCCAGGAGCGCGCGCTGCGCGTGCCCAAGGCGTACCTGCCCTTCGACGACGAGAGCGACTCGGGCGCCGGGTCGGGCGAGGGAGTCGGCGGTGGCTGACCGAGGATCGAGGACTTGGCCGGTACGAAAGCGGCGGCGTACCGCGGCGGTACCGCCCGATGTACCGGCGCTTGTACCGGCTATGCCGTTGATGTCGCGCGATCCCGCGCGCCGGTACGTGGCATCGGCGCCGGACTCGCGTGATGTGCCTGCGCCCGCGAGTCCGGCATCGGCGTCTTTCTCCGTACCGTCTGTACCGTTGTTCGATCAATGAAGAGGAATAAGGAGATAGCCGGTACCAAGGGCGGTACGGCCAACGGTACGGCCGGAGATCCCGTACCGATGTCGCCGCTCGCGGCCGCGATCGCCAGGCTCATCGCCGGATCGGGCGACTTCCGGGCGACGGCGGAGCGGATCGAGCGCGTGCGCGGGATCGACCGCTCGATGGTCGAGGTCGCCTCGCCGAAGGTTCGCGGCTATGGCCGCGTGCCGGCACCGAGGCGGGCGCCGCCGCCTCGCCGGAAGCGCGAGCCGAGGCGCCTCCTGCCGCCGCGCGCGATGTCGCCCGTCGATTGGACGGAAGAGGTCGTGATCGAGTGGGTGACCGAGGCCTTCCGCACGCTCGTCGCTCTGCCGCGGGTGACGGGGCCGCAAGGTTTCAAGTCTGCAATGCCGACGCCCGTCCGCGATGCCGAGGAAGTCTACGGCTACGGCGAAGTCGCGGTGCGCCGCGCGCTGCCGCCGGCCGACGCGATCGACCGGCTCGACATCGTTCTCGACTGGAAGGGCCTCGTGCTCCCGGAAGACTGGACGCTGCTCTGTCACTGGTGTCGGGGCACGCCCAGGGCCGAGCTGAGCCGGATGATCGACCGCGACCGGAGCACGGTGCGCCGGTGGGTCTACGAGGTCGCCGCGAAGATCGCGAAGCGGATGCGTCAATTGCAGGCGGGCGACCCGATCGCAAAATCCACGCGACATCTGCACCAAAATCGGCTATAGATTCCGCCATCGTCGAAGTCACCGCGCCCGGACGGCCCCGCCGCTCCGGGCGTTGTCGTCTTCGGGGCGCCTCCAATCCCCGTCGTGAGCCTTCCCGCGGTCGACGGTCGCCTCGTCGCGGCCGTTGCCGCGGGTCCTTCCCCGGCGCAACCCAACGCGGGCGGCTTGCGCGCGGCGGGTCGCTAGTGAGGCAATTTGGATTTGGTGCAACGGGTTGCCTGTTGCGCAACCCCGCAACGGGCGTTGCTTCCGCTGAAAATTGGCGGGGGCTCGGGGTGTTGGAAGCACCCTCCGCCGCGAGTTAGGAGCTCGCACGACCTCGGATCGGCCGATCTTCGGCCGTCCCGCCTGCCGCAGCTACGGCGCGGGGACTTTCCCAAGGCGTGCCATGAACCGCAACCACCGCCTCGAATGGCGGGGCCTGGCCGAGCTTCGTCCGGGCCGGCGCAATCCGCGTCAGCATCCGCCGGAGCAGGTCGCGCGGATCGCCGCGAGCCTTCGGCGCTATGGCTGGATGCGGCCGCTCTTGATCGAGCCCACGGGAGAGATCGTCGTCGGCGAGGCGACCTGGCGAGCGGCCGGCACGCTCGGCCATGACCGGGCGCCCGTGGTCGTGGTCGATCATCTGACGCCGGCCGAGATAGAGACCTACCGCGTCGCCGACAACCGCCTGGCTCTCGACGCGAGCTGGGACGAGGCGCAACTCGCCGAGCTCTTCCGCGACATGCAGGCGGCCGAGCTCGACCTGACGTCGACCGGCTTCACCGACGACGAGATCGGCGCCGTCCTCGAGCCCGATCTCGGCGACGACGTCGCTGCCGACCGCGCGGTGCCGCCGCCGGCCGAGCCGGTGACGCGGCCCGGCGACGTCTGGCAGCTCGGGCCGCATCGGCTGGTCTGCGGCGACTCGACGAGCGCAGCCACGCTGCACCGGCTGTTCGGCGACGACGGCTCGGCCGATCTGGTCGTGACCGACCCGCCCTACGGCATGGCCTATGGCGGCGGACGGGCGAAGCGGCCGCGGATGGTTTTCACGGATCCGCCCTACGGCATGAGTTTCGGTGCGGGCAGGGAGGCGGGGTCGACGCCGATCGGCGCCACGGTCAAGGCGCACGGTCGGATCCTCGGCGACGACGTGCGCGGCGAGGACCTGGTGCAGCTGGTCGCCGGCGCGATGGCGAACGCCAAGGCCTTCGCCCGCGATCGCGCGGCGTTCTACGTCTGTCTCACCTGGCGGACCTATGTCGAGTTCGCGGCGGCGATGGGGCGTGCCGGGATCGAGATCGACGCGTGCATCGTCTGGGACAAGGGATCGATCGGGCTCGGCTGGCAGCACTATCGCCCCCAGCACGAATTCATCTTCTACAGCGCCGGCGAGGCCTTCCATGGCGGCAAGGTCGAGGGCGACGTGTGGGAGCTGACCCGCGGTGCCACCGGCGAGTATGTGCATCCGACCCAGAAGCCGGTCGCCCTGATCGAGCGGGCGCTCCCCAATTCGAGCCGCATCGGCGAGCTGGTGCTCGACGTCTTCGGCGGCTCGGGCTCGACGCTGATCGCCGCCGAAAGGACCGGGCGCGTCGCGCGCCTGGTCGAGCTGGACCCCAAGTATTGCGACGCGATCGTGCGTCGGTGGGAGGGCTTCACCCGCCGTAAGGCCGAACGTGTCGCGTGAGCGAGCAACGATGGATCAGCCGGTCACGCTGACGGAGGCCGCGGCCGCCCTCGGCGTCCACAAGTCGACGATCTCGCGCCAGGTGAGCGCCGGCGTGATCCCCAACCATGGGACGGCGCGCGCGCCGAAGGTGAGGGTGTCCGAGGCCCGCCTGGCGCGCGCCGGCGCCGTCGACCCGGCCAAGCAGCGGGGATCCGGCGCCCCGCTTTTTGCGGATCCGGGCGAACACGGGGCGAACGGCGTTCGTCCCTCTCGTTCGCCGGACGACGCCGAGGACGACGACGCACCCGGAACGCCGCCGGGTCCGGGCGGCGTCAGCTTCACCAAGGCCCGCACCGCGCGCGAGGCGGCGAATGCGCGCCTGGCCCAGATCGACCTCGAGGAACGGCTCGGCCGCCTCCTCGACAAGCGCGAGGTCGAGGACGTGTTCTTCACGCTCTCGACGATCGTCCGCGACGAGCTGATGGGGCAGGGGGCGCGGCTGGCCGGCGATCTCGTCGGCATGACCGAGCCGGGCGAGATCGTGGCCAAGATCGACGCGGCCAACCGCGACCTGCTCGCCCGCCTCGAGCGCGAGTTCAAGCGCCTGGCCGAGCCCGATGCCGCAGCCGCGTGAGGCGCGGATCGCCGGCCTCGGCTCGGCGCGCGTCGTCGGCTTCGGGGCGGCGGCCCAGGGGATCGTGCCGCCGCCCGTCGTCACCGTGTCGCAATGGGCGGCGAGCACGCGCCAGGTCGCCGCCGAGTCCGGCTCGCCGTTTCCGGGCCCGTGGTCCAACGACGTGGCCCCCTATCTCGTCGAAGTGATGGACGAGCTGTCGCTGTCCTCGCCGTCGCGCCGCGTCGTCCTCAAGAAGTCGCACCAGGTCGCCGGCACCGAGGCCGGGCTGAACGCGACCGGCTGCATCATCGACCGGACGCCGGCGCCCTGCCTGGTGGTTCTCCCCAATGACGGGGAGATGAAGAAGTTCAACCGGGTCAAGCTGCAGCCGATGATCGACAAGACCGACTCCCTTCGGGAGAAGGTCGCCGGCGTCAAGAGCCGGGACGAGCGGGCCAGCACCGTCAGCTTCAAGCCGTTCCGCGGCGGCTTCCTTCAGGTCACGTCGGGGAACACCTCGGCCGGCCTGAAGATGATCTCGGTCCGCTTCGTCCATCTCTCGGAGGTGTCGGAGTACCCGCTCGACGTCGACCAGCAGGGCGACCCGGTGGCGCTGGCCGAGAAGCGGACCACGGCCTATTCCGGCCGCGAGAAGATCTTCTACGAGTCGACGCCCGACCTCGCCGGCAGCTGCCGCATCTCGAAGCTCTACGAGGCCTCGGATCAGCGGCGCTTCTACGTGCCGTGCCCGCATTGCGGCGACTTCCAGGCGCTGCTTTGGGAGCGCCTGGCGAAGGACGATCCGGCGAAGGCGGTCTATTCCTGCGCCGGCTGCGGCGCCGACGTGGCCCATCATCACAAGCGCCGGATGATCGCCCGCGGCGTCTGGATCAAGACCTGGCCCGGCGAGGACAGGCCGCCGGCGGTGATCAGGGCCGAGGACGTGGCGCGGCACCGGGCGCGGAGCTCGGCCGGCCGGCAGCCGGGCTTCGCCGTCAACGCGCTCTACAGCCCGTTCCTCTCCTGGGCGGCGGTGGTCGAGGACTATCTCAAGGCCAAGGACACGCCGTCCCGGCTGAAGGACTTCGTGCGCCAGATGCTGGGCGAGCCCTACGAGGCCCAGGGCGAGGCGCCGCCGCACGAGAAGCTGCTGGCCGCGCGAACGTCGTTCGCCTGGCGCCGGGTGCCGAAGGGCGCGCTGTTCCTCACCTCGGGCGTCGACGTCCAGGGCAATCGCCTGGAATGGGACGTCTATGCCTGGGGCGTCGGCCTGACCGGCTGGCACATCGACTCCGGCGTGATCGCCGGCGACCCGACCGACGCCGGCCCGTGGCGCGAGCTTGGCATGCTGCTCGACCGCACCTACGAGGACCAGTGGGGCAAGCCCTGGCGGATCGACCTGATGGGCGTCGACTCGGGCTTTCTCTCGAACCAGGTCTATCGCTTCGCCCGCCGCCTCGCCGCGACCGGGCGCGTGCTGGCGCTGGATGGCCGCGACGGCTGGCGCCTGCCGCCGATCGGCACGCCTTCGACCAAGGACATCGACTTCGAGGGCAAGAAGATCGGCGCCGTCCAGCTCTGGCCGGTCGGCACCTACGACCTCAAGTCGGAGCTCTACGGCGCGCTGACCAAGCTGGTCGAGGGTCCCGACAAGGTGACGGGCGCCTGGCCGATCGGCGTCCTGCACTTCACCGACGCCGGCCCGGCGGACGAGGAGTTCTTCCGCCAGCTGACCGCGGAATATCTCAGGGATCTGGTCGACCGTTCGGGCTCGGCGACGCGGATCTGGGTCAAGGACGGCTCGCGGCGGAACGAGCGCCACGACATCGCGGTCTATGCCCGGGCGCTCGCGCGCCACCTGTCCGACGCGCTGACGCCCGAGCATTGGCAGTCCCTGGCCGCAAGTCGCGGTGCCAGGCCCGAGGACGTCCAGGGCGATCTCGCGCGCCTGTGGTCGGGCTTCGAGGCGGGGATCCCGGCGACGGTTCCCGATTCCGGGTCGTCGCCGGCGCCGCCCGCCGGCTCACCGGCGCGACGCACCGGTCTCAGGATCCGGACCATCGGACGTTTGAACTAGGGGATTTGCGATGGCGACCGTCGATCAGCTGAAGGCCCGGCTGGAGAAGCTGCGCGCCATGCGCGACAGCGGCGTGATCCGCGCGCAGTCGGAGCTGGGCGAGGTCCAGTACCGCACGATGGACGAGCTCGACCGCGCCATATCCGGGCTCGAGGGCCGGATCTCCCGCGCCGAGGGCGGGCGCCCGATCGCGCGCATCCTCGTCTCCCATTCGCGGGGGCTGTGATGGGGTTCTGGCGACGCGCGCTGACGGCGGCGCGCTCGATCGCGGCCGGGCAGCGCCCGCCGGCATCGGCCTCGGCGCCGATCGCGCCGACGCCGTTCGAGGGCGCCTCGCAGGGCCGGCTGATCGGCAACATGCGCGGCACGTCGGCATCGATTTCCACGCTGGTCTCCTGGTACGGCGCGACGCTGCGGCAGCGCGCCCATCATCTGGAGCGGAACAATCCCTATGCGACGGCGGCACCCGACGCCTTCGCCGCCTACGCGGTCGGAACCGGCATCATGCCCTCGCCGCAGACGACCGACGTCGCTCTGAAGGGACGGCTGGTCCAGCTCTGGCAGGACTGGTCGGAGGAGTCCGACTGGGACGGCGTGCTCGACGTCTACGGCCAGCAATGGCTGTCGGCGCGTTCGGCCTTCGTCGCCGGCGATTGCTTCGCCGTCAGGAAATCGGTCGCGCCGGGCGACTTCGCCTTCCTGCCGCTCCGCATCCAGCTGCTGGAAGCGGACCACCTGGCGCTCGACAGGAACGAGACGCTTGGCGGCGACGTCGAGATCCGGAGCGGCATCGAGTATGCCGGCGGCCGCCGCGTCGCCTACCACTTCTTGAAGCGTCACCCGGGCGACATGCTGGGCGCCCGCGACGCCGGCGCGACCGTGCGCGTGCCGGCCGCCGACGTGATCCCGATCTTCATGCCGCGGCGCATCGGCCAGATCCGCGGCTACTCGCACATGTCGCCGTCGATGGTCCGGATGATCATGTTCGACGACTACGACGTCAACGAGGCGGCGCGGAAGCGGTTCGCCTCGGGCAGCTCGGGCTATCTGGTGACGAAGGGCGGTCCGGCGGCGAGCCCGCTGGCGGCGGAGGCTGCGGCCAACGCCGCGGCGGCCGGGGAGGGCGACAGCGGCACCGGACAGATCCGGATGGAGCCGGCGACGATCTCGCTGGTCGAACATGACGGCGAGCTGAAGTTCTCCGAGCCGGCCGATGTCGGCGGCAGCTACGACCCGTTCCAGTACCGGAACCTGACCGCGATCGGCGCCGGCATGGGCATCCCCTATCACGTGCTGACCGGCGATCTCCGCGAGGCGAACTACTCCTCGCTCCGCCAGGGCCAGATCGATTTCCGCCGTCGTCTCGAGCCGTTCCAGCATCACGCCATGGTGCAGGGCTTCTGCCGCCGCGTGTGGGGATGGTTCGTCGAGGCGGCCGTGCTCGCCGGCGCGATCGACGTCCGCGACTTCGACAAGCGGCGGCCCGAGTACCTGCGGATCAAGTGGATCCCGCCGAAATGGGAGTGGGTCGATCCGTTGAAGGATCTGAATGCCGAGAAGCTGGCGGTCAGGAACGGCTTCAAGCCGAGGAGCGAGGTCGTCGAGGCCCAGGGGCTCGACCCGATCGACGTCGATCGCCGGATCAAGGCCGACAACGAGCGGGCCGATGCGGACGGGCTGGTCTTCGACTCCGACGCCCGCCGCGGCGCCGGCGCGCCGGATCCCGTCATCCTCGACGACGCCGGCGGGAAGAAGAAGGGAGCGGCCTGATGGGCGCGATCCGGCGGTTCGCCGCCCAGTATCTCAACCGGCCGGTGATGATCGATCCGGCCAAGGCGCGGGCGCTGGTCGCCGCCTTCGGCGATCGCATCGGCCTCAAGACGGGCCAGATGCAGACGGCGCCGTCGCCGGAGCAGCTCGCCGTCTACCGGCAGAACCTTCTCGCCCGGTACGAGGCGATCGGCCTCCGGTCGTCGGGAGGCGGACTGTTCGTCGCTTCGTCGAGCCGCCTCGCCGTGATCCCGATCGTCGGCACGCTCGGCCACCGCGTCGGCGGCTTCGACGCCATGTCCGGTGTCACCGACTACCAGGACATCAAGGCGGCGCTGCGCGAAGCCCGTGCCGACGCGGCCGTGCGCGGCGTGCTTCTGGACGTCGACAGCCCGGGCGGTTCGGTCGAGGACGTCTTCGACCTGGCGGACGAGATCCATGCCGGCCGCGCCCGGAAGCCGATCTGGGCGGTCGCCAACTCCACCGCGGCCTCGGCGGCCTACCTGCTCGGCAGCTCCGCCTCGCGCCTGGTGATGCCGCGGGTCGCCTGGGCCGGCTCGATCGGCGTCGTCGCCGTTCACGTCGACGAATCGGCGGCGGACGAGATCGAGGGGCTCGCCTTCACCTATGTCTTCGCCGGCGCCCACAAGGTCGACGGCAACCCGCACGGCGCGCTGCCGAAGGCGGTGCGCGAGGACTGGCAGAAGGAAGTCGACGGGCTCTGGGGGCTGTTCGTCGAAACCGTCGCCCGCAACCGGGGCCTCGAGGCGAACGCCGTTCGATCGACCGAGGCGCGGCTCTTCACCACCCACGATGCGATCGGCGCCGGCCTGGCCGATGGCATCTCCACCCTCGAACAGGCCTTGACCGAGCTGGCGGCGGACGCCGACCGCCCGCGCAATCCAGGAGGTTCCATGAACACCCAGCAGCCGGCGGGCGCCGCGACGCCGCCGGAGACCGTCACCGTTCCGCCGGCGCCACCGGCTGCGACCGCACCGGCTCCCGGCACAATGCCCGCCGGCGGCGCGACCGTGGTCGACCTGGCGGCGGCACGCGACCAGGGCGCCGACTACGCGCTCGAGGTGACCCAGCTCTGCCAGCTCGCCGGCAAGCCCGAGGCGGCGGCCGCGTTCATCGCCGCCAAGACGCCGGCGGCGACCGTGCGGGACAGCCTGATGAAGCAGAAGGCGGACGCGTCCACGGCGCAGGGCATCGTCTCGCGTGCCGGTCCCGATGCCGGAGGGCAGGCGGGCAAGTCGATCGATCCCGCCGGGATCTACGGGCGGCGCGCTGCCGCGATCGCCGTCGCCGGCAAGGCCGGCAGGTAAGGAGGGGACCATGGTAGCGAAGACCGAAGGCACGCATGCGGGCGAGCATGTCGTCTCCGAGGCGAACGGAGGCCGCTCGCGCGAGACGGTGACGGTCCTGTCGGGCCAGAGCCTCGCGGCCGGGCAGGTGCTCGGCAGGATCGTGCTTGGCGCCGCGGCCGCAGCCGCGTTCGCCGGGAACACCGGCGACGGCGTCCTGGGCGCCGTGGCCGTGGCTCAAGGCGCGAAGCCGGGCCTCTACAAGCTCGTCGTCATCGAGCCCGCCGCCAATGCCGGGAAGTTCTCGCTCGAGGATCCGGACGGCGTCGTGATCGGCACCGGCACCGTCGCCGTCGCCTTCAGCGCCGGCGGCATCGGCTTCACTCTCGCCGACGGCGCCGCCGACTTCATCGCCGGCGACGGCTTCACCATCACCGTCGCCGCCGGCTCCGGCAAGGTCCGCGCCCTGCATCCGGCCTCGGCGGTCGGCGCCGATGCCGCCGCCGGCGTCCTCTTCGACGCGGTCGACGCCTCGGCGGCCGACAAGGTCGGCGTCGCCCATCTTCGCGATGCCGAGATCCTGGCGAGCTCGCTCGTCTGGCCCGCCGGCATCACCGACAACCAGAAGACCGTGGCGCTCGCGCAGCTCGCGACGCTCGGCCTGATCGCGCGCTAGGAGGCGCCTGACCCATGCCCGAAACCATGCTCGACGTCTTTTCCGGCGACGCCTTCAGCTCGCTCACCCTGACGGCGGCGGTGAACGAGCTGCCCTATGTTCCGGGGCGGATCGGCCGCCTCGGCCTGCACGAGGAGACCGGCATCGCCACCACCATGGTCGCGATCGAACGCGACGGCGACACGCTTGCGCTGGTTCCGAACACGCCGCGCGGCGCGCCGGCGAACCAGCTGGTGAAGACCAAGCGCCGCGCCCTCCTGCTCGAGGCGAGCCATCTGCCGGTCGAGGCGACGATCCAGGCGCATGAGCTGCAGAACGTCCGCGCCTTCGGCAGCGCCAACCAGCTCGCCGGCGTCGACATGGTGGTGAACCAGAAGCTGGCGGAGATCGCCCGGCGCCTCGACGCCACGCTGGAGTACCACAAGCTCGGCAGCGTCAAGGGCGTCGTCCTCGATGCCGACGGATCGAGCGTGCTGTTCGATCTCTTCACCGAGTTCGAGGTGACGCAGACCACCATCGGCTTCGCCCTGACCACGGATGCCACCAAGGTCCGCGGCACGTGCACCGCCGTCTCGCGCGCGATCGAGGACGCGCTCGGCGGCGGCACCTACGATCACGTCCATGCGGTCTGCGGCGCCGACTTCATGGACGCGCTGATCGATCACCCGAACGTCATCGAGACGATCCGGGCGCTGGTCTCGCTCGAAGCCCGCCGCGACCTGCGCCAGGGCTTCGAGTTCGGCGGCATCGTCTTCGAGGAGTACCGCGGCAAGGTCGGCGCCGTCGACTTCGTCGCCGCCGGCGAGGCGCATTTCTTCCCGGTCGGCGTGCCCGGATTGTTCAAGACCAATTTCGCGCCCGGCAATTTCATCGAGACCGTGAACACCCTGGGTCTGCCGCGCTACGCCAAGGCGGCGGTGGATCGCGACCTCGGGCAATGGGTGAAGATCCACGGCCAGTCGAATCCGATCGCCTTCTGCACCCGCCCGAAGGTGCTGGTGAAGGGCACCAAGGTCTGATCGGGTCGTGACCGCTTTCTCCGACATGGCGGATGCCCTCTTCGACGATCCGAACCAGGCGGTCGACGCGGTCTATGCGCCGCCGTCGCCGCCGGGCGGATCGTCGACCGCCGTCCGCCTGATGTTGCGGAAGCCGGAGGAGGTCGCCCAGCTCCTGCAGACCGGCGCCGTCGCCGAGCAGGCGCTGGGCAGTATCCGCGTCGCCGAGCTCGCCGACTGCCGGGAGAACGGGGTGCTCGTCATCGCGCTGCCTGCGGGGGTCACGCTCACGCGCCAGGTGAAGGCGCCGCGGCGCGACGAGCACGGCATCGTCTGGCGCTTCAGCCTGAAGCCGGCGCCGCCGTGACCGAGCCGGTCCGCGAGCGGATCCTGGCCGCGATCGCCGCCCGCCTCGCCGCGATTGCGACGATCGACGGCCTCGCGGTCGAGCGCAACCGCGACGAGCCGGTGGAGCGCTTCCCGAGCCTGATCGTGATCGACGGGCCGCAGGTCCCGAACGACGGGAATTCCGGCGTCACCTTCTACGAGATGACCGTCGACATCGAGGGCCACGTCCGCGCCGAGACGGCCGCCGCGGTCGGCGCGGCCTTGACCCGCCTCTACGCGGCGGCCTGGCGGGCGCTGGCGGCGGAGGTGGGCCTCGGCGGCCTCGCCGTCGACATCGCCGAAGGCCCGCTGTCCCTCGACGACAGGCGCGGCAGCGGCGGCACGCCGCAGGGCGCCTTCAACCTCGAGATCACCGTCACCTACCAGACCGCCGCCGGCGACCCGTTCGCTTTGGGAACCGGCTGAGAAGACACGACGCGGGCTCCCGGCGTTGCTCCGCAATCGCCTGCCACGCGGGCAGGAGGCGGCTTCGCCGTTCCGAGAACGCGGGTCGGTTCATCAAGCCACACTTGAGGAGGACATCATGAACATCCCGAGCCACCGCAAGGTGGAGGCGGCGAATACGGCCGCGCACGGCTTTCAGCTGACCGAGGGGACCGAGGCGGCGACGCCCGTCGCCACCGAGGGCGAGGCCGCGACGATCGCCAGGGCCCGTAGGCGCCTGGCGGCGTCGGCGGCCCCCAAGACGACCGACGACCAGGAGTAGGCCATGGCCCAGCGCGTCAAGAACGGCGTCGTCGCCGCCATCATCGAGGACGTGCCCGGCACGTTCCAGTCGAGCCTGTCGGCCGCGGTCGACGGCTTCAAGGTCGAGGACCCGAAATTCGTCTTCCCGCCGCAGAACACCGAGACCAACAA
>SXGS01291466.1_pt1 | contig 13332 bp, 10 predicted proteins | sample 3174681 | NCBI WGS metagenome assembly SXGS01 (sample SAMN11356861, study PRJNA531348) | freshwater metagenome | isolation source: freshwater sample F1-80 | place: China: Fuxian Lake, Yuxi | collected 2017-12-25
CACCAATGGCACTACTTCGACCGGGGCGAAAGGCCGCATGGCACGCTTCCACGGTGTGGAAGCAGGAACGGCTCGCGGTGAGATCTCGCCATCACTGTATGTATATCTATCAAACGGATTAACTCGTCGTTGTAATACTAGCGGAAGGGAAACTCTCATCTGCCCGCAACAGCCTCTCTTGCCTGCTTCGCCTGCAGTGGGTCGAACTCGGGAGAGAGCTGCAGGGCCTTTTCCAGGAACTGCCGGGAGCCGGCGCCATCTCCAGCCGCCTTTGCGATCATTCCGGCATGGAAATAGAGGCGCGGGTCTAGGGTCCCCAGGCGTAAAGCAGTCCGGATCTCCCGCCGGGCCACTTCGATCTTGCCTGCCTTCAAGGCCGTCCACGCCACAGCATCGGCACCGTAGATGTCCTTCCGCTCCTGGTACTCACGAGTCGCCTGGGCATAGGCATCCTCCGGCTTGCGGTCATGATCGGCGTAGAATAGGGCAAGTTGACGGTTGTAGAGCTGTCCGTTCAGCTTGCCGAGCCGCCCGATCTGTTCTACAAGCGTGTACTGCGCCTCGGCCTGGGCGGACTTCCCGGCGAGGTGGTAGAGATCACCGAGGGCGGCTACGTAAGTCGGGTCGGGCAGGATCTGCACGACCCGCTCGTACTGGGCGATCGCCTCGTCGCGCCGCCCGAGTGCCGCCAACGCCCGCCCCAGCGAAGCGATCCCCCGGTAATAGTCCGGGTAGACCGTGAGCACATCGCGTTGATGCTGTTCGGCCGCGGAATAGTCGCCCCGGAGAAAAGCCAGCTCACCCGTCTGCCAGCGGCACCAGGCGACTGTCTCCCGCGGAGGCGCCGCGAGGCTGAGGGCGTGCGCAAGCGCCTGGGCCAGATGCTGCTGTGCTCCGTCCGGATCCCCCTTGAGTTCGCGCCACCGCGCCAGGCGAGAGTGGATGCCTACCGCGCCACGCTCGGAATTTCGCTCCATTTCCCGGTAGGCTTGTTCTGCCTTGCCGTAGTCTCCCAGTTCGAGACAGGCATCGCCCAGTAGCCCATAGGCCGCACTCTCGTTCGGCCGGAGCTGCACCCACTTCAGCGCGTGGTCCCGCGCCGCGCGGAAATTGTGGGAGGCGTACTCCGCGCTCGCGAGGACACCCAGCCCTTCCAGGTTCATTTCCGCCGGGAAAAGCTTCAGGGACGCCCTCGCCGCGTCGAGGGCCTTCGTCAGAAACTCGGTGTTGCCGGTCTCACGCACGCGCTTCAGGTGAAACCCGGCAATCTTGTTGTACGCGATGAAGTTGAAGGGGTCCTCCTTCAACTTCGCAGCAAAAAACGCAATCGAACGTTCGGTCGCCTGCTCGTCCGATACAATCGGCTGCGGGGGAGGGAGCGCCGGCGCCGCCGCCGGGCGGTTGCCGCAGCCCCCCACAACCACAGCCCAGGTCGCAGCCAGGGCCCATCCCGCCGTTGAAGATCGCCGTCTACTCTGCATTTCTACTGCGCATGGTATCATCCCCATCCGGATAGTTTCCCGGACATTGGCGGGCGAAAGCCGTGCTCGGGTGCTGTATCCGGTGCGACAGGTCATTCGTTGCGGTGGGTGTCGAGCCAAATCGGAGCGGATGCCGGCAGGTCTGTGAATCGCTGTGCGACGGGCGCGGACGACGGACAGGGCGCCCGCTTCCGACCGGTCAAATCACAGGTGATTGACCACAACTCCGGACCGCACAAGCCGGGACGGACGCTTGATGCGGTCCGGACGAGACCGGGAAAACCATCCCAACAGATGCTTTCCCTGATTCTACTCTCGGGTCGGCACTCGCTGCTCGGCCTGCACAGCCGGAACGGTGTGTGTCGTCTGGAGTGCGCGGTGGAGGCTGGCCCACAGGTCCGCTTCGCAGGGCCCACCGGGGATACAGAGATCAGCGCCCGATCCCCAGGCGCGAGCCAGTTCGTCCGGGCGAGCGCCGTTGAGAATGAGGATGGCGGGGATGTGATGAGTGCGGGGCTGACTGCGAAGAGCGTCCAACATCCGACACCCATCCAGAATTGGGACGTCCGCGGCGACCACCACCACGTCCGGCTGCAGTTCGTGGGCCTTCAGAAGTCCCTCGGCGCCATTCGCAGCAGTCTCCACCTCGACATCCAACGCAGTCAACCGCTGAGCCAGTCGGGTGGCGCGGGCGGTCTCTCCGTCTACCAGTAGCAATACCCGTTGCGGTAGCCGCATCAGCAGACAATCTCCCTCAGTCCGAGTGCACGGATCACCTCACCCGCCGGGCCCGCCGGGCGGGCCACAACGCGCGGCGCCGGGTTACTACGCTCCATCCTGCTGACGACCAGGGACCGCCGCAGGTTCGTTCTCCAGCCCACATTTCTGTGGGGTCCGGCTACCCTCCAGGTTGGGGGGGAGGTGCGATTAGTCTCGCTCTGCCGGTCCCGCGGGCACGGAAGCGACCATTCGACTGTAGAACGCCCGGTACGGCTCATACAGGGAGTATCCCTGGCCATCCGGCAGCACGACTTCCACACAAACTCCGACTTCTCGCCCTCCCCGATCCCAATGCCAGGGCCCATCCCCACCGTTCGGCACCGCAAACCCGAGGCGATCTGCACCGTCGGGAGCGCGATCTGCGGTGAGGCGCAGCCCCGCTCCGGATGCTGCCCCCGGACGAAACGGCGCTGCAAACGGCGCCTCCAGCGCACGCACGGAGACCGTTCCTCGATCTGCGCTCCGCGTCGCCTCGAAGGCGAGCACCCCCTTGCCTGAGAAGAAGCCCATGCCTTCGCCATCCAGCGTGACGTATACCCGCCGCCAGGGTCCACGTACGGTCAGGAGGCCGGCGTACGCGCCGACGTTGGCCGCATGCCGAAACAGTACACGAGTTCCGCCGACCTGGAGTTCCCCCGCGCCCGGCAAAGCCTCCCAGCCGGTCGCATCGCCGGCCGGGGGAAAGGTGAGTGGGGGAATGAGGGGGGGTGAGGCAACGAGCGGGGCGGGGTCCTCGGTGTCGGGCAGCCCGTCGCCGTCGGAGTCCGGATCGCGGGGTCTGGGGGACCGGGCCTGGAACGGAGCGCGCGTCCAGGTGGGTTGGAGTGGGCGCGGCGCCCAGGTCGAAAGCATCACCTTGGAGAGATCATCCAGTTTGCCGTCGGTCTGCCGCCGGGTGGGGTCGCTGCCGAAACGGCGCTCGTCCAACGGCAGGCGTGCGTCGTCGTCCGGAAATCCGTCGTTGTCTGCGTCGGTCACGGAGACCGTATCGCCGAAGAGGAATCGGAGCCACTGGATATCGGTGAGGGTGCGATCCCAGTACGCCATTCCGTCCCAGTGCTCCCCGTGCCGTCCGGCGCTGTTCCAGTCTTGCCGCTCTTCGCGCCCATCCGGACGCAGGATCCGGCGCCGGGGAGAGTGGTGATTGAACACCACCCGATCATCTTCCCGCCCGGAAAGGGAGTGGTCGCCGATCGCTTCGAGTTGGTGGTGAAACTCGTGGCAGACCAACCAGGCGGTGTCGCTGCCGCCGAGAAACTGGGAGCGGGCCGGGAACCCCTCCGGATACCGGTCTGCCCCAAGGGTCCCGCCGCCGCTCTCATAGAACTCCCACTGGCGGCTGCGGGGATTCCAGCGCCGCGGGAACGCCTGCTCGATCTGACAGGCATAGGGACGATGTTCCGGGAACGGGTCCCGCAGCTCCGTCTGCAGCCGGCGTGGGTCCACCAGTGTGTATTCACCGCCGCCCGGTCCGCGAAAGTCCTCCCCGGAATAGGTCCGGCAGGAGGGGAGGTTGCGCACTTCCGGCGGCGCTCCCGCCGGTTCGGGTCCCCAGCGCTGCGGGCGATCATCTACCCCGATCTGGAAGTCGGCCCAGAGTCGCATGCCGCTGTTCACCCAGAGAAAGCGCGCCGCGATCGCATATTGCTCGCGGATCAGGGCCAGGTCCTCGCGGCTCATGCTCGGCGGCGCCGGAACTTTGGCTCCCCGTTCGCGGAACGCAGATTCCAGATTCCACACGTTTGGAAGGAGCAGTACCTTGACCGGCAGCCGCACGATGGTTTTCCGGCCTGCGGGTGAGAGCGTAGAAACGGCCTGCTCACGGCGCCAGGGAGGCTCGGCGCCCCACCGGCGGTCCGCTGCGGACGGCGTCTCACCGGGCGCCGATACGCGGTAGAACCACCGCCGTCCGGGCGCCAGCCCCTCCACCGTGACCCGATGCCACTGGCGTTTCCCGGGCGGTCCTTCCACGATGCGGGCATCCCCCAGGAGAAACGAGCCGTACGCACTGCGCGGGAACTCCCCGTCCCGAACTTCCACCCGCGATTCGCACGGGGTCACGGTGAAGTACTGTACGGTGAACCCGGTGCGGGTGAGGGCGGATACTGGGCGGGTGGGATCTGCGAGCGGGCGCAGGTCCGGCTGGTGCAACAGCGGCGGCGCCCCGTCGTGGGGCAGAGACGCGGCCGCTGTCAAGAGGCCGAGACACGGGAGCAGGAAGGCGAAAAGGCGTAGCATGGATTCTTCGGGACCCAGGGGTCAGCGCTCCGCGAACTTGAGGTAGGCGTCCCCAAACCGTCGCCCGATGACGAGTTGGCTGGCGGCGCTGAAGTGGTGCTGCACCACATTCGGCAAATCGTCCACATCCACCCAGGCGGTACGGACGCCTTGCTCGCCGACCGCGACCTGGGCCCGGCGCACCACAGCCATCGGATCGTCGGCGCCCGCCCCGGTGATGCGCCGCGCAATCGGCGAGTTCACACTGCGTGCCAGGACGAACGGCGCTTCGGGGGCATCGAAACGCCGCCGCAAGGCGGCAATCAGGGCGGTGAGATGCGCCTCGTAGTGCGGCGCCAGTTTCCCGTGGATCGCGTCGTCAATGCCCTGATGCCACACGAAGCCGCGCACCCGCGGCGTGAAGCCCCGGTCACGGAGTTCCGCCAGTCGCGCGTCTACGAACGCGAGCCAGGGCCGGTGCAGTTCGCCGCCGTCTCGCCACGGCCACTCCGTCGCGTCGCGGCCGAAGTTGGCCCAGGACGCCACGATGGCAATGTCCCGCACTCCCTTTTCATGCAGCCGGCGCGCGAAGCCGACTTCGGGGCCATGCACCGGCGCCTCCCCGTAGCGCGGGTTGGTGGCGCGATGCCCGCGCATCTCCCCCCAGGGGCAGTAGTCGGGAGAACGGGACCCTTCGAGTACCGGCGCTCCGGTGAACAGGGTCCGGCGGTCCGCCTCGGTCGAGACGAATCCGGGCGGATTGGGGATGACCGAGTCGGCGCCTGCCATGTTCGACTGTCCGGCGAACACGAAGACATCCTTCGGCGCCGTCAGCCTGGAGGCTTTCCCCGAAGCTGTGTGCATTGCGATTCCCCCCACCATAAGTGCGCCGGCAAGGCAGCGGATTGCCTGCCGCACCCGCGCTGCGACGTCCGCTCGGTTCTGAATGGGCACTTGTATCACCGGATTTCCGTGGCTCACACGAAGTTGTAGCCGGTTCGGGCAGCGAAGACGGAGCCGGGGTCGACGTCATTCACCGAACGGTTCATCCGAAATGTCCAACTGGCCACTGGGGTTTCATCCCTCCGACCGATAGCGGAGCACACGCCATAGGTCGTAGCATTGTGCAGACGAGGTCCGACCACTGGCTACCTGCCCCATCTTCCGCAGGACGTTTTGTCACCAGGGTCACCAGGAGGTCTGGAGTGAGGAGACAACACAGTTCAATGCGGGCCACATGCGGAGCGGTACTCGGCGCCGTGGCTTCCGCGCTGGCGCTCACCGCGCTCAGCACCACGGATGCCGGGGTGGATCATCCCTCCCGATCGCGGCTCGCGGGTGCGGTGAGCAGCGTCGGCAGTACCGGTGATCGGACAACTGCCATCGTGCAGTTTGCCCCCGGTGAAGAATCCAGCGCCCTGGTTGGACTCGCGCAGATCGGCGCGACCGTCCGGCGGCGCTTGCCGAATCTGGCGATGGCCGCAGTGGAGTTGCCCTCTGCAGCACAACCCGCGCTTCGGGCGCTTCCGGGTGTCGCGCACGTAAGCCCGGATCTGGGCGTACAGCGGACGATGGACGACGCCACGCCGGCGGTCGGGGGCGATGTGGCTCGTGTGCAGTACGGGCTGACTGGACGTGGGATCGGAGTCGCCGTCGTGGACAGCGGCATCTACAACTCCTGGGATCTGCGACGCACCGCTTCCGACTCTGCCAGTCGGATCCTGGTATCGGTGGACTACACCCGCCAGACTGGGCGCGGGCGTCAGGGTGATCCCTGCGGGCATGGGACGGCGGTGGCGGGGGTCATTGCGGGAAACGCCGCACAGTCTTCCACTCCTTCCGGCAGCGGCCTCTACAACACGCGCTCCTTCTATGGGGTCGCGACCGAGGCGCATCTGCTGGACCTCCGAGTGCTGGATGACAACGGTGTCGGGACCGTCGGGGGTGTGCTCGCGGCCCTCGACTGGTGCATCGGGCATCGGGAAAAATACAACCTCCGGGTGGTCAACCTCTCGTTGGGGCACCCGCCCTATGAGAGCTACCGCACCGATCCTCTGTGCCGTGCTGTGGAACGTGTGTCGCAGGCGGGGATCCTGGTGGTTTGCGCCGCAGGCAATCGGGGTCGCGTGAATCCGGAGGTGAATGACGGGCGGGTTGCGTACGGAACCATTAACAGCCCTGCAAATGATCCCTTTGTCCTCACCGTGGGTGCAGCGAACACGCTGCAAAGCGCGGACCCCGGAGACGATCAGGTGGCGAGCTACTCGTCCCGTGGCCCGACCCGCGGTGACCTGGTGCTCAAGCCGGACTTGATCGCTCCCGGGAATCGCATCGCGACGATTCGTCCGTGGCATTCCAGGTTGGATGTCGCGCTCGGGCCGGGAAACCGGGTGGACAGTGCATTCTACTACAACCGGGGTTCCGGAAAATATACCGATTACTATGTCCTCTCCGGTACCAGCATGGCCGCCGGCTTCGCGAGCGGCGCGGCCGCGCTTCTCCTGCAGCAGGATCCTTCGCTCACACCGAGCGACCTCAAAGCGCGTCTCATGCGATCAGCACGCAAGGTGTGGCAGACAGCCGGCTGTACGCCGGATCTGTTCAGCCGGGGTGCGGGCTACCTGGACATTCCGGCCGCCCTCCGCTGCGGAGGCCGACCGGCAGGCCCCGCCCTCTCTCCCACCATCAGCATCCACAGCGGCACGCTTTGCGTAAACGGAGCGCAGGCCCTCTGGGGCGATCAGGCCCTCTGGGGCGATCAGGCCCTCTGGGGCGATCAGGCCCTCTGGGGTGATCAGGCTCTGTGGGGCGATCAAGCGCTCTGGGGCGACCTCGCCCTCTTCGCAAATCAGGCCCTGTGGGGCGATCAGGCGCTCTGGGGCGATGTCAGCCGAACAGCGCTGCGTGGCGACCAAATCGGCGGCCCCGATGGGACAAACTGCAACTGATATGAAGTAACTACACACATCCTGCATCCTGGCGGCCCTCGCGGCCGCCCTCACTCTTGCGGGAACCGGCACGCCTGCCGGATCGCCCGCAGAAGCAGTGACGTTCAAGCTGTCTTCGGACCTGCTGAAGCAGGCACAGGACTACTCGGCCAGTTCCACCATGAAGTCCGTAGTGGTGCGTTTCACCAGTACGACGGTGGATCCCTACAAGGTGGCCAAGTCCCTGGGGGGCACGGTGCGCAAGCGCCTCAGTCTGGTGCGGGGCGCCGCACTGCGGGTGCCGTACTCCTCGCTGCTCAAGCTCGGTGGCCTGAGCACCGTGGTGTGGAGCTCGCCGGACAGGCAGATTCGCCTGAACTCCGATCCGTATTCGGATGCGACCGGAGCGAGCCAGCTCTGGGGAGGGGCGCCTGATTCCGGGGGCATCGGCCGGCCGGCTGCGGGCCTCAACTCCACCACTGCTGGTTCCTCTGGCCCCGAGACCGGGAGTTCCTTCCTCATCCGGGGGGCTGGCGTCGGCATCGCTGTGATTGACACCGGCGTGAACGCTGCCGATCCGGACCTGCAGAGCGCGGATGGTGGGAACAGCCGGGTCGTGCACTTCCGCGACTACGTGGGGGGCCTGACCACCGCCTACGACGACAACGGGCACGGCACGCATGTGGCCGGCATCATCGCCGGCAACGGGGTGCAATCGAACGGACAGTCCTCTGGGATGGCGCCGGACGCCCCCCTGATCAGCATCAAGGTCTTGGATCGGACGGGACGCGGGAACGTGGGCGACGTGATTGACGCACTCGCCTGGTGCGTCGAGAATCGTGACACCTACGCCATCCGCATCGTCAATCTCTCTCTGGGGCATGATGCGATGGAGAGCTACCAGACTGACCCGCTGTGCAACGCAGTGCGCCAGTGTGTGGCCAACGGCATCGCAGTGGTTTGCTCAGCAGGTAACAAGGGGAAGGACCCGCAGGGCAACACGCGGTACGGCGGAATCTCCACACCGGCGATCGAGCCGTCGGCCATCACCGTGGGTGCGTTGAACACCCGCGGCACCGTGGCCCGGAGCGACGATCTGGTCTGCACCTTCAGCAGCCGGGGTCCCACGAACGTAGATCAGCAGCTCAAGCCGGACCTGCTGGCGCCGGGGAACCGCATCGCATCCCTGCGTGTGGTAGGAAGCTACCTGGACACGACGTTCCCGCAGTACCGAGTGACGGCCGACAACGGCGCTTCCTACTTCTCGCTCTCCGGGACGAGCATGGGCGCGCCACAGGTTGCGGGAGCTCTGGCGCTGCTGATCCAGATGAATCCGAATCTCCCTCCGAATGCACTCAAAGCGGCCCTGATGTACTCGGCGGAGCGCTTGAACCTGCAGAATGCGTCCGGCGCGCCGTTGACTGCCGGCATCTCCGCCCTGACCCAGGGCGCGGGCAGCCTGAACGTAGCGGCAGCGGCGGGAGTAGTCGGCGCGTTGGATGGAACCGCCGCCGTGGGCTCGGTGTGGCTGTTCGACCTGCCGCCCGCGGTTACCTACATCGGCGGCGAGGCGGTCGAGACGGCGCAGCACATCTACCACAGCGGCAACCGCTACACGGGTCAGTCCGCAATTGACACCCGCTACGCCCTCTACGGCGCCGGCGCCCTGTGGAGCGCGTCTCCCGGTTGGGGCTCGGGAGTGCCGTGCACCACCGATGGGGTCACGGCGGACACGGTGCTCTGGGGAGACTCCGTGCTCTGGGGAGACTCCGTGCTCTGGGGAGACACCGTGCTCTGGGGAGACCTGAATCAGACCCCGGATCCCTAACGGGCGCCCGCCCATAAATACTCAATAGGGCGTCCCGTCGGACCGGCTGCCTCGGCAGCCGGTCCACATACATGATGGGTCCCGGCGCACCGGCTGCCTTCGCACACGGTCCGACTATTCTTGGTATGACCACTCCCCGACCCGATTGGACCTGCATCACCCCCGCAGCTCCCTGGCAGCCGCGCGACTCGAGCGGCGAAGTTGCGTTCCGGGACCGCCTCTGGATCATGGGCGGCTGGTTCGACTCCTTCTCCGCACCACCCCGCGACGTGTGGAGCTCTCCGGACGGCGCTTCCTGGACCTGTGTGACGGCCGACGCGCCGTGGAAGTACAGCGACCTCCCGATGACCGCCGTGTTCCGGGATCGCATGTGGTTCCTCGGCGGTTGGTACAACGGCCGCCTCGCGGGGCACGGTTCCACCAGTGAAGTTTGGTCGTCGGCAGACGGCGCACACTGGCAGCTCGCCACGGCCGCGCCGGGATGGACGCCGCGCATTTCGGCCGGTGCGGCAGTGTTCCGCGACCGGCTGTGGATTCTGGGCGGGACGGAAAACTACTACTTCGGGGACGTGTCCAGTCTCAAAAATGACGTCTGGTCGTCCGCGGACGGTTGCACATGGACGCAGGAGTGCGCCGCCGCCCCCTGGTCTCCGCGCGCCTACCACCAGGCGGTGGTTCACGACGGGTCGCTCTGGGTGCTGGGAGGCGGGAGCTACGTACCCGACTACGAAGCACGGAACGACGTCTGGCGGTCATCCGACGGTGCGCACTGGGAGTGTGTCACCGACGCCGCTCCGTGGTCGCCTCGCATCTGGTTCTCGGCGGTGGTTTACCGCGATCACCTCTGGGTGCTCGGCGGCTGGTCGAACCATCCGTCGCAAAACTGGGGCGACGTGTGGTACTCTCGCGACGGCCGGGAGTGGAAGGAGCTTCACACGTCGCAGTGCTGGAAGGAGCGGCACGAGCACTCCACCTACGTGCTGCACGACCGGATCTGGGTGGCCGGTGGGCACGCCCAGCCGCTCAACAGCGAAGTCTGGGCGCTGCACCTGCCGGAGGACTGGAAGGGGTAGCGGCGGCTACCCCCGGCAAAGTTCCCGCCACAGGCCGTGATACGCCTGAAAAAACAGAACACCGTCTTCGGGGCGACACGGCGTGCCGACCTCACAGAGCGTCCAGCGATCATAGTGCGACTCACGGAGCAACCGGAACAGTTCCCGGTACGGGTATTCGCTCCAGAGATTGTTGATGTGGCAGCTCTTGAGGAACGGACGCAGCAACTCGAACGCGGCACGGATCGAGCCGTCCTTCACATCGGTGGGGTTGCTGTTCCAGTTCGCGCCGACTGCCGGGTGCCCGCAGTGATCCATGATGGCCCGGAGATTGCCCGGTTCCTGCGTTCCCGCACCGTGGACCTCGACCCAGATTTCCACGCCGTGGTCGGCTGCTGTTTTGCCGCACTCCCGGAGAGCGAGCCCGATCTGTTCCAGCGTCTTCGGCGCCGGCACGTCCTTCGGGAGGCCGTTCGGGCGGACCTTCACGCCCCGCACCCCGAGATCCTGTGCCAGCTTGACGAACTCCCGGCAGGTCTCAACGTGTTTGCGCACCACGGCGGCGTCGGGGCTATGGAACTCACAGACGGTGCCGAGCCCCCAGAGGGTCAACCCCGCATCGGCTGCCCGCTGTTTCACCTCGGCCCGCTGCGACGAAGACAGCGTGGGTTCCACCCCGTGGGCGTGGGTGGTGCGCAGCTCCACCCCGCGAATGCCCGCCTGCGGCAGCAGCTTGCACAGCGTCGGGAGGTCCCAGTCCTTCGGCACATTGTAGGTAACCGTGCCGAGCCGGAACGGCGGCCCGGTGTCCCGTCCCTGCGCCTGCGCGGGCGTAGCTTCCAGCAGTCCCGGGAGCCCCGCGGCTCCCGCAACCAGTGATGATCCGGCGCCGCTGAGTACGGTACGGCGGTTCCAGCGCGACATAGTGGGTCCTCTCAATTTCTCCCGATCTCCAGGGAGATTACTTGCGCCGACCGGCGAAATACTCCTCTACCACCTGCGTGTGGAGGGGGAAGGCCAGCTCTTCCGGTCCGCGGAGAACAACCCTCTCGGAGGTCTCGTCCGAGCCAGCGAACTCCCCCAGGGCAGTCGTGTCGCGTGCCTGCGCCTGCGCGAACAGCAGCAGGGCGCCATCCGGCGCGCTCAGGACGCGAAACACCTCCAACTCGCCGGGCTCGATGTGAATGCCGGTCTCCTCTTGCAGTTCTCGCGCACCCGCTGCCTGCCAGGATTCCCCGAAGTTGATGAAGCCGCCGGGCAGTGCAAGTTTGCCCCGGCCGGGGTCAATGGTCCGGCGAATCGTGAGCAGGCCTCCGTCCACCGGCAGCAAAACCACAGCCACCGGGATCGGATTGCGATAAGTAGTGCGCCCGCACGCGGCGCAGGTCCGGGGCCAGCCGGCGTCCTCCGGGAATGCGGCGCCGCAAAAGGAGCAGTGCGAAAACGCGCGTGCCATCGGGTGCCGTCAGAAGAGTTCGCGGATGGGGGAGGCGCCCGGGAGCACCTGGAATGGCCGCCCGCCTACGGTGTGCATCTCCGCCTCAAGATCCACTCCCAGAGCGCGATAGGCACTGGCCACCACCTCCTGCGCGTGGATCGGCCGCTCGTCGGGGTAGCCGTCGCCCGTACTGCTTCCCACCACCTGCCCGCCGCGGATTCCGCCGCCGCCCATGAGCACCGAGAAGACGTGGATCCAGTGATCCCGTCCCCCGTCCTTATTGAACCGCGGGGTGCGTCCGAACTCGCCCATCAGGAGCACCACGGTCCGCTCCAGGAGGCCGCGCTGGTGCAAATCTTCAAACAGCGCGGCCGTAGCCTGATCCGCAATCGGCGCCAGCCTCCGCATGCCGTTCTCCGCTGCGTTGTGCGAGTCCCAGGAGTAGTAGGTTGGCCAGTTTACCGTGACGAACCGCACACCGCGCTCCACCAAGCGCCGAGACAGCAGCGCCCCCTGACCGAACCCGTGGCGGCCATACCGGTCACGCAGGGCGGCAGGCTCGCGATCCAGGTCGAACGCCTGCTGTACGCGATCCGAGCCGAGCAACTCGAACGCCCGCTGGTAGACTGCGCCCAGCTCCCGCCGGCCGGATCGCGCACCGCCGTCGCGGGCCTCCGGCATGTCGAGCCGGTCGAGCAGCGAGGTGCGGCGCTCGAACCGCACAGGGGAGACACCCTGGGGCAGGGACAGGTCGCGAATCCCGACCCCCGGCGCGCCCGGGACGCCGTCGGGAACCACCGGGTTCCAGGCAGCCCCGAGATCGCCCGCGGTTTGGCTGTGCTCGACTTCGGGGACCCCCGCGATCAAGTTAAGACGCGGGACCGTGACGAACTGCGGAAGGGGGGAGAGCGGACGTTTCAGCCGCACAACCACCGATCCCATAGTCGGGTATTGCACCGCGTCGTGCAATCGCCCCGCCAGGAGCCAGCACATACCGCGGGCGTGGTCGTCGAGCCCGTGATGCACCGAGCGCAGCAGGGCGTACTTGTCTGCATGGCGGGCAAGTTTCGGCCACAGCTCGCAGACGCGGATGCCGGACACATTCGTTTCGATCGGCTTGAAACTGCCGCGAATTTCGGCGGGGGCGTCGGGCTTCGGGTCGAACGTCTCAATCTGGCTCGGCCCGCCGGTGAGCCAGAGGACAATGCACGAGCGCTCCTCCGATGTCGTCGCACCGGCGGCGCGCAGGCCCAGGAAATCGGTGAGCGTGAGTCCCAACGCCCCAGTCGCGCCGACTTCCAGCAGCGAGCGCCGCCGCAGCTTTCCGAGCCGCTGCGCTTCCGCACAGAACACAGGCATCCCATCGTCCTCCCGTCACTGGTCAGGGATCAAGCGACCCTGGAATATTGGGATGCATTGCAAGCGCCGGGGTTGCCGGAATTTTCCTGTGCAGATGGCCCACCGCCACCGGATGTGGAGTCCCGCAACTCCGCTTGCGGGCGCCGTGTTGGTACAGCCACCGGATGCGGAGTCCCACAACCCCGCTTGCGGGCGCCGTGTTGGTACCGCCCCCGGAGGGTCTCGTGTCAAAGATCGGGGGCGGGCCGGG
>SXGS01612065.1_pt1 | contig 13329 bp, 25 predicted proteins | sample 3174681 | NCBI WGS metagenome assembly SXGS01 (sample SAMN11356861, study PRJNA531348) | freshwater metagenome | isolation source: freshwater sample F1-80 | place: China: Fuxian Lake, Yuxi | collected 2017-12-25
GCCCGAGGACGGGTCCGGTGTGCGCGTCTATATGCCGGCGGTATCCGGCGGCGGTCGCATGATGGGCCTCATCTACGACGATAAGCTCGGCGCGGCGTGTCTTGCGTTCTTGGACGGAGAAGACGCCGCAGGTTGCCGGGAGCTTGCCGCGAGCTTGCGCGATAAGCTCGCGCCGGTGCGCCGTCCATCGCGTCGGAACGGAGAGACGGCGGACGATCTCCGCGCCCATGACGGTCTTTCCGGAGCCGGTCGGCGCGACGAGACAGACGCGGCGGCCGTCGCGTAGCGCCGGAAGGACGCGGGCGACGGCTTCGAGTTGGTAGGGGCGGAGGATCACGCGAGCGCGGCCCGCATCTCGTCGAACGCCTCGACGAGGATTTGCTTGATCCGCTGCCGAGAGATGCCGAGCTTGTCTCCGATGTAGTCCATCGACCGCGATGGCTTGCCGTCAAGACCGAATCGCGCGATGACGATCGCCGCCGTGCGCGGCGCGAGATTGCGGACTTCGCGCATAATCCGGTCGCGGTCGTCGTTGTAGGACGGAAGTTCCGGCGCCGCGAAGGTCGCCATCATGTCCATCCCGTCGTCGGTCCACGGAGAAACCATCGTCGGCGGTTGATGGACGCGGCGGAACCGTTGATGCCAGTACTTGCGGCGGAGCATGTCCGCCGTGTGATAGTAGTACGTTGACCATTTAGCGATAGCCGGATCGAACGTCTTAGCCGCATGTACCCATGCATCGGTCGCAAGGTTGTAGCGGGTGTCGTCGTCCATCTGGCGCATACGTTTGTATGCGCCGGCGATAAGCGGGATGTCGGGCGTTCCGGACTTTGCGGCGTCGTCGAGTAGGTCACGGATCATGACGACGGTTCTCCGTCGTCGTCGAGACCTACGAAAAGCGAATCTTCTTCCTCTTGCGCGAGAGAACCCGTTGCTACGGCCTCCGCAAGATTCTTGACGGCTTGCGCGTAGTACGTCGGCTTGAGTTCAGCGCCGATGCCTCTACGACCGTTGACGACGGCTCCGGCGACTTCCGATCCCACTCCCATGAAAGGAGTCAAGACATTCTCGCCGGGGTTGCTCCACAGTTGGACGCAACGCTCGATAACGTCGAGCTGCAGCGGGTGAACGTGCTTCTCGTCTTCTTTGTCTCTGGCCTTCTTGTACGGAAGCACGCGTCCGATCCTGATGTCATCCCAGAACGCGGAAGCGTATTGCCTCCAGATCCAATGGGAGTAGCGGTTGAAGATCTGATTCCCTTCCCATCCCTTGTACCGATGGAGTTCCTTCGGGATCTCTCGCGATCCGGCGTAGGTGTGAAGTCCGGTAGGGTGCGTGATGGGGACCGGATTCTTTCCGGACTTGCGGAACATCAGGAGGTAGTCGGCGGACGCGACGGAACAGCGAGACGAGTCGTCAACGATGGTTTTGTGGGCGAGGTTCTTCGCCATCGTGCGATTACGAACGGCGAGCGGCTCTTTCCAGATCGCGTACCGCGCGACGTACTTGAATCCGTGCTTTTCGTGCAGCCGGATGATGTCGCCGGGAAAGTCCGTAAGTGCGTCGCATCCGGTGTTCCCGGTCGGAACGTCCATGCAATGCACGCCGGTCAGTCGTCCCGGCATCGTGAGACGTTCGATCTCGCGGACGACGAAGGCGTAATGATCGAAGAACCGATCGTAGTCCGTGCAGTTGGACAAGTCTCGGTCGTCCGACGAGTAGTGATACAGTCCGCCGAAGGGCGGCGAGTACACCGAGAGATGTATCGACTTGTCGGGAAGTGACTGCATCACGTCGATGCAATCTCCGTTATAAACGGCGTAACGGTCGGTGATGGTTTGAGCGATTACAGCCACGACGGAGACTCCACTTTCTGCGTCCCTTTGAACGCTTGACGTTCGATCTTGATCGACTGATTCATCTGCGCGACGAGTTGAGAAAACATCGCGTCGGCTTGCGCCGCCTTGCGCTGCATGTTGCCGATGATCCCGGCTTCGCCGTCCGTTGCGACGACATCGACGGTTACCGGCTTGGTTTGCCCGAAGCGCCAACAGCGGCGGACGCCTTGGTAATACTGTTCGTAAGAGTGAGACGGGAAGAAGACGACATGAGCGCACGATTGGAGGTTGAGTCCAAAGGCTCCGATCTTCGGCTTAGTGACCATGACGCGGAGATCGCCTTGCGCGAAGTCGAGGAACGTTTTTTCCTTCGCGTCGTCGGAGTCTCCGCCTTTGACTTGTCTTGCGCCGGGGATGATCTTTGCGAGCGTGTCGCCTTCTTCGTTCAGGTGACACCATACGAGCGCCTTCGGCGAGTCCGCAACGAGTTCGGCTACTTTCTCGCAACGCTCGGCGACGGTGCGGCGTCGTTCTTCGCGCTCCTCGCGGAGTCCCGACGCCGGGATATCGAACAGCATCCCGTCCCGCTTCGTGCGAGCCTTGACGATATGCTCGCGCTCCGTGAGTTCCGGCAGGACGAACTTTCCGTCATCGAACCCGAGATCGGAAGGACGGCGCACGGCCCTCGCCCAATCGCAGACCCATCGCCAGAAGTGAGACTCGGCGTGTTTCTTGAATCGCCACTTCGCGGAACCATGCGAGCCGTACTGGCCGTGTGTATCGCATGTATTCTGCTCGTTCTTGAAGAACCGCGCGAGCATGTCCATGTGTCCGAGTTGTCCCAATGCTTCCGACGATGTTCCGAGTTCGACGTAATCATTCGGAGCGGCCGTAGCCGTGCAAAGCAGACGGTAGGGCAAGTGCCGCGCAAAGTCGGTCACCGCGAGTTTGGTCGCGCCGTCGAAGTTCTTTAGGATCGAAGATTCGTCGCAGATGACGGCCGAGAAGTCGCGCCGGTCGAAGCGGTCGAGACGTTCGTAGTTCGTGACGTAGACGCGCGGCCCGTCAATCTTTCCGTCTTGAGAGCGGCGGCAGTCGATGCCGAACTTGTCGGACTCCGCGACGGTTTGCGCAGATACGGCGAGAGGAGTAAGGATCAAGGCCGGTCGGTTGGTCTTGCGGACACAGTTCTCGGCGAACGTCAGTTGCATCGCGGTCTTGCCAAGTCCGCAATCGGCGAAGATCGCCGCGCGTCCTTTGCGAACCGTCCACTCGACGAGCGAACGTTGAAAGTCAAACAGATTGTCCGGCATCCACAAAGGATCAAAGCCGGACATGTTCGACGTATGCGCCTTGGCATCAAGAAAGTCCTCGTACTCGCTCACGGCGACACCTTCCCGCCGAGCGCGGTGATGATGGCGCGGAAGCGGTCGCCGGACTGACGGAGCTTCGCCGCGTCGGCGCGGGCGGCTCTGGCGCGGGCGTCCCATCTTCCGGCGTCTTCCTCGCGGGCTTCGGCTTGCGCTCGCTCGATGTGCAGCGCGACGAGCGAAGCGCGGTCGGACGCGGGGATCGTGTCCATCGGGAGAGTACAGCCGTAAAGGGACGCGACGGATTCGGCGGACATGCGAGGCATAGTAAAGACTCCGAGAGAAAAGCGCCGCGCGAGGGGCACAAAGGATGAAGGGAAAAGCGGACGCCCCCCGCGCGACATTGAGTTAGGACGAGCGGACGGTCGTGGACTTCGTAGACACGAACCGGACGCCGGGAATGTTGCCCGCGGACTTGAGCGCCCGCGCGAGAGCGTCGAGCGCGGATTGATTCGGCAAGAGCAGTTCCGGCCGCACGGCCGCGACGAGGGCGGCGAAGTCATAGACCTCGGCCCGCCACGTTTCGCGGACGGCGACTCCGGCGACGGACGGCGCGGCAACGCGGACGGGCGCGATGATGGGCGCGGGCTCGTCGAGGACGGCGCAAGCGAGATCCGTCTCGCCCATCGCGTCGAGTTCCTTCGCCGCGGATTGCCGGTCGGCTTCGGCTTGCACGCGGAGACGCTCGGCCTCGGCGCGGGCTTCGGCTTCGAGACGCCGGCGCTCGGCTTCCTGATAGGCAAGGATCTTCGGCGAGATGATGGCGCGGGCCTCGTCGATCGGAGCCGTAAGATCGCGCTCAAGACCGGATATGGCGCGGTGAGCCTTAAAGGCGGAGTCCTTGGCGGGCGCAAGGCGGGCGACGATGCCTGCCTTGAGTTGCGCACCTTCACGGAGAAGCGTCCCGGCGAGATCGAGCGATAGCGCATCGTTGACGACGAGGGCGCGGGCTTGCGCGACGGCGGCGGAAGCGCGGGCGTTGTCGGATGACGTATCGGGTACGGTGATGGTCGTCGTGGTCATGGGATTAGGCTCCGTTGTTTTCGCGCCACAGGGCGAGTCCGCGGGCGATCTCTTGCATTTGGACGGCGAACCAAGCCGGCGCCGGCTTGTCGAGCATTGACTCGAAGTTGACCATCGCGCGGCGGATTCCTTGCGGAGTTCCGTCCGATGCTGCAACCTTCTCGGCCTTGGCGAACCAATGAGACTTGCAGAGATTGAACTCGCGGCGAGTACCGGCGCAAATGATGGCGAGAGCTTCAAGATTCTTCGTTTCGGTCTTAGACATGGCGATCTCCTTTGCGCCGACATATTCGCACCGCTTGGCGATTATGTCAAGAGACCGGCGGATTTTTTCCACGACGCAAGATGCACGGCCGAACGCGCAACGGCGAAGTCCGCTAAGTCCTTATGCTCCATCAAGTTGGCGATACTGCCGTCGTCCGTGACGTAAACCGCTCCGCGCTTCGCCGGCCGCGGCGAACAAGCCTGCGCGTAAAGCGCGGTTTGGATGCAGTGCCACGGCGCGGGACTGCCGCCCTTGATGTCGAGAAGCCATCGGACGCCGCCGATCATCGCCACGATGTCGGGATGACCGACGTATTCCGGCGTGCGGACCTCGAACTCTCCGCGTTCATAGACGAGACCGACTTCCTTGCGCCAAAGCCGCCACGATGCGAGCCGAGGCGCGACCTCCGGATGAACGGATGATTCGTCGAGCTTGCGCTCCTCGTCGAGATGGATCGCTTGATGCACGGCGCGTCCGCGAATGAGTCCATGTTGCGAGACGAACTCGAAGCCGGGACTAAGCCCGGCCTCGCGGATGATGGTCGTGACTCTCAGCACGGCTCCATCCCCCAGAGCTTTACGCCCTTCGCTTCCTTCGTGAGGATCGCCATTCCTTCCATGCCGACCGCGGTGCGGAGTTCCTCGCCGATGGTCGTGCTGAACGTCGTCGCGTCGAACAGTCCTTCCGGCCCCTCGAGCGTGAAGCGGTAGCGCGTCCACGGCTTTCCGTTGCTTTCGCCGGACGCGCAATCGACGGCCTTGATCGTGACGCGGATACGGTCGCAGTTCGCCGGGATCTCGGCGGACTTGGACGCGACGGGCTCGGTGAGCTTAGTCGCCGCCGGCGTCGGCGCATCCGTCGTCGCCCGCGGCATCATCTCGTCCGAGAACGAAACGACATCAAGCGGCGCGGGCGGGATGTCCTGCACTTCCTCGGCGATACCGATGCCCTTAAGGGCGTCCGGAAAGCGATCGCGGAAGGCCCACGAACGCGCCCGCATCTGTAGCATCCGGCCTGGATACTGAGTCCACGGACCGGGCTTGCCCCAGAGTCCGGCGCCCTTCGCCATGTCGGTCGTGAATCGCACTTCGTAGGCGGGCGATCCCTTGCGCGTGATCTTGCATCGCCCGAAGCCTTGCGCGAGCGCCTTGATCGCATCGTCCTCGTCGATGCCGTCGAAGGAGGGATGAGCCATGACGACGCCGAGCGCGGCATCTCCCCAAAGCGCGGGGCGACCGTTGATGGACGCGATGCCTTGGACCGCTTGCATCGGCCGGAGTCCGACCGACGCGCCGAGGTCAATCGCGGCGTAGATCGCACCGGGCTTGCCCGCGTAGTCGCGCGGAACCATGCCGGAGGATGCAAGTTGTTGCGCGACGGCCATAGCGTCGGCGACGGTGACGGGGACGAGGTTGTTCACGATGCGGTTCCTTCCGTGGGATGATCGGGACAGTCATACGGGCATTCGCACGAGACGGCCGAGACGCCGCGTGCGAACCAAAGCACGACGCATAGGGCGAGAACGACGGCGACGGCGGCGGCGAGGATCATTTGAGGTAGAACCTTTCCGCCATGAGAGCCTCGGCCGCGCCCATCGCCTCGTCGGGATCATCGTAGGCGCAGTCGCCGATAGGCTCGTCGTCGATGTACGCCTTCCACGCCGGGCCGTCGTGTCCGATGACTTTCACGCGCTCGACGGTGTAGGTGTCGTCGCCGATGATGAGCGTCCATTCGGTGACCTGCCGCGTAGCCGTGCGGCCGGTGACTTTCCAATCGCTCATAGTCCTTGGCTCCGGCAGACGGCGAGCATGAGACGGGCGGCGTGAAGGGCATCGTAGGCGGCGGATTGCGCATCAAACAGACGGAGCCATTCGGCGGTTCCGCCCGCGCAAGCGTGCCACGCTGCGTAGGCCACGTCGTAGCGGCCTTGGTAACGGGCGATCAGTTCGTCGGGTGTCACTTGGCTACTCCGTGCGTCTCTTGCAGATGCTTGAGGATGTAAGCCAGTTCGCAAGCGTTGCCGATGTTCTTGACTGCCTCGGCGACGTTCTTCAACGCAACCTTGATTTCCTTGCGGCGCTTCGCGGCCTCGGTCTTTTCGTTCCAAGCCATGTCGATCTCCTTTGCGCCCAGATATTCGCAACGGTCGGCGGTTATCGCAAGGGCCGGCGGATTTATTTTTTCGTCGGCCGTCCTGCCCTAATGATCGGCCGGAACCGGGCGAGGTCTTTAGCCGAAACGAACAGGCCCGGCAGACCGGGAACGCGAACGAGGGCGAGATCCCCGCGGGCGACTCCGCCGCGGATCGAATGACGGGAACAGCCTTTGACGCGGGCGGCTTCGCTTTGGGTGTAGTGATTCATGGGATGGATGGTACGCGGAACGAAAAAAGCGGCAAGCCTTGCGAATACTTTAGGGCCGCGTAGTATCCCCGCCGTGCCGAGGCCGCGGTTGGCCGAGGGCCGCGCCCCGTCGAGTCGGCGCACAAACGACGGACGGGGCGCGGGTTTTTTCTTGCGGGAGTCGGGACATGACGCGCAACGAGTTCATCGCGGAGACGGCGGCGATCCGTCGCAACGACTACAGCATCAACTCGGTTGTTGTTAGTGACGCCATCGCTTTGGCCGACGCCCTCGAAGCCGCGAACGTCGCGCCGTGGCAGGACGACAAGCCTGCGATGAGCGAGGCGGCGATGGCCGTGGTCGAAGCGGCGATTGCGTTCGATGATGCGAAGCCGGATTGGTACACGCGGTTGGCCGCCGCCGTCCGCGCCTACAAGGATTCGATCAAGTGAGCGACGAGAATCCGTTCATCGTTTGGAACGCGGAAATACAGACCGTCCAGTTAGACGGCAAAGACATAACGCACATGGGCGAGGAAGAAGCGGTGATGGCGCTTAACGCCGCCGTCGCCGTCCGCGAGCGCAAGGCCGCCGCGAAGGCGTTGCGCACATTGGCCGACGAGTACGCCAACGCCCGCGACAAGAAGTCAGCCACCCGTTTATGCGATGTTGCTGGCTACATCCGCTCCCGCGCCGACGCCGTAGAGAAAGGCGAAGCATGATCCCCCCCGAAGAACTGTCGGCGATGAAGGCGCGGTGCGAGAAGGCGACGGCTGAGCCTTGGGCGCTCTCGCATTTGGGTCACGGCGGCGACTGCCTTGCACGCGATAAGGACGAAGGCGATTGGACGCGCATCGCACGCAACGTGAATGCTCACGATCTTGCCTTCATCGTTCACGCCCGTACCGACGTACCGCGCCTAATCGCGGAGGTCGAGCGGTTGACCGCCGCGCTCAAGGCCGAGCGGGAGGCGTGCGACGGCGCCGCGCGATTGCTCGTTAGCCAAGACAGGAGCGAACACGGCAAATGGCTTCGCGCCGAGTGGATCAATAAGTGGGACGACCGCCGCGCCGCCGAGTCGAAGCCATGATCGACGCCTTCGACACTCTCGAAGATATCGCCGCCGAGCTTGGCCGCCGAGCGACGGTCGGCACGTTTATCGTCGTCGTCGGTAGCGCGGAAGCGGCGGCACTCGGTGCCCCGAAGCACCTTACGCCGATGATGGCGATGCACCGTTACGAACGCCTCGACCGCGAGAAGGCCGAGACGTACTTGCGTTGCGTCAAAGCCGCGTTGGGCGTCGAGGTCGCGGCGTTCTTACTGGCCTACGGCGAACCGCCCGAGTGCTTCAAACAACCGCCCGAATCGGAAGACGAACCATGAAGAACCTCATCCTCGGAGCCGTCCTCGCGCTGGCCATCGTGGCATGCACGGCGGCGTCGACGCAGTACGTCAGCCAGATCGACCACGACGCGGACGTTGTGGCGCTTCAGAATCAGATCGACGAACTCGCTTACCGTCTCGGCAACGTCGAAGCCGTGACGTTCGGGCCGCCGCTCGACGGCCCGCCTTACACTTTCGACAACGGAGCGCCGCCTAAATGAAGACCATTCTCGCCGCCCTACTCATCGCCGTCGCCTGCCAAGCGCAGTCGAACCGCTGCATTCTCGTTAAGTATCCGTGCGAACCGCTGCCGACGACGGCGATGTTCACCGTACTCGACTGCGCCGGGAACGTCCTCGCGTTCGTGCCGTACCGGCTGTCCGATCCGTGCCTCGGCCAAGCGCAGTATTGCGTCCCGGCGATCCTCGGTGCGGTGCGCGTCGAGGTCGTCGTCTTTGCGGGGCTTACGCCGGTCGGGCCGATGCAGCACTTCAACGTAGGGTGCCCGTGAAAACCATACACCTCGCCGCCGCCGTCATCCTCGCCTTGGTCGGACTCGTCGCGTTCGCCGCCTACGTCACGCGGAACGGGCCTTCCGCGCCGAGAGTTGATCCGTGGGCGACGGCGGCCCCGCCAATCGGTCGATGACAGGCGGGGCTTCGATAACCTCAAGCAAGGACGCCGCCGATCGTGTCCTTGATGACATCGACAGCGCCGCCGAGCGCCGCGAGGAAGCCGGGATCGGCAGCGAGCTTCTTTCGCAAGCTCGCCCGTAGCGACTTGGCTTGATCGACCGTCATCGGCGGCGCTTCCTTCGGGAGCTTGAACGCGGCGAAGCCGGGAGGCAACGACGCCGCGGCGTAGGGATCGGCTTGCGCCTCCATGACGGCAAGCACGGCATCGACGAGAGTTGCGCTGTTCACTTCTTCGCTCCGATCTTCAAGAGTCCGCGGAGTTTGGCGATCTTCTTTTCCCGCTCGCTGACCTCGTTGACGTAATCCAAAGCCGCCGCACCGAGCTCCGCGGATACTTCAAGATTAGGGTCGCGGAGTTGTGCCGCCTTCGCGTCGATCTCCGCGATCATAGCGTCGAGCTTCGCATCTCGCGCGGCGACCTCGGCGAGAACCCAATCCGCAGTAGGTTGCGACTCGGCACGGACGCGGGCTTCAAACAACGTCGCAACGTGCGCCCGCTTGGCTTCGCGGAGTTGTCCTGCCCAGAACGTGAGCGCCGCGGCGGCGTTCTCGCGGGCGTTAGCGATCGCCTCCGCTTGCGCCTCAAGCGCGACTTGCGCTTCTGCCGTGGCTTCGGGCGGGACAGTCGCGCATCCGGCGAGCATGGCGACGGACAGCAAGTATCTCATGGATCGGACTCAGACTCCGAGATATGGAAGGGTGTCCCGGCGGGTGTTCTCACCGCTACGGCTTGCGGAGTCGTGACAAGCCGCCGCGCACCGCCGGGACGACGGCATCTTAGCCGGAATCCGGATCGTCCGGCGGGCCGGCCTCGATATCAGGAACATCAAGAGACGGATCGACGAGGTACGAGACATGCCGCGCCCATGCGTCGATCTCGCGGAATCGCCATCGATCGCGGCCGTATCGACGCATCGCCCGGTTTGCCGCTTCGTGGTGGACCAATGACATGCGCCGCATCTCGCGAGCGACGGCCTTAAGCCGCCAATGCCCATAGAGTGCGAGACAGACGACGACGCCGAATGTAAACCAAGCCATGAGCTTGCATCATACCCGCGTTCGCTCCGAGTCCTTTATTGCTTCTGCGACGGCGCCGGGGATGCGCTCAATCGCCGACGTGAGCCGTTCCATCGCAGGGCCGATTTTATCGACCAAGGATCGCACGACGTAGGCGAGAAGACCGCCGACGACAAGGACAAGAGCGCCGAGCATCCAAGAGATCGAAGGGTCGGCGGGCATGTTGGTCGGAGGCATTATGAAGTCACCGTCATGCGGATAACCGCGAGAAGTTCGGTCAGGTTGCCGGGCGCCGCGGTGATCGTGGCTTGCAGTTGCAGCACGGCGCCGCTTGCGGGCGTTAGATTCTGATCGAGTCCGAGCGCGTAGGCCGTGTCGGCCGTGATCGCGGCTCCGTTTGTGGACTTGACGGCGGATCGGAGGTTGACGCCTGCCGTCAGGTTGCGGACGTTGAACGTCCAGAAGTTAACGCCGCTCGACGCGATGCTCGCTTCCGTGACGAGGACGACATCCGAGATCGTCGTCGTCCCCGGCCCGCAGATGTGCAGGTACTTATTGTCCGTGGTCGTGAGCGTCCCGATGAGGACCGGGACGGCGATGATCCGCTCGAGCCCGCCGCCCGTCGTGTCGGCGTTCGGGATGACGGTGATCCATGCGGAGTTAGCCGCGTTGCGCATCTTGAGGACGCGCGGCGATGCCGACGTATCAAGCCACCATTGACCGGCGATCGGAGACGCCGGAGCGGACGAACCGGCGAAGTTGTTTTGGATGACGGCGAAGTTATTGACTGCCTTGGTCAGAAGCGCGGCGTTAACCGTGTCCGACGAGCCGATGGTTTGAATGTCTGCCATGATTGATCCTTAGAATACGAGGATGAGAACCGCGCCTGCGCCGCCGTCGCCGCCGCGTCCGCCGGTAGTTCCCGCGCCGCCGCCTGCGCCACCGGAACCCATGCCGCCCTTGCCACCGGCACCGGCTGTGCCGCCGTTGTTCGTCCCGCCGCCCGATCCGGCACTTGAAAAGAACGGCGCCCAGATGAAGTCACCGTTCTGACCGGCACCGCCTGCCGCCGTGCCGCCGGCCTTATCGCGCAAAGGCCAGCCGGTCGAGAACGTGATCGCACCGCCGGCGAAGTCGCCGCCCGTAGATCCACCGCCGCCGGCACCGGCGCATGTCAGCAATGTCGATGTTATCGCACCGCCTGCCGCCCCGGTTTGTGCGCCGCCTTGAGCGCCGTTGACACCGGCTTGAGGAACCCAAGTTCCTATCGACGCGAAGACGCCGCTTGCAATCGTCGCCACCGTCTCACCGGCCGCCGCCGCCGCCGCCGCGCCGGCCGATCCTGCGCCGCCGCCACGCGCCGAAGTATTGCCCGATGACAGAAGGATTAGTCCTGCCGTGCCGTCTACCGGACGTTCCACCAACACCAATGAACGGGAAGCGTTTGATCCTGACACAGATGCCGCCCCACCGGCACCACCGTCACCGGGACGAACATACAAACGGTCGGGGCAGAACCGAGCGGGGAGGAATAGCTTGCCGATGCCTCCCGAACCGCCGCCGCCGCCGCCTGAGCCGGGACTGCCAGCACCACGGGAATGCCCTCCGCCGCCGCCGCCGCCGCCGCCAATGCATATGATGAAGATGCCGCGAGCCGAGCGCGGTTTGATCCACGTTCGGTAGTCGTTGACGGCGGCGGCAGAAACGCCGCCGACATAGAGTTGGTCGAGGTCCGCGTCGTTCGGAACGTGAAACATCAGACGATGTACTTTCCGCCAGTCACGGAAACGTAGTATCCGGCGGCGACCGTAGTGCCGACCGTGACGTTGAGTTTGTAGCCGGGAGGCAACGCGATGTTCAGCGGGACGACGTAATCGACGAGCGCCGCGACTTCGGAAAGCGTCGTCGCAGACAGCGTGATCTCCGCGTACAGGATGTTGTTCGCCGGGGTCGCGGCGGTCAAACCGTTGTTGATGAATACGCGAGCCACCGTGGCGATGTTGGTTCCCGCCGCACGGAACGTCATGCGCTCGACGTAGCCGCCTTCCGTCGCATCGGCGGTAAATACCGTCAGCACCGTGCCGGTGCCGTCCTTCGCCGTGTTCGCTGTCGTGATCGCCGTCGTGCCCCATTGAACGTCAGGGCGACCGGAGAAGATCGGGTTGTTATTAGCTGCCATGATTTAGCCTCAGCGGATTGCGGCACGAAGGCCGTAGATGATCCCGGTTATGTCGAGCGTGTTTCGCACGGCGGCGACCGAAGCATCGTCGAGAATGGATCGCCCCGTCGCCGTCAAGTCCGCAAGCGCCGCCGTGCCCGATCCCGTGAAGTACGGCAGTTTATCCGCCGCCGAGGTCAGTCCGGCGAGCGCCGCAAGCTCCGCATCGTAAGCTTGCACCGTGGTACCAATCGCCGCATTGACGAGCGCAGTGCCGGTAACCCCGGCCGCCGGAAGCCCGGTACAGTTCGTGAGCGTGCCCGAAGTCGGCGTACCAAGGATCGGCGTTACGAGCGTCGGCGTGTCCGCAAAGACGAGTGCGCCGGTTCCCGTCTCGTCGGAGATCACGCCGCGGAGTTGCGCCGAAGTCGTCGCCGCAAACTGCGAGAGCGGATCGGTCGTCAAGGCGTCACCGCCGCCGCCGCCTCCCGAAGTCTTCTCTAAGCCGGTGCTTGCATAAATGACGAAGCCGCGTTCGTCGATGTATACAAGTTGCTCGCCGGTTGCAAGCGTAGCCTTGTAAACCATGACGTTCGTTCCCGAAACGTCGCGGCGAACCGACACCGTTGCCGATGCCGTGTCCGTATTCCAAACGGAAAGGAACGTGATCTTGATTTGATGCGAAGCCGCCGGAGGCGCGACGATCTGTACCGATGTCGCGCCCGTCGTTACGCCGCTCGACGATCCCGGCGTCATCACGTTCGACGCCTTGTCCGCGTAGACGACGCACCAATCAAGCTCCGTCGTCGCCACGGCTCCCGCTAAGACGATCTCGAGCGCGTGAGTGTTGGCGGACAACAGCATCGTTTAACCCCAGAAGACGACGGCGGCGATTGTATCATCTACCTCCGCGGAACCTCCACCGCCGCCGCCTGCATCCGAAAGATCAAGCGTCGCAAGGTTCAACGATACTAACCGCGGCTCATACCGAGCGTGCGGCCGGTTAATCGTTACGCGAGCGGCGATCGTCGAGACGGACGGCAAGACGAACGGGCCGGGATAATCCGTAAACGCGAGATCCGCGTTGTCATCGTAGGAAAGATCCGGCTCGAGCGCGGCGATCACGTCGGACGGGCCGGCGACCGTGTACAGCAAGCCCGGCATCGAGTTTAGCGAGTACATCGCGTTCGCTACCGTCGTGTGTTCCGCGAGATCGTAGCCGGTGAGGAACGGACCTCC
>SXGS01053705.1_pt1 | contig 13328 bp, 17 predicted proteins | sample 3174681 | NCBI WGS metagenome assembly SXGS01 (sample SAMN11356861, study PRJNA531348) | freshwater metagenome | isolation source: freshwater sample F1-80 | place: China: Fuxian Lake, Yuxi | collected 2017-12-25
GAGTTTGTCCTTTGGCGTGATGTAGCCGATCGCCGAGTGTAGTCGCACCGTGTTGTAGTAATCCACGTAGTCACGCACGATGCGGCGGGCGTCTTCGAGCGACAGCGACACGCTCACGCGAATGCTCTCGCCCTTGATGGTCTTGCGGAGGTGATCGGCGGCCGTGCCCATGTGGCTGTAGACGGAAGCGACCATCTTGCCGTCGGCGTGGCCCATGAGTGCTGCGACGGTCAGGTGGTACGAGTCGCCCCAGGCGGTGTGCGAGTCGGCCCACTCGACGACCATGAAGGGCTTGATGGCGGTGTAGGGTTCGAGGACGGTGCGGCCGAGGTGCTCGACGAAGGACTGGATGTGGTCCCGATACTACTCGAATGTCCGCCCAGCCCGGTGCTTCTCGCACCACGCCAGGTACTTCTCGAACAGCTCGAACCTCGAGAGAGCGTCGCCGGACGTGACGCGGATCGCGGCCGGAGTGGTGAGGGTGGAATTGTTGGCTTTGGTGGCGGGCCGGTTCCGCTTCGCCATCAGCTCGTGGTAGAGCCGCATGGCTTCGGCCTCGTCGGGGTGCAGACGAACCTGCTTGCCACCGATCTGGACGAACCAGCAGTTGCGTGCGGAACGGAAGAACGGTTTGGGGAACTTGCGCGGCATCGAGAAAGACCTCCCAGCGAAGTGCCGGGCCGGAAGGTCCGCTTCGGCCCCCACTCGGTTGCAGCCGGGTGGGGGCCTTTTTCTCTGCCACAATCTCTGCCACCGGGGTTGGTGGCAACAGAGGACTCGTCGTAAGTCCTTGTTTTTCTAGCGAGGACGACGGGACTCGAACCCGCAACCACCGGATCGACAGTCAGCACGACCACCAGCGCCGAACGCAAGGAAAACAAGGCAAACGCACACGCCCCGCAAGTCGGGTTGCTCGTGGGTTGCTCGGACGCTCCCGAATCGACTCCGGTTGCTGACCCCGACCTTGCGCGGGTGATGGCCGCATGGCCGGACCTGCCCGAACCTCTCCGGCGGGCGGTACTGGCTCTTGTGGGGGTGAAATGATTGTGCCGGGTGTGCGGGATAACTGTCCTCACACCCCGCGGCACCGCATGATACCATCAGACGGTTTCAGCGCGGTCGGGCCGGGTGGTCGATCCTGACCGGAGGTTTGTATCGGCAGGCGTCGGGCGGGGGGATCAGTGGGCAACAATCGCAGCGCACAGCGTCAATGGACGAAACACCGCAAGGCGAAACTTGCCCGCCTCCGCGCGTGCGGCACTCTTCGCGTTCTGGACTTGTTCGCGGGTTGTGGCGGCATGTCATTGGGGTTCGCCCGCGAGGGGTTCCAGATCGTTGGTTCGGTCGAATGCGACGACCTTGCGGCACTCTCTCACGCCATCAACTTCCACCGGAACGATGAGCGGGAAATGCGGGAGCGGCACCGGAAGGCGCGGGACATTACTGCAACCGCCCCGAAGGACTTGGTCGCGGACCTGCAACTTGGTGACACTCCGGCTTGTGTGGATGTCATCGTCGGAGGCCCGCCGTGCCAGTCCTACGCCCGTGTGGGGCGGGCCAAGCTCCGGGAGGTCAACGAACACCCAAAGGCGTTCAAGATCGACCCGCGCGGTAACCTCTACCTCCGGTATCTCGAATATGTGCGGGAGTTCCAACCACTCGCACTGATGATGGAGAACGTCCCGGACGTGCTGAACAACGGGGGCCACAACGTCGCGGAGGAGATGTGTGAGGCGCTGGCCGAAATGGGCTACGTCTGCCGGTACACGCTCCTCAACGCCGCTTACTACGGCGTTCCACAGATGCGGGAGCGCGCGTTCCTTGTCTGCTACGCGGAGGAACTCGGTGCCGATGTCACTTTCCCCGCACCGACGCATTGGGTGAAACTGCCGCCGGGTTACGAGGGAACGAGGGCGGTCGCGCTCAAGAATATCCCACGTCAGGGGCCGGGCCTGTTTGGGGATGATGAACCGACTCACTGCTACGTTACGCCCCCGGCAGCGAGTGACCGACTGCCGCCCGCGGTGACGGCGGAACAGGCGATTGGCGACCTGCCGCACATCACGTTGCATCTGGAGGGCCAACTTCGGCGGGGCGCTCGGCGCTTCGAGACTTATACACCCTACCCGGTTGGCGTTGAGCCGACACCGTTTGCCCGGACGATGCGGGAGTGGCCCGGCTTTGAAAGCCCGCAGGGGATCAACGATCACGTCATCCGCTCGCTGCCGCGGGACTACATGCTGTTCCGCCGGATGAACCCCGGCGACCAGTACCCGCAGGCGCACCGGCACGCCCTCAACATGCTGGACGAGGAAATCCGACGCCTCGCGCGCCGCGGCACCGTCATCAAGCCCGACTCCCCGGAGTACGACGAACTGCGGGAACGGATTGTGCCCCCCTACGATCCGACCAAGTTCCCGAACAAGTGGCGGAAGATGGAACGGGACATGCCAGCCCGAACGCTGATGGCACACATCGGCAAGGACACCTACTCGCACATCCACTACGACAGCGAGCAGGCCCGAACCATTTCCGTCCGGGAAGCCGCGCGCTTGCAGTCGTTCCCTGACGGATTTATCTTCGCGGGGACAATGAACCCGGCGTTCCGACAGATCGGAAACGCGGTTCCGCCGCTGATGGCGGCTGCGCTTGCGCGGGTGATTCGTGAGGCTGTTCTGGAGGGCCGTTCGTGTCGAGAAAGATCGCTGTCAAGCGCCTGACTGCTTCCGACCTGACCATCTTTGAACGCATCTTCAAGACCCGCACCGGAGGCGGGAAACAGAAGAGTATCAACCTGAACGCCGATGTGTTTATCGACGTTCTGTTCCCCACTCTGCCTGATGCTGATGAAGTTGCGGATGGGCGGCTCACTCTGGAACTCTTCATCTATGGCCCGGCCAATGGCGCGGAACTGAACATCACGCGCAAAATCATCAAGACGGGGAGTTACAAGAACTGGCGGCTGGACGGTGAGTTCATCCGCGAAGACCCCGACCGCTTCGACAAGCTCCACCCCAATGACTTCGTTGTGATGGAGTTCCTCGGCAGCATTTTCCCAACCCAAGCCAAACTGCTCTTTGTCGCCGCCTCCGAATCAAGTGATGCGTCGCTCCACGCGGCACTCACGGGGGTACTGCCCGTTGGCGGTGAGAGCATGATTGCACTCTCCGCGGAGCGGCTGACAGCCGCCATCGCGTCGGCAGCAGTTCCACCCGATCACGTGGCGAACGAGTTCGCTCTCGATGCCGCGCTGGAGGACGCCGTTCAGGGTGGTCAGGAAGGCATCAGGCGGTTGCTCTCGCGGCGGTCGGGGCGCGCGATTTCCGTCAGTGACCTTCGACGCGCGCGAGCACAAAACGACAAGGATGGCGAACTCGGAGAGGAGTTCGTCAACGAGCATCTGAGCGGGGAACAAACCGCGGCCCGCATCACCGCCTTCCGGTGGGAGTCCCGTGATAACCCGGTGTCCCCGTTTGACTTCACTATTCAGTGGCCGAGCGAAAGCACCAAGTTGGACGTGAAGTCCACGCGCGGGGTGTTTGAACGTCCGCTCCACATCTCCATCGGTCAACTGGTCGAGATGGTTCGGGGGCCAGAGCGGTACGACCTTTACCGGGTGTACTTGATGACGGAACGGGAGGCGCGGTTGCGCATCGCCCGCGACGCGAAGGCGTTCGCTCAGAGCGTACTCACCTCTATAGCGTCGCTCCCGCCTGGCGTGACGGTGGACAGCGTTTCCGTCGCACCCGCCAGCGTGGGCACGTGGGGGCCGGAGATCACACTCACGCTCGCCGCGGAGGAAGAGTAGAAGCGAACGGACTCTGTGAGTGGATTCGCGCCGGGCAGTCGGACGCCGCGCCTCATCAAGACACCTGTACCCTATGCCTTGATTCGGGGATAATGCCCTTACCGCGGCGGATGGAGTAATTGCCCATCCGGTCGGGGCGGTGCCGGATGCGATCCCCGCTCCGGTGCCGCCCCGACGCCCGTGCGAGGGGATCACCAATGCCGTCAGCGCTCGCAGAAGACCTCCGCGAACTCATCGACACGGTTCGTTCGCTGTACACCACCACACGCGGGCCGCTCACCGGCAAGGCACACCGTTCGGGCCGGTGGCTCGTGAACGACTCCGCCGAGAAGATTGACCTGCGCGGACTGGCGGAGCGTGTCTGGGGTAAGGCCAACGCAGCGGGGTTGGGGCACTACTTCCGCGAACTGCGGGGGTGGGGGCGGTGCCGGTTGCCCGCCGTGGAACTGACCGATGGTGTGCAGTTCGTCGTCTATGCCGACGACGGAGCCAGTGTTCTCGATGCATGGCTGGCGGTCGCTGAAAGGCTACTGAGCGAAGTCGAAGACTCGATGCCCGCGCAGGATTCCGCCCCCGCCGCGACCGAACCGCCTGAACCTCTCTCGGCTGCTGCCAACTGCAACCCTCATCACGCGAAGGCGCGGCGGCGCGGGGATGTCATCGACGCGGCGATGGCGCACGTATCGGAAGTCGCCATTCGGCATCAGCGTGTTCCTCTGGTCAAAGAAGTGGCGGAGGCCGTTGGCTGTCACCCGAAGTACCTGTCATCCAACAAGCGGTTCAGGGAGTGGCGAGACAGGTTCCTCACGAACCGGGCCGGATCGTTGCTCCGCGGTCGGAAGGAAAACGGTGTGATCGAAGCCGAGTTGGAACGCGAAAAGGACGATGACGAGTAACCACACCTGACCTTACTTACCTTACCCTCTCGTTTTTTCTACTCCTGCCGCGGCATCGAGTTGCGGCACGGTCCCATGTGTTTTACCTGACCCGATGCCCTGATCCTCCGGAAGCCAATGTGCCTTCGGAGGATCAGACAACGTGGCGAAGAACACCAATCACACCGTTGACGATTCACCAGTCTTCTGGCTCGCGGTGTACCAAAAGGCGGTTGCACACAACGACGCGGCACGTGCGGAGGAAGCACGTGCGGAACTGGCCCGTTTGGGTGTGACGGTCAACACTCAGACGGTGGCGCTCCCATCCCCGCCGAAACGGAAACGCGGGAAGGCAGGGCGCTCGTGAATAGCATCGTGCCACCACTGGCGAACCCGACCGCCCTCAACGACCTGTTGGAACGGCTGGCGTCCCTGCTCGCGGCTCTGGAGGCCAGCGCACTCCGGCCACTGGTGGTGGACATCAACGGGCTGGCGAAGCTGCTCGGATGCTCGCGCCGCCACCTCGGACGGCAACGGGCCGCGGGCGATCTACCCGACCCGGTGGCGGTCGGGAACAAGCTCGTGTGGCGGGTGGCAGACATCGAACTGTTCGTGAAGTCGAACTGCGACATGGCCCGATACCGTGCGGCTCTGGCCCGCCGCTGACCCTCAACCGTTTGACCCCCAACCCAAACCGAGACGCCCAACATGACGCCCGCCCTGAAAGTGAACAATCTCACCCTCCCGCGGCTGGTCGCGCGACTGGTCGATGCGATGAAGGCCGGGGACCGGAACGCCGGGCAGCGAATCCGGCGCGAACTGGAAGCCGCGGGATTGAAGCTCGTGGACCCGAAGACGTTGCCGCACCGCGGCGAGAAGAAGTGACGGACCACAAACGACAGACCCCGCCGGAGGCTGGCAGGCACACGCGGCGGGGCCGATGTCGAACCGGAGGACACTGTGGACCCTGTGAGTGTACCGCAACGCCCTCCGGCACGGAAGCCGGACACGAGCAACCGAGAGCAGTGGCCGGAGCCGGTTCCGGTCACCTGCCTCAAGAGCGACACGCACGGCACCGACTGGCTTTGGGCCGGGTGCCTCGCGCGCCGCCACCTGACCCTGTTCAGCGCCCTGAGCAAGTCGGGAAAGTCAACGGTCCTCGCCCACCTTCTGAAGGCTGTCCAGTGCGGTTCCCCGTTCTTCGGGCGGGGCACGCGGAAGTGCCGCACCCTCGTCGTATCGGAGGAATCGCGGGAGAAGTGGATTGAGCGGCGCGAGTCACTGGAACTGGACGAGTCGCTCTCCCTGCTCTGCCGACCGACACGGGCGAAGCTGAGTCCGCGTGAGTGGGAAGGGTTCATCGAGCATCTGCTCCGGCTGTCTGTCGGCGCGTTCGACGTGATCGTGTTCGACACGATTAGCTGCTTCGCTCCGTGGCGGGACGAGAACGCTTCGGCGGAAGTGGAGGCCGCGGTGCGACCGCTGAACCGCCTCTTGGAGGAAGCTGACGCGGCGGTGATGCTCGTTCACCACTTCGGCAAGGCTGGTGGCTCCGAAGGCCGTGCGGCCCGCGTGAGTACCGCCCTGACCGCCGCGGCAGACATCCTGCTGGAACTCCGGCGGCTCAACCCGAAGGACACCTCCGACCGGCGGCGGTTACTCTCCGGGTACGGGCGGTTCGATGAGATTCCCGAACAGGTAGTCGTGGCGCTCGCGCCGGACGGTTCGGGGTATCTGGCCGAAGGGGACCGCGTGGAGGTTGCGGGCCGCGAACTTCGGGCGCTGATCTCGGAGACGCTCCCGGCTTCACCGCCCGGTTGCACCGCGGACGAGTTGCACGTGAAGATGGCCCCCAACACCCGGCCCCGCCGCGGGGACGTGATGAAGGCACTGCAAGCCGGGGCCAACTCCGGGGCGTGGTCGCGTGCCGGGACGGGGAAGAAGGGTGACCCCTTCCGGTTCTGGATGGGAGAGCGCGATTCGGATCAGCCGTTCCATTGCGTTCCCGGAACGCGGAACGCAATCGGGGTGAGTTGATTCCGTTTCCCTTCCCGACCCTTTAGGGGGAGGGGAAGGGAAACGGAAACACCGAAGGCGGGAAATCAGTGGGTTGGTAGGACCGATTCCGTTCCGAAGTCGGGAGGCTGCGACCCGCCGGCCCGGAAGACAGTCGAGAAGGCCAATCGCCTTCCCCGAATCTTTCCGGCGGCGGTGTGGCAACAAGCCCCGCGGTGGAAATGGGCAACACGATGAACCCGAAGGCGAACCCTCACGAGTGTCCGGGAGTGACCGTAAATGACCGCTCGGCGGAAGAGTAAGACGGCGAAACTCCGGCAGGATGCACTACTCGCCGCGGTGCTGTCGCAGCCCACGTTGGCACGGGCAGCGGCGGCAGCGAAGGTGTCGGAGCGAACCGTCCGCCGGGCGCTCAAACGGCCCGGCTTCGCCCGCCGGGTCACTGAGGCGCGGAAGGCCGCTATCGCCTCCGCGGTGAGCAGTCTCGCGGGGTTGGCGGTGGAGGCTCACGACGCGGTGAAGCGGGCGCTCACCTGTGGCACCCCAGCGGTGGAGTTGAAGGCGGGGTTGGCAATTCTGCTGGAGGCTCCCATCCGCGGGGGCGAGTTCTTGTTGGGGCTGGCGGAACTGGAAACCCTGCGGGCGACGGTGGCCGCGCTGGTGGAACAGGCCAAACAGCGGGAGGTGCAATCGTGACAAGGTGGCGCGACCTGTCCCCGAAAGTGCGGGCCGTGTCGATTCACGAGAGTGGGCACGCGGTTACCGGTGAACTGCTCGGCTGGCGGGTCCGGTCTATCGAGGTACACGCGGACGGCAACGGGGTGTGTTGGTTTGCAGGCGCTGCACCGAACCCGTGGGCCGAAGTCGCCACGACAGTTGCGGCCCACGGTGCCGAACTGCACTTTCGCGGTCGGGTGCGGAACCGGGGTTCGGTGAGCGACCGCGTAGACGTGGTGGAGCTACTCGTCCGGGCCGGGCTGGACGAGGACGACGCGCCGTTCGCGGGTGCGGCTCTGGAACGGCAGGTCTGGCCGCTGTGGGAACTGGATTCCGTCCGGGAGGCCGTCGTGCGGGTGTCCCGCGAGTTGGCCCGAATGCGACGCCTGACAAGGCGGATGTTCATTGCGCTGGCGGAACCAGCCCTCACCGACGAAACCCGGCGGGCGGTGCGGCGGTTCTGCCGCCGGACGGTGGCGGGGATTATCGAAGGGTACTTGGAGGTGGAGGTATGAACTCGTTTTCGTCAATCAAGCAACTCGACAGGGCGAGCACGCGGCTTACCCGCGAGTTGAGGCCGGTGCCGGTGTTCATGGGCGGGGTGGGCATCGGCAACGCCCCGGTCGCAGACGGGCGGCTCCTGCTCACGTCGGGCGCGTGGCTGGTGGCGGTGAACGTCACCGTGCATTTCGAGGTCGCGGACTTCCTCGAACTCCAAGTCGTATTGGCCGGGGACGCGCGGTTCAAGGGGCCGCGGGCGGTGGTCCCCAACGAGGTCGGGGCGCTGGCGTTGGCCGATTTCGTTCAGGACCGACGCAAGCTCGACTGGAACGAGGACGCGACCCGCACCGCGTCGTTTTGGGGCATGGTCATGGTGCCAGAATCGCCGTCCGCCGTGCCGTGCGAACTGTGGGCCAGCGCGGACGCGAAACACGGAATCGACGTGGAGTTCGCGCGGGGCGAACTGCTGGCGGTTCAACTCGGAGGTGCCCAGTGAGGAATGAGAAGGCTCAACTCGTTGAGGTGATCCGTGAGATGGGCCGCGTCGGGGCCGTGATCGACGCCGCCGGGGCGCTGGCCTCCACCCGCGGCAGTGGTGCCGACGCGGGGGAATCCGTCCGGGCCGGGGCCGTGGCGAAGGCCGTGGCCCCGACACTGAAGCGGGCCGCAGAACTGTTCGCCGCAATCCAAGTCGCGACCCGGACGGGGCAGGAATGCGACCGGCGCTCCGGCGAAGTGGAGCACGCCCGGAAATTGGCGACGGCAAGCCTGTTTGGGTCGGCACTCGACACCCGGCTCCGCGAGTTGGCCGCGGAGGACGCCGACATCGTGGAGGAGCGCATCGGGGCGAAGCTCGCCCGCGAGGGGGCCGAAGCGGAACTCCAGAAGCTCCGGGGCGAAGCCGTTCGGGGGCCGGTGAATGCCGTGGGGAATGCGACGGCGGGCCGGGTTCGGGCGGCGGAGGCCGAACGAGCGCAGGCCGCGGAACGGTTGGCCGTGGCGGTGGCGCTGCACATCGGCGCGGTGCTGAAGCTCGATGGCGAACTGGCCGCGCTACGCGAGGTGAACCCGCGGAGCGAAGTGGAGCAGGCATTGGCGGAACAACTCCCCGCCGTCTTCGGTGCCGGCGGCATCGTGCCCGTGTTAGTCGAACCGGACGAGGACGAGGACAAGCCGGCGGCGGAACCGAAGGTGAACGCGGCGCTCGCCCGGCGGAGGCGCGGAGCCGATTACGTGACCACCGACCGCACCGAAGCAGGAACCGAACTCGACGGGTATGAGGGCGACGACTACCAACCTCCGCCTCCGCGCCGCCTGCCGCGGGACGAGGTTGAACGGTACTGATTCGATCCACTCACGGGAGGGGCTGAAATGCCGATGAAGCCGAAGCTCGCCGCGCTGCGGCGCGAGGTGGCGAAGCTGCTCGCCGGAGCGCCGAAGGCCGGGCAAGGTGCCGGGTGGTTGGCAATGTGGAAGCTGGACGACTGGACCGCGCTGGTGGAAGAGTGTCTCCCGGCAGATGTCCCGTGCCGCCACTATGCGGCGCTGTCCTTCGTTCTCCTGAAGGAAGCCGAGCGGTTCCACATCGCAGACAACCCGGAGTTCATTGCCGCGTTGGAGGAACTCCACGAAGCGATGGAGCGAGCGGCAAACCCACCAGACGGAACGACGTGGCAAGAACGCCAAGTTCTACAGGACGAGGTACGGGAAGCCAGCGTGAAACCGGCCTCGTTGATACTCGATGTGTGGGGTGTGCCGTCCGGCCCGTTGGGGGCGCACCCGCCCGGCGGACGCCCTCCGCGGGATAGCGCGGAACTCCCGGCAGTGTGGTTCGCGGAACCCGTCACCGCGCCGGAGGGTGCTACGTGACCACAACCGATACGCCAGTGCTTGAACAGGTGGCCGCGCTGTTCCGCGAGGCGTGCGACCTGATCCGAGACGAGGTGAATGCCTGCCATGTGATCCGACTCCCGGACATGACCGCGGACGGACTGGCGATTGTAGATACAGTGATGCGCGCTCGGCCCGACCTTTCGGTTGAAGTCGGTCGGGTGCTGCACAGGGCCGCGGGAATCCCCCACTCCTCCCGGCGGCGGCGAGTCCTGATGGGGCTGGCGAAGTGGCTCCGCGGCGTGCCCGGTCACGTCAAGGGTGAGGAGCAGTGGTTCAGCGTCCGCGTGGTGCGGGATGTGGCCGCGTCGTGTGCGGGCGGCGCGACGGAAGGAGAAGTCGCCGGGTGGCTCGCGCTCCAGGTGTTCGCCAACTACCACGGGTGAAGGTCATGGGCGGCGCGACTGGACTACCACCGTTCCCTCACGACCCATTCGCGGGTACACTCTCTATCGGGTCCGGTATGGTGCCGGTCCCGACCACACAGGAGCAGAGCGGACCCTTCCCGCGGCACACGCGACCGCGGCAAAAACTTGAACCATGCGCGAGCATGGTGCGCTTCCAGCAAACCGGCCAAACACGGGCGAAAGCTCGTGGTGTTTTACGAAAGCGGACCAACCGCGCCCCGCAAGGGGCGGCGGCCAGGGTCCGTTTCGTATGGCTCTTGGCCGGGCCTGCTGGAGCGGCTTTGCGTCCGCCGCTCCGCATTTTTAAGGTCCGGCCCATGCCCACCACCGTCTGCCCTTCATGTGAGAAGACATCCACGGCCCCGAACTGCACCGCCGGGCAGTCTGTCCGGTGTCCTGCCTGCTCGCTCTGGTTCCAAGCGCCAAGCCTGCCCCCGCCGAAAGTCGATGCTCCAGAAAACTCCTCTCCGCATCGGTTACGGCAGGCGCGGCGTTCTCGTGGACTGGTGGCTGTCGCTGCCGCGGTGGTTCTCGCGGTCGTTGGAATCGGTGGGTGCGGCGGCGCTGGCAGCGAGAGCAAGCAGAAGCCGGAGGGCGAGAGCCAAACGGCACGGCCTGAAAAGAGTGGCGACGGAGGGCCACCGAAACAAACGAAGGACGCTCCGCAAAAGGTGCCAGCGAAGGACGCTACCGCGGAGCGGGATCGGGATTACCTGACGGTTCTGGAAACGCTCTACGAACTCGACGGGTTGGCGAACGGGAAGAAGTTCTGGCTCAACGTGGACGACCAAGCGGGGTTCAAAGACTTGCGGGGGCCGTCTGCCTCTCTGGTCGTGTCTCGTGCCTTCGACCCCGCGCTGAAATCAGCGGAGTTCGGATCGGTGGAGCGGCGGAAGATGTTCGTGGACTGGCACAAGATGGACTCGAAGGATTGGAGGCCGGAGTTCGTCAAGCGGTATCCAGAGCGGGCCGTAATCAATGACGAGATTGCGGTTGTCGTGCGCGACCTCTGCTCGCAGCACCTCACCAACATCTCCTCGCACTTGGTCGATCAAAAGGAGAAGATCGGCAAGGAACTGTTTAAGAAGGCCGACAGCGACCCTGAGTTGAACGCACGGATGGCCCGGAACGGGCCGAAGATCATTGATGACCAGTGGCACGAGTACCGGGTGAAATACTTGGAGAAGCAGGGGCCGAAGTTGGTTGAGGAGGTGCGCGCCGCGGTGAAGAAGATGGATTCCATCGTGCGGCTGAAAGCGAAGGTAGAAAAGGCCGCGCCACCTCAAAAATGACGAGGGACACGTGAAGAACGAACTCGCGGAGATCGTTCGGACATGGAGCCGGGTGGAAGCGGGCTGCTACGCGCTCCCGGCCCGCGTAAGGTTACTCGAAATGCTCAACGACCGATTGAAGCCACTCACCGCGCTGGACCCGCTCACAGAACTGGCCGGGGCCGGGCTGACGGTCGCGGAGTGGCTGTCCGCGGTCGAACTGCACCGCCGGATTATCGGGCAGTTGATCGAACTCGACCCGTGACCAGCGCATTTCTTCCGCCCGGCCAACGCCCGCCCCGAAATAATGGCAACCGACGTTGCGGAGTGTACCCTAATTAGGGTATAGTGTCTTCGGAGGGTGAATGACGTGGACATCGAAGAACAACTCAGGGACGCGCTGGAGACTGCCACATCGGGCGGGCGCACCGGTTACGCGGTCGCGAAGGCCGCGGGGCTGAAACCGGAAGTGCTGTACCGGTTCGCCCGCGGGGGCGACCTCCGACTGCAGAGCGCGGCGAAGCTGGCCGCGGTGTTGGGGCTGACGCTGGCCCCTCTCACGCCCGCGGCGGGGCACACTAAGCCGGAGACGGAGCAACCCGCCCGTTCCAAGCAGAAGCGCAAGTAACTCAACCGGAGCCGACGAACATGGCCGAAGTGACCAAGAAGCAGATTGTCCGGTGGACCCTGAACGGGAAGCGCGTTGCCGCGAACACGGCGGGGGCCGTGAAGACGGTCGAACTGTCCGCCAAGTGGTACGGCACCGTGAACGGGAAGCCGGTCCCGCTCTGCTCGGACAAGGGTAAGGCTCAGAAGATGTTCGCCGCGCTCGTGAACAACGCGGCGCTGGCGTCGGTGGGGCTGGCTGACCCGTTCGCGGCCCAAAAGCAGAAGTCGTTGGACGATCACCTGAAGGACTACGCCGGGCACTTGGAAGCGAAGGCGGACACGCCCCGGCACATCACCCTGACGGTAGCGCGGGTGAGCGCCATGTTCAAGGGGTGCGAGTTCCTTCTCCCGCCGGACGTGGACGCCGGGCGCGTGTCGGACTGGCTGAACGGCATTCGTCGGGCGGGTGTGGCACCGGAGATTCCGCCGGGGGAGACGTTCACCCCGTCCGCGGTGGCGGAACTTCTCGACATCAGCGGTCAGGCCGTCCGCTCCGCCGCGAAGCGTCACGGACTCGCCGCGGTCGGGAACGGGAAGGCACGCCGATACCCCCGCGCGACGGTGGCAGCGCTGGTGGAACGGTCGAACCGCGGGGCCAGCCCGGAAACTGTCAACCACTACGTTCGCGCCGTTCGCGGGTTCTTCCGGTGGATGGTGGCCGCGAAGCGCATCGGGGCCAACCCGCTCGAAACGATTTCTCTCGTGAACGCACAGGTGGAGGTGCGCCGCGCCCGCCGGGAACTGACAGCGGAGGAACTCCGGGCGCTGCTCACCGCGACCCGTGCGAGCAAGCGGGGGTTTCGCAAGCTGACCGGGGAGGACCGGTTCCACCTGTACCTGACCGCGGCAGGAACCGGGTTCCGGGCGCGGGCACTGGCGAACCTGACCCCCGGCGACTTCGACGTGATCGACACGGACGCTCCCACTGTGACCCTTGCGGCCCGGTTCAACAAGAGCCGCAAGCCGAAGGTTCAGCCCCTCCCCACGGACGTGGCGGCGGAACTGCGGGAGTACCTGAAGGGGAAGGCCGCGGGTCAACCGGTGTGGGGCGGGACGTGGGCAAAGGACAACCGCGGGGCGGAGATGATCCGGGGCGACTTGGAGGCCGCGAGCATCCCCTACTCCGTGGAAGGGCCGGACGGCCCGGAGTACGCCGACTTCCACGCCCTCCGGC
>SXGS01634291.1_pt1 | contig 13325 bp, 7 predicted proteins | sample 3174681 | NCBI WGS metagenome assembly SXGS01 (sample SAMN11356861, study PRJNA531348) | freshwater metagenome | isolation source: freshwater sample F1-80 | place: China: Fuxian Lake, Yuxi | collected 2017-12-25
CCAATCCTCGTGGAACATTGCTACGAGTGCCACAGCGAGAAAAAACAAAAAGGCGGTTTACGATTGGATTCTCGTGAAGGCTGGGTGCGCGGTGGGGATTCTGGACCCGCAATTGTGCCGCGAAACTTGGAGAAAAGCCGATTGATCGAATCCGTCAGATACAAAGACCCAGATTTACAAATGCCCCCCAAATCCCAACTCTCCAAACGTCAAATCGAGGATTTGGAAAAATGGGTTGCCACGGGTGCCGAGGATCCCCGAGATGAAGCCAGCCTACGGACTGCGAAAGTTGCTTCGGACGAAATCAAGAGAAAGCAACATTGGGCTTACCAAAGTCCCATAAAAACACTCCCCACACAGGTGAGGAACTCCGCTTGGTCGGCGAACCCATTGGATCGCTTTATTCTCGCTGGACTGGAATCCAAAGGCATCAAGCCCGTTGCGGAGGCAACCAAGGGTGCTCTGGTCAGGCGTGTGTATTTTGATTTAACCGGGCTTCCTCCTTCGATTGAACAAGTCCGCGAATTCGTGGAGGACGAACGACCTTTGGCGTTCGCTGAATTAGTCACGCGGCTGCTGAATTCCCCCCAGTTTGGGGAGCGTTGGGGACGACATTGGCTCGATGTGGCAAGGTTTGGGGAGTCCGTCACGTTACGAGGATTTGTTTTCAAAGAGGCGTGGCGGTACCGAGATTATGTGATCCACGCGTTCAACAGTGATCTTCCCTACGACCAATTCGTGCGAGAGCAAATCGCAGGCGATTTAATAGCAGACGAGGGTTCCATCGAGGAACGGCAACTCAAATCGGTGGCTCCAACGTTTTTGTTGTTAGGCAATACGAACCTCGAGGAACAAGATAAACAACAACTCGATATGGACGTGGTCGACGAACAATTGGACACCTTAGGCAAGGTGTTCTTGGGACAAACCCTTGGTTGTGCCCGGTGCCATGATCATAAGTTCGACCCAATTCTTTCGACTGATTATTACGCGATGGCTGGGATTTTAAGAGGATCCCAACCCTTGGAACATGCAAACGTGTCCCAATGGATTGAGAAGCAACTCCCCATTTCACTAGAAGAGGATGCCGAGTTCAAAATCCACGAGGCAAAACTAACTGCATTGCAGACAAAGATCACAGAACTGAAGTCTCTCCTAGCAAAAACAGGAACCACGTCCCCCATGCCAGCGCCCGTGGCCTCGTTACCCGGTGTGGTTGTGGACGATGCCCAAGCGGTCCGGGTCGGTGTGTGGACCCACTCGATCCACTCTAACAACTTTGTGGGGGATGGTTACCTGCATGACGGGAACGAAGGAAAAGGATCCAAAACATTGACCTTTCATGCCGACGCTCTCACGGCTGGCGTTTTCGAGGTTCGGCTGGCCTTCGTCGCGAACCCGAACCGAACTACTCGGTTGAAGGTGATGATTCTTCATGCCGATGGAGAATCCATTGTTCAGGTAAACCAACAACAAAACCCGTCAATCGACGGGCGATTTGTCTCCTTGGGAAGTTTCCGATTCGAAGCTAACGGCCAAGGGTATGTGATGATTTCGAATGAGGGAACTGAGGGTTATGCAGTCGCGGATGCCGTCCAGTTCTTGCCTAGGGATCAAAAGCCAATTCTCGCGGTAACTGTTCAAAAGCCGGATCCCAAAAAAACATCGTCGCCAGAAGCAGAGACTGAGCTCAAACGACTCGAAACCACGTTAAAAAAACTATCTGAAGAAATCCCCAAACGACCAATGGTGATGGGATTGAAAGAACGACCGGATTCAGCAGACCTTCGAGTCCATATCCGGGGAAGTGTCCACACGCTGGGAGAGATCGCTCCACGCGGTTTCCTTCAGGTTGCTCATCAAGGACCACAACCAAAAATCGCCCAGAAACAGAGCGGTAGAAGAGAACTGGCTAATTGGCTGGCAAGTTCGACAAACCCGCTGACTGCGAGGGTGATGGTCAATCGGGTCTACGGTTGGCTACTCGGTACATCCCTTGTCCGGACTGTGGACAATTTTGGCACCACCGGCGAGCCTCCCACCCACCCAGAGTTGCTGGATTACCTCACAGTTCGGTTCGTTGAAGAAGGATGGTCTGTTAAAAAACTAGTCTTTGAGATCATGACCTCCAACACGTATCGATTGGCAGCCGAACCTCCTGATCCACGTGATCCCGCCAATCGGCTCCATTCACGAGCGAACTCACGTCGCTTGGAGGCGGAGTGCATCCGAGATTCGATCTTGATGATCAGTGGACAGCTCCAAAGCACCATGGGTGGGTCCATTATCAAAACTGGGACAACTTCAGATTTTGGCTATCAACACTTCGAGTCTCGTCGCAGCGTTTACTTGCCGGTGTTTCGCAATTCTTTACCGGAGTTGTTGGAGGCATTTGATTTTCCAGATCCGAGCATGGTGGTTGGACTTCGTAACGTGAGCTCGATCGCTCAACAATCCTTGTTCCTGATCAATCATCCGTGGATGCGGGAGCAATCACGATTCGCCGCCAAACGGTTATCCGCCGAACCGATTACAAGTGACCTCGACAGAGTGGAGCGGATTTACAGAATGGCCTTAGGACGATCTCCCACTGTGTCGGAAACAACCATTGCACTGAATTACATTAAAACACACTTGAACGGAAACAATTCGGATTCGACTAAGATTGAGGCATGGACCGATCTCTGGCAGGCTATTTTTGCATCCGTAGATTTTAGGTATTTGAATTAAACCATGAAAAACGCGAATCCTTGGAACTTCGAGATGCATGAGGTCGGTTCAATGGCTCGCCGAGATCTATTGAAACAACTAGCCTGCGGATTCGGCTACTTAGCGTTATCCGGACTTGCGGGACAAAGGATCTCGACAGCGGCAACAAATCCACTGGCTGCACGCGCTCCACACTTCAAGCCCAAAGCCGAACGGATCATTTTTATTTATATGCAAGGGGGGCCAAGCCACCTCGACACGTTTGACTACAAGCCAGCTCTGTTCGCACGCGATGGGGAAACGCACGATTTTCTTGATGCTCGAAGCATTGCCAACAGCGGGGAACAAAAGGCAACCAAACAACGCGTCATGAAGCCGTTGTGGAAATTCAAGCAGCACGGTCAGACCGGTTGTTGGGTTTCGGAATTATTCCCTCACATGGCTCAACACGTTGACGATCTGTGCTTCATCCACTCGATGAACACGGAAGGGGTTGCTCATGGCCCTGCAACACTATTCCTACACTGTGGCGCAACAACCTCGATCCGGCCTTCGATGGGTTCATGGCTCACGTATGGTCTCGGAACATCTAATGCAAACCTGCCAGGATTTGTGAGCATCGCTCCTTCGGGAGGAAATGGTGGCGCACGGAATTACGGCAATGCGTTTCTGCCACCCGTTTACCAAGGCACCCCCATCGGCAAGGCTGGCACGCCACTGCCCGATGTCGCCATCCGAAACCTCGTGAACCATTCCGTCCCATTGTCAGATCAGCGACGTCAGATCGAGCTCATTCGGAATCTGAATGCGGAACAATTAAAAAAAAGCCCAGGAGCAGCAGAATTGGAAGCGGTCATCAATTCTTTCGAACTCGCTTGGAAAATGCAGACCAGCGCACCGGACACCCTTACCCTCTCCACTGAAACACCCGAGACCTTGCGACTTTATGGCATTGGTGCCAAAGAAACGGATCAGTTCGGCCGCCAATGTCTTATGGCGCGTCGCTTGTCGGAATCTGGGGTGCGGTTCGTGCAGGTAACTTACGGAGATAACACTGCCAACCCGGCATGGGATCAACATTCAAACCTCGCAAAACATGCCGACCACGCTCGAGCGGTGGATCTCCCCGTGGCTGGCCTTTTGCAGGATTTAAAACAACGGGGCCTACTCGAAAACACACTGGTGTGGTGGGGCGGTGAATTTGGTCGAACACCCTATGCAGAAAAAAACGGCACAGGGCGCGATCATAATCCAGGGGGATTCACCATGTGGCTCGCCGGTGCCGGAGTGAAGGCAGGAATGGCGTGGGGTGGCACGGATGATTTCGGTCACCTCGCAGTGGAGAACAAAGTCCACATGCACGACCTTCATGCAACCCTACTCCACCTAATGGGCTTGGATCATGAAAAACTGACCTTTCGATATGACGGAAGGGATTTTCGGCTCACCGATGTTCGAGGACGCGTGGTAACGCAAATCCTCAAAACCTAAAATCAAGTCCCAACCTCAAGAGGGTTCGGTTACTTGGTCTTTTCTGTCAGCCGATAAAGGTGCTCCGCCGTTCGGATAAACAAAGCACCATCCGAGGCCGCGCTTGAAGCAAGAGATCGTTCCTCTAAATTATTGGTGGCTAAAGTTTCGAAGGTTTTACTCGCCTTGATGACTGTGCCAACGCCCTCTTCGCTTTGCAGATAAATTCGATCTCCGGCAAGGAGAGGAGACGCGGAATGATTGCCCCCCACCCGTTCCTGCCAGTGAACTTGGCCGCTCACCGCATCCACACAACTAGCAATGCCACCGTCTGAAACCATAAACAGCTCCTTCCCCGAGAGCAGCAGCGATGGTGTGTTAGGAGCACCTTTAGTCAAAGTCCAAGCGATATGCGTTTGGGTCACGTCCCCTTTTCCGTCCGCACGAATGGCGATTACGGTGGGCCGGTCGAAACCTGTAGCAATGAAGAGAAGCCCGTGACCGAATACTGGCCGTGGCACCACCGAGTATCCCTCCCCATAAGTCACGCGCCAAATCTCGCGCCCGTCTTTGGGATCAAGCGCGGACACCACCCCGCTCCCGGGTGTGATGATCTGCTTCTTACCGTCGACCTCGATCACCAACGGAGTGACAAACGAGAATTTTTTCTTGGCATTGCTCTCCCGTGGAACCTTCCAAGCAACCGCACCTGTCTTAGCTTCTAGAGCAACGACAAATGGTTCACTCGCTCCATCCACACTGAAAACTATTTTCCCATCACACCACGCAGGGGAGGCTCCACTCCCATGCACGGGTGAGTATTTCATGGTGTTGTTGCGCCAAAGAACCTTCCCTTTTAAATCAATACACGCCGTCCCATGGTGGCCGAAATGCACATAAATCCGCCCTTGATGAACCAGCGGCGTAGGGCTCGCATAGCTATTCTTATTATGCAGAGAACCAGTTTGCGTCTCTGAAGATGTAAAAACTTCCGTGTCCCACAGTGACTTCCCAGTTCGAGCATCAAAACAAAGGGTCCTGAGTGAAGGATTCTCCTTCCCGGCCGATACAGCAGTCGTAAGAAATACCTTTCCATCAACGATCACCGGTGAAGACCAACCCGTCCCCGGAACGGTCTGCTTCCAGGCCACGTTCTGATCCTTCGACCATTGAAGAGGCAGTCGGCTCTCAGAGGCATGCCCTTGGCCCGTCGGACCACGGAATTCGGGCCAATCCCCAGAGAAGACCTGCACCGCACCCAACACAACCACCAACAAAGGAATCCTAAGGTTTTTCATCGCAAGGAATAAGTGCGATTAAACTGCCCATCCTCCCCCCAAATCACAACCACAAACTGCCCCGGTGCGAACGAAAAACAAAACTTATTGAATTGTTCCTCAGTTTGGTTCATCCAAAGGGGAACCATGAACATGACTAAATCACTCTTCCTTGCTTTATTAATAATCGGCAATCGTTGCTTTGCCGCTGATGCTGCTTCCGACAAAGAGCCTATTGTGATCAACCCTGGCCCTCCTCCTTCGGACGCTGTGGTGCTATTTAACGGGAAAGATCTTTCCCAATGGAGGAATGATAAAAATGAGGCGGCGCAATGGAAGGTTTTGCCGGATGGTTCCATGGAGGTGAATGCGACGGGAAGCATCGTAACTCGGGAAGAATTCGCCGACTGCCAGCTTCATGTGGAATGGGCGACTCCCTCCGAGGTCAAAGGCGACAGCCAAGGTCGCGGGAACAGTGGAGTCTATCTCCAAGGTCGCTACGAAATCCAAGTTCTCGACTCCTACAACAACAAGACCTACTTCAACGGCCAAGCTGCATCGTTCTATAACAACGCTGCCCCCTTGGTAAACGCTTCTAGAAAACCCGGAGAGTGGCAAACCTACGACATCATTTTCCACGCACCTAGGCAATCGGCTGATGGAAAATCGATTCTCCCGGGATCCTTCACAGTTCTCCACAATGGAATCTTGGTTCAGGACCATATTCCAGTAAAAGGGGATGCCAGCACCGCCGCTAAATTCTCTGGGGTCGCCCCTAAAGGTCCTCTCATCCTTCAGGATCATGGCAATCCGGTTCGATACCGCAACATCTGGTTGAGGAAACTCTGATTTAACCGTCGGCTGATCAAACCTAGATTCATCTCAAAACCCGCTCGAACAATTCAATTCGAGCGGGTTTTCATTTGACCCTGTCTCGGTAGTCGTTAAGGTTCCTGACTTACTAATCGAAAAAAACGACTATGTTTCAAGATATCCGGCGCCATCAGAAATGGCTTTGGGTTGTGATCAGCAGTGCAGTGATCATCAGCTTCGTGGTGTACTTTAACCCAAACCAGCAATACGGCAGCGGGGATTCCGGCGGCTCAAGTGCTATCGGCACGATCTATGGGGAGCCATTACAACGCGCCGACTATATCGCGGCATACCAAGAGTCGGAGCTCCGCTATCTGTTCAGCTACGGGGAATGGCCCGGCCGCGACGAAATGTCACGCCAGATGCGCCCGATTGAACGTGAGGCACGGAACCGTTTGGTGCTGGTCCGCAAATTAAGCGATTACAATATTCAGGTCCCGGATTCCTCGGCAGCCGCTTGGATACAGGAGGCATTCGCGGGTAAGGATAATAAAGTTTTCCGCAAAGAGGATCTGGATCTCTTTGTGCAGAACAACCTGACTCCCCGTGGGTTAAAAGTTGAGGATTTTTTCCGATTCGCCCGCCATGAAGTCGGTATTCAACATCTCATCAATGTCGCTGGAGCTGCTGGTCGTCTAGTGACGCCGCAGGAAGCAGAAGTTTCCTACCGCCTTGAAAATGAGAAACTCGAGACGCAGGTAGCGATTTTCTCGACCTCTAATCATCTGGTTAAAGTCAAGATTGATGCGGCCGGACTTGCCGGTTACTACACCAATCAGGCCGCCAACTACCGGGTGCCAGAACGAGCTCAGGTCTCTTACGTAAGTTTCGGGGCAAGTAATTACTTCGCCCAAGCCGATCAACGAATCGCGCAGGAAACTAATTTTAGCGAGCGAATCGACCAGATTTACCAACAACGTGGGACTAATTATTACTCAGGAACCAATGGCCTACCCTTGGCTGCCGATGCGGCCAAAGCAAAAATCAAAACCGAGGTTCGTTCGAGCTTCGCTTTGATGGAAGCTCGCCGTGTCGCTACCGATTTCGCCACCCTACTCCTCGACATGCCGGAGAAAAAAGCCGTATCAAATCTCGAAAAACTGGCGACACAAAAAGGGTTGCTCACCTTAAACTCTGAGGCTTTTTCCCAAGAAACCAGCCCACGAAGCCTCAAAGTTCCGCCACGATTTGGAAACGCGGTGTTTCAACTCACCACAGAGGAACCTTTCATCGAGGAACCAGTTGTTGGAGAGGATGCGGTTTATGTCGTCGGCCTGAAAGCACGCTTCCCGAGCGAGCTCCCTCCATTAGAAGGAATTAAGGCACGGGTTACCGAAGATTATCGGAAATCGCTGGCTCAAACTGCGGCTCGCGCTGCAGGGACAACCTTTGCCGCAGCGGTCACGAACGGTCTCGCCCAAGGCAAGTCGTTCCAAGACCTTTGCACGCAATTGGGTGTTACTGCGTTCAAATTAAGCCCCTTCAGCCAAACTACACAATCCGTTCCTGAGTTGGATTATCGTCAAGATTTGTCATCCATCAAGAATGTCGCTTTTTCAATGGGCACGAACGAAGCCAGTGGGTTCAATTCGTCACGCGATGGTGGTTTTGTTGTTTATCTAACAAAACGGTTACCTGCGGCGGAACCTCTGGTGAAAGCCGAACTACCCGCTTATTTAACGAACCTTCGCAAGAGCCGACAGCAGGAAGCGTTCTATGATTGGTTGCAAAAAGAAACTGCCTTAGCCAAGGTACAGCTTGCAGGTGATAGCAAGGAACAGTAAATCGACGGCCAAACCGATTTCTCAAAAGGCCCCGCTTCGGGGCCTTTTTTATTGATTCGATCAGGCCAGATCAGGAACTTTTTTTATGGCAGTGAACATCATCAAACTCTCGTCCCCGGCGACGCACGAATTCTGGAAGCTCCCCGTGCTCTTCGAAGATGACGATTTGCTCGCTATCGACAAACCCGCCATGCTGTTGGCCTCGCCCGACCGTGACGAGGTGGAAAGGCCAAGTTTGATGGGGATGCTCCATCGAGATATCAAGCGCGGATCCCCTCAGTCAATCCATCGAGGGCTGACCTACTTGTCTATCACGCATCGACTTGATTCTGAAACGAGCGGGGTGCTCTTGCTCGCGAAAAAGAAACCGGCTTTAGTGAATATTGCCAACCAATTTGGCATTCCGAATTCACACAAGACTTTTTGGGCTTTGATTGAAGGTGGGCTGCCGGAAAATGAGTTCACTGTGGATGAAAAGATTGCTCCACATCCGTTGCGATTAGGTCAAATGCGGATTGATGACAAGCACGGCAAACAAGCCACGACTCATGTCCGCGTTCTGGAACGCTTCCAGCGACACACATGGGTTGAATGCCGTCCAACTACAGACAGAACCCACCAGCTTCGGATCCATCTGCAACACGTCAAAGCCCACTTGGCGGGTGATGCCGTTTACGGCGGTCATCAATTATTGTTGTCCAAGCTGAAACAAGGGTTTCGCTTGAAGCAGGGCCAAGTGGAGCATCCATTGATTGCGAGAGTTGCCATCCATCTCTGCGAAATGACAGTTGCACACCCAAGCTCAGGCGAACAGGTGACGATCCATTCTCCCCTGCCACACGACCTCTCGGTGGCACTCAAATTCCTGCGCAAATACACTCCGCTCACTGTGCCCGCTCAGCCGGTTGCCCTGACACAATCTGAACAAGCCTGAATTTTTTAAATTTAGGGCAATCCTTTGCTCAACTTAGTGCTTGGCGTGCTCTTGGATGTATTCCTGTTTGAGACCAAGTTTTTCTGGCGCGTGGAGCACTAACATTTTCATTCGAACGTCTTTGGGGATCTCTTTCGAGGTCAGTTTGGAGACGGTGTACATCAGGAAAATCGAAAGCGGCACCGTCCAAATCGCGGGTTGTTCGCACAAAATCCGGAGTAGCGGATGTTTTGCCCAAAACGCCGCAAGATTGACCCAGTTCAGATCGCTGAAGCTAGTAAGACTTATCCCGAGCAGCGCCAAAACTCCCCCGCTTAACATGCCGGTGGCTGCACCCTTCATCGTCATGCCACGCCACCAAGCACTCATAAACAAAAGTGGAAAATAGCTAGCCGCTGCAATCGCGAATGCTTGCCCCACCATGAAATTGATTTGCAATTGTTCCACCTGCATCCCAAGCCCGACTGAGACGATTCCCACAATGACCGAACAGTATTTGAAGGCTTTCATCCGCTGTTCGGGGGTCGATTTAGGTCGGAGCATCCTCCCATAGACATCATGAGCCAGTGCGCCAGTCATTGAGACCAGAAGGCCGCTAAACGTGCTCATGAACGCTGCGAAAGCTCCGGCACAGGTAATCCCGCTCAACACAGAGCCTAAAATCGGATGGCGGGCGTTGAGTAGATGAGGAAGTTCCAACACAATTTTATCGGTCCCCTTCGATCCTGTTGCCAAGTAGAGATCTGGCAGCAAATTCCTTCCCAGCACCCCAAACACAGGCGGGAAAACGTAGAATACCCCTATTAGAATCATCACCCACATGGTGGTGCGTTTGGCAGCAGCACCATCAGGATTGGTATAAAACCGCACCAAAATATGGGGCAATCCAGCCGTCCCACAAACCAACGCGATAATCAATGAATAGGTGTAAAGCAACGAATACGGCCTAGCCTGCTCGGGTGTGAGCTGAGCTGCCTTAGCAGCTTTAGTCGTCAGCGGACCAAAGGGTTGAAGCCAAACCTCGTCCTTCGGTGCCTTCTCCGGAAGTTGTTTTCGAAGGATCGGTGTGGAATCGGGCAATGTCCCCAATTGCGCCTCGACGCCGACCGGTGCGAAACCAGTGCGTCCATCGTTGGCCCCCAGTTGCTTGCCGTAACTGCCATACACGCTGAGCAGAACAAAGATGGGGACCGAGATAGCGAACATTTTAGCCCAATACTGAACCGCTTGCACCAAGGTGATACCCTTCATCCCTCCTAGAGCCACGTTCAGAGTGATCACCGCTCCCACCAACACCACTCCCGCCCAATAAGGGAGTCCTGGTTGTGTTACACCCGCCGCATCGTGGGTTAGAACAAAATCCGGTAACACCCCGCGCAGATCCACGGCTCCAAAAATGTATGACAACGTCGTCCCTGCCCCCTTCATTTGAGGCATTGTGTAAAAAAAACCGATACACAACACAAACACCACCGCGATTTTACGGAACAAGGGTGAATCAAAACGCCCTTCGGCAAAATCTGGGATCGTATAAGCCCCAAACCGCCGTAACGGACCCGCGATAAACAAAAGCAGGAATAAATAGCCACACGCGTAACAGACAGGATACCAGAGCGCATCGTAACCCGAACTCATCACCATCCCTGCCACCCCCATGAATGAAGCTGCAGAAAGGTATTCTCCGGAAATCGCAGAGGCATTCCAACCCACCGACACCGACCTGCCGGCAACAAAAAAATCCCCTGCCCCTTGCGATTTCTTTGCCGACCAAAACCCCATGACCACCGTCGCCACCACCGTGATCAATGAGAACAATAAAATATGCGGATCAACATTCATGAATATTACTCGGAAGAGGCCGAAGATTTACTTGTCGGGTTTGCATCTGGAGCAGACTCAAGCACCACCCGAGCCTCCGCATTCTCTAGAGCAATCGATTTCTTGATAAAAACGTAAGCGATGATCCAGACATACGGGAAAAATAACACCCCAAGTATCAGCCAGCTGATCGTGAACCCACCAACCCTCCGTGCCATGGCTTCAGGGAAGAAATAATTGCACAAAGGAAGCCCAAACAATGCGACGACAAAGGCTCCTGCGCACAGAATCGACAACTTCAACTGTTCCCGCATCAATCGCGAAAGAAACTCTTCGGAATGTAACAGATTTGGCGTCTTCGCGTCATTTGGCATAGCCACACTTTAAACAGACCGCTCGGAAAACAGCAAACCAAGCCTGAAAAACTTGTGTAAACCATTGACCCTACGGTCTAAAAAAAATCATTAGACAAGATCCGTCTCGACTGGAATAGTGGTATTTCACTCCTGCAGTCCCGTTACGGAAGTTCACTGAACGCTAGCCTTGGTTTAGACCAAACCTATCTCGGTAATTAACGCTTATGAATCCTGCATCTATCACCAAACGCCGTTCTTGGCTGTTCGCACAATCGTTGCTCACTTCAGCCCTGATCCTGCCTTCCCTCAATCTATACGCTGATGACTATTCTTCAGCGGTTATAAAGGACGCTCCTGTCGCGTATTACCGACTTAACGACAGTGCCGAGCGATCCAATCTCAACCTGAATTCAGGGAGTGCTGGAAGTGCTGCCAGCGCGACCAACTTGAACAGTGCCGCTTTTGCCGGTGCGATCGCAGGGGACAACAATCGATCACAATTTTACGATTCAAGTGCCCGCGCCATCACCCCTTGGAATGCTGCACTCAACCCCGATGCTTCTAAGCCATTTACAATGGAAGCGTGGTTTTATCCTGCCAGCGATCAAATCAATGCAGGACAAGCCGTCGTCGCAAATCGGTATGCTTATTCTGGAGTTAATCGTCAAGGTTGGGTGATTTTTCAGCGCGCCCAGAATGACACCTACGCGGGTAAACCGGGTTACGAAGGAATCGGTTGGAATTTTCGGATGTATCGTGGCAGCGGAGGGAGCAGCGGTCTTGATGTCACTTCACAAGTCCCGTTCGTAGTCGGAAAATGGACCCACGTTGTGGTCGTTTATGATCCAGCTTCGGCAACGGTTACCATGTTCATTGATGGCGTGGAGGCTGCCTCCAATACTTGGACAGGGGATGGGCCCGGTTACGTGGCCAACACGGACGACCACCCTGCTGACGAAGCGGTCAGAGGCCCTGCCGGTTTGGCGTTTGGCTCCTATAACAACACAGCACCCGGATCAAATCCTTATTTCGGTGGCGTCGACGAATTTGCTTTTTATGACACTCAACTGACTTCGGCCGAAATTCTTTCTCACTACGAAAACGGAACCAATTCCGCTCGCACGGTCTCTTACTCAGCGTTGGTTCAGACATCAAAACCCGTCGTGTATCAACGCTTAGACGAAATCCCTCCACCCGTCGGAACGGTTCAGAATTTGGGTGATTTACGAAATGCGGCGGCGGTGGTCAACACAGCGCAAGTTCAACTCCAAATTCCAGGCCCAGTTGCAGGAGCGAGTGACGACGGAGCTGTTGGATATCATTTCAGGAATGCGGGCAAATCGGTCACCGATATTCCCTATTCGGCCCGCAATAATCCCACGGAAGGTCTCCCGTTCTCGGTCGAGATTTGGGTCAAACCAACCAGCGACCGCCAAAACCCCGGAGCCAGTTTGATCAATAACCGCTACGTCGCCTCCGGTAATCGAACGGGTTGGGTAATCTTTCAACGCGCCCCGAACGATACCTACTCTGGAGTTTCAGGGTATAGCGGTGTGGGCTGGACGTTTAGAATGTTTACGGGTTCTGGCGGAAGTGGTCAGGACGTTCTTACAGGGATTCCTTACACAGTCGGGGAATGGCAGCACTTAGTGTTTACTTGGCAGCCTGACGAGTTCGGTGACACCGGGAACGGCAACTGGGTCGGTGCCTTAAACGCGTATGTCAACGGAGAACTCGTAGCGACGAATCCATCCGCTCTCTATAAAGCGAATCAAGAACCCAATGAGGATGCTTCCGCTCCGACGGATCTAGCGGTCGGTGCCTACAATCGGGCATCCGGGCTGGGCAATAATCCGTTTGAAGGTCAGGTCAGTGAATTCGCATTGTATGATAAATACGCGCTCACACCGGAACAAGTTTTGAGCCATTTTCAATCGGCAACAAATAACCAACCCGACGTGAGCTATTCTTCCTTGGTTTTAAATTCCGCCTATGATGGTGCTGGAACCCAACGGAGCATGCCACCGACCTACCTCAGGTTTAACGACATCGCTGCCAACCCTGCTGCAAACTCAGGAACTCTCGGTGGTGCCGCCGATGCGAC
>SXGS01146352.1_pt1 | contig 13324 bp, 13 predicted proteins | sample 3174681 | NCBI WGS metagenome assembly SXGS01 (sample SAMN11356861, study PRJNA531348) | freshwater metagenome | isolation source: freshwater sample F1-80 | place: China: Fuxian Lake, Yuxi | collected 2017-12-25
GGGTACGGCGGTGGCGGTGGTGGCGGCGGACGCCGCTACTAACCGACTGCGACCTCCGAAGTATAAGCAACACGCGGGGCGGCGCGACCCGGATCGCCGGGTCGTACCGCCCTTGCGCCTTTCGTATTCGCCCCTTCTGTCGGCCCGTCCGTGGTCACCTGCCCTCCCGCGAACCCGACAATCCACTCAGCCAGGAACTCAGTTGGAAACTCTCTCCGGCTCCGGTCTGTTTCCGCACTTCGTCCCACACGCCCCGCAGCCCGACCCCACACCCGCGCGGTTCAGTCTGCTCCGCCGCGCCGTTTCGTGGGTCGCCACGCTCGTCGGGATCACGGTCCCGGTCGCGGGCCTGGTGATGGCAATCGTCCTGTCGGCGCTCTGGGGCTTCTCCTGGATCAACGTCGGGCTGATGGTCGGGATGTACTTCCTTACGATGACCGGCGTCACGGTCGGGTTCCACCGGCTATTCACGCACCGCTCGTTCCAGACGGTCAAGCCCGTCCAGTACGTCCTCGGCGTCCTCGGCTCCATGTCGCTCCAGGGTTCGCTCCTCGACTGGGTCGGCCGGCACCGGCGGCACCACCAGCACAGCGACAAGACCGACGACCCGCACTCGCCGTACCCGCACGGGGCCGGGCTGCTGGGCCTGTTCCGCGGGTTCTGGCACGCGCACATCGGCTGGGCGTTCGCCCCGATGCCGACCGAACTGGCCCGGTACTCCGGCGACCTGCGCCGCAGCCGCGCGCTCCGCGCGATCAGCGCCCTGTTCCCGCTGTGGGCGCTGCTGGGCGTGCTGATCCCGGCCGCGATCGGGCTGTGGTGCCTCGGCTGGCGCGGCGCGATCACCGGGTTCCTGTGGGGCGGGCTGGTCCGCATCCTGCTGGGCCATCAGGTGACGTGGTGCGTGAACTCCGTGTGCCACCTGTGGGGCGCGAAGCCCTACGCCAGCGGCGACGAGAGCCGCAACAACGCGATGGTCGGCGTGCTGGCGCTGGGCGAGGGGTGGCACAACAACCACCACGCGTTCCCGTCGTCGGCGCGGCACGGGCTGCGCTGGTGGCAGCTCGACATCAGCTACTGGGTGATCCGCGCGCTGGAAGTGTGCCGACTCGCGTGGAAGGTTCGGCTCCCCTCGGAACGCGAGCTGGAACTGCGCGGTGAATTGGTCGCCGCGTCCTGAACAAGACTCTACGAGCCGAGTAGTGCAGCTACCGGGTTGCCGGTGCTGGCCGGGCGGGTGAACCCGTCCGGCGACAGTCGCGCGGCCGGGTCGATGCCCAGCGCGGTATAGAGCGTCGCGGTGAAGTCTTCGAGCGAAACCGGGTCGTCCTTCACGTAGGCCGCGGTCGCGTCGCTCGCGCCGTACACGGCCCCGCCGCGCACGCCCGCGCCCGCGAGCATCGCCGAGTAGCAGTGCGGCCAGTGGTCGCGGCCGTTCACGCCCCCGCCGCCCTTACTGATGCGCGGGGTGCGGCCGAACTCGCCGATCAGCACCACGAGGGTGTCGTCGAGCAGCCCGCGATCGCTCAGGTCTTCGAGCAGCGCGGCCACCGCTTGATCGCACCGTGGCAGCGCGAAGCCGAGGCCGTTCCAGCCGTCCTCGAAGATGCCGATGCCGGCGTTCCCGTGCATGTCCCACGTCTCGATGCTCATGAACTTCTCGGTCGGCTTCATGCCGGCCCACGCGACCACGCTCGTGAGCCGCACGCCGGCTTCCAACAACCGCCGGGCGAGCAGCAGGTTCTGGCCCAGCGGGTTGCGGCCGTAGCGGTCGCGCACCTTCGCCGGCTCCTGTTCAAGATCGAACGCCTTCTTGACGCCGGTGCCGGTGAGCAGGTCGAACGCCCGCGCCCGGTGCGGTGCGAGCGGGTTGTTTGTGTCGAGCTTGTCCACCAGCTCGCGCCGCGCGGCGGTGCGTTCGGGCGACACGCTCGCGTCGCTCTCGAACACCTTCACCTTGTAGCCGGGCGTGGCGAGGTTGTCCGTGTGGCCGGTGCCGACGAGCAGCGGCGCGTGCGCGGGTCCGAGCGCGCCGCCGGTCAGGTACGTGTGGTCGCGCGGCATCGCCCCGCCGCCGAACTTCTGGAGCCACACGTTCGACGGCACGTTCGAGGCGGAAGGCTTCAGCTTCGAAACGACCGCGCCGAACGGCGGGTCGTCGGCCGCCGGTTTGCGGTTCCCCGCGAGCAGCATCTCGTTCGCGGTGTGGTGCAGGGCCATCGTGTGCGTCATCGACCGGATCACGGCGAACTTGTTCGCGTTGCGCGCGAGCCGCGGCATCAGTTCGCCGACGCGGAAGCCGGGCACCGCGGTGGCGATGGGCTTGTACGGCCCGCGCAGCTCGGCCGGCGCGTTCGGTTTCGGGTCCCACGAGTCGAGCTGCGACAGCCCGCCGTACTGGAAGATGAAGATGCAGTGCTTCGCGCGCCGCTTGTTCGACGGTGACTGGTCGGCGCGGAGGAGTTGCGGCAGCGACAGCCCGAGCGCGGAGAGGCCACCGGCGTGCAGCAGTTCGCGACGTGTTGGCAGCGGGCGCGGCATGGAGAGAGGCTCCAGCGGGAGCAAGGGCAGGTGAGTAAAGTGTAACGCAGGACGCGCCGGATGCGATAGCATTCCCTGCGGCGATTCGCCACCGTCCCGTAGGGACGAACGCTCAACGAGATCAAAGGCGCGAACACCATGTTTCGTACCGAAGAAGAGTTGGAAGACGCGCTCAGCCGGCCGACACCAGAGGTGTGCGCTACCCTCGCGCGGCACCCCGGCGGCATCGTCTGTCTGGGCGCGGCCGGGAAGATGGGGCCGACCCTCGCGCGGATGGCGAAGCGCGCCGACCCCGCCCGGCGGGTGGTCGCGGTGTCGCGCTTTTCCGGTGGCGGTGAGGAGGGGTTCACCGCGCACGGCGTCGAGACGATCCGATGCGACCTGTTGAACGAGGCGGAGGTCGCGAACCTGCCGGACGCGCCGAACGTGGTCTACATGCCCGGCCGCAAGTTCGGGTCCACCGGCGACGAGGCGACGACGTGGGCCGTCAACTGCTACCTGCCCGCGGTCGTGTGCAAACGGTACGCGCGGAGCCGTATCGTCGCGTTCTCGACGGGGAACGTGTACCCGTTTTCGCGCCCCGAAAGCGGCGGGCCGACCGAAGACACCCCGCTCGCCCCGGTCGGCGAGTACGGCGCGTCCGCGCTCGGGCGCGAGCGCATGTTCGGCCACTTCTCCCGCGCGCTCGGCGTGCCGGTCGGCATCATCCGACTGAACTATGCCGTCGATCTGCGGTACGGCGTCCTCGTGGACGTCGCGCGGAAGGTGCGGGCCGGGGAACCGGTCGATCTGGCGATGGGGCACTTCAACACGATCTGGCAGGGCGACGCGAACGCGATGACGTTGCGCGCGTTCGATCACTGCGCCGTGCCGCCGCGGGCGTTCAACGTGACCGGTCCGGTGGCGCGCGTGCGCGGCGTGGCCGAACACTTCGGCCGGCTGTTCGGCGTCGCGCCGCGGTTCACCGGCACCGAAGCCGACACCGCCCTCATCAGCAACCCGGCGGCCGGGGTCGCGGCCCTCGGCCCGCTCCGCGTCTCGACGGACGAACTGGTGGGGTGGGTCGCGGACTGGCTCGTTCGCGGCGGCCGGCTGATCGAGAAGCCGACACACTTCGAGGCCCGCGACGGCAAGTTCTGACCGCCCCGCGGTCACGGCTTCTTGGGCGGGGGCATGCGGGTCTTGATGTCTTCCAGCAGGTCGGCCTTCACGCGGCCGTGCAGCCGCCACGCGCCGTCCGAGCCGCACCCGTACACCGCGTCGGTCAGGTACGCCTCGACGAACCGTGGGCCGAGCCAGACGGCCGATTCCGACTTGTTGTCGGTCACCTGAACGGTGACGTCCTTGAGCACGAAGTCCTTCTGCGCCTTGAACCCGTCGCCGGTGGCAAACCCCAGCCGCAGCTCCTTCACCTTCCCGCTGACTGTCTCGCCCACTTTCGGCTCGCGCTCAAGTTCGACCCCGCACCCGCGGGCCGTGCCCAGGGTCATCAGGATGCCGGGTTCCGGGTAGTTGGTGACCGACGACACCCGGACGTTGACCTTTTCGAGCTTGCCCGTCGTGGAGGTGTACTCGGTTCGGCCGTTGACCGAGGAGAAGGCGAACACCGGGAACGAGAGCGCGTTCAACTTCAGTGGCCCGGCAACCGGGACCAGTTCGCCGGCGGTCGCGCGCGGGTCGGGCGAGGTGGCGTCGCCGGCGTTCAGCTTCTTGACCGTCGCGCCCGGTGCGGTGAGTTCGAGGAACCGGTCGGCGAAGTAGAACCGCGGCTCGCTCGTTGCGTCGGCGCTCGCGCTCAGGTGGCGCAGCGACAGCCACAGGTCGCACCCGCCGAACACGGCCTCCTGTCCGGCGGGCGGCTCGGTGATCGTCACCTTCACGTTGGTCAGCCGCAGTTCGACGTCGCGGCCCTTCATCGGCTTGGGCGCGACCTGCGCGCCGGAAATGATCAGTTCGGGCAGCACGCCGATCCGGTTCGCGGGCACCTCGAAGCCCCAGTCCTGCCACGTCTTCAGCCCCACGATCCCGTGGTTCGGGAGGGTGTCGATCAGCACCTTGACCGCGACCGTTTCCCCCTTCTTCCCCTTCGGCTTGGGGATCGTCGCGGGGAACTGCGCGAAGGTGTTCTTGTCCTCGACAATCGGCACACGCACGCGCACAGCGGTCCCGGTCGGGGCCACCGGCTTGACCAGCGGGGGCGGGTCCGCGGCCGGCGCGAGCGCGGCAACCGCGGCGAGCAGGGTAGCGACGAAAACGGTACGCATGGGTTCTTTCGGAACTCAGAACAGCTCGCGGATCGGATCGCCCACGTCCACCAGCCGCACCGGGCGGCCCTGCTTGTCCGGCAACGAATCGGTGTGGTCGATGCCCAGGTGATTGTAGATCGTCGCGAGCATGTCGCCGGGGCCGTAGCGGTGCGTGGCCGGTTCGCCGCCGTCGGCCGTGGTCGCGCCGACGACGTGCCCGCCCTTTACACCGCCGCCGCTGAGCAGCACGCTCATCGCCTTCGCCCAGTGCCCGCGCCCGGCCAACGAGTCGATCTTCGTACCGCGGCCGAACTCGCCCATCGCCACGATCAGAACGCGCTCCGCGAGGCCGCGGGTGTGAACGTCCTCGATCAGCGCCGCGAGCGCCCGGTCGAACGGCGGGAGCCGGTTCTTCAGGTTCTTCTCGATGGTGTAGTGGTCGTCCCACCAGTCCACGTCCGCTTCGTAGTGGTTCACGGTCACGAAGGTGACACCGGCCTCGACCAGCCGCCGGGCCAGCAGCGCGCTGCGGCCCCACGGGTTCGTGCCGTACTTCTCGCGCGTCTTCTGTGGCTCGCGCGACAGGTCGAACGCCTCCTTCGCGGCGCGGCTCGTGACCAGATCGAAGGCTTTCTGGTGTGAAGCGTCCAGCCCGCCGACAACGGGTTCCGCGCGCTTGGTCGCGGAGTCGAGCCGGCGCAGTAGCTCCTTACGGTCTTCGGCGCGGCGCACGGTGATGTCGGGCGGGAGCGTGAACGACGGGCCGGGGCCGGTGAACCGGAACGTCGGCTCGCTGCCGCTGTTCACCGGGTCGAACTCGTTGCCCAGGTACGTCGCGAGCTGATAGAAACCCTGGCGCGCGAAGTACGCATCCGGGATGCACACATACGGCGGGATGCCCGGCGCGTTCGCCCCGCGGACCTTCGCCACGACCGAGCCTTGCGCGGGGTAAAACTGCCCGCGGAACTGCACGCCCTTCTCGTGGTAGCCGGTCTGAACGAGGTGGGCCGCGTCCGGGTGGTTGTAGTCATAATGGTTCATCGACCGCAGGATCGCCACTTTGTTTGCGACGCACGCCTGCAAGGGCAGCAGTTCGCTGAACCGCAGGCCGGGCGCGGCAGTGGGGATGCTCTTGTACGGCCCGCGCACCACGTCCGGCGCGTTCGGCTTCGGGTCGTAGGTGTCGATGTGGCTCGGCCCACCGCCCATCCACCACAGGATGACCGCGGTATCTTTCTTGGCTGTCGGTTTGGCTTCTTGCGCGCGCAGCACGTCGGCGAGGCTGATCGCGGAGCCGAGCGCGCCGAGGCGGATGAACCCGCGCCGGGTGATGCCGTCGCAGAGGGAGCGCGAAGCCGGGCCGAGAACGGTGAGCATGGGGAGCGCTCGCGGGAGGGAGAACCAAAGTGTACCGTGCGGCGCGGGTTCGTGGCAAGCAGCGGATTCGCGTTCCGCGCCGGGCCGCGCAGGTTGACGCGCCCACCCTGCCCCGCGTACCCTCTCCTCACCCCCGGAGGTTGCGCCATGCGCTCGCTACTGGCCGCGTTCCTGCTCGTGTTGGCCGCGTCGCACGCTCGCGCGGACAAGATCGTTCTCGTTGCCGGGGGCGGCGACGGCGGCGACAGCACCGAGGCGACGAAGGCCAAACTGATCCAGCCGTTCGGTGTCGATTTCTCAGTCGGCGGCGACACGATTCTCATCGTCGAGATGGCGAAGGGCGAACGCCTGCGGGCGATCACGCGAGAGGGAAAACTCGTCACGATGGCCGGGACCGGGGAGACGGGTGACGCGGGAGACGGCGGAGATGCACGCAAGGCGACCTTCAACGGTATGCACAGTTTGGCAACCGGTCCCGGATTAACGATCTTCCTCGCGGATACCTGGAACAACCGTGTCCGCGCGTACTCTGTCGGAACCGGGAACGTTACCGCGTTCGCGGGCACCGGCGAGAAGGGCTTCATCGGCGACGGCGGCCCGGCGAAGGACGCCAAGTTCGACGGCGTGTTCTGCGTCGGCTTCGACCCCGACAAGAAGAACCTGTACATCACCGATCTCGGCAACAAGCGCATCCGCAAGGTGGACATGAAGTCGAACGTTGTCACCACAGTTGCGGGCAACGGGCAGCGCGGCGTGCCGAAGGACGGCGAGGACGCGACCAAGCAACCGCTGATCGACCCGCGGGCGCACGCCGTCGATAAGGACGGCAACATCTGGATTCTGGAGCGCGGCGGGCACGCGCTGCGCGTGGTCGATGCGAAGGGGAAGATTCGCACGGTCGCCGGCACCGGCAAGGCCGGCGCGACTACCGGCAAGGGGCTGGAGGCGCAGATGAACGGCCCCAAGCACCTGTGCATCGACCGCGACGGGAGCGTGCTGATCGCGGACACCGAGAACCACCGCGTCCTGCGCTTCAACCCGAAGGACAACACGCTGTCGCTGGTGGCCGGGACCGGTAAGAAGGGCAAGAGCCTGGGCGACGGCGACCCGCTGAAAGCGGAGTTCAACCAGCCGCACGGCGTGATCGTTCAGCCGAAGACCGGCGACATTTACATCTCCGACGCGAGCAACGGCCGCGTCCTCAAGATCGTGCGGGAGAAACCATGAAGCGCATAGTAGCGTGCGTGCTCGCCGCGCTGGTCGTCGCCGCCTTCGCGGGGGCGCAGGAGCCGCCGAAGGTCACCAAGAACCGCAACGTGCGGTACGGGCTGCCGGGCGATGCGAAGGACGACCCCGCCGAGAAAGCGGCGTTCCTCATCGACCGGCCGCAGTACGTCATGTCGTACAACGACAAGACCCGCTGCGCGAACTGGGTGTGCTGGCAACTGGTGTCGAAGGACATCGGCCGCACGGCCCGCGGCGCGTTCGAGGCCGACAAGGGACTGCCGAAGGGCTTCGCGCAGGTGGGCTTTAGCACCTACACCGGCAGCGGGTTCGACCGCGGGCACCTCGTCCCGTCGAAGGACCGCTCGGACACCGAAGCGAACAACGACGCGGTGTTCCTGATGACGAACATCGTGCCGCAATCGCCCAAGTGCAACCAGGGCGGGTGGGAGCGGTTCGAGAGCTACTGCCGCACGATCGCGGACACCGGCAAGGAGCTGTACATCGCGGCCGGGCCGCACGGCATCGGGGGCGTGTCGAGCGACGGCGCGAAGAAACTGACCGTCGGCAAGAACCCGCCGTTCGTGACCGTGCCCGCGAGTGTGTGGAAGGTGGTGCTGGTCGTGGACAAGGGCCGGAACCCGACGAAGGACAGCCGCACGATTGCCGTGTGGATGCCCAACGACGAAACCGTGGTCGAGGACTGGACCCGTTACCGCGTGTCGATCGCGGACGTCGAGAAGAAGACGAAGCTGAAGTTCTGGCCGCTGCTGAACGAAGAGACCGCGACCGCGCTGAAGGAGAAGCCGGACGAGGTGAAGGTCGGCGCGCCGAAGAAATAGCGTCCCTGGGACCGCGGGCGTCCCGCCCGCTGCTGAGCGCACTCAGGTGCGCACCGAGATTCCGCAGAACTCCAACACTGGTACAGCAGCGGGCGGGACGCCCGCGGTCCCAGGGAGCGAACCCGAAATGGCGAAGCCCAACCCGACCCTGAAGGCGCTCCAGGCCGCGGCCAAGGGGCTGCTGTTTCCGAGCGAGACGGACGCCCCCATCGAGGCGTTCGCGTGGCCCGGCGGCGACGGCCCGCCCACCGAGGCCGCGCTCCGCGCCGGTGCCAAGATCGCTACCGACGCGGTGGTGGACAAGGGCACCCTCGCGCAGCTCACGAAGACGATCCCCAAGGACGTGCGCCCCGACTTCAAGCCGCTGCTGGACGAACTTGGCAAGCTGTCCGGTGTCGCCGTGTTCCGCGTGGGCGAGATCACCATCGACGTGTACATCATCGGCCGCACCGCCGACGGCCAGTACGCGGGCGTGAAGACCAAAGTTGTCGAGACGTAAGGAAACGCACCTCATGGCCGCGAACAGCTTTCTGGACAAGCTCACGCCGAAGCAGCGCGTCGGGCTGGCGGTCGCGGTGCTCGCGGTCGCGGGCCTCGTGCTGCTCGTTCAGCAGTTTCAGAAGAAGCCCGCACCCGCGCCGACGCCGCAGGGCGAACCGGGTACGACGCTCGCGAACCGGCACATCCGGTTCGGGATGCCCGCCGACGCGAAGGCCGACCCCGCGCAGAAGGACGCCTACCTCATCGAACGGCCGCAGTACGCCCTCTCGTACAACGACTCGAAGAAGATTCCCAACTGGACGTGCTGGCACCTCAAGGCGGGCGACATCGGGAAGACGCCGCGCGGCGACTTCGCCGAAGACCCGGACCTGCCCGCCGGGTTCCGCCGCATCAAGCACGGCGACTATACCGGCTTCGGCTTCGACCGCGGCCACCTCTGTCCCGCGAAGGACCGCTCGGACACCGAGGAGAACAACAAGGCCACCTTCTACATGACGAACATGATGCCGCAATCCGCGGAGTGCAACCGCGGCGGCTGGGAGCGGTTCGAGAGCCACTGTCGCGACCTGACGAAGGACGGGAGCGAGCTGTACATCGCGGCCGGACCGCACGGTCAGGGCGGAACCGGCACCGAAGGGTTGAAGCAGACCATCGGCCGCACGACGCAGATCACCGTGCCGGCGTCGTGCTGGAAGGTGGCGCTCGTCCTGCCGAAGGGCGAGAACACCGTCGGCACGGGCGCGAAAGCGCTGGCGGTGTGGATGCCGAACGACACGAGCGTGCCGGAAGCGTGGAAGCCCTACGCGGTGTCGGTGGCCGAGGTCGAGAAGCGCACCGGCTTCAAGTTCTTCCCGCTGGTGCCCGACGCCGTCGCCGCGCCGCTCAAGGGCAAACTGGACCCGTGACCGCGCCCCTTCGGGGTCGCCGCTAAACGACAACAGAGGGGTGAAACAATGTCGCGCTATCTGCTCACTTCGCTCTGCGTCTTGATCGCAACGCCGCTGCTGGCCGCGCCCCCGAACGTCGTCGTCATCCTGGCCGACGATCTCGGCTACGGCGACCTGGCGTGTTACGGCAACAAGAAGTTGAAGACGCCACACATCGACACGCTCGCGGCGGACGGCACGCGGTTCACCAGCTTCTACGTGTCGCAGCCGGTCTGCACCGCGAGCCGGGCCTCGCTCATGTCGGGCTGTTACGCCAACCGCGTGTCGATGGCCGGCGCGCTCAACCACCAGAGCAAGGTCGGCATTCACCCGAACGAGAAACTGCTGAGCGAGCTGCTCAAGGCGAAGGGCTACGCGACCGCGTGTTATGGGAAGTGGCACCTCGGCGACCGTGCCCCGTTCCTGCCCACCAAGCGCGGGTTCGACGACTTCGCCGGGCTGCCGTCCGCCAACGACAACGGCCCGCTGCACCCCACCATGCCGGACCTGCCGGCGCTGCCGTTCTATCGCGGGGCGAAGGTGATCGAGCGCGACCCCGATCAGGGCAAGTTCACGAAGCGGTTCACCGACCTCGCGGTCGAGTTCATCGCCCAACACCAACACGAACCGTTCTTCCTGTACCTGCCGCACGTCATGCCGCACGTGCCGATCTTCGCGTCGCCCGACTTCAAGGAGAAGTCCGCGGGCGGGGTGTACGGCGACGTGGTCGAGGAACTCGATTGGGGCGTGGGCGAGGTGCTCGCCGCGCTGAAGAAGCACGACCTGGAAAAGAACACGCTCGTGCTGTTCCTCTCGGACAACGGGCCGTTCCTCTCTTACGGTTCGCACGCCGGCAGCGCCGGCCCGCTGCGCGAGGGGAAGCTGACGACCTACGAGGGCGGGGTGCGCGTGCCGTGCATCGCCCGCTGGCCGGGCAAGGTGCCGGCGAAGCGCGTCTGTGACGAACCGCTCATGACCATCGACCTGCTGCCGACGCTGTGCAAACTCGCGGGTGCGGACCTGCCGAAGCCGAAGATCGACGGCGCGGACATCGGCCCGGTCCTGTTCAACGAACCCGGCGCGAAGTGCCCGCACGAGGCGTACTACTTCTTCGCGGGCGACGAACTGCACGCGCTCCGCTCCGGGAAGTGGAAGCTGCACGTCCCGCACGAGTACCTGACGGTGAACGGCCCGACCCGCACCGACGGCAAGCCGGCCAACCACGGCAACCAGAAGCCCGAAGCGATGAGCGCGTCCGGCCTGCGCGGGATCGCCAGCCGCCACGGGTACAAGGTCGAGAAGCAGCCGCTCGCGCTGTACGACCTGACCGCCGACCCCGGCGAGAAGGAGAACGTCGCGGACAAGCACCCGGAGGTGGTGAAGCGCCTTCAATCGCTGGCCGACGCCTCGCGAGCCGAACTTGGGGATTCGCTGACCGCGGTGAAGGGAAAAGGCGTGCGACCGAGCGGGGTGAGCGAGTGAGGCGACCGCGTGTGACCAGCGGCGCAGTTCAGCGGGGGCGCAAGTCCCAAATGTACACGTTATCGTGCGAGCCCGAGGCGAGGTACCGCCCGCACGGCGACGGGGCCAGCGACAGAACCACACCACGCGCCGCACCGGCGTGCGCGGGCAATTCGATGGTGCGCACGATCCGGCCGGTCGTCGTGTCGATCAGGAACACGCGCCCGTCCTGACTACCGAAGGCGACCGTACGACCGTCGGTCAGCACCGCCACCGCGCGCGGCCTCACTTCGTCCAGCGCCGCGGCCACTTCGGGCGGGCGCGGATCGACCCACCAAAATGGCACCCGGCCCAGTCGCACCTGGTACAACTGCCGCCCGCTGTGAGCGTCCCACACGATCAACGTTTGCGTGTGTTCCGACGGCCCCAGGGTGTCGAAGCCGTTCGCGCTCGGCAATCGTACCCATCGCTCGACCACCGCGACGATACGATTCGGGCCGAACGCAAACGGCTCGATTCGAGAACCCCCTGAGTCGGCCAGCGGTCGCGCCTCCCAGGTCGTCGTGTCCCACATCTGGAGACCGTTGCCCTTCGCGCCGACCAGAAGGTGCCGGCCGTCCGGGGCGAACGCAGCGCCCGACCACGCGAGGTCCGCCGCCGCCGCGCGAACGACCGTACCGGTGTGCCGGTCCACGACGCGAACGCCGCCCGTGCTGTGGAGGGCCGCGAGCGTGCCGTCGGGCGAGATCAGCAACAGTGCCCGGGGGTCGTGCTCGTCGCCGAGAACGTGTCGCGCGCCGGTGCGCAAGTCGAGCGCGACGGTCTTTCGTTCGGGTGCCTTGCGGGTCCAATACGCGACAGTCGCGCCGTCGTGGGAGAGTTCGGATTCGTACCAGTATTGATCGTCCGCGTCCGGCGGCAGCGGGGTAAAACTCACCCGCCGGCCGGTGCGCAGTTCCCACCGTGCCACCCCAGCTTCGGTGACGGCGACGAGGTGCCCGTCGTCGGCCCACCGAAGACGGGTTGTGTACGCGGCCGGTGAATGAGCCACTGCGCCGAGCGGTAACGGTTCGGAGCCGTCTAGCAACGGGACGGGCGCGACGACTCGCGTCGGGCGCTCCGCGCGCGGCGCGAGCGCGGCGAACAGTACGACGACCAACCCGCACAGAGCGATCAGCCGGGTTCGTGCCGTGCGCATCGCGTGACTCCGGGTGTCACTTCTTGAAGACTTGCGCGAGGAGCGCGCCGCCGATCATGGAGACGACCGAGATGAGGAACGCCTGAAGGAAGTTGAACCCGCGGTCGGTGGTCTTCTCGTGCCCGCGCGACCGCTCTTCGAGGAGTGCGTTCTTGGCCTCGCCCGCGGCTAGCCGGTCGAGCGCCCGGCGCAGTTCCTCGCTCAGGGTCGCGACTTCGGTGCGCAGGAGCGCGACAACCGCCTCGTTCGAGGCGTGCTTGGCGATGAACTCTTCGTTCCGCCGCATCGCGCGCTCAAGGTCTTTTCTTGGGCGGCGACACGGTCGGTAACAATTTGGAGCTTCGCGCTCAACTCGGCAAACGCGGCCGTCAGGTCTTTGATCTGTTCCGAAGGGCTCTTCGCCATCTACTCACCCTCCGCGGTGGAAGCCAGCAAGTCGCGCAATCGCCGGTCGATGCGCGATTGGATCGCTCTATCAGCCATTACCAGAACCGACTGAACCGCACGGCTCGCGAACCGGTCGGCGCTGTACTGGTTGAGCAACAGCGAGGTTGCGTAGGTTTCCGGCTGGTTCGGGACGCGCACTTGGATCGAGAACAGTGCTTTCTCGGATTCAGGGAACACCCAACGCCCCGTGTATTCGAGGCCCGAATCCGTATCGAGACGCTCTTGAAGTGCGTCGTTTGCTTCGCGCACGCGCGCCAGCAGCGCGGGGGCCACCGCGACCGGGTTGCCCTCTTGGTCGGTCTCGCGGATCTCGCTCGTGTACATGTGAAGTCCCTCACTTTCACTGCCATCATACATCACCGCTCGGCCGCGCCGCTAGAGGTTCCGCCTTTGCCACACGCGGGGCGCGTCCGTAAATCATCTCGTGAACCCTACTGCCGCGACGCGGCCCACACCTTTACAACGGAAGACAATGAGCGCGAAGTACGTGTACTCGTTCGGTGGCAAGACGGCCGACGGCAACGGCAAGATGAAAGAGCTGCTCGGCGGCAAGGGGGCCAA
>SXGS01702463.1_pt1 | contig 13324 bp, 9 predicted proteins | sample 3174681 | NCBI WGS metagenome assembly SXGS01 (sample SAMN11356861, study PRJNA531348) | freshwater metagenome | isolation source: freshwater sample F1-80 | place: China: Fuxian Lake, Yuxi | collected 2017-12-25
GCGAGCAGCTTCGCGAGTTCGTCGGACGAACGCTGGTCGAAGCCTTCCGCGATCAGCTTCTTCGTTTCGAGCACGAGCGGGCTGTTGCGCGTCTCGGGATCAAACACGCGATAGATGCGGCCCTTGCCGGTCTGGTTCCAGCCGTTCACCCAGTCGGTGAGGTAGAAGCTGCCATCGGGGCCGAAGTCGCCGTCGGTCACAAGCACGTCCCAGATGAAGTCGCTGCGATCGGTGACCTCGAAGCCCGCGCCCTTCGGCTTCACCGCGATGCTGTGAATGCCACTGCCGGTGCCGCCACGGAAATCGCAGAGGAAGAACCGATCCTTGAAGCTGTCGTTCAATCCCGTGCCCGGATGATACGTGAGACCGGACGGGCCGTTGCCGATGTTTGCCAGCGGCGGAAGGATGTAGGCGGCCTGGCCCTCGAAATACGGATGACACAGGCGCTCCGCGAGCCACGGCCCGCGCGCGCTCGGCGTGTTGATGAACTGCCAGCCGATACGCCAACCGCTGTCGCCGCCTTCGACGAGGTAAACCCAGCGCGCCGGATCGCCGCCGTCGGAGTTGTTGTCGCCGGTCCAGAGATTGCCGTATTGATCGAACGCAAGCTCCTGCGGATTGCGCAGGCCGGTCGCGAAGATTTCGAGGTTCGCGCCATCAGGATCGCAGCGATAGACTACGCCGGTCTCGCGGTTCTCCACGACTTTGCCTTCCTTGTTTTTGATGTAGGAACCGCGGTCGCCGATGCTGAAATACAATTTGCCGTCCGGCCCGAAGCGCAGCCCGTGCAGGTCGTGACCGAGGAAACCAACGCGCACGCCGTAGCCGTAGCTGAGGGACTTCTTCACGTCGGCGACGCCGTCGTTGTTCGTGTCGCGGAACGACCAGAGGTGCGGAATGTTCGCGAAGTAAACGTCGCCTTTGCGCGCCAGCACGCCAGCGGCGATGCCGTCCGCGACGCCGTTGAAGCCATCGGCGAAGACGGTGGACTTGTCGGCCTTCCCGTCACCGTCGCTGTCCCACAGGAAGCGCAGCCGGTCCGAGTGCTTCTTGTAGTCCCCGATGCGCTTGCCTTCGTGCTTGGTCATGTAGGCAACGCGTTCCTCGACGGTCTTCACCGCGAGTTCCTCGTCGAGCCAGTCCATGTGACCCCGGATGTCGGTGACGCCCGCGTGGAGCCGGAACGTTTCAGCGACATAGAAGCGCCCTTGCTCGTCGATGCAGAAGGCCACCGGATTCGCGAGATGCGGCTCGGCGGCGGCGAGTTCGACCTTTAGGCCCTTGGCGACGCGGAAACGTTTCAGCGCCTGTTCCCCTTCGTCCGAAGCGGCCTGGACCGCCGGCGGATAACTTCCACCGCGATCCACCATCGCCGCAGCATCGACCGACGACGGAAGCATCGCGAGCACCGCAGTCCCACAAACAAAAACGGCCCGCAGAAGGGCCGAAGCAACATTCGAGTTCAGCATGATGGCCCCGGAGGATAAGGAGCGAGAGTCGGGAATCAAGTTGTGAAACGACGCCACCGTGAACGCGCTTGCGGGGATTTCCGCGCGTGCGGTAGCTTGGACGACGTTATGGAAAACGACTTTCGCCCCGAGCCTCCGCCGTCGTCCGCGCCCGCGAATCCGCCTCCGCTGCCAGCAGCTGCACCCGCCATGGCACAGCCGACACCGGTTCGTCCCGTGAAGCGCAGCCGCCGCGGGTGGATTATCGGGATTGTCCTGCTCGTGTTCGTGACGTGCGGCTTCGCATTCCTCAAAGTGCTCGGCACCATCTCGGAGGTTTTCGCGAACGTCGAACAGGTCGGCGGCGGGATGTCCAGTTTCAGCGGTGGGTCGCCGCACCTGCACGAGGTCACGATTGAGTCTGGTTCTTCGTCGGACAAAATTGCCGTCATTCCGATTGAGGGCGTCATCACCAGTTCTGCGTTTGATGCGTCCGGCTACACGATGGTGAAGCTGGTGGAAGATCAATTGAAGCTCGCCGGGAAGGATCGCCGGGTGAAGGCGGTGTTGCTCAAGGTGAATTCTCCCGGGGGCGAGGTGCTCGCGTCGGACGACATCTACCAGGCAATCAAAAAATTCCAAAACGAACACAACAAGCCCGTCGTTGCGAGCATGGGGAATCTCGCCGCGTCCGGCGGTTACTACGTCTCCGCGCCGTGCCGCTGGATTGTAGCCAACGAACTGACCATCACTGGCAGCATCGGCGTGATCATGCAGGCGTACAATTATCGCGGGCTGATGAACAAGGTCGGCATGAGGCCGATGGTGTACAAGAGCGGGAAGTTCAAGGACATGCTCAGCGGGGAGAAAGATCTGGAGAACGCCACCGCCGAGCAACGCACCGAGATGGCCGAGGAGGACGCGATGCTCAACCGGATGGTCGGCGAGACCTTCACCCGCTTCAAGACGGTCATCGCCGAGGGCCGGCAGTTCTCGAACAACCGCAACCAGAGCAATCCCGACGGCGACAGCGGCCGGACATTGAGCAGCAAGTGGACGGACCTGGCCGACGGCCGCATCCTCTCCGGCAAGGAGGCGCACGCGAATGGATTTGTCGATGAACTCGGCGGCTGGCGCACCGCGGTGAAACGCGCCGAGACGCTGGCCGGTATCGAGGACGCGGATCTGATCACCTATCAGGCACCGTTCAACATCGGCAATCTGTTCAGCCTCTTCGGCAAGTCCTCCGCCGGGACCATCAAGGTCGACATCGGCCTGGACCTCCCGAAGCTGCGCGCCGGCCTCTACTTCCTCGCGCCTTCCTTCGCCCACTGACGTGAGCTGCGTAACCGTCATCGCGCACCCATTGGTGCAGCACAATCTCACGCGCCTGCGTGACGTCCGGACCGATTCCGAGACGTTCCGCCGCTGCCTCGCAGAAGTGGCAAGCCTGATGGTCTACGAGGCGACGCGTTCATTTGAGTTGAAACGAATCTCTGTCACCACGCCGCTGATGCGAACCCGGGGCGCGCGGTTGAAGCACGAGGTCGTGCTGGTGCCGGTGCTGCGCGCGGGCCTGGGGATGCTGCCATCCATCCTGCAACTCATCCCGCACGCGCGCGTCGGCTTCCTCGGGCTCAAGCGCCACGAGCGCACGCTTCAGGCCGCCGTGTATCATAAAAGCTTGCCAGCGGATTTGAGCTCCTTTGAAATCATCCTCATCGATCCCATGCTGGCCACCGGAGGCAGCGTCGTGGCCGCGCTGAAGCTGCTTCAGGAACGCGGGGCACAACGCGTGCGGCTGGTCAGCCTGGTCGCCGCCCCGGAAGGCATCGCGCGGGTTCATCGCGAGTTTCCGGAGTTGCCGGTCTTCACCGCCGCCATCGACGAGAAGCTCAACGCAAAGGGCTACATCGTCCCCGGGCTGGGTGACGCGGGCGACCGGTTGTTCGGAGTCGAGTGAGAGAGCGAATGCGGGCTGTTCCTATTTTCCTGTTCAACACATGAAACGAGACAATCTATTGATCGTCGCCGACAGCGAACGCTGCGCCGACATGCTTTACGCCACCGGAATGTTCGTGCCCGACCCTTTCATCTACTTCCAGGTGAACGGCCAGCCGCACCTCGTCCTCAGCGACCTCGAAATCGACCGCGCGCGCCGCGAAGCCCCGCACTGCCGGCTTGTCTCGCTCAGCAAGATTCAGAAGTCACTGCGCGCCGAGGGCGTGAAGAAGCTCACCCTCTCGCATGTCGTCCACAAAATCTGCCGCGCCAAGGGCATCCGCAAAGCCAGCGTGCCCCACGGTTTCCCGCTTGGGATCGCCAACGACCTCAAGACACAGAATATCAAGATCAAGCCCGTCGCCGGCCAGTTCTTCCCGGAACGCCAGTTCAAGACGGCCGGCGAGGTGAAGAAGCTTTCCGCCGCGCTCATGATGGCCGAAGTCGGGCTCGCCGAAGGCATCCAGGCGCTGAAGACCTCCAAGATCGATCGCAAGGGCCGGCTCATCTACCGCAACAATCCGCTCACCTCCGAAAAGCTCCGTGCGATTATCGACACCGCCATCGTGCAATCGGGCGGTCTCCCCGCGCATACCATTGTGGCCGGCGGACGTCAGGGCTGCGACCCCCACGAACGCGGCTTCGGCCCGCTTCGTGCGAACGAGCCGATCATCCTCGATGTCTTCCCGCGCTCGCAGAAGACCGGATACTTCGGCGACATCACGCGCACCATTGTCCGCGGCCGCGCCAGCGAAGCCATCCGCAAGGTTTATCACACGATCCACCGCGGACAGGAGATTGGTTTCGCGCACATCCATGACGGCGCGGACGGCAGGAACGTGCATCTGAAGATTCGCGAGTTCTTCGACCGTGAGGGCTACAAGACCGGCAAGATCAAAGGGCGGATGCAGGGCTTCTTCCACGGCACCGGTCACGGTGTCGGGCTGGAAATCCATGAATCTCCCAACATGGGGCCGAACTCCACCGACACGCTCCGCGCGAACCACGTCGTGACGATGGAGCCCGGACTCTACTACTGGGATCTCGGCGGCGGCGTGCGCCTCGAAGACATGGCCCTCATCACCACGAAGGGCATCCGGAACCTGACGAAGTTCGAGAAGGTCCTGGAGGTTTGATCCGCCGCGCGGCGACGACGATCCTCTTCCGGGGAAATAGGTTTTGACAAAGGATCATCACATTTCTACCGTATCGCCTCCTTAACGGCTGGGGTCGCAACTCAGTTGGTAGAAGCACCACGATCGCGCGGTGTAGAGCTGCCCCTAATCGTTCAGGTACCCCGGTGTGGGGATGTAGCTCATCTGGTAGAGCGTCTCAATGGCATTGAGAAGGTAAGGGGTTCGAGTCCCCTCATCTCCACCATACTTTCGGAATTCAAGGCGGTTTTTCTTCGGTTCGTGTGACCCTTCCCCCCGTTTCCTCTAGTCGAGTTCTCCTTCGAAAACTCGTCCGTTAATGTTCCCCCCTCCGAATGCCGATTATCTCAGCACGACATGATTCTCAGAGACCGAATTCTTGCTGTGCCATCATGACCCCCGCAAAGGACATCATCAGCGGAGGCCACGCACCGGTTTCGCTCCCGGCCACTGCGGCGTCGTTCACAGAATCCGGTCGCTCACCGGCACCGGAAAGTTCCCGGCACAACGAAGATTATCTCAGCGCGCTCCTTTCGACAGTTTCGGACCTCATCTTTGAAGTGCGGAAGGACGGGCTGATCCTCGGTCTGCACGCGCCGGCGACACACGACACCGGCCTCACTCCCGAAACGGTCGTCGGCCGCCGGCTCATGGACCTGCTGACGACCCACGTCGCACAACTGGCGATGCACTATCTGGAGAAAACATTCCGCACCGGCGCGCCGCAGACATTCTGCTGTCAGTACATGCTTCCGGGGAAGCTGCACTATTTTGAAGTTCGCATTGCGATTCGCGGGCACGGAACCGCGCTGGCCGTAGTGCGCGACGTAACAGACCGCGAGACGATCGAGAAGGAAGTGGTCGAGAGCAGCCACCGAGCGCAGTCGCGGATCGGGCAGGACATCCATGACGGCCTCGGGCAGCACCTTACTGGAATCACCTTCCTCAGTCGCGCGCTGGAAAACAAACTTGCCTCCAAGGGCCTCGACGAATCCGCAGACGCCGCCGAGATCAGCAAGCTCGTGATCGAAGCCCTCGCGCAAACTCGCAATCTCGCGCGCGGCCTTGTGCCTGTGGAGATCGAGTCTACAAAGCTCTGCCAGTCCTTCCGCGAGCTAGCCGTGGCGGCGGAACACAACTATCACATCACCTGTTCTGTCGAGTGCGACAGCAACCTCATCGTCAACAACCGCCACGCCTCGACTCACCTCTTCCGCCTCGCGCAGGAAGCGATCATCAACGCCGTCAAGCACGGCAAGGCCCAGCGCGTGAGCATCCTTCTCGGCACACTCGGAGACCGCGCGGTGCTGCGCATCATCGACGACGGCGTCGGCCTGCCGCCGGAGAACGCGCGGCGCAACGGCCTCGGAATGCGCATCATGACCTATCGCGCGCAGAAAGTCGGCGGCGTGCTGGAAATCTCTCCCGGGCACCACGGCGGCACCGTCGTGAGCTGTACATTCAACCCTCAAAGCGATGAAAACTGATCCCAAACAAACCAAACCGAAGGAAGGCAAGGAAGTCGAAGCCGCCGCCAAACCGGCCGCGGAACCCCAGGTCAATCGCAAGCCCAAGACCAAGGTCTTGCTGGTGGATGATCATCCAATCCTCCGCGCGGGACTCGGGCGGCTCATCAACCAAGAGGCAGACATGATGATCTGCGGCGAGGCAGAAGACGGCCCCACGGCCTTCGATCTCGCGGGCACCGTGAATCCCGACATCGCCGTCATCGACATCTCGCTCAAAGGCAGCAACGGCATCGAACTGGTGAAGAACCTCAAGGCACGCTATCCGGAATTGCCGACGCTCGTCCTCTCAATGCACGACGAATCCCTCTACGCCGAACGGGCCCTGCGCGCCGGCAGCCTCGGATACATCATGAAGGAAGAGGCGATTGGCGAAGTACTCACGGCGATTCGGAAGGTTCTTGAGGGCGAGGTTTTCCTCAGCGAGAAGATGAAGGGGAAAATGCTTCAGCAGATGGCAACCGGCAAAGGCAAGATGACCACCTCGCCCATTGAGCAGCTCACCGACCGCGAGCTCGAAGTCTTCCGCCTCATCGGCGAGGGATGCAGCACGCGGCAGATTGCCGGGCAGCTCCATCTGAGTGTGCGGACGGTCGAAGCCTACCGCGAATACATCAAGAGCAAGCTCAACCTCAAGAACGCCACGGAACTGGTGCAGCACGCCTTCCACTGGGTTCACTACGAAGCAGCGGCTTGAAACAGATTTGCCGGCGGGTGTCACCGTCGGCTGGTTGGTAACATGAGTAAGACGGGGACGGTGGCAACGCCGTCCCCGATCTTATTCCATCACGACGCCTCCTTCGACACGTCGGTTCGTTCGGCTCAGACGTACAACGCAGCCTTCAACTCCAACACCAGAACGCTCATGATCGGGTGACGCTTGTCCGGATTCAAATCGAGGCTCTTGAGGATCGTCTTCTCCACGGCCGGCGGAATGCCTTCATTGATCTGTCGCGGTGTGACGAAGCCTGAACGATCGAGCTGCTTGCGGAGTATCTCGTCCGGCGAATCACCGGGAAACGGCTTCTGTCCGGTCAGAACTTCATAAGCGGTGACGCCGTAGGCGAAAATGTCCGCGCGATGATCGAACGGCTCGCGCTGCAACTGCTCCGGAGACATGTAGGCGGGCGTGCCGGGATTCTTGGAGGACTTCTTCGGCTTGTCCGGCTTGGGCTGCGCGAGATCGAAATCCACCAACCGCACAGCGCCGCTTCGGGTGACGAGCACATTCTCAGGTTTGAAATCCAGATGCACGAAGCCGCTGTCGTGGACGTGTTCCAGCGCGACGGCCATGTCGATGAGGATGTTCGCCACGTTCTCCATCAGCACGGGATCCTGCCGTACCAGAGCCTGCTTCAGGTTCGAGCTCTCCACGTATTCCATGAGGCAATACCACGAGCCGTTGATCTTCGCGTGCTCAATGTAGCCGATGACGTGATCGTGATTGTGAATGTGCGCGAGAATCTCGCAACCGCGGACGAACCGCCGCCGCGCCAGCAAGTTGAACTTCAGGTCATCATGCAGCTTCCGCAGGGCATACGGCTTGTGATCTGCGTCGGTCGCGAGCCAGATGTCCGCCATGCCGCCACTGTTGATAAGCTCCTGTAAATAAAAACGTCCGAACGCCCCGGGCTTGGGCGTGGGGCGTTCCCCTTGGGCGGCATCGTGGTCTGCGGCCATAAATAATTCTTGTTCCGTCTGCTGTATCACGCACCACACCGGCCCGCAAAGATTATCCTCAAATCGTAGTGCACAAGCCCGCGCGTTGACGCTCCGCGCGCGCCCTGTTTCCATCTCGCCGCATGTCACACCGCATCCCGGCGTCCCTCGCGGACAAGCTCAAGTCGCTCCTGCCCTTTGGCGTCGGGCGCACCAAGCCCAAACACTTCCGCGACATGCTCGGCATCATCTGGAGAAACCGCGACAATCTCGGCTACGCGTGGAAGGTCATCACCAAGGGCGTGTGCGACGGCTGCGCGCTGGGCGTCGCCGGGCTGCACGACTGGACGATCAAAGGCCCGCACCTCTGCATGACGCGGCTGAATCTGCTTCGCTTGAACACCATGCCCGCGCTGGATGTGCGCAAGCTGGAAGACGTGACGCTGCTCGAAGGCATGGACAACGCGCAGCTCCGCGAACTCGGCCGCATCCCCTGCCCTCTCCTGCGCGAGCATGGTGATCGCGGCTTCCGCCGCATCTCGTGGGAAGAAGCCTATGCACGCATCGCGAAACGCATCCGCACCAGCAATCCGCGCCGCTTCGCCTTCTTCGTCACTGCGCGCGGGGTGACCAATGAAATTTATTACATGGCGCAGAAGGCGGCGCGCTTCCTCGGCACGAACAACGTCGATAACGCCGCGCGCCTCTGTCACTCGCCCAGCACTGGTGCAATGAAGCACGCCATCGGCTACGCAGCGACGACGTGCAGCTATAAGGACTGGTGGGGCACGGACCTCATCATTTTCTTCGGCGCGAATCCGGCGAACGACCAGCCCGTCACCACCAAGTATCTCCATGAGGCCAAGCTCACCGGCGCGAAAGTCGTGATGGTGAACCCGTATCTCGAACCCGGCATGAAACAATATTGGGTGCCGAGCACGGTGAGCAGCGCGCTCTTCGGCACGAACATCGCCGACTACTGGTTCCCTGTTTCGCAGGGCGGCGACATCGCGTTCCTCTACGGCGTCATCAAGATTCTCATCGCCCAAGGCTGGTATGACAAAGCGTTCGTGGAGCAGCACACCGCCGAGTTCACTGAACTCAAGGCCCAGGTGGAAGCACTTGACTTCGCCACACTCGAAAAGCAGGCCGGTCTCCCTCGCGCTTCCATGCAGGAATTCGCGGAGCTGATCCGCAACGCGAAGAACGGCGTAGTCGTCTGGAGTATGGGCATCACGCAGCACGCCTACGGCGGCAACGCGGTCTCGATGTGCCTGAACCTCGGCCTGCTCAAAGGCTGGGTCGGGCGTGACAAGTGCGGCCTTATGCCGATTCGCGGCCACAGCAGCGTGCAAGGCGGCGCGGAGATGGGCGCTTACTCGACGGCGCTGCCCGGCGGCAAACCGATCAACGCCGAAAACGTCGCCGCGCTGCGCAAGCAGTACGACTTCGACATCCCGGACTGGCCCGGCATGACGACCACCGAGATGGTCGAAGCCGGCGCGCGTGGCGAACTCGACCTGCTCTACTGCCTCGGCGGGAATTTTCTGCGCACGTTGCCGGACCCGGCCTACGTCACCGCCGCGATGGCGAATATTCCCTGCCGCGTGCATCAGGACATCATCCTCACCGACCAGATGTTCATCGAACCGAAGGAGGAAGTGATTCTTCTGCCCGCCAAGACACGTTACGAACAGGACGGTGGCGGCACCGAAACCACGACCGAACGGCGCGTCGCCTTCAGCCCGGAGATCCCACGCCAAGTCGGCGAAGCCAAGGCCGAGTGGAAGATTCTCCGCGAGCTCGCCGCCGCGACGTATCCCGAACGCGCACACCTGCTGAAGTGCGAGACCGGCCAGGCTATCCGCGAGGAGATTGCGACAGTCGTTCCCTTCTACTACGGCGTCCAGCGGCTCGCGAAGACCGGCGACGCCTTTCAATACGGCGGCCCGCATCTGTGTGCCGGAAACAAGTTCGCCACTGCCGACGGCAAGGCGCACTTCCGGGCCGTGCCCTTGCCGAATCTCGACCGTGCGCCCGGCGCGTTTGAAGTCAGCACGCGGCGCGGCAAGCAGTTCAATTCGCTCATCTACGCCGAGATCGATCCGCTCACTGGAGCCGCACGCGACGCGGTGTTCATGAATCCCGAAGACGCCGCCGCGCTTCACCTACGCAACAGCGACCGCGTCACGCTCAAGAACGATCTGGGCACGATGGAAGCCCGCGTGTTCTTCGCGCCGATTGCACGCGGCAACCTGCAAGTTCATTGGCCTGAAGCGAACCACCTCATCCGCCGTGGCCTCGTGGACACGGTTGGCGGCGTGCCAGACTACAACACTCAAGTCACCGTGGAGAAGCTGCGGTAAGTCCATTTCATCTGTGGCCACTCCATCGACCCGACTATTTCGCCAACTCTGTTTTCTGGATCGCATCATCACGCCGCTTCCGTTATGAACCCATCCACCATGCAAAGCAGCGTCACTCTCTCCGCAGGCGAATCGTGGCCGGACACCAAAACCCGCACCGCACACTCCACCCCGTGGCATTGCCGGCTGCTCGTCTTCGCGGCGTTCTGCATTCTCGTCGGCATCGTCTGGGACATCTCGTGGCATTCCACCGTCGGGCGCGACACGTTCTGGACCGCCGCGCACATCTGCATCCACTTCGGCGGCACGCTGGGCGGGCTTGTGTGCGGCTGGCTGGTGTTGCATTCCACTTTTGCGAAACGGCCGGATGGCGCGCCGCAAACGGGCGTTGGCGTGTGGGGATTCCGCGGGCCGCTCGGTGCGTGGGTGACGATCTGGGGCGCGCTGGCGATGCTCACGAGCGCGCCGTTCGACAACTGGTGGCACGACGCCTACGGCCTGGATGTCGAGATTCTCAGCCCGCCGCATTCCGTGCTCGCTGCCGGGATGTTCTTCCACGTCGTGGGTGGATTGCTCCTCGTGTTGAGCCACCAGAACCGCTCGGCCGGCGAGCATCGCGAAAGCGGCCGGTGGCTGTATGCGTTCGCGGCGGCAATTCTCGTGAGCCTCGCGACGATCATGCTCACTGAGAAGAGCCTGCCGAATCAGCAGCACGGAGCGACCTTCCACAAAATCGGCTGCGCAGTGTTTCCGTTCTACCTCGTGGCGCTCGCACGCGCCTCGCGGCTCGCGTGGCCGACGACCACGATTGCGGGGCTCTACATGGCCATGATGTGCGCGGGCGTGTGGATTCTCCCGCTCTTCGAAGCGCAGCCGATGCTCGCGCCGATCTTCAATCCGGTGACGCACATGGCCTCGCCGATCTTTCCGCTGCTGCTCGTGGTGCCGGCGTTCGGCATGGACCTCGTCTTCCGGTGGATCGGGCGCGGACGCGGCTGGCGGCGAGACCTCCTGCTGGTGCCGGTGCTGGCGCTGGTGTTCGCCGGGCTGTTCATCACGACGCAATGGCATTTCTCGAAACACCTCATCTCGCCCGAAGCGAAGAACTGGTTCTTCGCGGGCACCGGCTTCTTCACGTTCGCCGACACCCCCGGAGAACACTGGCATCGCTTCTGGACGCATCGCGGCGATGCGTTCACCACTCGGACAGCCGTCGCCTGCGCGCTCATGGCCATCGCATCAAGCGGCGCGGGATTGCTGCTCGGCAACTGGATGTCCCGCGTTCGCCGATGAAGACCACCGGCCTTCAACTGCTCCGCAGCCTCGCAGCCGTGCTGGTTGCGTTCGGCGCGTTCCTGCCCGCGAATTCCCCGGCGCACATCGGGAGCTTGAACGTTATCTTCGAGAGCCACACGCCGCCCGTGCCGGTGCGCGTGATGATCCGTCCGCCGGGCGTCGTTCCCGGCCTCGCCGAGATCGATGTGCGTGTGCTGACCAATGGCGTGCAGCGCGTCACCGTGCTGCCAGTGCATTGGCGCGCGGGCGTCACCGGCGCGCCGCCGCCGGATGTCGCGCAGCCGGTCGCAGGCGAGACGAACTTGTTCCATGCCGAGCTTTGGCTGATGGCGCTGGGCGCGTACAGCGTTCATGTGAATCTCGAAACAGCCACCACAACGAACAAAGTCATCGTGCCCGTCAATTCACTCGCCACGACGCGGCTCGACATGTCGCCCGCACTGGGAGCGATCCTCGTCGGTCTGGGCGTGATGCTGTTCGTGCTCGCGGTGTCCATCGTTACCGCCGGCGTGCGCGAGAGCGTTCTGCCGCCCGACGAAACACCTTCTTCGAGCCGACGCTGGCGGGGCCGGGCTGCGGGTGCTGGCGCAGTGGTGTTGCTCGCGTTGTCGCTGTACGGCGGGCACGCCTGGTGGGACGCGGAAGATCGCAGCTATCGCAACAACCGGATGCACCGCCCCGTGGCGTGTGACGTTCAAGTCCGGCACGACGGCGCGCAACGCATCGCCAGCCTGAACGTGCTCACGAACGAGGCGCGCGGTTCCTGGCCGGGCCTGGTGCCGGATCACGGCAAGCTCATGCACGTCTTCATGGTGCGCGAACCGGAGCTGGATGTGCTCGCCCATGTGCATCCCATCCGCCGCACGCACCGGCTGTTTGAGTTTGCGATGCCGGCGATCCCGGAGGGCGACTATCGCGTGTATGCCGACGTGACGCACGAGAACGGCGCGTCACAAACGTTGACTGCGCTCGCCCGTGTGCCCGACGCGGGGACGACGAGCGCAGCCGAAGACTTGGCCGTGTTGCCGGATCCGGATGATTCACACTTCCTTGGAATACCAGCGAAGCCCACCGGCGCGGCAGCGTCCTTTGAATTCGCCGACGGCCGTAAGATGACTTGGGAACGACCGGAGCGATTGGTCGCCGGGCGGGAAGTCTCGCTGCGATTCCACATCCGCGAGCGCGACGGTTCGCTGACGAAGCTCGAACCGTACATGGGCATGCTGGGCCACGCGGCGATCCGGCGGCATGACGGCGCGGTGTTCACGCACTTGCATCCGGCGGGCAGCCTCTCGATGGCGGCGCAGCAGGTCTTCCAAATCCGCGCCGGGACGAATCCGCCGCCGCGCATCACACCGACGATGATGGAAGCGCTGTGCCAGCCGCCGGACGGCTCCGGCCCGCAACAGCCGCTCGCGTTCCCGTGGGAATTTCCGCAGCCGGGCAACTATCGCATCTGGGTGCAAGCGAAGAACGGCGGGGCAGTGCAGACGGCGGTGTTCGATGCGGACGTGGCGGCGGAGTGAATGGGAAATCCGGTCGCGCAAGACGGCAACGATTCAATCCGAACGCCGAAGTTGGACGCAACTGCATCGTGGCTGAAGGTGAAGCAAATGTGGACTGCGTCGGCACGACGACGCTTTGGTTGCGCCGTCCGTGCACCGAACCGTTTTGTTCCCTCGAACCGTGCAGCCAAAGCTGGGACGTGTCCCAGCAGTCCAAGGACTGCCGTCGCGACGCGCTCGAACCGGGTTCAATCCAACTCCGGCATTTGGGTTCAATCCAAACGCCGGAAACGATCCAGAAAGCCTCACGCAAAGACGCGAAGGCGCAAAAGGATTTAAGAGCACCGGAACTGAATAGTATTGTTCCCA
>SXGS01645283.1_pt1 | contig 13323 bp, 6 predicted proteins | sample 3174681 | NCBI WGS metagenome assembly SXGS01 (sample SAMN11356861, study PRJNA531348) | freshwater metagenome | isolation source: freshwater sample F1-80 | place: China: Fuxian Lake, Yuxi | collected 2017-12-25
CACCCTTCTCAGAGCTCTCAGTCGCAGCGCATCGCTGTTGCAGGCAAAGAGTTGCGGGGTCATTCTTTGGGACAAGGACAAGAATGTCCTGACCGCTTTGAGGCCGTTCTTTGGTCTGGAAGACGACTCGATTCGAGCGCTTGAGTTTCCCGTAGGCGGGTCATCCATGGGGGTGGCGGTGCTTCAGGATCGGTCGGTTCTGATCGACGGATCCGATCTCGAACAAACGGATCAAAAGATCCTCGACTCCCTCGGCATTCACAATGCCGTCGCCGTTCCACTCGCGTTGGAGCGGAGGGACGAAGCCAACGAACTGGTGCAGAGAAGCATCATGGGGGTCTTTTGTGCCCTCGACAAGCACTATGGCAAGCATTTCGACATGGAGGATGCCCGCCTTCTCAGCATGATGGCGAAGCAGATCTCTGCTCTACTGGTTTCAAGTCAGCTCTACTGGAAAGAAGTCGAGCAGCGAAAGCGCGTGCGAGACACTCTGGAGAGCACCTCCGTTGGTCTCCTTGCCGTCTCGCTCAAGGGAACCGTCACCCAGTTCAATGCCGCGGCGCGTCGCGCGTTGGATGTGGAGGCGGTGAGCTGGTTTGGCAATCAGTACCAGGATCTGGTCAAGAACCATGAAGTCCGCTCCATCATCGAGCAGGCGCTGGCGGGAAATGCATCCCAACAGCCGGTCGAGCTCACTCTAAACGTGCACCGACAGGACGGGGATCTCGAAGAGCACATCTATCGGGTCCAGATCGACGAGATCCGGTCAGAGGAAAACGTCTCCACGGGATGGGTGACGGCATTCGAGGACATCACCGACATCCGACAGGCTGAACGCATGATGGCGGCGTTCGTCGACATGATCTCGCACGAACTTCGCACCCCTTTGACCGCCGTGCGAGGTTTTGTAGCCACTCTGCTGCAGGCGGGGGAAGGCGTGTTCGACTGGGAAACTCAGTCGGAGTTTCTGCAGATCGTGGACACGGAAGCCGAACGTCTGGGCCACATGATCGACGAGCAGTTGAACATCGCTCGGATCCAGAACGGTCGCGGAGTTCAGTTCCAGTTTGCGGCGATGAATGTCCGCTCACTGATCGAGGGAATTATTCGCCTCCAGGGCCAGAGCAGCTTGAAAAAGCACAACCACAACCTGGTTATCGACGTCGCGGATGACTATCCGCCGGTGGTCGCCGACGAAGGGAAGTTGGTGCAGGTGCTCCACAACCTGGTGGGCAATGCGCTGAAGTACTCGCCCAACGGTGGCGACGTCACCATCGGAGCCATCAAGACGAACGAGGGGACGACACTTTATGTCAAGGATAGCGGTCTCGGCATCCCGCCCGATCAGGTGGGCAAGATGTTCGGGCAGTTCTTCCGCGTAGAGGGTCAGTCTCACGCGGGTATTAAGGGGACCGGGCTCGGTTTGTGGCTCACCAAGCACCTGGTCGAGGGCCACAAGGGCCGGATCTGGGTGGAGAGTGATTTCGGCCACGGCAGCACGTTCTTTGTCTTCATCCCAACCGATCCCGGTGGATCCAGTGAGGGCTGATGCCGAATAAGAGAGCTGCACTCCGGTTAGGACTGCTGTTCCTTCTGTTGGGGTTGGCACTGGGAGTCGCTGAGCTTCAGCGACTCCTTTTTGTTCCCGTCCAGCAGTATGCGGAGTTACTGAAGGGTCCGCATCCCGTCTCCATCCTCTGGGTGGGGGGGCTCCGTCGCACAGCCGATCTTCTGGAAACGCTGGATCGTCCCCGCATCGCGGTAACGGTGATCCTGCTGATCGCCGGGCTCGCCCAGCTTGCCTCGATCATCAACCCCGGCTTTCGGCTCTTGAAACCTGAGCACGTGAACCCCGGAAAGGGCGCCGGCGCTCACCTCGATCTGCCGACCTTGTTCCGCACGATAATGGTGGTGCTGGCCACGTTCTGGCTGATCGGGGCCGTTGGCGAGATCAGCGCCCCTTACATCCCAGCCAATCGCCGTACCCCGCTACTGCTTGCGGCGCTGAGTGGCGGGAGGGGTCTCGCGGGTGCACTGACGCCGCGAATCGCCCCCATTACCGAGGCGCTCTTCGTCGGCACGTGCCTCTGGCTCCTCTGGGGACCCGCCGGACCCCTACGTCGTGGTCAGCGAGAGCCCCTCTCGGATGTGGCCGTGTGGGGACTGCTTGCCGGGATGATGGCGTCTCCCGGACTGACGCTGCTTCGCCTCACCCCCATCTGGGGTTTCCTGTACACCAGCGCCCTGAGTCTGATCGATCGCCCGTCCTGGAATTCCGCGATGGCATCCACGCTCGGGCTCCCGGTACTCGGACTTTGCATCCTCTGCCCGGTTCCAATCATCTGCCGCCCTCGACCCCTGCTCAGGGGCCGTGTTGCCGGAATCGTCGGTGTCTCCGCAATATCGGTTCTAATTGCCCTGTGGATCCCATCTCAGGTGTCCTCGTCGCTGCGCAGTGTGGACGCAACTTCGCCCGGTCTTCTGACACAGCTCAGGCTCCCGGCGACCAATGCACGCCGTTTTGCGATCCTGCTAGGTTCCGACGGCAGTGCGGCGTACTCAAGTCCGCCGGATGGATCTCGAGACCCATCCGGCGTTCTCATCGCCTGCAATGGAGAGTCCGTTCGAAAAGTGGAGGCATTTCTCGCAGAGAGAAACTACAAAAGCAGGCTAACAGCAGACGCCATTCGGCACCTGAAGAACTGCGCGTACCTGGATTGGTTGACAACCCGAGCCCTGGAACTCGACTTGAACACGCTGGAAAAGGCCCCCCAGTCCCTCGCCGCCCAGTCGCTCCGAGAAAAGTTGGTGGAGTGCGAGGTGTCCAGCGCAAATCGCAGCGTGTTGTCGGCAGTTTCCGACCCCAGCCGCTTCCTCCCCCCTCGTCGCCAGGGCAACGAGTGGTTGGGGGCCGCCCACCTGCACTTTGGCGATCTGGCACGCGCACGGAAGTATCTCGAAAAGTCCGAATTACCTCCGGACCGGCTCCGCGACATCCTCTCCGGCAAGAACCTGATCACGGATGGGACCATCCGGGGCTCCATCCGTGTCGGCGGGCCGCCTGAGAAGCTCATCCGTGTGGGGCTCCTTTCCGAAAACCTCTGGCCCAACCTCAGGGGGCCCTGTCGGGCCGCCAACTGGCGAGCGATTTCCTACTCCACGTACACCGATGATCAGGGTCGGTTCCAATTTAGAAACGTCGCCTCGGGTCGGTATGTGCTTATCGTCACCGGCGGGCGGATCGGCAGAATCCCGGGGCTACCCCTTGCGATTGGCCATCCGGGGGCCGTTCAAGTGGATCGATCCCATCCATCAGCCGATGTCGGCGAGATCGACATACGGTTTGCTCCGATGCCGGAACGCCAGCGGAGAGGAGGCGCCGTCACGGACGCTACAACTCCCGGAGGTAGCGGATCAGGTCGTTCAACTCGGTCGGGGTGAGTGTTTCGGCCTTTCCGTGCAGGCCGCTGGGGTTGTGCTTGAGAAACACGTCTTCCAGGGAGCCTGCGCGGCCATCGTGCAGGTAGGGTGCACTATCATGAACCCCTCGAAGGTGTGGAACATCCAGCAGCATACCCGACGGCGTCGTGCCGACCGAAGCCTTCTTGCCGGTCCCACCCACCGAGTCTCCGGCGTGGCACGAAGCACACGCTGCCTTGCCGCGAAAGAGTTGTTCTCCCCTTCGAGCCCCTTCGGTCAGGCGGTCCCCCACCTGACGGTACGGGTTGGGGGGCGCCTGCATCGCCCGAACCGCCTTCTCCAGGGCATCTCGCTCCGATCGTGTGAGCCTGGGCCCCCGAAACAGACCCGCGACCTCCTCATCAATGAACTGGGACAGCGCGGTGTCGTGGCCGGACCATCGGAACGGGGGCGTGGACCCTATCCCCGCGCGGAGGTCGCGCGAGTTACGGACGGCAACTCCGTCGTCGACGTGCACAAATCGCCAGCTCAGTCCGTCCGATGCGCCATCGGGGTGGCACGAGTTACAGGAAAAGCGATGACCGGAGGTGAGGCGTGCGCTGCGAAAGAGATACTGTCCCGCGATGGTGGGATCGACCCGAGAGGCCGGGCCCAAGGCGAGTTGACCCGCCGAAGACATGGTCCGGGCATTCAAGATCGAAAGAGAATTCCCAAGGTGATTGGCTACCCACAGTTCGGTCCCATCCGGTGAGAGCGCCAATCCCCACGGGTTGGCCCCCACGTTGGCTTCAACCTGATGAATGGGCCACACCGCATCGCGCCGTGGGTCGTGAATAGTGATTCGGGTAACCACATCGCGCCCACCCACCGCAGTCCACAGGTATCGGCCCGCAGGGTCCACCTGCACAGCATTCTGATCGGGCGTCCCTACCACCTGACTCTGGCCCTGGAGGCGGGCGAAGTCCATCCACTGGTTCTCACCCACCCGGCTGTCTTCCCCGTTGATGAGCACCTCCTGGACCACGTTATGCCAGATTTCGAGGGGGTTGTCGGTGGGCTTGAGGTTGAAGGCCGGCATGACCCCGAGATACGCCTGCGTCCCGTCGGCGCTCAGTCCGATTCCGCGGGGGTTGATCCCTCGAAGCTTCACCCGGGCAACCTCGGTGAGCTTCAGAGCGTCAATCACACTCACGGTCCCATCAGCGAGGTTCGCCGCCAGGAGCACAGCGCCTTCAGGGGTGAGAGCGAGCGCTCGAGGGCGACGGCCCACCGGGATCCGTCGCACGACGATGGGTTCGGCAGCACCCGTCGTCCCCGTGCGCGGGGGGTGCTGCGCTGGCGCCCCGGCCGATGTCGGGCCTGTGGCCGCGCCCTCCGAGTTCGAGGAGAACTCCACCACCGCCACTTGATCCAGTTGACTCAACGTGGCGAACACGCGTCGCCCATCGGTCTGCACGCCCACGGGCGCCCCCGGTAAGGCAACCACCAGCGCTGGCTCCCTACCGTCGAGCGTCAGGCGAGCGATCGAGCCGGAGCCGGAATTGGCCACCCAGGCATGGGCCTCATCGGGCTCGACACAAATCCCCACCGGAGCCCGGCCACCCGTGGGAAGGTGGCGCAAGACAAGCCGGCGCTTGCGATCTACCACAGCGACAGTCCCCTCCGCCTGCTCGCTCACCAGGAGTAGGTCACGGCCCCGGACAGTGCAGATCTCTGCGGGCGCGCGATTTCCCGCGATCGCTGGAGTTGCATGGTAGAGCGACTCGAACTCAGTTCGGTCGCCCGCGCCCGTGGCCGAAACTGACCAGAGCGCCGCCAGGGCCGTCACACCCGCTGTGAGATGCAACGCCCTCTTGCCGCCGCGACGGCCCAGGTTGTCGGCTGCGTCAGGCAAAGAGTTCGTGGATGGGCTCGCCGCCGATTGCGATCGGTCGGTTCTGAAGATCATGGATGAGCGTGCCGGGATTGATGCCGAGAGCGTGGTACAGGGTACCCGCTATGTTATCGGGCTTCACCGGGTTTTCAATGGGATAGGCTCCGGCCGAGTCGGAAGCTCCGTAGACGAAGCCCTGCTTCATGCCGCCACCCGCCAGAATCCCGGAGTAGCACTCGGGCCAGTGGTCTCGGCCCGCGTCCTGATTGATCTTCGGAGTCCGGCCGAACTCACCCATCCAGATAACCAGGGTCTCCTTCAAGAGTCCCCGGTCTTCGAGATCAGCGAGCAGGGTGGGCACAGTCTGATCAGTAGACGGAAGTAGAGTCTTTTGGAGCTCCGGAAAGTTCTCCTTATGGGTGTCCCAGATGAAGCCGCCGCTGGGCCTGCAGTAGTACACGCTGACCAGACGCACCCCAGCTTCGATCAGGCGTCTGGCCAGGAGCGTGCACTGTCCGAACGAGGTGCGGCCATAGCTGTTTCGCACTTTCGGCGTCTCGGAGCCTAATTCGAAAGCCTTGCGAAGCCGCGGTGAACTCAGCATGGTAAACGCTCGAGCTTGATGGGTCTGAAGTCCCCGGGCTGCAGACAGCCGATCCATCAAACCCGCCTGCCGATCGAGCGCTTCAAGGAGCCCCCTGCGATCCTCGAGGCGAGCCGTCGGCACGCTCTCCGGCAAGCTGAGCTCCGGAAGCCGAAAGTCGGGGGCATTTGGATCCTGAAGGATCAAGAGCGGATCGTGCCGTTTCCCGAGGAAGCTGCCGTGCTGGCCCGGTACCACGCTGCCATCGTGAATCGCGGCGGGCATCGCCACGAACGATGGGACATCGGGCGGAGAGGGCTTCAGGCGATCCAGCACGGCGCCGTAATGCGGCATCAAATCGGGGGTGTCGCGCAGCCGCTGGTCATCGCTGGGCGGCGCGTGCCCCGTGAGGCCGTAGTAGCCCGGCGGATTGTGGTTTCGGAAGCGATGCGTCAGGGAGCGAACCAGCGTTACCTTATTCATCGCCCGCGCGAATCGCGGGAGGTGCTCGCACACTTGCAGACCCTCCACCGACGACGAGATTGGCTTGAACGCGCCGCGCGACTCCTCCGGTCCGTTCGGCTTCATGTCAAACGTTTCGAGGTGGCTTGGACCTCCCCACTGGTACAGCAGGATCACCGACTTTGCGGTAGCCCCGGCAGCCGGCTTATTGACCACGGCTGCCTCAGCGGCAAGCAATTCAGACAGGCTCAGGCCCAGGGCTCCCAGCCCCCCGATGGTGAGGAGGCTTCGCCGGCTGCGACTTGCGGCACTGCGAGGTCCGCCACACGGCTTTTGACCGTCGCCGTCATTCATCATCTCGATACTCCGATGCACTTCGGTCGTTCACGTCGGCTACCGGCGCAGCAAGAACTCTTTGGTGTTGAACAGCGCCCACTGGAGATCTTCGAAGGCTTTCCGCCGGTCCGGGTGGGATTGCACGTACTTCTCACCCGCTTCGCGTTCAGAAGAGGTGGGCTCGCGGCTCAGGCTGCCGAGGTACAGTTCTTGTACCAAGTCTCCCGTGCTCCGACCGGAGTCGATCAATTCCCCAATTCGGTTCTCTCGAAGGGCGAGTTTAGACTCCACGATCCGACCGGAGATGAGCGCAAACGCTTGACCGAGGGTCGACTCCTCCGAACGCTCGCAGTCACACACCGACTCCCGCTGAGGCTGCCCGAATACCTTCAGGAACGGGTGCTTGGCCTTGACGGCAGGCGCCAGAACTGCCCGCGTTCCGGAAGGTCGACCCTGAAAGCGCTCGGGAACACCGGTCACCTGCGACACCGCATCCAGCAGCACTTCCGCAGGCATCCTGAGGGCGATACCCCGCGAGAAGAACCGCTCGTCGTTCGCGTTCGACTTGTTGGGCTCGGATGAAAGCTGATAGGTACGGCTCCGGGTGATTGTCCGAATCAGCGCCTTGAGATCGAAGCCTGAGTTCGTGAACTCGTCCGCGAGCCGATCAAAGAGCAATGGGTTGGACGCCGGATTCGACGCCCGTAGATCGTCCACGGGATCGACCAACCCCTTCCCGAAGAGGGCTGCCCAGACCCGGTTCACGATGTTCCGGGAGAAGTATGGGTTGCCGGGTCGGGTGAGCCAGGCCGCAAAACTCTTCCGGGGATCTTCCGCCTCGGATGCCAGTGCGGCCGTCTGAGTCGGGATCCGCGGCGAGACGGCAAGGCCGGTGCGAGGGTGGATGACCTTGGCACCAACCCCGAGCAAGATCTCCTCCTCACCGTTGAGTTCGTGCTTGTCAAAGCGATCCCGCTTGCCCCAATCGTCGAGCTTTCGAGTCATTCCCGAAAAGAGCGCCGCCAGCGAGTAGTAGTCGTCCTGGGTCCATCGCTCGGTGGGATGGTTGTGGCACTTCGCGCAGAGCATGCGCGTACCCATGAAAACCTGGGCGGTGGTCTCGCCCAAATCGACGGGATCGCGAGTGCGGCGATAGTAGTTTGCCGGTGGGTTGGCGTAGGTGCTGCCCGTGGCCGTCAACAACTGCCGCGCGAACTCGTCCATCGGCATGTCCGTGGCGATGGCGGATCGGATCCAATCGCGATAGATCTGGTCGCCGCGGGGATCGAGAGTGCGAACTTCGAGCCTGAGCAGGTCGGTCCACTTGAGGGACCAGTAGTCTGCGAATTCGGGACGCTGCAGCAAACGGTCCACCCACGCTGCTCGGATCGCAAACGTGTCCTTTGCGCCGGCCCGCCTCGCCTGATCGCACTCGTTCGAGAATGATCGAACTTCGTCAGCCGTCGGCAGCACTCCCAACAGGTCGAGGAACACCCGGCGAAGGAACTCACTCTCTGTGGTCAGTGAGGAGGGCGTCAGGCCGAGAAGCTGGAGGCGGCTGAACTGAAGTTGATCCACCCAACCCCGAGGCCGGGCCTCACCGGGCCACGGGGTATTCGATGCCCTCGGTAAAAACGTGACGCGGGAATTTGCGAGCCGGCCCGCGTACTTGAACAGCACCGCGCCATCCTGTCCCGGAGCGCCGGCCACGATGCCCGACTCCGAAACGGTCATCCTCGGGTCGCCCGGACTCGCGTACGACAGTGCGGTAACATCGCGACGGGAGCCGTCAGAAAACAGCGCCGTGACGCTCAGCTTCACGTTTCGCCTGGGATCGTGCAGGATGCTCTCTCCGGGTACGACCGTGAGATCCTGGATTCGGGGAGTGCCCGGAGGATCCATCTTCGCCCCTTCGGCAATCCATCTCGAGAGGCGAGCGTACTCCACCGAGTCCTCTGTAAACCGGATGCCGCCGCCGTGGGGGATGTTTGAGGTCGCCTTTAGCAGGAGCAAGCTGCGGCCCGGGTCCTGGCGATCGACGCGGCGCCCTCCACCGTTTCTCGTAAGGATCAGCCAGTCATCCTCCGGGTTCTCGCCGCGCAGCGACAGCTTCAGACCGCCTCGACCGTCCCGATTACCATGGCAAGTTCCCTGATTGCATCCCGATCTCGTGAGCGTCGGCACGACGTCGTACAGATAGCTGACCGGACGCTCGGGCTTGCCGGAAGAAGCGGCTGAAGCAGGAACCGAGATCAAAGAGACAATCGCTCCGAGAATCGGCCAGCGCGTCATGCAAGCACCTCTGCGACCACCCGGCCGGCGTTCACGGTGGCGCGTTCTTCCCGGCCGCTGTGGCGGTACGTCAGCTTCAAATGATCCAGCCCCAGAAGATGCAGAATCGTGGCGTGCAAGTCATGCACGTGGATCCGGTTCTCGACGGCCCTCAGCCCCAACGGATCGGTGCGGCCGATAACCGCCCCTGCTTTCACGCCGCCTCCCGCCATAAACATGGTGAAGCCGTAGGGGTTGTGATCCCGTCCGTTGCCCTTCTCGGACATCGGCGTGCGACCGAATTCCCCGCCCCACACCACCAGCGTGCGATCCAGCAACCCTCGGGCCTGAAGGTCTGTCAGCAGTCCCGCGACGGGCTTGTCGGAGATACGACACATCTTGGTGTGGTTGGCTTCGAGATCCGCGTGAGCATCCCACTGGCTGCCCGTGCCGCAATACAGCTCTACAAAACGAACTCCCCGCTCCACCAACCGACGAGCCAGGAGGCAGTTCTTGCCGAATCCCGCCGTCGCCGGCTCATCCATCCCATAGAGCGCTCGGGTGGCATCCGACTCGGAGCCCAGCTCCACCGCTTCCGTGGCGCTGGCTTGCATCCGGTAGGCAAGCTCGTACGCAGCCATTCGCGCGTCGAGTTCCGAGAAGTCCTCGCGGCCCTGACCGAAACGGCGATTGAGCTGCCCGAGGAAATCCAGCTTGCTTCGCTGCTGGTCGTCCCCCAGAGTGGGAGGGGGCGTGAGATTGAGAACGGGGGCGCCGCTGGGACGGAACTGCGTGCCCTGATAGGTCGCCGGCATGAAGCCGGCGCTCCAGTTTTTCGGCCCGCCGATCGGCTCTTTCTCATCCAGGAGAATGACGAAACCCGGCAGATTGGAATTCACGGAGCCGAGCCCATACTGCACCCAGGCGCCAAGAGATGGGCGCCCTGCCAGAATTGAACCCGTATTCATCTGGCACACCGAGCCAACGTGGTTCAGCCCATCGGCCCAGCAGGAGCGGAGTACGCAGAGTTTGTCGGCGTGCTGAGCGACGTGAGGATACCAGTCGGAGACATCCAGACCGCATTCCCCGTACTTCCGGAAGGTGCGCTTCGTAGGGAGCAGGGCATTGCCGGTAACGCCCATCGGAGTGATCGGGCGGCCGTACGACGGCGGGAGCGGCTGACCGGCGAGGCGCTGCAGTTCCGGTTTGGGGTCAAAGAGGTCAATGTGACTCGGCCCCCCCTCCATGAAAAGGAAAATCACCGAGTCCGCGCGCGGCGCTATCCGAGCCGGGCGTGCGGCCAACGGACCGCCTCCGGACGCTCGCGCTTGATCATCGGCGAGCAGGGAGGCGAGAGCGATCCCGCCCAATCCGAGACCGGATTGGAACAAGAAATCCCGTCGAGATGCCGGCTGGATACGATGGGGAGTTCGCTGGGATCCAGCCCCGATCCGTTCTGACTTCATCCCGCTCATCTCCACGGCTCCGATCTCCGACGGTACGGAGCTCGAACGACATCAGTCGACATAGACAAACTCGTTGGCATTGATCAGTGCGTGGCACAAGTCGACCCAGGCGGCTCCCCCGACGGGATCGAAGCCGGCGATCCCCACGGGCGCCTCGATCGGTCGACCCGCCGCCTTCCGCCGCATGAGGATCTCCTGCTGCTTTCCGAGAAAGGCCCGCGCCTCGTCTCGCTCCGCTGTCTCCGGTCGACGGCCAAACGCGAGCCGGTAGGCCCGTTCGAGGCGCGCGTCAGGAGTGTCGGCCTCCCGGATGACCCGGCCGGCCAGATGCCGGGCGAATCTCACCGAAAGTTCGCTGTTGAACATCATGAGGGCCTGAGGCGCGGTATTGGTGACACTCCGCCGGGCGCAGGGCTCGTGGGTATCGGGATAGTCGAAGGCTTCGAAGAGTGGATAGCGCAGGTTTCTTCTCACGAATACGTAGACGCTTCGTCGTTTGCGTTCCGCCTCATCCGGCGTGACGTTCCAGCCGCCTCGGGTAACTACGCCGGACGGCAACTCGGGAAACACGCTCGGGCCTCCGCGTCGATCGTTCAACTCTCCACACGCCAGCAGGGCTGAGTCTCGAATGGCCTCCCCCTCCAGTCGCCAACGGCGGTATCGCCAAACCAGTTTGTTCTGTGGGTCTCGTGCAGCAGCGGCTGCCTGGTGGGCGCTCGACTGCCGATACGCGTTGGCGGTGACCATCAACTGGTGAAGACGCTTGAGGCTCCAGGCCATTCCACCTTCCGACTTCGGGGCGGCAAACCGTCGCGCCAGCCAATCCAGCAACTCGGGGTGGGTGGGAGGCTCTCCCGCGCGTCCGAAGTCGCTGGAACTTGCGACCAGGCCCAGTCCGAAGTGCTGCTGCCACACGCGGTTCACCATCACCCGCGCAGTCAGTGGGTTTTCCGGGGACGCGATCCAGTTGGCCAGAACCGATCGGCGACCGGTGGAACGACCGCCCCCCGGAGAAACGATGCGGGGCGTCCGCGCATCCACCGCAGCGATGAAGCCCGGCTCGACCTCTTCCAGAGGCTGATCGTAGACGCCGATGGAAAGCACATGCACCTTTGGCGCTTCCGTGCCGATGTCCACAACCCCAATTGCTTTCGGAAGATCGGCGGGCTTGCCGGGCTCGCTCGCCTTCAACTCGGACCGAAGGGACTCCCAGGTCGCCTTCTCCTCGCCCTTCATCGCCTTCCCGAGCTCGTCGTCCTTAATGTCGAGCTGCGGTGCAACCTTGTTGAAGAGTTGCCACTGCAGCGCCGTGCGCTGCTGGGCCGGCGTGTCGATGGCGTCTTGCACTTCGGGGGTAAACGGCATGCGCTTCGTCACCATCAGGCGGGTGCGCACAGGCTGCTCGACAAGCGCCAATCGGCTTCGGACGCGCTCCGTCGACTTGAGCCAGGCATCCATCTCCGTGCGGTAGCGGCGCTGCTCACTCTCGGGCGCGAGAACCAGATCATCTCGGGGCTGTGCGGCCGCGAAAAAGGCCTGTATACGGTAATAGTCCCGATGGGTGATCGCGTCGTACTTGTGGTCGTGACAGCGAGCGCATCCGAGCGTGAGTCCCAGCATAACTGACCCAACGGTATCGGTAATGTCGTTCAGGATCTCCTGTCGGCGGAGAGCGATGTTGCGGGCATTGCTCTCATCCGCCCAGTGGCGGTTGAACCCGGTCGCCACCAGCGCTTGATGATCCCCCGGATACAACTCGTCTCCGGCGATCTGCTCCCGAACAAATCGGTCGTACGGCTTGTCGGCATGAAAGCTCTCGATCACGTAGTCGCGATACCGCCATGCATTGGGGCGCGTCTCGTCCGCCTTGAAGCCCTCACTCTCGGCAAACCGCGCGAGATCGAGCCAGTGCCGCGCCTGTCGCTCGGCGTAGCGGGGTGAAGCGAGCAATCGCTCAACCACACGCTCATACGCATCGGGACGCCGATCGTTCACGAAAGCATCCACCTCTTCCGGAGTCGGTGGCAGTCCGTGCAGATCGAAGGTTACCCGCCGTATCAAAGTGAGCCGATCCGCAGCTACATTGGGTCGAATCCCCGCGCCGCGCATCCGCGCCAGCAAGAAGGCATCGATGGGATTCCGAACCCATGACTCCTTCAGGTTCGGCGGCTTTACGGGCACGGGCGCCCTGAAGGCCCACCATGCTTGACTTTGAGAGTCGGACTTCGCGATCGGATACGGAGCGCCCTGGAGCACCCACGCTTTGAGGATCGCCACATCCCTATCCGGCAACGCCGACGTCGGCGGCATCTTTTTGCCGTGAACCATCTGGACCAAACGGCTTGCGTCCGGCTTCCCCGGCGTCAACGCGGGACCGTGTTTGCCGCCTTTGAGTGCGCCCGCCAGGCTGCTCAGATCCAGCCCCGAGAGGGCTGCCGGGCCACTGTGGCAATTGAAGCAGGCCCGCTGCAGAACCTGGAAGCCGGGCGCCTCGGCCGAGGGCGCGGCCGCGGAGCCCACCGCCGCACACACGAGGACTGCTGTCCCCAGGGTGAAAGTGGCCGGGAAACTCATGCTTCGGTGCATCTAGCGTGAAACCTCCGGGGCGACGGCGGGCGGCCCGAACGTCGGCAAGGGTGATGATCCCCATCCATTCGGCATGCCTGAGCTCGAATTCGGGAAGCAACCCACCTTCAAAGTGGGACCTCCCGATCCTGATCTCCTTCACCGATCTCCGACGTCAAATCGTCATTTCACACCGAGGCAGCCCACGTCTCGAGGCCTGACCGGTCTCATTCACGCGCAAGTCCGGCCTTTCGGCAGAACCTGGGCAGTGGTAGAATCTCGATCTGCAAACCGGCGGCCGTTTACCGCCTCCAGCTTTATGCCTATCCAGCTCGAACAGCTCCGAA
>SXGS01316966.1_pt1 | contig 13321 bp, 12 predicted proteins | sample 3174681 | NCBI WGS metagenome assembly SXGS01 (sample SAMN11356861, study PRJNA531348) | freshwater metagenome | isolation source: freshwater sample F1-80 | place: China: Fuxian Lake, Yuxi | collected 2017-12-25
ACCGGCAGCGGCAAGACGACCACGCTGACGGCGGCGCTCTCCACCCTCAACACGCCGCAACGCAAAATCGTGACCGTCGAGGACCCGATCGAATACCAAATACCAGGCATCAACCAGACCCAGGTAAAGCCGCAGATCTCGCTTACTTTCGCCAGCGCGTTGCGCGCCTTCCTTCGGCACGACCCGGATGTTCTGATGGTCGGCGAGATGCGCGACGCCGAAACGGCGTCCATCGGCGTGCAAGCGGCACTCACCGGCCATCTGGTTCTCACCACGCTTCACACCAACACGGCGGCCGACGCGGTCATCCGTCTGCTCGACCTCTCCGTCCAGAGCTTCCTCCTGAATTCGACACTGCGCTGCGTCGTCGGACAACGGTTGGTCCGCTGTCTTTGCGAAAGCTGTCGCAAACCCATCGATGGTCTGCCGGCGGCCGCGGCCGGGCTCATCGCGAGTGGCCGCGTCAAGGACGATGGCGCGCGCGCGTTTCATGGTCCGGTCGGCTGTCCGGCCTGCAACCGGACCGGTTACCGGGGCCGCATCGGCATCTTCGAAGTGCTGACCGTGGATGACGCGCTGCGGGAGGACATTCGCGCCGGCGCAAGCTCTCTCCGTCTTGCCGAACTGGCCAGGGCAAAGGGCATGACGACCATGCTGGAGGACGGGTTTGCCAAGGCCGCGCGCGGCCTGACCAGCCTCGAAGAGGTGCTCGAAACCGCGACCTGATTCACCGCTCGAACAGGACATGCCGCGCCTCCCGCCCGTCGAGTTCGAAGGCGATGCTGCGGGCATCGATGATGCGCAGGGTCCAGGCATCGAGCTCGGCACCCGCCGCCAGCCGGATCACCTCGCCCGTCGGCGCGTGTTCGAGAATGGCCATCTGCGTGTCCGGGAGCAGCATCAGCCCCATCAGCCGCACATCCGGCGGCGTGGGCGGTGGTGCCGGTGGCGCTTGCGATGCGACGGCCAGAAGCGGCTCCACCCGCTCCGGAACCGAAACCGCCGGTGGCGGAGGGCGCCTTGATGGGGAAAAGAGCGGCCGCTCGCGCGTCTGCGTCAAGGATTGGAGCGAGAGCTGTGCGTCCTCAGCGCCTGCCACGCGCGCATCTTGGAAGAGGCCGACCGTGCAGGCGATAAGGATGAGGATCGATCGCAGCGCTTTCATGGGGCGACCTCCCAGCGGCTTTCCACCTCCAGCGCGACGCTGAGATCAGGCTCCGCGTCTGATTGCGTGGCGATGTCGATCACCGGCACCCGCATGCGGGGTCGCGCGGTTTCGAGATCGAACAGCGCTGTCTGGAGTGCTGCGATATCCGCGCTGAAAGCGATCCTCACCGCGACGCGGTCGGGCGCAGTATCCGATGTTTCGGGAAGGATCTCGAAGCCGGTCACCGATGCCCCCGCATCGCTGAGTATCGCCGACACCTGCTCCTTCAGCCGGGCGCCCGCCAGAGGAAAGGTCGGCGCAAGGAGGCCGTCGGCGTTAGCACCATCGGCACCATGCGGCGAGGCGGTCAGATCGGCTTCTACGGCACCGATCCGCAGAGCCTGTTCGAGCAACCGCGCGTCAAGATCGCGGATATGGTCCTGACCCTCGACGAACAGGAGCCCGGCAAGCGCGCCCAGCGCCAGCGGAAGGCCGAGAACGCCGATGGCGACGGCTCGCTGCAGACGCGATGGTCCAGCTCTTGTCATGGCGTCATCCCCCCGTCGGACGCGAGTTCGGCGACGATGGAAAAGCGCTCCGCGTTGCGATTCGGCTCATGGGAGACGCCCGCGTCGTGACGCACGGCATCGAAGAAGCGCTCCGCCTCGAGCAGTCCGATCAGGCTGTTGGCGTCGGCCGAAAACCCTTCGAGCCTGATCAAGCGACCGTCGATCGAGAGGCTTTCCAGAAAGGTGTGGTCCGGCAGAGCCCGGCTGAGCGCTTCGATCGCGAGCACCCGCAGGGCTCCGTCTTGCGCCTCGGCTTCACCGGCAACGTCTCCCTCGCGGCCCTCCAACGCGGCGAGATGTCGTTCGCCGGTGAAAAGCCGGGCTTCTCGGGCGGCGATCGCCGCGTTCTGGTCCATGGACGCCAGCGCCAGCAGGACACCGCCAACGCACACCAACGAAAGCCAGACAAGCACGAGCAGCCGCAACCGCGCGTGACGTCGCGGCCCCGACCCCGCGTCCTCGTCCTGGAACAGCGGCCGACAGGGCCTTGCCGGTTCGGTGCCGGCAATACCGATGGCGTAGGCGCGCAGACCGAGCGCTGCCAGTTGCCCGCGAAGCGCGGCAATCGCGTCGGTCGCCATGGCGATGATCTCGACCGAGAGCGATGCGGCGTGCCGGCCCGCGCTCGCGAAAAAGGCATAACGCGCCTCGCCCTTCGGCCAGGGCAGGATCCGTTCCGCCTGCAACGCGACCACGGCATCGAGGTGAGCGGCACTTTGCAGCGGCAATTCGATCGTTCGTTTCAGGACGCGACGCGGGTCGATGCGCAGTTCGATCGCCACCGGGCGCGGTCCGGTTCCCTTCAGGCGAAGTGCGATCTCTTCCAGGCCGCCGGAGAAAAGCGGGCGAACGGTTCGCCCGCGCCGGCGATAGAGATCGTAAACGTCCCCTCGCTGAACGACGAGATGGCGGCTCGCGCGCGCCATCCGCAAAGGCGATGCGCCGATGCCTGCCGCGATCCAGTCGATCGCGCGGTCGAATGTCGGAAGAAGGCCGGACATCGTCTAGCGCCCTCCCTTGCCGAACTGGTCGGATGCGGCGCGCGAATAGGCGAGGATCAGGAATGGCGGGCTGTCCGCGTCCCCTTCTCCGGCGGCGATGACGGCTTCGGCGCGGGCGCGCGTTCCCGCCTCCGTCACGGCATCGACGGCGATCCGGAACATCTCCGCTTCGCCGGCCATCAGGTGCTCGCCATGATCGGCCACCAGCCGATCAAGCGCATCGGTCGCGCCGGATCGATTCGCCTGCCGCAGCCGCATCAGACGTTCGCGGTCGCCCGGCCCGAGATCGGGAACCGCGCCCAGCACTTCGGGCGACGCGGAGAGGATGTCGATCCGGGGATCCTCGCCATGAACCGAGACATGGCGCGACAGGATATGCAGATCGTCTTCCGATAGGCCCGCGAGGCCGAGCAAGGCGCCGAGCGAGACGATCGGCGGCGTGTCTGCCATTGGCGGCTCCGCCTGGCCGACCTCACCGCCTTCGCCCCGCAGCGCCACGACGGCATCGGCGAAGGAGCGGGCATTCACGGAGCGCAGACCCAGTTCTTCGACAAGGCCCTCGATGATCTCCGGCGCGGCGACATTCAACGCGACCCGTCCCGCCTCGCTGACCGCCTGAAAGGCGATCCGTCCTCCCGACAGTTGCCGCCCGCCTTCCGAAGGCCGCTCGTCCGCTCCAACTGAAAACAGCCGGAAGCCGGCGAACTGAATGCCGCTCTGCAGGAGAACATCGACCTGCACGCTCTCGATCGCCAGCTCGGCCCGCGCCAGCGTCGGTCGCGGTGCCTGCAAGAGCCCGATGCAGACGGCGGCGAGGAAGCCGGCGAAGACCAGGACCGCCAGCGTCGCGTAGCCTGCTTCCCGATCAGCGCGACACATCGGCGTCGCTCCATGCCTGCAGGTCCTCGCCCGCGCCTTCGCTCTCGCACATGCCGGCATCGCAAGGCCCGGCCGCGTTGACCGCGACGACGGCGATGGTGGATGTCACGGGATCTCCCGTGGCACGATCGGTGATCGTCAGGCGTACGAAACCCGGCAGCCTGTCCGGCTCGGTCCACTGGCCTTGCCACGCCTCGTCGGCCGCACGGCCGCGATAGTCGAACCGGTAATCCCATTCGCCCGTGAGCAGGGGCGTCCACGGCTGGCGAGACGGAAGCTCCAGATTCTCCAACGAAGTGCGGAGAACCGCCGATTGCCGCCCGAGGCTGCTCGACCGAATGCCGAGGCCGACGACCTCCAGCGGTCGATCGAGCCCGCGCGAGGCGGCGATGAAACGCATGCCGTCGGGTCGGCCCTCGAAAACGACGCTCGCGGCCCCGCTCGGCCAAGATCCCAAGGCCGTCGGATTGGCCGCTTGCGAGACTTCCCGTTGCCAGGCGTCGAGCCCGCCGTGCAGAATTTCCGCCTGATTGATGCGCTCCGACGAGCGCACGGCCCCGGAGAGGACGAAGCTGGCGGCGACGGTCAACATAACGAACAACAGCGAGGTGATCAGAAGGGCGGCCACTGCCTCGACCATGGCAAAGCCATCGTCTTGATCCGCTTCCCGAAAGGTCGAGTTCATGGATCGCGCTCCACGATAAGAGCTTCGATCGTGACCGTGCGTCCGGCATCGAGCGCGATGGTGAGAGCCGTCGTCTCGAGCGCCAGCATGGGCTCCGCGTCCTCGTCGCCCCGGCCCATTTCTGCCATCCGGGTCACCGCGCGCCAGGATCGGCCACCTTCCTGCCCGAGCCGCACCGCCGGAGCCGGGCCGCCGGCCAGTTCGGACGCAGCCAGCACACGCATGGCCTGCGCCGCGTCCACACCCGCCTCCGCCCTGGCGATGAGTTCGCCGGAGCCGAGCACCGCATGGGGCATAATCGCCAGCAGCGCGGAAACGGTCGCAAGCGCGATCACCGTGTCCAGGAGCCCGAAACCGGCCTCCGCGTCATCCCGCGCGGGTTCAACGGGCTGGCTTGGGACGGAACCCGCGAAAATGGTGATCGGGTCGTCGGGCCACATCACTCCAACTCCTCCGACACCGAGACTGTCCTGGCAGAGGTCACGATCGCGGCGGTCGCCCAGTTGACGGAGATGGCATGCCGGCGGCGGCCGTCGCTGAGTTGAAGACGTCCGCCCGAGGAACGGCCGTCCCCGAAAAAGAGAAAGCCCGAATTCGTGGCCGAAGCGGCCTCCTCGCTGCGCTGCAGGATCAGACGGGTGCCCCGAGGCAACCGAACGATTTCGTCCCGCGCGCCCGATCGAACCACGCCGGACCCGAGATCGATTGCGGTGTAGATCGTGCGCCCATCCGCGAGCGCCGCGTTTCTGTCCGCCTTGAGGAGCGAGGACAGCGACACGACGGCTCGCTCGAGAGACGCCGCCGAGCGCAACTCGTTGACCTTTGGGAGAGCGAGCGCGACCAGCGAGGACGCGATCGCCAGGGCCACCAGCAACTCGATGAGCGCAAACCCCGCATCCGACGGCGAGCGGTCAGCGGGACATGGTGCCGATCTGATCATCGCCCTCCCCCTCCCGGCCATCCGAGCCGAACGAGATCAGCCGGTATCCGTTGTCGTTGACCCGGTAGGCATAGGCGTTGCCCCACGGGTCGACCGGCAACTCCGATTGCTGAATGTAGGGGCCCGACCAGTTGCGGATGCCATCTCCTCTCATCAGGGCCTGAAGCCCCTCGCGCTCGCTCGGATAGCGACCGACATCGAGGAAGAACAAATCGAGCGAGGCCTTCAAGGCGTTGATCTGCAACTCGCTGGTGCGTGCCCGCGCGTCGGTCAGGTAGTTCAGTACGCGTGGTGCGACGATTCCCGATATCAGGCTGAGAATGACCAGCACCACGAGGAGCTCGACCAGCGTAAAGCCCGACTGGCTGTCATCGTGCCGCCGACGGTTCGATCTGAAGCCCTGGCTCATAGCGCCGCCCCGCTGAGATCGAGCATCGCCAGCACCACGGAGACGATGATCCAGGCGATAAGGGCGCTGACCGAAAGCAGAAGCACCGGCCCGAGAACGGTTGTCAGCCTCTCCAGCCGGCGTTCGAGCTTCACCTGGTGGATCGCCGCGACGCGCGCCGAGGCTGCGGCGAGTTCGCCGGCCTCCTCGCCGACGCGCAGCATCTGGATGGCGGAGGCCGTGACCAAGCGGTGGCGCTCGAGTGCGTCGGTGAGGCGCTGGCCGGCCCGCACCGCTGCCGCGACTTCCGCCATGGCGGTGGCGGCGCGATGACGGCCCAAGCGCTCCGTCACCTGCCGCAGCGCGGTCGTCAGATCGGCGCCGCTGGCGAGCAGCATGGAAAGCATCGCACCTATCGTCACCGTCCGCGCGGTGAGAAGAAGGTCGCCCACGGTCGGCACGCGCTCCAAGGCGGCCGTCAGCATCTCCCTTGTTTTCGGCTGCGCCAGAACAGCCATCAGACCGGCGACGATCAGCAGGATGCCAAGCGCCATCACCGGCCAGTGCGCAAGCAGGGTATCGGACAGTGCGAAGATGAGCGAAATCTCCGCCGGTTGGGACGAACCCGTCGCATTCGCCGCAGCCAGCCTGAAACCGGGCACGACGGCCACAAGGATGAAGACCAGCACGAGAATGGCGGCGCAAAGCAGGAAGGCGGGATAGGCGATCGCCGCGAAAATCTTGCGTCGCAATGCGATCTCGCGCTCCAGATCGTCCGAAAGCAGTTCCAGTGATGTCGCGAGCGTTCCCGCGCGCTCGGCCGCAGCTATCGTCGCCACATAGGCGCGGGAGAACTGTAAGGGATGCTCGGCGACCGCCTGGGCAAACGATCGTCCGCAGAGGATGGCCTGGCGAAGCGCCTCGAAAAGGGGCCGAGCCCGGTCGCCTGCACCGGCACCGAGCACCGCAAGCGCCCGATCGAGCACGATGCCTTGCGAAAGCAGCATCGCCAATTCCTGCGTGGCATGGTGCAGTTCCACGCGCGACAAGATCGCACGGCGGCCGGGCGCCAGCGATACCAGACCCGAACGCGCTGCCGCCGCGTCGATGTCGATCGGCAGAAGGTCGCGCGCCTCGAGGGCCGAAAGGAGAGCGGCCCGTGAACCGGCCTGCTCGATCCCTTCCACCACGCGACCTTCACCCGTCAATGCCCTATATCTGTAGCTCGCCATCCCGACCCCCCGGACGATCGGCGAACGGCTCCGGATCACCATCCGAAGACCGGCCGCATGTCGACGAGGAGAGGTCTTCCGACTTTTTTCGGACCTGGAGCGCGGATCGACGCTCAACCTCGACCTTCAAATATTGCGACCGGCGCAACCGAATATAAATTCGCCGAAGTCGCGCGAGTGAAACGCCGAAGGTCTGCGACCCCTGCGACCAAGGTCCGATGCCGCAGTAGACCAACGTGGAGCGGTGGCGTGGGACCTATATATATTGAGAAAAAGGGGTCTGAAATTTAGATTATACTTGTTGATCTGTCGGCGCGGGGGGAAGCGCCTCATTATGTGGGGACGCACATGTATATTTCACGAAATGCATCAAGAATCCGCCAGAAAGAGGCCCAGCATGCCCGCGACAACCGCGCGGAGATCGTTCGGGCATTGAATCGGGGAGAGGTATCGAGGCGCGATCTGCTGCGCTGGGGCATCTTCTCCATGACCGGAGCACTTGCCTACAAGAACGGACTGAGTCCCTTTGCACCAAGCGCCTTCGCTTCCGTACCGACGGGCGCGCCGCGCAGTCCGCTTTTCGGCGCCAAGAAATTCACGACCGATTTTCACCGCCTGCGGTATCAGGAGCCCTACCGGCTCCGCCGGGAACTTGACCCGGCCGGCGGCGGCTATGTCGCCCATTTTCCGGACGAATTGGGCGAGCGACCGGCAAAGCGCCTTTCCTATCACACGGACTTCACGCTCAATCCGGGCAACCCAGACTTCCGCAATCCTGTCACCGGCCGAGGGCCGATCGAAGGCCGCCCGCCCGGTGAGATTTTCGCACACCAGCGGTGGAACGAGTATTTCCCGAAGGCCGGCTACGTGATGTCGATCGGCCAGTGCGCCGGCGACACCTATCTGCACGATCTTTTTCCCTATCAGCTGCCCGACAGTTTCTGGTGCTACGGAGCCGGCCGCAACGTCACCGGCAGCATGCCGCCCTATCTGCTGAAGATGCGCTACGGCGAACCGGTGGTGAACCGCGTGTATAACAATATGCCGGTCCAGCGATACCAGAACAACGGCTTTGGCCGGAACGAGACGCAGCTTCACTTCCACAACGCCCATAACGGTGCCGAGAGCGACGGCGCGGCGAACGTTCACCACTTCCCAGGCACGTTCTACGATTATCGCTGGAGCACGACGCTGGCACGCGCCGACCGGATTAACGTTCAGGCGGGCGACCCGCGTGCCTCGGGCCCGGATGACGGTGAAGGGCTGGTTCACGTACCGGGCGATTTCCGGGAGCTGCAGGGCTCCATGTGGGCCCACGACCACCGGTTCTTCTTCACAGCCGAGAACGTCTACAAGGGCAACTTCGGCGCGATCAACATGTATAGCGGACCCGATCGCGGCAACGAACGGCTCGAAGACGGTGTGAACCTGCGGCTGCCGAGCGGCTGGCTGCTGCCTTGGGGCAACACCGATTTCGACGTCAATCTGGTGATATGGGATTGCTGCGTCGATGCGGCCGGCCAGCTCTTCTTCGACATTTTCGACGTGGAGGGCATCGTCGGCGACATACCGGTCGTCAACGGCAGTTTCGCCCCCTTCATGGAGGTTCTGCCACGCAAATATCGCTTCCGCATCCTCAATGCGAGCGTGTCGCGCTTCTGGAAACTGGCGGTCGCCACAGCCAGCGGTCAGTCAGTCCCAGTGCAGGTCGTCGCCAATGACGGCAATCTGCTCGTCAAGCCGGTCACGGTCGACATGCTGCCGGCGCAGGGCATGGGCGAGCGCTTCGATATCATCGTCGATTTCTCGAAGTTCGCGAAGGGAGAACGGCTCTATCTCGTCAATTGCGCGATGCATGACGACGGCCTCAAGATCAAGGAGGAATTCGGGGTTCGACGCGCGATGCGCGGCGACGACAAGGATCCGGTCCTGGGCTCGTTCATGGAGTTCCGGATCGTCAACAGCGTCGAAAGCGTCGATGTGCCGGGTGTCGTTCTGAAGGCCGGGCAACCGGACCGCAGCCAGGTTCCCCCGGTCCTGACCGAGCAGATACCGATCGTCGAACCGGTGCGCCGCCGTCACGTCGAATTCAAGAAATCGGGCGGTAACTCGCGCGGGCCCGACGGCCAGTGCATCCCGGATTGCCCGGAGCACGCGACATTCCCCTGGACGATCAGGATCAATGGCGAAGAGCACCACTCGATGAACGCCAACCGGATTTCGATGATCATTCCGCAATCGGGCGATGTCGAGCACTGGACCTACGAGAACGGCGGCGGCGGCTGGGACCACCCGATCCACCTGCATTTCGAGGAGGGCGTGACCATAAAGCGCTCCGGGCTGAAGATGCATCCGGTGGAAGCGGGCGCCCGCAAGGATGTTTGGCGTCTTGGCGAAGGCGGAAGCGTCACCTTCCAGGTCCAGTTCGGCGAATTCGGCGGCTCGTATGTCGCGCACTGCCACAACACGGTCCACGAGGACTTCGCCATGCTGGCGCGGTTCCAGGTGCTGACCGGTGTCCCGGGGTCACCGCAAAGAGCCATCACGCCGACGCCCAACCCAACACCGGATGGCGTGTTCTTCACGACGCCGGAAATCCTTCCCGAGGGGGTTCCGCGTGGCTGGGTCGGCGAGGACGTGACGGCGCTGGGACCCTTGCCCGGCACGACGATCGAGTGAGGTCGGCCATGCGCAGGCTCGTGACTTATCTCGGCGCGGCGGCTCTCGCCGCGCTGTCCGGCCAGACGGCGCTCGCCGGTCGGTGGGGCTCGGACTACTTCCCGAACACACCGGTCATCGACGAGACCGGCCGGACGCTGTCATTCTACGAAGATGTCCTGCGCGGCCGGATGGTCGTCATCAGCTTCATCTATACGAGTTGCAAGGACCTCTGCCCGATCAATACGGCTCGCCTCGCCGCCGTGGCCGAGGAACTTCGGGATGTGATGGGCGAAAGCGTCTTCTTCGTCTCGATCTCCGTCGACCCGGAGAATGACACTCCGGAGCGCCTCAAGGCGTTCAAGGAATCCTTCTATGACGGGCCGGGCTGGACGTTCCTGACCGGCGACACGGACGTGCTTCGCGACATCGGATCGAAGCTCGGCAACGACAGCCCCATCCCCGCCCAGCATCGCAACGAGATCATTCTCGGCAACGAAGCGACCTCGGACTGGGCCCGCAACACGCCGTTCGGCGAAATCGGCGTGCTGGCTTCCACCATCCGCGACCTCGATCCCACCTGGCGCCAGCAGGTTCGCATTCCAGCGGCACAGTATCTCGAACTGGAGGATTTCGCCCATCTGCGGATGAGCGACCAACAGGGACAAGCGCTGTTTCAGAAGATGTGCGCGCCTTGCCATACGGTCGGAGTCGGCGACCGGGTGGGACCCGATCTCATGGGCGTGAACGAGCGGCGCAGCGAGGATTGGCTGGTCGATTTCATTCTCGATCCAGAAGCACTTCGCCGCAGTGGCGATCCCCAGGCGGCCGAACTCGTGGAGCGTTTTCCGGGTGCCCGCATGCCGTCCTTCGGCTTGACGGAGACCGATGCGAAAGATCTGCTCAGCTTCCTGCGGGATCGCACCGAAACCGTCATGCAGGCCCGCGCGGAAGCCATCGCCCACGATGCCGCGCACGCCGCGGCCGACGAGGATCATTCGATCCACACGCACCAACACTGAACGGGCAGCGCCCTACCGATCTCGCCTCCATGATGAAAAAGCCCCGCGATCTCATCCGATCGCGGGGCTTTTCCCGTCAATGCCCTGTTCTGACCTGTGCTATTTCGGCTCAATCACTCTTCCCTGAACGCTTTCATCATCTGATCGGAGAATGGTTTGACGAGATAGGAGAGCGCGGAACGTTCGCCGGTCGACAGAAAGACATCGACGGGCATGCCTGGAACGAGTTCGCGGTCACCAAGCGGAGACAGGTCGGAGGTGATTTCCACGCTGCCGAGGTAGAATTCCTGGCCGCTCGCCTGATCGCGCGTCGATGCCGCGGCAACCGTCATCACCTGGCCCTCGAATTCGGGCGTGGTACGCTGGTTGAAAGCCGACAATCTGAGCTTGGCGTCCTGTCCGATCGAAACCTGATCGATATCGGCGGGCGAAATGCGCACCTCGATCGTCATCTCGGCATCGGCCGGCACGATCGACATCACCGTCTGGCCGGAGCCAATGACGCCGCCGACCGTGTGAATTTGCAGGTCGTAGACGAGGCCGGAGACCGGTGCCCGCAATTCGGTGCGCGATAGGCGATCGACGGCGGCGACCTCGCGCTCCTTCAACTCCGAAATGCGCGCATCCAGCTCGCGGATTTCGGCCTGCGCCTCCGAGCGCATTTCCTGGTCGATCGCGAGGATTTTGAGTTCGGTCTCGCTGATCTGGCCGCGCGCCTGGGCGATCTTCGATTCGATCTCGCCGCGCGAGCCGTCGATGCGGGTGAGTTCGCGCTCCAGGCTGCGCACGCGGCTGCCCTCGACCAGCTTCTTTTCGAGAAGCTTCGACATCAGCGCGAAGTCGTCGGCGATCAGGCCGCGCTCTTCTTCGTTGGAGGCAAGCTGCGCCTCCATGCCGGCGATCTGATCCTCGAACTGCGTGATCTGCAGCTTGAGCTGCTCCTTCTGGCTTTCGCGCATGGCGCGATTGTCGAAGAAGAGCTTCGCCTCGCCGGCCATGACGACCACCGCGCCATCCGTGCCGTCGAACCCTTCCGGAAAGGCGATATCTTCGAGGTTGTCACGCTCCGAGGTCAGGCGGGCATAGACGCCGGTCAGTTCGGCGAGCTGCGATCGGATGATCGAGAGCTCGACGCGCGTGTCGGTCTCGTCGAGCTTGACCAGCACGTCGCCCGCCCTGACCGTATCACCGTTGGCGACGTTGATCTCGGCGACGATGCCGCCATCGCGGTGCTGGATGTCCTTGACCTCGCGCTTGACGGCGACCTGGCCGGTGGCGATCACCGCGCCCGTCAGTTTCGCCTGCGCCGCCCAGCCGCCGCAACCGACGATGAGGCCGACGGCCATGACGCTTGAGAAAAGCACCCGTGAGCGGATGCCGAAGGCGTTCTGCTTTGCGGTTTTCGATCGAGACATGTTTTCCCCCATGGTCTTCGCTGGAATAGGTTCAGGCCTGGTCGAGTTCACGCGCGGCCAGGATGAAGTCGCGTTCGCTGAGATCGTGGTGACCGCTCAGCGCCAGTTCGAAATCGGCGTTCAGAGCATCGGAAAGAGTGCCCGAGATGATCGTGTAGTCGCTGTCGCCGAAACGGTCGTGCCGGTACGTGATCTGGCCAGCCTGCGCGAAGGTCGCGCCGGAAAGATCGACGAAGACCTGCAAGAAGCCGTCCGGCAGCGTCGAGGCGAGCCGCGAGAAATCGATCCGGTCGCCGACCGTGAAGTCGGTGATCTCGTCGCGCGGGCCGCCCTCGTTGGTCAGGTCGCGCAGCTTGCGGAAGACGAAGATGTCGTTGCCGTCCCCGCCGGTGAAGACGTTGACGTCGTCGTCGGCCACCAGCCGGTCGCTGCCGCGCCCGCCGCGCACATTTTCGATGTCGTAGATCACGTCGAAGCCTGAATCGAGGCTATCGACGAAGCCGCCGGGCAGGTCGACCAGAATATCGGAGATGATCTGCGAAAGGTCGTAGGTGTCGATGCCGTCGCCGCCATGGATGATGTCGTCGCCATCGCCGGCGGCAGCCAGGATGATGTCATCCCCGCCGCCGCCGTCGATCTCGTCAGCGCCAAGGCCGCCATCGACCGTGTCGTTGCCGAGACCGGCGAGAATGAGGTCTTCACCCTCACCCCCTGCGATGACATCGTCGCCGGCCCCGGCGTCGATCTCGTCATTGCCAGAACCGCCGTAAATCTCGTCGTCGCCGCCAAGCGTCACGATGCGGTCGTCACCGGCGCCACCGGTGATGCAATTGTCGCCGGCGCCGGCGTCGATCGTGTCATGGCCCTGTCCGCCGTGGATCGTGTCGTCGCCCGATCCGGCGACGATCTCGTCATCACCGGTCCCGCCCTGCACCGTGTTGTGGCCCTCGCCGGCATCGATCACATCGTCGCCGGAACCGCCCGCAATCTGATCGTCGCCCGCGCCGGCCGAAATCTGATCGTCGCCGGCGCCACCACTGACCGTGTTGTCGCCTTCGCCGGCGTCGATGATATCGGCCCCGGCACCGCCGTCGAGAAAATCGTCGCCGAAAAGCGCAAGCAGGATGTCCATGCCGTCGCCACCCTCGACATGGTTGTCGCCGGCACCGGCCTCGATGGTATCGTTGCCGTCACCGCCGTCGATCCGGTCGTCGCCGGAGCCAGCGGCGATCTCGTCATCACCCGAGCCGCCATGGACGGTGTTCTGGCCTTCGCCCGCATCGATCACATCGTTCCCGGCACCGCCGTCGATCGTATCGTTGCCAGCCCCGCCCTCGATCAGATCGGCGCCAGCGTCGCCATCGATGACGTCATTGCCTGCATTG
>SXGS01425340.1_pt1 | contig 13321 bp, 16 predicted proteins | sample 3174681 | NCBI WGS metagenome assembly SXGS01 (sample SAMN11356861, study PRJNA531348) | freshwater metagenome | isolation source: freshwater sample F1-80 | place: China: Fuxian Lake, Yuxi | collected 2017-12-25
GAATTTAGACCTGGATCTGGTGGTGGAAGGGGATGGGATTGCCTATGCGCGCAAGCTTGGCGAGGCGCTGCATGCGCGGGTCAAGGTGCATGAGCGGTTCGGGACCGCGGTCCTCCTGTTGCCGGACGGGTTCACCCTCGATGTGGCCACCGCGAGGACAGAGTATTACGAGTATCCTACGGCCCTCCCGACGGTGGATCAGAGTTCGATCAAGAAAGATCTCTACCGGCGTGATTTCACGATCAATGCGTTGGCTGTCCGGTTGAATGAAAAGGGCTTCGGGGATGTGTTGGACTTCTACGGCGGGCAGCGAGATTTGAATGACAAGGTCGTGCGGGTGTTGCACGGGTTGAGTTTCGTTGAAGATCCGACCAGGGTATTTCGAGCCATTCGCTTCGAGCAGCGGTTTGGGTTTCATTTGGGCAGAGATACTGCGGCTCTGATCGCCGGGGCCGTGAAGATGAATTTGTTTCATCGGCTATCCGGCCATCGTGTGCTGGAAGAGTTGAAGTTGCTACTGGGCGAGCGGGAGCCGAAACATGCGGTTCAGCGTTTGGCTGGTTTCGACCTGCTGAAGTTTATCCATCCTAAGTTGGTTTGGACCAATCGGTTGAAGGCACTGTTGGATGCCATTGAGCAGGCTGTAGATTGGTATCAGCTGCTCTATCTCGATCGGAAGATGGAGCTGTGGCTGGTCTATATGATGGGACTGTTGGAGGTCTTGCCGGAGCGAGCGGTGACGGAGGCGCTCAAACGATTTCCCTTCTCTGAACCTGAAACCGTCAAGCTCAAAATGGCCCGCGCCGCTTGTCATGCCGTGATTCGCAGGCTTGGGGGTAAAACACTTCTCAAGCCGGCGGAGATCTATCACCTGTTGTCCGGTCTGTCCGACGAAGGCCTACTCATTCTCATGGCCAAGAGCAAAGGCGATGTAGTGAAACGCCAGGTCTTAGCGTTCTTGACGACATATCAACAGGTCAAGCCAGTGTTGACCGGCGCCGATCTGAAGGCCATGGGGTTGAAACCAGGGCCGCGATTCAAATTGGTTCTCAATCGGTTACTCGATGCCAGGCTCAACGGCGACGTGAAGACAGAGGCGGAAGAGCGGGCAATCGTCTGTCATATCGCCAAGTGCTCCTCCTGAAGCACACTCAATTCATCGGCATAATCCTGGCTGAGACTTCTTGTTCCTGCATTGCCTCCCCATTCACTCTCTCACCACAAGCCGCAGACGTTCTCTCTGCAAGCAATTGTAGAAATGTGCTTTTGAGGAGCCAGACCTCACACAGCATGATATCTATGAGTTTGAGGCAAATAGGTATCCTCAATGAACAGCTCGTTATTGCCGATAGTTAGTTATTGCTATCCTAGATGACGCGATTTTGCAGATTGTTGTCTATGGGCTCTGTGTTGGCATGGTGATTGCTGTCATGCTGGGACTTCCACCCTTGCTTGGCGAACGTCACTGGAAAAGGTCCCATCGTCTCTCCGAAAGTGGGACAGCCATTCCCTATGAATGTGGTATTCGGCCGACAGGGAACGCGCAAGTCTTGGCGATCAGCCGCTGGGCGAGTGTGGCAGACTCCCGTGGCGCGAGTATCCAGCCCGTCACCTGGCGGCTGAAGATGTCGAGCATCACGTAGAGGTGGAAGTCGGTCCACTTTACGGGACCCAAGAGTTTCGTGAGGTCCCATGACCACCCCCGATCTTCTTCCTTCATCTGGCAGTTGATGCATAAAACAAGATCTGACCCTATCTTCATGACATCCTGAGCGCACGAGGGGTTTGACAATAGTGGCTTCTTGCGTAGGAGCGTGAAAGGAGAAGAGCCTCAGACGGATCAGTTCATCGGAACGATCGACGTCGCGACTTCGTTCGGCAGCAGCAGCGTGGCCATGGCCCGGTTTTCTTCGTCTGGCTGAATCAAGGCAAATAATGGCACTGGCTGCGGCACCGCACCCGGCGGTATGGCCAGCATGGCGGGAAAGTCGATCAGCGGCGAGAGTGTGGTCTGGCCGGCCAGGCGGAGACGAAAGGCCATGAGCACGTCACGCACCCGTGCGCTCTTATCTTCCTCAGACATCGTGTCATGAGGGGCAATGCCCACCTCCCACAGTGGCTTCGTGATGGTGACGGGAAAGGTGAGGCCGAGCTTTTTAGCATCCGCAGTCACGTCGATCAATGTACCGGCTTGAATGGCCTGCTGCCGGCTTTCACTCACCGGGCTGGCGGAGACCTGGTGCTTCATCTCTGGCAGTTCTTCTGATTTTTCAGCAAGTTCGAGCTTGATCCCCTCCGTCACCTGGATCGGAGCAGCCGTTTCATTCGTAGAGTCCCCATGCTCAACTGCTTGATTTGGTGCATGAATTGGCTCATCCGGCATTGCCGGCAATGCATGGATCAGCCCATCATAGACTTTCCTGGCGGAATCAGACCAGGCGGGATTGAATGGGCGGCCTGCAAAGGCTGCCTCGGCTGCTTTTCGCTCATCGTGAGAGAGTAGGCGTGGAGTCTGTGTCGTATCCATGGCCGGTAGATAAGCAGGGGGTTGTGCAAGTCAAGGGCTGCCTCACATGATTCACCGGAGTATCTGGCAATCTCGATGTGAGAGTGAAGGCCCTAGAACCCCCATGGTATAGTCCCTTCCCATGGCGCAGATGGATTACTACCGGGTCTTGGGCGTCTCCCGCGAGGCGTCTGAGGAAGAGATTAAGAAGGCCTACCGGGCGCTTGTCTTTGAACACCATCCGGATAGAAATCCTGACAGCACAGATGCCGAATCTAAAATTCGGGAGATCAATGCCGCCTATGAGATCGTCGGTGATGCTGAGAAACGTCGAAGCTACGACCGGCTTTTCTGGGCAGATGAACCGCGAGCCGATGTTGTCGATCCAAGCGTTATTCTTGGTGAGATGGAGGCGAAGCTCTTCGATGAAGGGCGAAAAGAACTCTTTGCCGTCCTGATGAAGGATGTGACGCGAGTGAAGGCCGAACTGAAGATCATCCGTGAACGGACTCTGGCGAAACAGGGCTACGATTCGTTCTTGGAATCTATCGTGGCTGCGCGCGCAGCAGAGATCATGGATGACTTCGTGACGGACGACATGAACGGGCGAACACAGCGTCTGGTCGAGGTTGCCACGGAGATGATGCTGTCACAGGGGGTGGCGACGCGCAGCGATCAAGCCGGAGTGCGAACGCTCCGGCAACAGCTGGAGACAGCCTTTCGGAATGGCCGCATCCACGGCATCGCCTCGGCGCTGGAGTTGTTCTATGAAAGACGTTAGGCTTACCCCTTGCCAGCCAGAGGGCCTGCCACAAACTGTCCTGCCCGCATCACGCCCATGATCCGGCTGTGGTCGCGTAGGATCTCAATCCGTTTGAGCGGATTGCCGTCGATCAGGATCAAGTCGGCCTCCATGCCTTTAGCCAGCCTGCCCACTGAGGCCTGAATCCCGATAAGATTCGCCGCGGCGGATGTGGCGGCAATCATCGCATCCATTGGTGTCATGCCGAGCGCCACCATCCGTTCCAGCTCCTGTGCATTCTCGCCGTGGTAGTTGAACGGTGTTCCTGCATCCGTGCCCATGGCGATCAGGAGGCCCCGGCGATAGGCCTGCTTGAAGCTCACTTGATGGCGTTTGGTCATGGCCGTGGCCTTATCGCGAGCGCTGTCAGGAATGCCGCATCCCCGCCGGCAAGCAGCTGTGGTAGAAAGGGCCGAGAGGGTCGGAACCATATAGACGCCCTGTGACTCAAACAAGCCGGCAGCTTCTTCATCCAGCAATGTTGCATGTTCGATCGAATGGACGCCTGCGCGAATGGCTGGTTTCATGCCGGACGCGCCATGGGCATGGGCCGCAACCTTTCGACCGGCTCTGGTGGCTTCATCAACGGCCGCCTGCAATTCTTCGATCGTCATCTGGGCCTGGTCAGGCGAGGTGCCTGGCGTCAGGACACCGCCTGACGCAATAACCTTGATCACCTCCGCTCCTGCGGCAATCTGATCACGAACAGCAGCCCTCACCTGTTCGACTCCCGCCACTTCCAGGCCGATAAATCTGGCATGCCCGCCGACCATACAGATGACCTGGCCGGCGCCGACGATACGGGGACCAGGCATCAGGCCGGCCTCGATGGCGCGCGTGAGCGCAAAGATGGAGTGGTCCCGCGAGCCAACGTCGCGCACGGTGGTAAACCCGGCTTCGATCGTCGCCCGAGCGTGGCCTGCCGACTTTAAGAGGGTATAGGCGGCGGGCTCCGATTCCAGAGCAGAAACCACGTCCGGTTCTCCTCCCAGACACAAATGCACGTGGCAGTCGATCAGGCCCGGTATGACGGTCAGCCCTCGGCCATTGAGGCTGGTGCAACCAGATGGGATTCGGACCTCACGGCTAGGCCCGATAGCCGTAATCTTTGAGCCGCGAATGAGCAACGTGGCGCGATCGACGACGCCTCCGATCCCATCGATGACACGGATATGTTGAATCGCAATGGTCATAACGTACCTCTGTGCGCACCGGCAGTATAAGCCAAGTTTCCTCCAGGAGGCTATGTGCTAATTGCCCATGACGCAGATGGTCGGAGAAGAAATCCCCATGAGCTGGGTCATGGAGCTGGGTCATGCAGAGGAGCTATGTTGAGGGGTATAGCGTGGGCAATCACCCATGCTATAGTCGCCGGGCATGGCTGATAACCGCGTACAATGTGACCAACCACAAGGGCCGGACACGATCGACGCAGGGCCTCTAGCGGGACGTGTTACGAAGCCGTTTCAATCCAAATTCTCTCCTGTCGTGAACCTGTTCTCAGCTGGTATTTTGCTCGCGGCCATTGGAACGATTCTCTGGTCTTCTACCACAGTTCCGAAGCTCGACCGCATTGAAGAACCGGATCGCGCGCTCGAATTGATGGTCAGCCGCATGCTGGAAGCGCAAGACGGCCTGCATCGCGCGCCTGTCTGGCAGCAACGGCTTGCTGAGTGGACCCTCGGCAGCAGCGAAAAAGAGCGGCTCCAGGCGATTCAGTGGTATCGGGAACTTGCGCAGGCCACCGGCGATCCATTCTCTCAGTTGCGCCTGGCGATCCTTCAAGGAGAGTGTGGGCAGAAACAGGAGGCGTTGGATGAGGCGAAGGCCTGGCAGAACCTCGGCGCGCCGATGCCTCTCTTCGGACAATGGATTGAGGCTGCCTATGGCGCTCCGACCGTGAGTACTGAACGGGCGGAAGAGTTACAGGCGGCATTGGCCGACACATTACCGGCCGGGTGGTTCTACAACAGCTTGGCGGCCAGCCTGGCTTAGCAAACCGGCAATCAGGCGTTATTGGCGTCAGTAGCCCAGCAGCGGGAGGCGCGAGGCCAGCGGCTCCAGAACCGGTCGGATCAGTTGATGATCTTCGAATTTGCCTGTCTGCTCATTGGCTCCGCCCTGCTCCTGAGTTTCATCTGGCTGCGCAGCCGACAGGCGGAGGCCTGGCCTGTACATAGGCCTGGTGTTCCACCACCTTGGTCCGGCGGGATCGGCACGGCGGTGCTCTTACGAGGCGGCGCACTCGGCGCATTGATGACGATGGTCTTTTTGTCCTTTCCTCCCATCGAACATGCATCGTTACGGCCCTTGGCGATTCCGCTGGCGAATTTTCCCTTGCTGGCCCTGGCCTATGTGCATTTGCTCAAACCGACTGAACTCGATTTTAGAAGCTGGTTCGGCCTGCACATCGACCGGACAACGCTCAGTCAGCTGATCAGGGCTGCCCTTGCGGTGATTGCAGCAGGTCTCTGGGGCGAGTGGGTGATGGGACGAGCGGCAGAATGGCTGGATCTGGCCAATCACTGGACCGAATGGTTTGATCCCAATCTCGTCTGGGCCTCAGGATCGGTACTGACCGTCAGTTTGCTGGAGTACGTCATCTTTGCTCCAATGTTCGAGGAGCTGGCGTTTGCGGCCTGTTGTTTGCCGTACTCCGCCGCCGGTTTTCCTTCGCGCCGGCTGCGCTCCTCAGCGCAAGTATCTTTGCGCTGGCGCATGGCTATGGATTCATCGGCTTCGTGAGCGTGCTCTGGAGCGGATTCTTGTGGGCCTGGATCTATGAGAAGACCGGCAGCCTCATCCCCGGCATGATCGCGCATGCGGTGAACAACTTGCTGGTGAGTTTGACCGTGATGGCGCTGCTCAGGTAGAAACAGGATGGTGAATCGGGCCTTGCTAGAAGCCATTGTGACCATCCTGCGCCTCTATCCCTGCGCCTCTCTCCCGTCCCCTGATTGGATTAATTCCAGGCTTTCGTACAGGGTTGGATATTTGAGGACATACCCTAGCTCTGTTCGAAGCTTGGCATTGCTGATCTGTTTCCCTATTGGTTGGTGTTCTGTTGTTGCTGGAGCGATCACTCCCCATCGCTGTTGCGCGGTCACACAGATCTCCTTCCACGTGCGTGGTGTTCCGTCACTGACGTTATAGACCTCCCCAGACAGGCCTCGCTCTAATGCGGCGAGGCAGATTTCTGCCAAGTCTTCGACGTGAATCAGGTTGACGTATTTGCGTGAAGGACCGACGCGGCCCTTCTTGATCCAGTCGAGTGGATTGCGGCCTGGTCCATAAATGCCTGCCACGCGTAGTACAACCGCGCCATGTTTATCCCGCAAGTACTCTTCGCCCTGCACACGCAATGTACTGCGATCGATCGGTGCGGTTTCGTCCGTCCATGATTGGGGTTCAGTTTCCATCTCGCCGGCTCCATAGGCCGATGTGCTGCCGAGCACCACGAGTCGGTGGGACGGCATGCCGAGTCTCTTGGCAAATTCTTGAACGAGTGCTAACGGCTCGGCGGGAAAGCACCAGAGCAGATCGCCGTCTGGTGGAATATTCTGCCAGGTTGTGCGGTCGCTGAGATCGAATTTCACTCGGCTGTGTGGCGAAAGAGAGGCCAGATGATGGTCGGGATTGCGGCTGGTCGCCAGGACTCTGGCATACCGGCGCTCAGCAAGCGGAAGAGCAAAGCGAGCCGTATAACCTGAACCAAGAATGACGAGCGATGCAGACAAGCTGAATAGGCTCCAAATGAATGGGCAGTGTGCCAGCGAGGTGGCGGCACTGTCCATTGAAATCATTGCCTACCCATCGTAATGTGCTTGCGCAAGGTGGTTGGTAACGACATGAGCAACCTATGGAATAGAATGTCCTGCTGAATGTTGTTGTGATTGAGCGTGGCAAACGCGGCGGCCTTGAAGCCCGGCATCATCTGTTACTGGTCAGGCTGAGGGACTACATCTGAGTGCTCCCGCGCAAGCTGTGGGCTTGACATCGAGTGAGAGAAGGTTCAAGAAAGGGCTACATCACGATGTGTATTGATATGCCTTGGTCAGACACCTATGATCAAGTGATGCGAGCGATGATGCTGTTTGGATCACTTGCAAGTCTTGAGGATAGCGCGTGCAAATTCAGGTTCATACCGACAACCACATCACGGGACGCGAAGATGTCGTGCATCTTGTCCATGCCAGCGTCGAAGGGGCGATAGGCCGATTCTCCGATCGGATTACGCGGGTGGAGGCGCATCTCAGCGATACGAACGGGCATAAATCGAAGAGCGACGACATTCGATGTGTGCTTGAGGCAAGATTGGCTGGCCTCCAGCCCATCGTAGTGAGCCATCAGGCGCCGACCATCGAGCTGGCCGTCACGGAAGCGGCGGATAAGTTACAACGGTCGATCGAGAGCAAACTGGGGCGAATTCAGGATCGGATGCCGGCGCCGGACCCGCAGCCGTGATACTGATCTCCTGCCATGACCAGCCTTTCCGCTGATGTCTTCATCTCCCCAGACGAACGACAACGCTACGCAGTCTACACTCTACGAGACGCCGAATCGGATATCCTCCCGGTCTTTGTCAGTGAGCCATGATGACTGTCCAGTAATCAGACAGTGATGCCCGCCCGCACTGGGTCAGCCGGACAATGTGTTGTTCAGAGAAGCTGCAGGCCGATGGAGAAGGCGGCGGCGTAGCCGTTGTCTGTCGGAGAGGGGGCCAGCATAAGCCGATCGCCGCCGTACAAGAAAATGCGATCATGCCGGTTTCTCGCGCTGCGCGGCCACCGTTCGGTATAGGGTGGAGCCGTATACACACGGTCCGTGATGTCATCGTCGAAATACAGTTGCGATGTGAAATCGAAGCTCCGGCTCGCCGATGGATTGGTGCGTATCTTGAAATGAATGTGCACGGTCCGTCCAGGGGTACCAACCTGGATAGATCGTGATGAATCAGACATTTCCGCGTCTGTCGGTAATCTGATGGCCGCGCAAAAACTTCTGGCCGATAGTGTTGAACCATGGATCCTGCACATCCGAATAGACTCCCGTGGCATCGCAGTGCCAAATGTCCACTTGAGCGCCAGACAATGGCCGGCACTATCCGGCGTGAAGACTCATGACTTGGAATGTCAGAGCCAAGGGCACACCTGGTTTGATTCGCCCGTCGGCGGGATCAGAACGGATATCGGATCGATGTAATCGTTCATCGACGAAATACGGTCCTTCCATTTGTTCCGATCGAACGATACAAACAGATTCCGCTGAGCCTGCGAACGCTCGCCTGGGAACAAGGCCGCCTCCCGTCAGCCATAGCGCACCAGTCGCACCGAGAAGTGCCACGATCTGACGACGGGACAGGATATGCCCTGACGGCTTATCTGTACGGTCCATCAATGATTACCTGCGCCTGAGGTGCGGTGAGGGGTTTCGTGGCGGAGGCGGCGAAGATCTTGGAGCGCCGATCGAAGGGCCGAAACGTCCTGAATAAGGGAAATATCCATAGGGTCTGCCGAACACTCCATAGGGCGTGAGGAATGGTCTCAAGAACAGAGGACCGTCAGGCCTCTGCGAAACGCCGGGTCGATGACATCACCGCGAACCGCTATAAACCGTCCCTTTGAACGAAGGCGATCCTCTGTTAACGGCCCATTGGGACCGACCGGAAGTTCCAGGATTTCTATTTCAGTCTCGGTTTCAGTCCGTTTCGCCCCAAGGACAATCCCGCCGAACATGACCACTCGCCCAATGTAGTGTATAGGAATTTCCTGTAAATCGACAAACCTGACACCGGAATCAATTTGGGTTGCCAACTCTGATGGCACGCCGAGCATGCCTGATTCTCGTTGTACTTGATGGACGGATTACGCACAGGAAATGATGCCGAAGAGTCCTGCCAAAAGGGGAGGGAGCACAGCGCCGCGAAACATATTCTCATCAGGTGGCATGCTCTATCTCAACTATAGCGAGAGGGTCCGGTCGCACTGGCTCTCAGATATCCCAGGCTATATTGGAAAGGCCGATACCAAGTGGCCTGCGGTGAAGAATCTTGCCAACGTTCATGAATGACGAAGGACGACTTGATTTCTCAGTCATGGCACGGTGTTATGAATACTAATCACAAACCAGGAGGTGCTCGATGAAAAAGCTGTTGTTGGCGTCTATTGCCGCTCTGTGCCTGACCGGAATCAGCGCCCTCTCATTCGCCGATGAGTTGGGAGCATTGAAAGATGAAATGAAGGGCGAGATGCAAAGCGAAATGAGGGCGCAAAAGGACGCGGTGAAAGGCGATATACAGGGACGCAAAGACGAGATGAAGGCTCAGAAAGATGCGATGAAGGACGACATGAAGGCCAAGAAGGATGCCATGAAGGGCGAGATGAAAGGGATGATGGGATACTAAAGTATGCAGGGAGGCCAACCTCCCATTGAGTTCATACCGTCTGCCGGGTACACTGCGATTGAGTAGGCTATTCCTATCCAAGGATGGACTTCCGCCCTGTTGTGCAGACTGAATCAGATCGCCATCCCATCGAACCTCCTTCTCGGCCGCCGCAACAGGTTGTCGTCCTGGTGGCGATCGGTCTTGTCTTGGGATGTGTCCTCTGGGCGTTTCGAGAAGATAGGCCGCCGCAAGGTCAGCCGATCACGGCGGGATCGGCCCAGGCGATGCCCCTGTCGCCTGAGAAGATCCCCCTGACGACAGGCGAAGAGCCTATCGCCGATATTTTTGTTCGTGCTGGATGTCCGGTGTGTCATACGATTCCTGGAATTCCAGGGGCTGAGGGGCGAGTCGGTCCAAAGCTGGTTCTGGGGACTACGGGAACACAGCGGCTCAATGACCCAGCGTATAGGGGACAGGCCAGGACGATTCATGACTATGTCGTTGAGTCTGTGCTTGAGCCGGAACGGTTCATCGTGCCCGGTTATCCTGGCCGAACGATGCCCGCGTGGTATGGATCGAAACTCAGCGGGTTGGCGCTGGAGAAGATCGCCGCGTATCTTGAACAACAGACTGATTCAGGACCGGCTCACTGAGCCTGCATGCCGAAGCGATCGACGCCCTTATGACCGTTTGCGGATCGGCGTGACATTTCCGGATCCGCCCCCCCCTGAATTCTGAACGCATCGCCCGCTGACCCGCCGATCTGTTTGTCCAACAAGGCATTCACCGCCTCATCGCCCTTCAGCCATTCAAGCTTGATCTTGAGCCGGAGGTTGTTCGCGCTATCGGCATTGATCAGCGCCTGTTCGAGACGGATTCGATTCTGCTTGTACAGCTGGAAGAGCACGTAATCGAACGTCTGACAGCCTTCTTCGATGCCTTGCTCCATCGCTTCCTTCAAGGTATCGATCTCCGCCTTCTTGATCAGATCCTTGATGCGCGGCGTATCCAACATGATTTCCAGTGCCGGAACCCGCCTGCCGTCGATGGAGGGGATGAGCCGCTGGGAAATGATCGCGCGCAAGTTGAGCGAAAGTTGCAAGTAGATCTGGGCGTGCCGTTCGACCGGAAAAAATTCATGATGCGTTCGATTGCCTGGTTGGCATTGTTCGAGTGCAGCGTGGCAATGCACAGGTGGCCAGTTTCCGCAAATGTGATCGCCGCTTCCATCGTTTCAGTATTCCGTACTTCGCCGATGAGGATCACGTCAGGGGCTTGCCGCAACGTGTTCTTCAGCGCGTTTTGGAAGTTCATGGTGTCGAATCCGACTTCGCGCTGCGTGATGATCGACTTTTTGTGCTGATGGACAAACTCAATCGGGTCCTCCACCGTGATGATGTGGCCCTGATGGGTAGAATTCCGATAGTCGATCATGGCGGCCAGCGAGGTGGATTTACCGGAGCCTGTGGCGCCGACGACCAGTACCAGCCCGCGTTTGGTCATCGCGATGTCGTGGATGATGGGCGGAAGTTGAAGCTGCTCGACGGTCTGAATTTCCGCTTTGATATGGCGGAAGACGAGTCCGACATTGCCTCTCTGTCTGAAAATATTGACGCGGAACCGGCCCAGTTCCTTGTAGTAAAGGGCCAGATTCATCTCCATCTTTTCTTCGAATTCCCCGCGCTGCTGGCCTCGCATCAGAGCCAAGGCCAGCGCTTCCAGCTGTTCGTTATTGAGGGGGGCATCGGTCGGATTTGTTGCGCCGTGGATACGGTAGATCGGTGGCGCGTCAACCGTCAGGTAGAGATCTGAGGCTTCATGCTCCACCATCACTTCAAAAGACTGCGAATATCCATGGATCGCTCCGTTCTTATGCGTTCAGGCTGCGCCTGCGGTGGCTGAGCCAAAGAGGTTGGGACTCATACTGCGTGATTGAGCCTCGGCCTTATGCACCACCCCGCGCGTGACCAATTCGACTAATACCATGTCCATCGTTTGCATGCCGTCTTTCTGGCTCGCCTGCATGATGCCTGGAATTTGATGCAGCTTGGCTTCACGGATGAGATTGCGCACCGCTGTCGTCGCGACCATGACCTCTAAGGCAGCGATTCGCCCGCCGGCTTTTTTCTTGAGCGATGTTTGTGCAATCACAGCTTCCAGTGCTTCGGAGAGCTGTGTTCTGACTTGGGCTTGCTGTGCTGGAGGAAAGGAATCGATGATACGATCGATCGTCTTTGGCGCACTTGAGGTATGGAGGGTGCCGAAGACCAGGTGTCCGGTTTCGGCCGCCGTCAGCGCGAGTTGAATGGTATCGAGGTCGCGCATTTCGCCGACAAGAATAATGTCGGGGTCTTCACGGAGCGCTGACTTGAGCGCATTGGCAAACGACAAGGTATGCACCCCAAGTTCGCGTTGGTTGACGAGACATTTTTTTGTTTTGTGCACGAACTCGATCGGATCTTCGATGGTGATTATGTGGCCTTCGAACGTGTTGTTCAGATGGTCGACCATGGCTGCCAGAGTCGTGGATTTACCGGATCCGGTCGGTCCGGTGACGAGGATTAGCCCTTTTTCCTTGTCGCACAATTGCCGAATGATGGGCGGCATGCCGAGTTTTTCCAAGGGGAGAATGGTCGTCGGAATGTTCCGGAACACAGCGCCCAGCCCGCACTGTTGCACGAAGACGTTCACGCGAAAGCGTGCGATGTCGCCCAGCTCGAAGGAGAAATCGCATTCACGGTGTTCTTCGAAATTTTTCCGCTGCACGTCGCTCATCATGTCGTAGATAAGTGAATGGGTTTCTTCCGGTGTGAGGGCGGGGTGATCGAGTTTCTTGAGATCGCCGTGGATTCGGATCATCGGCGGCTCTCCTGCGCTGATGTGACAGTCCGATGCGCCTTCTTTCGCCGAGAACGTGAGCAGCTTCGAAATATCCATCGAGATCACTCCGCCATGAGATTATGGTGTGCATCATGCCATAGCGACACGAGAAGGCAAGAAAATAGCTGGAAAATGCGGCGCGATATGTGGTCAGAGCAGACCGGTCGCCCGTCCTGCAGATTCAAAAGCGCGGAGGGCTGCGTCGATATGATCTGTTGTGTGTTCCGATGTCACCGTGACACGGATACGGCTGCTATTGTCAGGAACGGTGGGTGGCCTGATTGCCGGCGCATAGACACCATGCGTTAACAGTTGTTCTGCAAAGGTTACGGCCGAGGCCGCAGTACCGATAAGGATGGGCAGGATAGGGCTGACGGTTTCTGTCATGCGGAACCCCATCCGTTGCAGTCCATGAAACAAACGTTGCCGATTGGACCACAGTCGTGCCCGCCGCTCAGGCTCCTGTTGAATGACCACGAGAGCGGCGCCGGCTGCTGCGGCTGTACTGGGCGGAGAGGCGGTGGTAAAGAGAAACGGACGGGCGGTATTGAGCAGATATTCCACCATATCACGAGGCCCTGCGAGATAGGCGCCGCTGCTTCCCAGTGCTTTGCCCAACGTTCCCATATGAAATGGGATCTCGTGTTCCACTCCAAAGTGTTCGAGCGTCCCTCGACCGGTTGGGCCCATGATGCCGGTTCCATGTGCGTCATCGACATACAGCATCGCATTGTATCGCTTGGCCAGC
>SXGS01450377.1_pt1 | contig 13320 bp, 10 predicted proteins | sample 3174681 | NCBI WGS metagenome assembly SXGS01 (sample SAMN11356861, study PRJNA531348) | freshwater metagenome | isolation source: freshwater sample F1-80 | place: China: Fuxian Lake, Yuxi | collected 2017-12-25
GATCATCTCCAGCGGGGTCACGCACACCGGGCAGCCCGGCCCGGGGATGAACTCGACCGCGCCGTCGAGTAACTGGTCGATACCGTTGCGGATGATCGAGTGGGTCTGTCCGCCGCAGACCTCCATGACGGTCCAGGGCCTGCTGGCGGTGCGGCGGATGGCGTCGACCAGCGTCTTGGCGGCGACCGGATCGCGGAACTCGTCGAGGTATCTCATCTCATGCCCCCAGGTCCTCCTCGAGGATCCCGAGGTCGGCGAACATCTGCAGGGTTTCGTTGGCAGACGCCTCGTCGAGACGGGTGATGGCGAAGCCGGCGTGGACGATGGTGTACTCGCCGATCTCCATGTCGGGCAGGTAGGCCAGGCAGACCGTCTTGGTGGTGCCGCCGAAGTCGACCGTCGACATCCGGGTTCCGGTCTCGTCCCAGATCTCGATCACCCTGCCGGGGATTCCGAGGCACATACGCCGCTCCTTTCACCGAGCACCGACATCGCCGCGACCGTCGCCTGGCCGAGCGCGAGACCGCCGTCGTTACAGGGAACGATACGGTGTGTGAGCACCTCGTAGCCGCCGTTGGTCAGAGTTCGGCGAAGGCCCTGCAGCAGTATGCGATTGGCGAACACCCCGCCGGTCAGGCCGATGGCCGAGATGCCTGCCGCATCGGCGCAGCGCACCGCCGCCGCGGCGGTCGCCTGGATCACCGCGTGGTGGAATCCGGCCGCCAGATCGGCCCGGTCGGCCCCGGCCCGCAACCCCTCGACGAGTGCGGCGATCACCGGGGCCGGATCCATCACGGCCTCCCCCACCGCGAACTCCAGGCGCACCGGGCGGCCGCGGCGGGCCAGATGCTCGAGTTCGACCGCAGCCTGCCCCTCGTAGCTGACCTGCTGGCATACGCCGAGCAGGCTGGCGACCGCGTCGAACAACCGGCCCATGCTGGTCGTCGGCACGCAACCCGTCCCGCGCGGGATCTGCTGGGCCAGCACGCTCAGCCCGGCCTCGCCGACCGCGGCCACCGGAGGCAGATCCGGCGTCCAGTCGATGCCCGCCCGCGCCAGCAGGTCCAGCGCGATGCGGGCGGGCTGGCGCACCGCCCCCTCTCCCCCGGGCAGGGCGAACGGCGCGAGATGCCCGACCCGGGTGAACACCGCCGGGTCGGTGATCGCCAGCAGTTCACCGCCCCAGATGGATCCGTCGGTGCCGTATCCGGTGCCGTCGTAGGTGACGGCGATGATCGGGGTGCCCAGGCGCCCGTGGTCGGCCAGCAACGACACCGCGTGGGCATGATGGTGCTGGACGGCTAGCACCATGGGGGCAGCGTGGTGCTGGACGGCCAGCACCATGGGGGCAGCGTGGTGCTGGACGGCCAGCACCGGCCCGCCGGCGGCGCTACGCCGGGCCCAGGCCGTGGTGGCATAGCCGGGGTGCATGTCGCAGGCGATCACCTCCGGGTGCTGGCCGGTCATGAAGGCCAGATGGTCCACGGCTGCGGTGAAGCAGGACTGGGTTCGGACATCGGCCATGTCACCGAGGTGCGACGAGAGATGCGCGTGGCGCCGCCCGTCGGCGGCCCCGGCCATCAGGCAGAAGGTGGTCTTGAGATCACCGCCGGTGGCCAGCACTACCTCCGCCCCGGGGATCGCGACCGACACCGGCAGCGGCGCGTAGCCGCGGGAGCGCCGCAGCGGCACCTCACCGCCCTCGTCGTCGAGGGTGATCACCGAGTCCTCGCACGGCACGTGGATCGGCCGGTCGTGGCCGAGGACCGCATCGGCCAGGCCGTCGATCCACCCGAGGTCCTCGTCGCGGAAGACGATCGGTGAGCCGCCCTGGTTGGCCGAGGTCATCACCAGCGGCACATCGCCGAGCAGGTCGAAGAGCTGGTGGTGGACCGGTGAGTACGCCAGCATGACCCCGAGGTCGGCCAGCCCGGGCGCCACCGCCTCGCTCACCGCCCCGTCCCGGCGGGCCACCAGGACGATCGGCGCCGACGGCGCGCTCAGCGCGGCCGCGGCGGCCTCGTCGATCTCGGCGACCCGGCGGGCGGCCGTGAGATCGGCGACCATCACCGCGAACGGTTTGGCGGGCCGGGTCTTGCGGTCGCGCAACTCCGACACCGCGGCGCCGTCGTCGGCCCGGCAGGCCAGGTGGTAGCCGCCGATGCCCTTGATCGCGACGATCCGGCCGGCCAGTAAGGCGGCGGCCGCCGCACCGACCGGATCATCGGTCTGCGGAGGCCCCGCGTCACCGGATCGCCAGGACAACCGCGGACCGCAGTCCGCGCAGGCGATGGTCTGGGCGTGGTAGCGCCGATCGCCGGGGTCGCGGTACTCCGCCGCACACGCCGCGCACATCGGGAATCCGGCCATGGTGGTGGCGGGGCGGTCGTAGGGCAGGTCGGTGATGACGGTGTAGCGCGGTCCGCAGTTGGTGCAGGTGATGAAGGGGTGCCGGTAGCGCCGGTCGGCCGGGTCCCGCATCTCGCGCAGACAGTCCTCGCAGGCCGCGATGTCCGGAGGCACCAGGGTCCGAGAGCCGTCATCGGCCTGGCTGTCGATGATGTGGAACCCCGTGTCGGCGCCGGGCTGCACGGCCCGCACCCGAAGGGTCTCGATCCGCGCCATCGGCGGCGGGGACGTCCGCAACTCGGCCACCGCCGCATCGATCGCACCGGCCCGGCCCTGCAGTTCGCAGTGCACCGACCCGGAATCGTTGTAGACCCAGCCGACGAGGCGGTGCGCGGCGGCGATCCGCGCCACGGCGGGCCGGAATCCGACGCCCTGCACCACCCCGGTGATGTCGAGGCGAACCCGCACAACCACGGTGAATACGCTAGTCGTAGGGTGCTGTCGATGCATGAGTTGTCGCTGTGCCGGGCCATCGCCGGGGTGGTCAAACCCCATGCCGCCGGCCGGCGCGTCGACGTCGTGCGGGTACAGGTCGGGGCGCTGCGCCAGGTGGTACCCGAGACGCTGTCGTTCTGCTGGACACTCGTTCGGGACCACGAGGACATGCCCGGCGCGGAACTGGAACTCGAACTCGTCGGCGCCGAGGTGAGCTGCCGCGGCTGTGGACAGCACTCGCCGATCACCTCCCGGTTCTCGGTCTGCTGTCCGCACTGCGACAGCGGTGATGTCGCCGTGGTGCGCGGCGAGGAGTTCCTGGTGACCTCCGTGGACGTGACGTAGCGAAAGGGTCGGACTCGATGGGTCGATTTCACCGTCACGACGACGGTACCGAGCACAGCCACGATGACGGCGACGCCGGGCACGGGCACACCCACGACCACGGCGACCACAGTGGGTATGGCACCGGCGGCCAGCGCATCGAGGTCCTCGAGGCGATCTTCGCCGAGAACGACAACCGTGCCGCGGTCAACCGGAACACTTTCGACGCCAACGGGATTCGCGCCCTGAACCTGATGAGCTCGCCGGGCTCGGGGAAGACCACGATCCTGGGGGCGACCCTGGACGCATTGGCCGGGGAGTTCGCCATCGGGATCGTCGAGGGCGATATCGCCACCGATCTGGACGCCGCCAGACTGGGCGGACGCGGCGCGCAGATCTCCTTGCTCAACACCGACAACGGCTTCGGCGGCGAATGCCATCTCGACGCACCGATGGTGCACCGCGCGCTGACCGGCCTGGACCTGCCGGCCCTGGATCTGGTGGTCATCGAGAACGTCGGGAACCTGGTGTGCCCCGCCGAGTTCGACGTCGGTGAGCACGCCAAGGCGATGGTGTACTCGGTGACCGAGGGCGAGGACAAACCACTGAAGTACCCGGTGATGTTCCGCACCGTCGACGTGGTGCTCCTCAACAAGATCGACCTGGTCCCCTATCTCGACGCCGATGTCGAGACCTATGCCGCCCGGGTGCGTCAGGTCAACCCGACTGCGACCATCCTGGCCCTCAGCGCCCGCACCGGCGAGGGTATGGACGCGTGGTTCGACTGGCTGCGCGCCTTCGCCTCAGCCCGCTGAGCCCGAGGTCCCCACACTCGGCGTGGCAGCGGTGAAGCGCACCGCGACGACGCAGACGTCATCGTCGCGCGGCCGCGGCGCGAGCGACTCCTGTAACGCCTCGCAGCACGTGCAGACCGTCAGGTCGGGATCCCACGCGGCGATCATCTGCTCGGCGGCCGACATCCCGGTTTCGATATCCCTGCCGCGGCGCTCGACCAGACCGTCGGTGTACATCACCACGATGTCTCCGGCGTCGACGCGCACGGTGTCCTCGGTGTAGGCGGCCCGCGGTACCGGTCCGAGAACCGGGCCGCCCGCACCGGAGAGTCTGGTGACCGCACCGGTGGCCGACCGGCGCAGGAACGGCGGCGGGTGCCCGGCCGCGCAGTAGACCAGCAAGCCGTCGGCGGGATCGAAGATCACCACCGCCATGGTGGCGAACTTGCCCTGGCTGGCATGGCGGGTGAATCCGTTCAGTTCGGCGAGCAGCGCGGCGGGCGAGAGGCCCTGGTGGGCCAAAGCCCTTCCCGCGCTGCGCAACTGCGCCATATCCTCGACGGCCGGTAATCCGTGTCCGACCACGTCGCCGACGGCGAGGTAGGTGCGCCCGCCGGGCAGCGCCATCACGTCGTACCAGTCGCCGCCGAGTCCCTGCGCCACGTCGGCGGGCTCGTAGGTCACGCAGACGTCGAGTCCGGAGGACTCGGCGGGACGATGCGGCAAGACGGCCGACTGCAGCACCGCTGCCCGGGCGTGTTCGTCGGAGTACACCCGGGCGCGCACCAGAGCCTGGCTGACCATGGTGGCCAGGGCGGAGATGTACGCCCGCTGGGCGTCGTCGAGCGGCTGGGGATCCGACCACACCAGCAACAGCACCCCGACGGGCTTCCCGCCGGAGGTCAGTGGCGCACCCACTGTCGACTCGGCGCCGCTGAGCCTCGACCAGTGCACGTTGTCGGGGTAGCGCGCGGCGTAATCGGAGCTGGTCGGAACCACGATGAGCCGACCGGAGCGCACCGCTTCGGTAGCCACGGACGGCTCACCCAGCGGGACGCCGCCGCCGAACTTGTCGCGAACCTCGGCCGGATATCCCGACATCGCGACCCACTCCAGCGTGTGGCCGTCGGACCCGAGCAGGCCCAGGCTCAGCGCGGTGGCACCCGCATCGTTGAGTACGTGCTCCTCCAGTGCCCTGCCGATGTCGGCCGGGCTCAGCGCGGCCGACAGCTGCTGAGCCAGACCCGACAACGTCTCCAGTCGCATGCGCTCCCGGCGCTCGGTCTCCCGCTCGCGCACCGCGCTCAACCGGCCGGCGGCTTCCTGGGCGATCAGCATGGCCACGACGACGATGACCGCGATGAACGCCTGGATCAGCGCGACCCGCGTCGTCAGCGAGATGTCCATGTTGCTGAACAGTCCGCGGTCCCGGGTCGCCATGATGTTGGCCAAGAACGCCGCCACCGCGCCGGCCAGTGCCGCACCGAGCATGTCCAGTCGCAGGGCCGCCCAGGCCAGCACCGGCAGCATCAGCAGCGACGGCGGAGCCTCGGCCCAGAACGCGGCGACGGACAGCCCGCCGGTGATCGCGAGGACGGCGGCGGTCTCCCACGGGCGCTCACGGACGACATAGGACTGGTTGGCCCACAACATGATCGGGGCCGCCACCACCAGCACCCCCAGTGCGTCGCCGGCCCACCAGCTCAGCACCGCGGTCAGCCATCCGCTCTCGTCGTGCACCGAGTTGACCGTCCCGCCGACCAGGGCGCCGAACAGCGGTCCGATCAGGCAGGGACCGATGAGGAAAGCGGCGAAATCGCTGCGTTTGCGCAGATCGGGCCGACCGCCACACCAGGCGAGTGCCAGCGACGCGCCCACCAAAGGCTCGACCACGTTGGCCACCGCATAGCCGGCCGCCATCGACGCCACGTTGCCGAAGGAGAGGTCCACCAGCATCTCGCCGGCGACGATGGCCGCCGCGACCGCCGGCCACAGGCTGCGCCGGGTCAGCATCATCGTCGCTACCGTCACCCCGGCCGAGGGGTAGAAGAAGGCCGGTCCCTCCGAGGAGCCGAAGGATGACCAGGAAAGCACCGCACCGGCCGAGAACACCACGAACACCACGGCGAAGACCCGAAGGGCATCGGTTCGGTAGTCCGGAGCCGTCACGGTGATCTCGTCAGCGCCGTCGTCGCCCCTCAACCCGCCTGGGCTCATCGCCTCAGCCTATCGGCACCGGCGTCAACGGAAGCGCGCGACGAGCAGGCAGAGGTCGTCGGCGTGGGGCGACGGGGCGACGTCCTCGGCCAGCGCCTCGCAGTCCAGCAACGCTTCCGGCGGCCAGCCGCCGATCACCTGCTCGAGATGGGCGATGCCCGCCTCGACGTGCTCGTCGTAGTGTTCGACCAGACCGTCGGTGTACATCACCACCACGTCCCCCGGGCCGACGGGAACGCTCTCCTCGGTGTAGACGGCGTCCTCGAACGGGCCCAGCACCGGCCCGCCACGTCCGGAGAGCCGCACCACCTCGCCGGTCGCGGCCCGCCGCAGCAGGGCCGGGGGGTGTCCGGCCGAACTGTAGGTCAGCGAACCCTCGGCGGGATCGAACACCGCGACGAAGTTCGTGGCGAACTCGCCGCGAATCTGGAATCCGGCGAAACGGCTGAGTTCGGCGAGCAGACGTGCGGGAGATAGGCCCTGGTAGGCGTAGGCGTTTCCGGTGCTGCGCAGCTGGGCCATGTCCTCCACCGCCATCAGGCCGTGACCGATCACGTCGCCGACGGCCAGATAGGTGCGGCCGGTCGGCAGCGGCATCACGCTGTACCAGTCCCCGCCGAGCCCGTTGGCGTCGTCGGCCGGCCGATACAGCGCGCCGTAGTCCAGCCCGGCGACGTCGATATGGGCCACCGGGTGGGCCGCGGTGTGCAGCACCCTGGCACGCGCATGCTCGTCGGCATAGGACTTCGCCCGGGCCAGTGCCTGCCCCACCATGGTGGCGACCGCCGAGAGGTAGGCCTGCTGCGCCTCGTTGAGGGGTTGCGGGTTCGACCAGCTCAGCACCAACGCACCGATGGTTCGGCCGTCCATGCTCAGCGGCCAGCCCGCCACCGAACTGATTCCCCCCTCGCGCAGTCGGCGGCCGGCCGGCCCGTAGCGCTGCTCGTAGACGTCGGCCGTGCGGATCAGCACAGGCTGGCCGGAGCCGGCCACATCGGTGGCGACGCAGGGTTCCCTCAGCGCGATACCCCGCCCGAGTTCGGCGGCCACCGACGGCCCATAACCGGCCAGCGCCGCCCACTCCAGCATGGTCGCGTCGGGGGTCAGCAGGCCGAGTTTGACGCCGGCGGCCTGAAGATCGGTGACCAGCTGGTCCTCCAGGACCTGGCCGATCTCCTGCGGAGTCAACGCCCCGGACAACCGCTGGGCCACCCGCGCCAGGGCTTGCAGGCGTTGGCGTTCCTGCCGTTCGAGCGCGCGCTCACGGGCCGCGTCCCTGCGGGCCGCGGCCTCCTGGGCGATCAGCATGGCCAGCAGCACGTTGACCGCGATGAGTAGCTGGATCAACGCCAGCCGGCCGGACTTGGACAGTTCCATATCGGCGAACAGGCTCAACCCGGAGGCAGCGCGCGCATTGGCCGCGAACGCCGCCCCGGCGCCGGCCAGCGCGGCGCCGAGCACCCCCAGCCGCAAGGCCGCCCAGGCAAGCACCGGCAGGATCAACAGCGACGGCTGCAATCCGGTCCAGATCGACAGCCACGACAGGGCCGAGGTGGTGCCAAGAATCCCGACCGCCTCCAGGGGGCGCTCCCGGAGCAGGTGAGACTCCCTGGGCCACAGCAGGATCGGCGCGGCCACCACCAGCACCCCGATACCGTCACTGGCGAACCAGCGCAGCGCGGCCCCGGGCCACCAGGCCCCGAGATGCCAGGCCACCGTCGCCCCGCCGATCAGCCCGCCGACCAGGGGTCCGGCCACGCAGGCACCCAGGACGAACAGCACCAGATCACGGCGACGGCGAAGATCGGGTACGGCCTTGCACCACGCCAGCACCAGGGCGGCGCCGACGAGGGGTTCCACCGAGTTCGCCAGCACGTAGCCCGCGATCGCCAGCGGGTCGTATCCGGCGACCACGTCGACCAGACCCTCGGCGAGAACGATGGCCGCGATGACCGCAGGCCACTGGCCGCGGCGGGTCATCAGCATCGCCGCGACGGTGATCCCGGCCGGCGGGAAGAACGCCGGCCCGAGTTCGGAGGCACCGAAGGCCTTCAGGGACAGCATCGCCCCGGCGACGTAGCCGAGGAACACCACGACGAACAGCCCGACCGTGCGCACCCAGGGCTTCGTGGTCGCGCCGGTCGTCATCGGGGCCGGACGGTGAAGACCGCTTCGACCTCGGCGGCGATCTCGACATCGTCGGGCCGCAGGGCGAACTCGCCGGAGTCCGCCGCGGCTGTGGCACTGGCCATCATCACCTTGCGGGCGATCGGACCGCCGGGATCGCTCACCGCGCGCACCTGCACCGGGCCCAGGTCGAGGGCATCGGCGTAGTCCTGTGCCCGGCGGGCGGCGTCGCGAACGGCTTTCTGCCGGGTCTTGCGTTCGACCTTGAGCCGGCGGGCGTCAGTCAGGGCCCAGTCGATGTAGGAGATCCCGAATCCGTCGACTCGCGCGCACAGACCGACCCAGTCGGCCAGTTCGTCGAAGTCGGCGAACGTCGCCGTGATCGAGACCGTGGCGGTGTGCACCGTCGGCGACGATGTGCCATCGGGATGGAACGGCCGGTGCGATCCCATCCGCACCTGGTCGACCGCATACCGCAGGACCGGGCCGCGGTCGCCGTCATGTCGGGATTCAAGCGAGGCGCTGATCTGGGCCAGCCCGGCCACCACCGACCGGAACACCGGTTCGGCGGCCTCGCCTTCACCGGTCAGGGCGGCGTGGACCGTCGCCTGCTCCGGGGCCACCCGCACCGAGTGGGACCCGCGGACGGTGATCTGGACGGCGGACACGGGGCTTACCCTAAGCCACTCTCATGTGATCAGCGGGTCGCGCGGCATGCCCAGGATCCGCTCGGCGATCTGGTTGCGCGCCACCTCGGAGGTTCCGCCGGCGATCGCCATCCCGCGGGCACCCATGGCCGCCCGCGCCGCCAGCGCGCCCTCCCCGCCCTCCAGTGCCAGCTCCGGGCCGACCAGTGCGGCCGCGATCGCACCCTGTTCCTGAAAGTGCTCGGCAAGTTTGAGTTTGGTGATGTTGCCCTCCGGACCCGGCCCGGCACCCTCGATGCTGCGTGCGGCCCGGCGCAGGTTGAGCAACCGCAGCGCGTGGTCGTCGGCGAGGAACCGGCCGACCCTCGCCGCGGCCCCCGCCAGCCGCTCGCCGTGGGCCTGGGCGAGGTGTACCAGCCAGGCCGAGGCCGGCGCGATGCCGCCGGCGCCCCCACCGATGCTCACCCGCTCGTTGCCCAGCGTCGCCCGGGCGACGGTCCAGCCGGAGTTGGGCTCGCCGACCACGTCCTCGTCGGGGATGAACACGTCATTGAAGAACACTTCGTTGAACTCCGACCCGCCGGTGATCTGGCGCAGCGGGCGCACGTCCACGCCGGTGGCCTTCATATCGACGATCACCATGGTGATCCCCGCGTGCTTGGGGACGTCGAAGTCGGTGCGTACCGTCGCCAAACCACGCCGCGCATAGTGGGCGCCGCTGGTCCAGACCTTCTGGCCGCTGATCGTCCAGCCACCCTCAACCCGGGTCGCCCGGGTCTTGACCGCGGCCGCGTCCGATCCGGCCGACGGCTCTGAGAACAGCTGGCACCAGATCTCCTCCTTGCGCAGCGCCTTCTCCACGAAACGTTCGATCTGGGAGGGTGTGCCGTGCTGGATGAGGGTGAGGATCACCCAGCCGGTGATGCCGTAGTCGGGGCGGCTGACACCGGCCGCGGCGAACTCCTCCTCGACCAGCAGCTGTTCCACCGCCCCCGCCCCGCGGCCCCACGGCCGGGGCCAGTGCGGCATGACGTAGCCGGTGGCGATGAGTTCGTCGAGTTGGTCACCGGCGTCCATGCCGGCGATCCGCTGCGCCTCGGCGCGGATGTCGGCGCGCATCGCGTCGGCCTCGGCCGGCAGGTCCAGGCTGTTGGCCCGACTGATGCCCGCGGCGGTCAGATCGAAGAGCTCGGTCGCCGCTGCGTCGCCGCCGAGGATCGCGTTGACACTCAGCGCGCGGCGCAGGTGCAGATGCGCGTCGTGCTCCCAGGTGAAGCCGATACCCCCGTGCACCTGGATGTTCAGTTCGGCGTTGCGGACATAGGCCGGCAGGGCCAGCGCGGCGGCCGCGGCGGCGGCCAACCGGAATTCGTCCTCGCTGTCCGCGCCCGCCGCGCGGGCGGCGTCCCAGACGCAGGCCACGGCCGACTCGGCGGCCACCAACATGTCGGCGCAGTGGTGCTTGACGGCCTGAAAGGTGGCGATGGTGCGGCCGAACTGCTCGCGCACCTTCGCGTAGTCGACGGCGGACTCGACGCAATCCGACGCTCCGCCGACCGCTTCGGCGGCGAACAGGGTGCGGGTGCGCGCCAGGGCGGCCTCGCGCGCCCCGGGCAGTAGGTTGTCGCCGATGACGGCGTCGGACAAGGAAACCCGTCCGGATCGGCGGGTGCGGTCCAGACTGCCCGGCGTGGCCACGGTGACACCCGCGTCGCCGCGTCCCACCACCACCATGTCCTCGCCGGCTGCGAGCAGCAACACATCGGCCCGTCCCGCTCCGAGCACGACTCCGGCGTCACCACTGACCCGATCGTCGTAGATCTCCAGATTGCCGCCGAAACCGACTGCGGCAGTGAGTGATCCGTCGATCAGACCGGGCAGCAGCCGGGCCTTCTGAGCGTCGGTCCCGACCGCGGAGAGCACCGCGGAGACCACGACGGTGGGCACGAAGGGCCCGGGAGCGACGGCGCGGCCGAGTTCGTCGATCACCACCACCAGTTCGGGCAGCCCGAATCCGGAGCCCCCGTAGGCCTCTTCGACGTGCAGCCCCAGCCAGCCCAGACCGGCCAGTTCCCGCCAGAACGGCGGCGCGAACTCGTCGTCGGTATCGAGGGCGGCACGGGCGGCACCCCGCGCCTTCTGGGCGGTCAGAAACGAGCGGGCGACATCACCGAGTTCACGGTGGTCGTCGGTCAGCGCGATGGGCATTCATCGGACGTTACCGCGCCCGCCGCACCCTCCGGCAGTGCAGGGCTATTCCAGGGCGGAGATCAATTCCCCCACCGTGTGGTGCGCCTCCAGCGGATGCCGCAGCCGGCCCGCGGCGTTGACCGAGTAGAGGTTGCGGCGGCCCTGCTTGGTCTTGCCGAGGTAGCCGCCACGGGTGAGGTCGGCCAGGATCACCTGGACGGCCCGTTCGGTGATGCCGATGCGCAGTCCGAGTTCGCGTGCGGTCAGCGCCTCGCCGCGGGCCAGGCACAGCAGGACATGGGCGTGGTTGGTCAGAAACGTCCATCCGCGTTCGGCCGGTTCCACCATGGACAATTTGTATCACTGTCGGCATTCGCGTATGCGGATTCACAACTTGACACCTACAACCGCGCAAACTCGGCCGTTCCACGGTCGAACTCCGCCAGCATCGCCGCGGTCAGAGTCGGCCTGATCTCCCCGATCGCGGTCAGGTAATCGTCGGTCGCGGCCGGCAGGCCGGCGCCGTGCCGCATCTCGCGCTCGAAGGCCGCCTGAGCCCCCTTGCGGGCGGCGAACTCGATATCGGCCGGGGTGAAGAATTCCGAGGCGGTGACCAGGCGTTCGACGTCCACGTGTGCATTGGCCGGACCGAGGTAGCGTTCCCAGACCGCCCGGCGGGCCGGCTGGTCCGGCGGGCCGACCGGGATCACATAGTCGAAACGGCCGGGCCGCAGGAATGCGGAGTCCAGCGAGTGCACGGCGTTGGTGGCGCAGACCAACAGGCGGCTGTCGTGCTGGCGAAACGCCGGGATCAGCTTGAGCAGTTCGTTGGTCACCCCCAGTTCGGCGGTGGACGCTCCCGCGCGGGCGGTGGCGATCTCCTCCACCTCGTCGATGAACAACACCAGTTCATCGAGTTCAGCGAGGTCGTGGAAGGCGTCCCGTAATGATGACGCCAGCCCTCCGGTGCCGGCAGCCGCCAGCCGCGACGGGAACAGTTCGACGAACGGCCATTCCAGCCGGGAGGCGATCGCCTTGGCGAAGCTGGTCTTGCCGGTGCCCGGTGGCCCGAACAGGATCACCGCCTTCGGCGGACTCACCCCGTAGCGTTCGGCGATGTCGGGATGGCCCAGCGGATCGACGATGCGGCGTTCGATGATCTGCTTCTCGCGCTCCATGCCCGCCAAGTCGCCCCACAGCCCCGGCGGCAGGATCATCCCGCCCAGTTCCTCGAGCAGGTTGGCCTGGTCCGGGCCGAGGTGCTCGACCAGTTCGTAGTAGACCAGCCCGTCGCGGCGGGTGTAGCCGGAGTTCTCCAGCGCCACCGCCCCGGTCGCCCCGGTCGGCATCATCGCGCAGATCCGTCGCACGCCCTGGGTGCGCAGCCGCCGCTCCAGGTCGGCCAGCAGCGCCGAACCGATTCCGCGGTCACGCCACCGGGCGGCCAGCGCCACCAGCAGGATCCACGCCCGCTCCCCCTGCGTCTGGGCCACCGCCATGCCGACCACCTCGTCACCGACCTCGGCGACGACCGCCGGCTGCCCGGACCGGGCCGCGGCCATCACCTCGGCCACGCTGAACACCGGCTCGGCCGAACCCGGACCGCGGCTCTGGTCCCAGACGCCGATCGCCTGGTCGAGGTCTTCGTCGTGGTAGTCGCGCAGGCGCCACACCGGCATCGGCCCACCTCCTCTGGTCAGCGGCCAGTCTGCCCGGCCCAGGCCGGGGCGCATCCCCCAACCGATGGATATCGGCAGGGGATCTGTGCGCGCCCCGGCCGGGTGCGAGGATCGCTGGCTATGGAGCGCATCGAGGAGATCCGCGGGGACATCACCTACATCCGCACCGACGACACCCTTCCTCCGGTGGCTGTCATCGACCGCTCGCCGATCAGCACCCGGCACAAGTTGGTGTTCGCCGCCATCGCGGTGCTGGGCGCGGTGGCGTGGGCGGTGATCGCGTTCGTCCGGGGCGAGACCGTCAACGCGGTGTGGTTCGTCATCGCGGCGATCTGCACCTACGTCATCGGGTTCCGGTTCTATGCCCGGCTGATCGAGATGAAGATCGTCCAGCCCCGCGATGACCACGCCACCCCGGCCGAGATTCACGAGAACGCCACCGACTACATGCCGACCGACCGGCGGGTGCTGTTCGGCCACCACTTCGCGGCGATCGCC
>SXGS01615728.1_pt1 | contig 13316 bp, 11 predicted proteins | sample 3174681 | NCBI WGS metagenome assembly SXGS01 (sample SAMN11356861, study PRJNA531348) | freshwater metagenome | isolation source: freshwater sample F1-80 | place: China: Fuxian Lake, Yuxi | collected 2017-12-25
GATAAGTCCGGGGGCTGACGCACCCCGCCTCGCCTGTGATTCCGCGTCAAAGACAGCGATCGGCAATCGCACACTTCGCCCCGCCGCACCCATTCGCGATCCGCCACAATCCGGGCATTCCACCGTCGGCGCTCGTTTCGATTTCGCGACCAATTGCGCCGCGATCCGTCCCAACCCGCTGCATGTCGAACATGCTCCAAGTGAACATTCGAAGTTGAACAGGTCCGGTTCGAGCGGCGGCTGCTCGCATCCGCATGCTTCGCAAATCAATCGCCGTGAGTGCCGCGAGAGCCGCCAACGTCGCCCCTCCCATTCCAGTGCGGTCGTATCGCGGCCATCAGATTCGTCGAGTACGACGCAGCGGTCTTTGCCGTGCGAGTACGCCTGCTCGACGCTCTCCAACAACCGAGCGGGATCGGTGCGACCTGCGACAAGGCGATCGACGACGATCAAGAGTTCCGACTTCGACTCCGGCATCTCGATCGTTCGCACGAACCCAAGCTGTCGCCAGTTCGCGATCGCTGCGTCGCTCTTTTTGGACGGAAACGCCACGAGGAATTTCGTCCCCTCTGGCAATGCCAGAATCTCACCGCACACCGCATCGGGCGGGCGAGCCACGAGCGGCATGTCACATTGCGGACAGAACGCCCGCCCCAGCCGAGCGAACAGCATTCGCAGCAGATCATCGGTCTCGGTGATCGTGCCCAGCGTCGCCCGTTGATCGAACGAAGCCTCCGCACGAAACGCGATCGCGGGGGGAAGATTTTCCAGAACATCCGCATCCGGCCGTTCGATGCGTTCCAAAAACTGCCGAGCCGACGGGGCGAACGTCTCGATGTACCGCCGCCGCCCCTCGGCCACGAGCGTGTCGAACGCGAGGCTGCTCTTGCCGGCTCCGCTCACTCCGGTGATCGCGATCAGCTTGCCGATCGGCAGACGCAGATCGATCCCCTTCAGGTTATGTACGCGAACGCCTCGCAATTCGATGTGCGACATGAGCAGAGGATATCGGCAACGGTCTTCACGTCTGAAGGCCAGGGCAGGCCAATGTTTCAAACTGAGTGGTTGGTATCGACCCACTAGCACGACGCGCAAGCGAGTGGTTTGCCGAGAATGACCACTCGCTTGCGCGTCGTGCTAATTTTTGCCGCCTCATTACAACCGCCACAAAACGGCAAACTGGCCAGCCCTTGGTCAGAAGGCTGAGGGGAGATGTCTTCTCGCCGACTGCCGATAGAATGCCGTCGTTTGATTCTGGCGACGCGAGAGTTCTTGCTCTGTTGGAGACGTCGATGATGAAGCGATCACGAATTGTCCTGGCGGCGTTGGCCGCAGTACTTCTCACGGGAATCAGCGGCCCCTTGCTCGCCGGGATGCCGGCCTTGTTGCCGTCCAATTGGACGGCGGACAACACTCCTCCGTACGCGAATGTCGAAACGACTTCACCGGTCGTCGGCTGGCAAGTGCAGGCCTTGTCGTTCTTCCTGGCGTGTCTGTTCGCCGGAGCGTTCGGGGTGCAATGGTTGTGGAATCACGCTCGGCGCGATTTCCCAGTGCTGCCGCAGATCAATTATCGCCGGTCGTTGAGCTTGGTCGTGTTGTGGGGACTGCTGTTCGTCGTGGTACTGACGATGATTTCCGGTGCTCGTGAGTTGATGACTCCCGGAGCCTGGCGCAAACAAGGCTGGACGTATCAACTCGAAAAATCGGCAGCGATGGCCGACACGACACCTGCCGCCGACCGTGAAACTCGGCGAGCAGGTCTCGAACAACTGCGAACCGTGTTGTGGCAGCACGCGGCCACGCACGGGGGAAAGTTCCCGGCGCACGATCAGGCCGGTCTCGATTCGAGGCTGTGGGACGTTCCTGGAAATCCCGGTTTGCAGTTCTTCTTGGTGCCCGACCATTCGGCTGACGAGACCGGCCGATTGCTGGTCTTCGAGCCGCAGATCGACGGCGACGACCGGCTGGTGCTGCTGACCAACGGGCTGATCGGCTCCATGCGCACCGAGGAAATTCGACTCGCGACCAAGCCGCACGAACAGCTTGTCGAAGCGAACTCGGTGGAGGACACGCCATGAATGAGCAAACGATGTTTCGTTGGCTTTTGGCTTTCGTGGCGTTGGTGGCGGTGTCACTGATTGGCATCGTAGTGTTCGGCGACCTGGGTGCGCAATTCCTCTTCGGTTGGCTGACGTTTCCGATCGCGCTTCTGCCACGCATCACGGTGGATTGGCCGAGCGTGATCGCCGGGACGATCGCGTTTGCAACATTCGCATTCGGAGTGCATCACACCGGTCGTTGGTTCGCGTCGTGGCTGCCGGAAAACTTGATCGCCTCGCGAACGTGGCAACTTCGCCAAACCGGACTGGTCGTGGTCTCGGTCACGCTGCTCTTCAGTCTCGGTACCGCGCTGGTCGGCGCGGTCCATCAAGTCATCTGGCTGTCCACGAATCGCGCCGCGCCAAGTTTGGATGTTTCCATCGACCCACCGCCTCGCAGTCCCATCGCGAATGCACTGCGGAACACCGAACGGATACCGTTGCCAATTCAGGTCCGGGAGTACGGCCTTGGAATGCACAATTTCCACGGCACTTTCAAGCACCTTCCACCAGGGGGGACGATGAACGATGAGGGCGAATTGCTGCATGGATGGGTCATGGGACTAGGGTTTTATCTTGCGGTTGGCAGTCCCCCGATTAGCACGCACGGGATCAAATTCGATGTGCCCTGGAACAAGCCCCCCAATGATCGACTCTACCGTTGTCAGTTTCCGGGCTTCTTGAATCCCATGCAGCCCGGTCCTGCCTTTGATCGAGATGGTTTCGGTTTGATTCACTTTGCAGCGAACTCCCATGTCTTTCCGATCCGCCCAGCCGTTGCCGAGGACAAAATCGGTCGAATGCACACGCGAGGTCACAGCTTCGATGACATGACCGACGGAACTTCAAACACGCTGCTGATCGGTACGGTCGGGCGGAATCACAAGCCTTGGGGATATCCGGCCAATGTGCGCGATCCGGGTGAAGGCTTGAATCGCACTTCGACGGGTTTCGGAGGCCCGCCGGGACAACGGTCAGCTCACTTCGTCATGGCCGACGGCTCCGTGCGCGAGATCAGCGACAAAGCCGATCCTCGCATCCTCCGAGCACTCGCGACGCCCAACGGTGGCGAGTCTGACGTGGACACAAAAGGTCTCATGAAGACAATCAGCGAGGGTCCGCCAGGGATCAAAGACATTCGCTGACAATCGCACATGGCCATACCTCACGCGAGCGTCATGAGAGATTCGGCGAGCGGCAGGGCGTCAGCCCTCCGAGTCAAAACCGATGGAATCACTCGGAGGGCTGACGCCCTGCCGATCGCCGAAAACATCTCCTTCGAGGCCGCGCGGGGTAGAAGTCGTCACGCCGCGTCGTATTCCGAGATGCGGTTCGCGGGGGCGAACGGCAGCAGGATCGCGTCCTCTTCATGCAGCGCGAACCGCATGACGTAGGCGGACTCGTCGGTGTCGTCGTAGTGGCTGCGAAGCACCAGCACCGCTTTGAAGCCCATCTTCTTGAAGAAGAGCTGCGCGGAGAGGTTCGATTCCCGGACCTCCAAGACGATTTCCTGGCGGCGTTGCTGCGAGAGCTTGTCCACCAGCTTCTCGATCATTTGCGATCCGATCGCCTGGCGGCGGAATTCAGGATCGACGGCGAAGTTCAGCACATGCAGCTTCGCCTTGTGCAGCTCGTAGATCATGAAGCCGACGATGCGGTGGTTGTATTCGGCAACCATGCCGATGCAATTTCGCTGTCGCAGGCAGCAGAGGAAATCTTCTTCGGTCCAAGAGAACTCGAAACTTTGGCGCTCGATGTCGAGCACTTCGGGCATGTCGCGCCGAATCAACCAACGAATCTGGACCTTCAATGCCTGTTGCGGTGCATGAATCCAACTCACGATGGCCTCCTTGCCATGCGAATCGTTGTCTGAAACCCCATCGAGCCGGGGGTGAGGCGGGGACAATATCAAAGCTCGGCGAAATGGGACAAGGGGGATCGGCCAGAGAATTTTGAGAAAATATGCGTGCCGATCAATTCTCGCTCGATGCAGGCCCCTTCGGAAAATGGCGTCACGCCCTCAGTCCAAGTTATGCCGATGTTGCCGACAGCGGACTCTGCGCTGCGGTTGCGGAGTCGGTGTGTCCGCATTTCACGCTCAGGGAGGGGCGATCATGTGGCGAATTGGGCGTGCGCTGTTAGCTTTGAGTTGCGCAGTCGCGGTCGGATTGACGGCCAGTGATTCGCACGCTCAGACTTTTGGCATTGAACTGCACAACAACCTGATGCCGGCGTCGGGCGGCATGGCTGGGGCGAGTCTTTCCCGGCCACAGGACTTGCAGTCGGCGATCAACGGAAACCCGGCGACGCTACGGCAGTTTCAGGGAATTCAGTTCTCGTTCGGTGGTGCTTGGGCGGATGCGGACTACCGAGTCAATCAAACAGCGGACTTGCTCGATAGTCCGCCGGGCCTTGGCGTTGACGCCTTCAATGCGGTTTCGGGAACTCCGGGTGCTTTGCTCGGCAACATCGGCGTCACACAGGATCTGGATGCGCTTGGACTGCCGGTCACTCTGGGTTTGGGTCTCATCTCAAATGCCGGAGCGGGAGTCGATTTCCGGCGCATTCCTGAATCGAACGGCACCTCGGCTCAATACCTCGCGCTGGACATGATCGCGGCTGCCGGAGTCGATGTGTCCGAGCGATTGTCATTGGGGGCTTCGTTCGCGCTGGGGACATCCTTTTTGGATGGACCGTTCGTCGATCTGGGCGGCATGACCCCGGCCTACGGTGTGCGGTTTAACGTCGGCGCGAATTATCAATTGGCTCCGGCGACGACACTCGGAGCATATTGGCAATCGAAGAAAAACTTCCAATTCGACGACGCCGCGCTGCTGCCCGGAGGGGCGGCGATCGATATGTCGTTCGACCATCCAATGAACGTGGGCTTCGGAATCGCCAACAGCAGCTTGATGGACGGCCGACTGCTCCTGGCGGCCGATGCGATCTACAAGGTTCACAGCGAGGCCGACTTCTTGCGAGCGATCTACGACGACCAGTGGGCGTTCCAGTTCGGTGCTCAGTATTCGGTGACCGACTCCATGCGGTTCCGATTGGGCTATGGCTACAACGAGAACCCGATGAAAGCGGCTCAATTGGAATCTGTCGGGCGAGTGGACCTGCCGGACGGTGTTCCCGGAGTTCGCTACGTCCAAGGTCAATTCGCAGCGATCACGCAGCATCGCATCACGGCCGGTGTCGGGATGCGCGACGTACTGCCGGGAATCGACTTCGATCTCTTCGGTGGCTTTGCCTTCAAGGAGACCGATCAGTTTGCCGACACGATCGTCACCGTCAGCGGCAACTACTGGGTCGGCTTCGGCACGGCATGGCGTTTCGGCGGTCGTGCCGCTCCATCGGACATGCCAGCGACACCGTGATCGAGCGAGGTCGATGATGATTTCTCGACGTCGATTTCACAGTGCGGCATGGATCGGGCTGGCGGCGTGCTGCCTTCTGCGGATCGGCCCGGCAGTCATTCGCGCCGAGGACTGGCTCACGACAAGTCCGCTTTGGCGATCCAGTTTCCTGGTCCGTGGACAGGAACCGGAACTTGACGACGCTGGCGGTGAGGAGAATCCGTTCGCCGAGCACATCGAGACCGACCGCGATTCGTTCACGCCATCGACTCGCACGGTGAATGCAGGACGCTGGATCATCGAGTCGTCGTACTCGTTCATCGACAATCGTGACACAGCCGAGACGCATAGCTTGCCGGAGTCGTTGCTGCGCTATGGCCTCTCGGACTGGATCGAGTTGCGGCTCGGCGGCAACTACGAAGTTGGCGGTGAGGGGGCCGATGTCTCGGCCGGCGGAGGCATCGCGGAGTTCGATGGAGACCGCATCGTTCGTGAAACGCAAATTCTTTACGGCCTCAAGCTGCGACTGTCGGAACAACAGAACTGGCTGCCGGAGAGCAGCGTGATCGTGCAAGGCCACACTCCGCTGGCCGGCCCAGATCCCGCGACCGCGTTCTCGCTGGGCTATGTCGCTGGCTGGGAATTGCCGGACGAGTGGAAGCTCGATTCCGCGATTCGCTTCGGCGTGGACAAGGAGAAGGATGACCGATTCGAGACTTGGTCGCCGTCGATCGTGCTGCGCAAAACGCTCACCGACCGCTGGAACGTCCACGCCGAATACTTCGGTCACTTCTCGCAGGACCGAACCGACAACTTCGCGAAGCACTTCGTCAGCCCCGGCGTGCATTACCTCATCACGCCGAACATCGAAATCGGCCTGCGAGTCGGCCGGGGCTTGAACAACGAGGCTCCACGTTTCTTCTCGAACGCGGGACTGGGCTGGCGGTTCTGAGGCCGTCACTTCGATTCGTTCGGAAGCGGACAGCTGGCCGGCGGACTCATCGCTCCGATGAGGCGTGCGACGAATGCGGCGAGATACAGTTGGCCGGCCAACGCTTCGAGAATCACCGTCGAGCGAGCAATCGGACTCACCGGCACGATGTCGCCGTAGCCGACCGTCGTCAGCGTGATGAAGCTGAAGTAAACCAATTCGGACAGATGCCGCTGAACGTTCGAGACCTGCTCGACACCCAGCGGTTGGCCGCCGACGTTGATTGCGTTGGAGTTAAAGTACGTCAGCACGGCGTACACGAACGCGAACAGAAATCCGAGTATGACGTAGCCACAGATCGCACCAATCACGCTCTGTCGAGTGACTCGCGAATGGGTGAGGATGCGGACCAGCACCACGATCTCGAGAATCGCGAACGTGATAGCGATCGTCGCATGCGACAGCAGCAACAACACCGGCGTTGAGTTTCCCCAGAACTGAGCCATCCAGCGCAACGGCAAGCCGACGACCAGCGCACTGATTACCGCAAGCCGGAATGGCCGGTCACGCAATACCGCAAGGAGCCCGGTCAGCAGCACGAGCGACGCGATCGACGACATCAGCAGCGGCCACGGGGCCAACAGTGGCAAGAACGCCAACATCGCCACCAGCGCGAGCAGCAGCGGCAGGAACGAGTCCCTTTCCGCTTCGTTATCAGTCACTGGTTTGGAATTCGGTTGGATGACTGACACGATTGATGATTCTCCGAAGATGCCAGAGTGCTTCCGCCTCGCATGAACTCATGCGGACGCATTTTCGCCCAAGCGATTTTTGTCGGCGAGATTCGGTTCGGGTTGCATTCGCAGATGCACGATGCACCAAGCGACGTCATCGAGTTGTCTCATAGAACTTGGCCTCAGCATTGCAATGAAGTTGCTCCGCAGTTGACGGCGCAGAGGCCAGCGGTCGACGACTTTCGCCGTGACAGGATTGTCCGGAGAAGACAACGTTCCGCAGTTCATGTGCATGGGCACAGTCTCTCTGTGCCCCGAAATTGATGGTGTCGTCGACAGAGGCGGTGCTCATGGGCGGGACTCCTGCAATTGTTGAGCGGGACTCTCAGGCCGAGGTCTCATGGCGAGAACGAGCATTCCAGCGATGGCGCTGATCGCTGATCCGACGAGGATGCCAACCTTGGCCTCTGGCAAATGATGAGACTCCAGCGCGAGACTGGCGATGAAGAGGGCCATCGTGAAGCCGATTCCTCCCAGCAAGCCTCCCGCCAGCAGACACCAAAGATCGACACCGTCGGGCAAGCGTGCCACTCGTAGCTTCACCGCCAGCCAACTGAACAGCACGATGCCCAACACTTTGCCGATGACCAATCCGGCGAGCACCGCGACAGCGATCGGTGAACCAATCTGTTGAATCCGCACAGCGACACCGGCGTTCGCCAAAGCAAATACCGGCATGGTGACAAAGCTGACCCAGGGATGCAGTTGATGAATCAAGAACTCCAGCGGCGAAACCAACTCGCGCGCCGCATGACGAAACCGGTTGAGCTTGTCAGCTCGATGCGGCGTGTGCTGCGAATCTTCCTGAAACAGTTGATCGATCCGATTGAGGGACGCTTTCACCCGATCGACGCGCACGGAACTGCGAGCTGGAGTCATGATTCCCAGGATCACACCGGCAATCGTGGCGTGGATGCCGGATTCGTGAAACGCGAACCAGACGAAAATGCCCGCCACGATGTACGCCATGAAACTGCGAACGCCGAGTCGCGAGAAGCCCCACACCACGACAAGCCCCGCCAAGCCAGCCAGCAACCAATTCCAATGAATGCCGTCGCTGTATCCGATGGCGATGACCAGGATGGCTCCGATGTCGTCGGCTATGGCCAGGGTCAGCATCATCACGCGCAAGCCATGCGGCACGCGCGAGCCCATCACCGACAGGCAGCCGACCACGAACGCGATGTCCGTCGCCATCGGAATTCCCCAACCCCGTTCCCCAGGCTGTCCCGATTGCAGCGCGAGGTAGATCCCCGCTGGAACAATCATGCCTCCCAGAGCGGCCGCGATCGGCAAGGCCGCTCGGCGAACATCGCGGAGTTCGCCAAGCACGAGTTCCCGTTTGACTTCGAGGCCGACGACAAAAAAGAACACGGCCATGAGGCCGTCGTTGATGAATTGCTCGATCGTCAATTGAAACGCGAACTTCCCCGCCGCGACTGACAGCGGAGTCTGCCAAAAGTGCTCGACCCACGCTGCGGCGGGGGAGTTCGCCAGAATCAAAGCGACGATCGTCGCCACCAACAAAACGCCGCCACTCGCCGCCTCAACATGCAGAAATCGCACGATCGGCTTGACCAGACGACTGATCGGCTCGGAAGGCGGCAGGTCGTCGTGGGAATCAGACACACAGAATCTCCTGGTATCCACCAGACATGCTCATGGCGGCGACTTCACCAGAACGGCCTGACTGATGCGGGCCGTTTCCATCACTTCACTTCAGCTCGACCGTCACTTGGCGAATGCTTCTTCTGAAGCGGAAGGGTGGGGGGAGGTTTCATCAACGACAGAGCCGGGACTTCGCCGAAATTGAGACTCTCGCCCCCAATCCGCAATCGCACAGCTTCGATTACTTGTTGCCCGCGTCTTGTGTCAGGTTGATGGTCACCTTGTCGATCTGACCGGTGAAGCGGAAGTGGTCATTCTCTTTGTAGTTGTTCGAGACGGGCGTGCCATTATCGACGCCGACATCGAAGGTCTCGCTGAGCGAAAAGCTTCCCGAAACGGTCTTTTCGATGGGGGCTTCCGCGACTTTCTTGCCGTTCACATATAGCTCGCCGGTCCCTTTGAGATTGCCGGTCTTGATGAAGTTGAACTTCAGGTCCACCTTTCCCTTGGGCAGTTCGGGCGAGACAACCGCGTAGCGTTCGGCGTTGAAGTGGTTGTAGTTGTAGTGCAGTTTGTGGTCGGCGATGAACAGGGTGTAGCCGCCATTCACACCGCCGCAGGACACGAGGACGCCTTCTTCATCCCCCTTGAGGTCGAGCGTGGTCTCGATCGTGTGCGACTTGTTCTTGATGGGGGCGGAGACCGCTTCGGCGATGCGTTCGGCTCCCGGCGCGAAGTAGGTGAAGCTCTTGCGGTCGCCAAAGGCACGGGCGAACTGCTTAGCGAGCCGGCTGTTCACGTCATCGTAGAGGGGATAAACGTTGTTCTTCCAAGCCTGCTCGTCCCAGAGCTTCTTCAGCTCTTCCAGTTTCTCAGGATGCTTGGCCGCGAGGTTCTCGGTTTCCGAGAAGTCTTCGTTGAGGTTGTAAAGCTCCCACACATCCTTCGCGAAATCGAACGTGCCGCCGGTGACCCACGGCATGCGGTTGCCGTGGATCGTCACGGCTTTCCAGCCGTCCTTGTACATCGCTCGGTTGCCGAGCTGTTCGTAGTACTGTTCGGTGCGGGCGGAGGGGGCGTCGGCCTTGTTGAAGGAATACGCGAGGCTGATGCCATCCATCGGCATTTGTTTGATGCCGTCCACTTCCTCCTGGAACTTGGTGCCGGTGACATCCAGCGCCGTCACCATGAGATCAGTGACGTAGCAGTATTGATTTCTGATCTCCCCCTTGCCCTTGATCCCCTTGGGCCAACTGATGATCAATCCGCACTTCAGACCACCCTCGTGGACGATCTGCTTGCAGTACTTAAACGGCGTGTTCCCGGCCATGGCCCAGCCGGCGTGATAGTGCGGGTAAGTGTTCGGGCCACCCCACTCGTCATAGTGCTTCATGTTTTCTTCGAGCGACGCCTGTTTGCCGTTGAGCACCAAGGATTCGTTGTACAGGCCGTTCAATCCCCCCTCGCCGCTGCAGCCGTTGTCCGCTGTGAGCATGATGAGCGTGTTGTCGTATTGGCCGGTACGTTTGAGAGTGGCGATCATGCGGCCGATCTGTTCGTCGGTCTGCGTCATCATCCCCGCGAAGACTTCCATCTGGCGGGCATAGAGCTTCTTCTGGTCCGCGCTGAGGCTGTCCCACTTCGGAATCTCCGGGATGCCGTTGGAGAGCTTGGTCCCTTCGGGAAGAATCTTCATCGCCATCTGCTTGGCGAAAATCTCATCCCGCGCCTTGTCCCAGCCCATGTCGAACTTGCCCTTGTACAAGTCGATGTACCGCTGCTGGACTTGGTGCGGCGAGTGCATGGCGCTCGGTGCCCAGAACAGGAAGAACGGCTGATCGGGATAGATCGAGGTGTGCGAGGTGACGTTCCTGATCGCGCGGTCCGCCAGATCCGCCGTCAGATGATAGTCCTTCTTGCCCATCCAGGTTTCCGAGGGCTCGTGATCGTTGAAAAGCAGCGAGCGATAATCGTCCGCGTCGGCCGCCATGAAGCCGTAGAAATGGTCGAATCCCTCGCCGCTGGCCCAGTGATGAAAGGGACCGCTGTGCGAGGCCTCCGGCAGCGGTGTGTGATCCCATTTGCCGATGGCGAAGGTTTCAAAGCCGGCGTGCTGGAAATGCTTGGCGATGGATTTCGCGCTCTCCGGCGGCGTTCCGTTGTACCCCGGAAAGCCCATCGCGGTCAGCGCATGGGAACCGAGGCCAATCTTGTGCGTGTTTCTAGCCGCCATCAGCGCCGCCCGCGAAGGGGAACACAAGGCCGGCGTGTGGAAGTTGTTGTAGCGCAAGCCATCGGCAGCGAGCGCGTCGATGTTGGGTGTCTTGATGAGACCGCCGAAGCAGCCGTACTGAGCAAAGCCCACGTCATCCAGATAAATGATGAACACGTTGGGCGTGCCCGGCTTGGGTTTCTTGCGTTCGGGATACCACTCCTCGGACTCCGCGTAGCTCCGACCGATCTTGCCTTTGAAGGCTTGCCCATATTTCTTGAAAGACTCGTCGCCCGAGTCCTTGTCCGCCACCTGACCGAGCGGCGGCTTGGTCTTTGCCTGGGCCACCTTCGCAGCCGGAACATCGGCCTTCGGTGCTTGTCCGAACGCGATTGAACGAGAAGAAAACACACACGCCGAAACCAGCGCGACGCAGAACAAGAGTTTTGACTTCATCGTTTGAATTCCTTTGTTGGTTCGGTGGTGTCGTTATCCCGAAGGGATTGCGTCACATAGCCCAGGGTTGCCCGCAACGCGGGCTACCCTGGGTTGTGGAGAATCCGTTCGCCCTACCCTGAAAGGGTTGCGTCATTCGAGCAATCCCGATGGCGGAACCCCTTCGGGGTACATCGAGCGTATTGATTCTCATCCCAGGGTAGCTCGCTGCGCGAGCAACCCTGGGCTATGCGACACAACTCCTTCGGAGTAGATGCCAATTGAATTTCGCGAAATGACTGAGTCTCGAAACTATTGAGTGGATGTCACTTCAGCTCGACTGTGACCTTGTGAATCTTACCGGTGAACTGGTTGTGACCTTCGGCGTATTCCTCGGTCACGGGCGTTTCGTTGTCGGTACCGACATCGACTCCCTCGTCGCCGGAGTAGGCGAAGGGCATCGTGCGGCCGACTTTGGCCTCGGTCGGTTGTTCGTCGTCGATGCGGAGTTGGCTTGTGCCACCGCTGCCGGGCTTCGGGCTGTCGGGAGTGAAGGCGTAGCGGATCGTGTGCTTGCCGGGTGCGAGCGGCTTCTCGGACGAGACCGTGAAGTGTTCGAGGCCGCCGTAGTTGTGGACTTCGTGGACTCGGCCACCTTTCATGTAGAGGCTCCAGCCTCCGAAACGGCCGGCTTGAGCGATGATCACGCCGTCGGCTCCGGCTTGAGGGACTTCGATCTCGGCAGTGATCGAGTGCGGGCGGCCTTTGACGTTGATGAAGGCGTTCTCGGCGATGCCGGTCATCCCTTCGTAAAGCGTCAACGATTTGCGAGCGCCCATCAGATCGGGTCGTCCGGCAATGGCCGCATTGAAACGTTCGGAGCGGCGATCATCGAGCGGATAGACGTGGTTGCGAATCGCCTCCTTTGTGAAGAGATCTTGCAGCTCTTTCAACTTCTGCGGATTCGCGGCGGCGAGATCGTTGACCTGACTGAAGTCGTCGGTGACGTGGTACAGCTCCCAGCGATCCTTGTCGAAGCCCGGCAGCGGCACGTTCAGCCATGGGATCGAATGCCGAGTCGCCGCCACCCAGCCATCGTGATAGATCGCTCGGTTGCCGAACATCTCGAAGTATTGGGTCGTGCGGCGGTCCTTCGCCTTCGCGTCGTCAATCGTGTAGAGCATCGACACGCCATCCATCGGCCGCTGTTTCGTGCCGTTGACGCTCGTCGGTTCCGGCAAGCCCGCCGCTTCGAGGATCATCGGTGCGATGTCGATGACGTGATGGAACTGTGAGCGAACTTCCCCTTTCGCTTTGATCCGGTCGGGCCAGTGAATGACCATGCCGTTGCGAGTGCCGCCGAAGTGCGACGCGACTTGCTTCGTCCACTGAAACGGCGTGTTCCCCGCCAACGCCCAGCCAATCGAGAAGTGCGGAAACGTCTTCGGCCCGCCCCATTCGTCAAGGTGCGGCATCTGCGAGGCGACATCGCTGATGATGCCGTTGAGCGCCAGCATCTCGTTGTACGTTCCGTCCGGACCACCTTCGGCACTCGCGCCGTTGTCGCCAGCGATGTAGAAAAAGAGCGTGTTGTTCAACTCGCCCATGTCTTCGATCGCCTTCACGAGCCGCCCGACTTCGTGATCGGTGTGCGAGGCGAAGCCCGCGTAAGTTTCCATCTGACGCGCGAAGAGTTTCTTCTGATCCGCACTGAGCCCGTCCCACGCCGGAATCTCCGCCGGTCGCGGCGCGAGCTTCGTCCCCTTCGGCACAACGCCGAGCTCAATCTGTTTCGCCAACGTCCGCTCGCGGAGCTTGTCCCATCCGTCGTCGAACTCCCCTTTGTACTTGGCGATCCATTCCTTCGGAGCATGA
>SXGS01300481.1_pt1 | contig 13315 bp, 13 predicted proteins | sample 3174681 | NCBI WGS metagenome assembly SXGS01 (sample SAMN11356861, study PRJNA531348) | freshwater metagenome | isolation source: freshwater sample F1-80 | place: China: Fuxian Lake, Yuxi | collected 2017-12-25
CTATGGGAAGCGGCAAGTTGTTGGGGGTTTTGCTCCCGACAGTCGGTGCAAAGACTCAAATGGCGTAAGGTGTCCCAAGAAAAGCGACGAGCATGGCCATCTCCCCAGGCAACCACCACTCCCTGCGCGTCCCACACTACGATTCCTTCACGTTTCTGTTCATTCTGAAGCGCCATCTTTTCCATCATCCGTTCCTCCTTGGACAGTCCAGAGACAGTTTGACCTGAGAAGACACATTTCTTGCGGCGAGCAAGGTCTCAAGCAAAGGAAAGAGCTGCGAGTCGAAATCGGCCTTGCAGATATAATCGTCCGCCCCCACCGTCTTGGCCGCAGCGCGATAATGCGTCAGATCGTACGAGGTCAAGATCACTACATGCGGGGCGTTGGGCTGGGCTTTGATCAAGCGCGTCGCTTCCATGCCATTCATGCCAGGCATAGCCACATCCATGAGGACGAGGTCAGGTTGTTCCCGCGCTGTTAATTCGAGACCCTCCTGGCCGGACAAGGCGCTGCCAACCACCTCAACCCGTGCGTCTTCCGCGAGGGCATGGCGAGCAGCGTCGAGAAACGTCCGACTGTCATCGACGAGGAGGATGCGAAAGGGTGTGGAGTAAGCCGTTTCCATTATGGTTAGTTGTAATCGTCCTGAAGCCACAATGCGATATCAAAAACCCCGCAAAAAGAGGGAGGGATTTTCCCCAAAATGGATGTAGGGAAAACCCTTAGTGGCGCGGAGAAAAGCCGAGAGGCGAGGAGGTTGGTTTACTTCTCGGACGAGACCAGACCAATACGGATGGCATAGCGGACCAGTCCGGCGACTTCGTGGATGTCGAGCTGGTTCATCAGGCGGGCGCGGTGCGCCTCAATGGTTTTTTCACTGCGGTGCAAGAGCGCAGCGATTTGTTTGGTGGTGTGGCCTTCGGCAATCAATTGCAAGATCTCTCGTTGGCGCGAGGTTAAAGCGTCGTCTGGCGTCGCTGGAGTCGGCTCACCCTGAGATCCGCCGTCCACACGACGCCGATAGCCGGCCACGAGATGCTGCGACGCCGCCTGACTCAGGTACGTCTCGCCGTGCGCAACCGCCTTTACGGCTTGTTCGAGTTCGGACGCGGCGGCATCTTTCAATAAATATCCGGCGGCACCGGCGCGTAGTGCCTGCGTCACGTATTGCTCGCTGATGTGCATGGACAAGACGATGACGCGCACGTCTGGATACTCTTGCGACAGGTGCGCGGTGGCTTCGAGACCGTTGAGTCCCGACATCGAGATATCCATCAGCGCGATATCCGGGGTGAGTTTCTTCACGAGTTGGAGAGCTTCTCGTCCATCGTTCGCCTCCCCAACGACCTCGACCCCGGCCATGTGTTCCAGCAACATGCGCAACCCCGCGCGAAAGAGCGCATGGTCATCCGCTAGGAGTACGCGAATCGCCGTGGTGTTCATGGTTTTCTCATTGGGGTTCGTTTCCACAGCGCACAGGGGGAATCAGCGGCGGGAAGGCGGCTGAATGTTCATACCATTGCGCATCGTTAAGGGAAAGTGGACGCGAATCTCCGTGCCGTGTGCCGGGATGGAGGTCGTTTCCAAACTGCCGCCAATTAGTTCGACGCGTTCGCTCATCCCCAACAAACCAAAACTTCCACCGCGCACCGCACGTTCACGTGCGCTGGGAACGTCGAAGCCAACACCGTCGTCACGCACCTGCAAATGCAGCTCGGTGTCGCTCCGTTCCACTTCGACCCACACCTGTTGCGCTTGTGCGTGTCGAGCCACGTTGGTGAGCGCTTCTTGCACGACACGGAAGCACACGGTTTCGAGCGCCGGATCGACACGCAGATCATGGGGGGTCGCAGTAAAATGACCGGCGAAACCCACCCGCTGCGCCTGGCGGTCAACATACCACTCGAGTGCGGCGACCAAGCCTAAATCGTCGAGCAGCGAGGGACGCAAATCGAGCGAAAGATTGCGTACCTGCTGAAGGGTCTGGTCCACGATGCCAATGCTTTCTTGCAAGCGCTGGCCGCTGTTCTGCGGAAACCGTTGTGCCGTTTGCAGGTTGATTTTGAGCGCTTGCAGCGCTTGGCCTAGCTCATCGTGCAGTTCGCGGGCGATAGCACGGCGCTCGCTTTCTTGAGCGTCAAGCAGTTGACGGGACAGGCGCTTCAACACGGCCTCTGCCTGTTCACGCTCAACCTCACGATGATCGAGTGCTTCCGCCATGTCGTCAAATGCCATCACTAACTGATCAAATTCCCCTAACCCTTCGGGCAGCCCCGATCGGGCCGTGAGATCGCCAGCACGCAACTGCTGCGTCACGCGGAGCAACACATGCACGGGTCGGAGGACAATCCGATCACCTCCCACCCACGCGGCAGCAAGAACGAGAAACGTCACAACGCCAAGAGCAGTAAGGTCGCGGCTCAGACGCCGCTGGGCTGCAGCAAACGCGACTTGAGTAGGAATGCCGATACTCACGTACATGACGACATCAGCCGCCTCTCGGACTTGCGTGAACGCGTACAAGCGCTCGACACCATCCACGCCAGGGATTTGGGCTGTTCCTTCACCTGTCGTCAGGACGGCCTTAATGAGCGGTGCCTCTGGCAGCGTCTGCCCAAGCCAATGTTGCGGGTCAGGATAACGCACGATGATCGTGCCGTTGCGGTCCACCGCAGTGAGCGTAGAGCCTGCCGGTAAGTGGAGACGTGCCGCCAGTTGGTTGAGTCGATTGAGGGTGATGGAGAGCGACACGACGGCTCGCAGTTCGTTCGCCTCGTCTAGCACTGGATAGCCGAGGACCAAGATGCGATCCGGTGAGAGGACGCTCTGTTGAAATTCGCCGACGGTAAAGCCGCGATTGTGGATGAGTCGCTGAAACCAAGCAAAACTCGCGACATTAAGGGGATGCGGCAGAGGAGCCGCACTGCAAAACGTATCTCCATTTGGCCGCTGTGCGCCAAGATTCGCGTAGGCAGGATAATGCGTGAGCAGATTCGCAAAGAGCATGGTACAGGCTGAGGCATCGCCGTCGCGCACGGCTGGGAGCTGTGACACCGCGATGAGGAACTGATGAGCAGCCGAGATGAGTTGCGCTTGTTCGTCGGCAGCGAGTTGCGCAAGACGTAGGGTGTCTTCTTGTGCCTGCACGGCGGCAAGCTGGCGTTGTTCAAGATCCGAGTAAACGATGAACCCCAGCGCTGGGAGCACGGCCAGCACAATCAGTAAGAATAACCGGACACGTAAGCTTGTAAAAAAGGCGACGGGCATGGCCTACCCTTACCGCTCGTATGACCTTACGGTCAAGAGGAAGCAGGGGAAAGATTGCCGGAAGAGCACTTCCGTGGTAGGCAGAGCTAGCGCTGGAGGAGACAAACTATGAATACCGAGGAAAAGACTGATACGCCGTCCGTGGCGGCGGGAATGTCCTCACTCACTGCCATTCTCGATACGCACGCCCTGATGGAAACCCAAGTAGGAGAGATTTATATCAACTTTGCCGCAAACTTCGGACACAATCCGGACCTCCGAAGTTTATGGGGCACCATGGCGCTGGAGGAAGGCGGACACGCGGCATTGATCCGTGCGGTCAATAAAGGGCTCCTCGCTGGCGTGTTCCAAGCAAAATCCTTTTTGTTGCCCATGGAAGTGGTCGAAACCTTGGTGGTCCGCGTGTCTGATTATCATCGGCAGGCGCAAGGCCCAGTGTCATTGGATGACGCCCTGCAGATTACCTGGGAGCTGGAATGCTCGGAGTTGGATTTCATGCGTGAATTGCTGGTCTCGTCAAGCAACATTGCTGACCTCGGCTTTCCTACGAATCTGGAAAGCCGCGACAAGCATGTCAGTCGGCTACGAGAACTGATTCAACAGTACGCGACCGATGAAGGGCTACGACGCGAAGTCAAGTTTCTCTCAGCGGAGCGCTTCTCTGGCTAGCTGAGCAAAGGATACCACGGCTATGGACACGAAACGTGAAGAGGCGGCTCCGACGTTCCCCACGTGGCGACAGCGCCTAGAGGAAGCCCCACCAGATCTCTTAGCCGATGAAGTCGAGCGCTTTCGCCAAGTATTGAGAGCAGTCGGGACGCCGATGATTGACGGCCCAGCCGTACACTTCGTCTACTACGATCCAGGCGCACGTCGCGTGTCGCTGGCCGGTGAATTTAACCAATGGGAGCAGCGTGGAACCGTGATGACTCGGTTGCGCGATACGGACTTCTTTTACCATACGATGACCATACGCGGACCAGTACGCGTCGAGTATAAACTGGTGGTCGACGGCGAGTGGATCACGGACCCTTTGTGTCCCAACGCCGTCGACAACGGCATTGGCGAGCAAAATTCTTTTTTCGTGGTGGGCGATTTCCACGAGCCGCTGGAGCTCGAAGAACATGCCGAGATTCCGCATGGACGTGTGGAAGAGTTCACCTTTGAGAGTCAGCTCCTCGACAATCGTCGCCGCGTCTATGTCTATCTTCCTCCCAGTCACGAGACGGACCAGACTGCACGGTTTCCTACGTTCTATGTCCACGATGGCGGTGAATATCTCACCCGCGCACGGCTCGCCACGGTGCTAGATAATCTGATACACAATGGCGAGATTACCCCGGTGATCGCCATTATGGTGGACCCGGTGGATCGTGGCCGCGAATACTGGGCGAATGAAGAGTATGGTCGCTTCACCGAAGAAGAACTCTTGCCGTACATTGAGGAACGTTACCGCACGCTCGCGCACCGTGAAGCGCGCGGCGTGATGGGGGCCTCGTTGGGGGGGCTGATTTCAACGTATCTGGCGTTGTCGCGTCCCCATTTATTTTCCAAGGTCGGCGGTCAATCCAGTGCGTTGTTTCTCTTAGAAGGAAACCGCCTCTCCGGTTTGGCTGCGGAATTGCGCAAGCGATTCGAGGTCTTGCAAAAGCGCTGGGTCGAACCAAAGTCTCTCGCCGCTTTAGTGGAAGAACTACGTGATCCTCTCGCGTGCTACTTCGATGTCGGCAAGTATGAGCCACAGTTCATTCCCGCCCACCACCGCTTAGTCCCGCTGTTGCAAGCGAAAGGCTGCCGATGTTTTTTTCAGGAACTCACCGGTGGGCACAACTGGACGAGTTGGCGGGCGCATTTGAAAGACATGCTCACATTTCTCTGGGGAGAACGACAATGACACCAGACAATCACAACACGAACCAAGGAACTTCGACGGTCATGCTTGACCGACACCTCGTCACGTGTCGGCAGTGTGGCTGGGTACACTACGTCATGACACCAGAGGAAAAAGCCACCAATGATCGGTTTCTTGAGCGCTATCAGTTGAACGAAAAAGAACGGTGGGTGTACGAATCTGCGTTCCGGCAATGCCTGCGCTGTGAGTCTCCAGCCAGCGATTTTCGCAGCGCCAATGCTGGGGATCTGCAACGCGCCGCCAGCCATATCGTCACGCCCGTGTTGATGGAAGCGGCCGTGACCTTGCACTGATTAGCTATGGGAGTTGCCGTTGAGACTGAAGAGTCGCCGCGCGTTATCGCCCAACACTCTTCGTGCGGCTTCTGGTCCCAGCGCACGCACGAGAGGAACGAGTCCTTCGTTGTAAGTTTCTTGCCCTTCCACGTTTGGCGGGCGGCGGCAATAATGATGTGGCCCGTCTACCGACGCATCCGAACCAAAGAGCACGCGCTCCGGTGCGGTTTCTTCCACTAGTTGCACAACTTCACGCCAACTGCACCACGACGTTTCCAGATAGAGATTGGGCTGTTCCCGCACATGTTGAGCAGCGCGCCGCCGCCCTTCCCCCGGCCCGAGATAGGTGTGGTAGAGAATGACCGACACCGAAGGAAAGCGTTCCGCGAGGCGGCGAATATAGTCCGGGTCCGCATCTCCCGGCGCACTGTGACAAGCAACCGGGCAGCCCAGCTCGGCGGCAACTTCCAGATAGGGGTCCAAATCACGATCATTCGGGCGATAGTCATCTACCGTTGGATGCAACTTGAGGCCGATAAAGCCGTTGCCTAAGCGCGTGCGCACTTCTTTCACCGGGGTATGCCCGGGACGGACCCAGACAAGCGGAAAAAGGCCGGTCGTGAGCCATTGCAGACGATCAAGGGCGCGGTTTTCTACCCACGAGACAATACCATGACGAATGCCAGCCGAGGCCATGGCCGTGTGGAGACTGGCAACCCCAAGATCGCCGGAGTTGCGGCCGTTGACATGCATATGGGCGTCAAGCGGCTCGAAGTCGATCCACAGTCGGTAGTCCGCATTTTGGTTGTTGTCCCACTTCTGACCATCGGTCACGACACACTCCAACGAGATATGCGTGCTTAGAGGGAGCGGGTCCGTCACAGCAAGCCCAGGTTCGACGACGTTGAGTTTCACCTCATCCGCCGGCTCCTGCCAGCCATCGAAGCCGTAATGGAGACGAAGGTCCGAACCAGAGAGCCTGCCGCGATAAGCAACCTGAAGTTGTGGCCTACCGTCTCGTACAGTTTTTTCCCAACTGATAGTCGCTGCTGGCGTCTGCGTCATGTTTTTCCCTCTCCTTCGCTGGCCGGTCGTGTACGTTTAGGCGCTTTTTAGATGCCCAATAGCGTACTGGGTGTCTCCTGCCATAGATTCACAGCGCCATAGATAAACGGAAGAGCAGCAAAAGTCTGCCCCGTCGCTCGCGGAGGATGTTGCGGCGCACGAGCAACGCACCCCTCTGACCGGCGAATCATCATTTCTCCTGTGACGGTGCTTCACATCGCGGCATCATCACCAGTAACGCCTCGGGTACAGCTTTGAGCGTGACCGGAAGAAAGCCGACCCGCTCGCCGTCAGCATAGATCTCACACGGTCCATCGGCAGCAATGGTCATTTCCTTGCCGCGAATGGTGTCGATGCCTGTAGAATAGATATGCCGCCCTTTGAACACGCGAGGAAAGGTGTAGAGCAATTCCCACTTGCCCATGCCATTGATGATGCAGGCATCGAGCACGCCGTCATCCGGGCGTGCCGCCGGCACTAGTGCCATGCCGCGTGCGCTGCTCCAGGTATTGCCCACGGCAATCATCCAGCTTAAACAGCGCCGCTCTCGTCCGTCATAGGTCACTGAGAAAGCCAGCGGCTCGTAGGAAAAAATCGTCGCCACCGTTACCAGCGTATATAAAGCGTCGATACGGAAGCGACGAAAGCGGTTGGCACGGCGATTTACCTCAGCCCCAAATCCAAGGACGGCAACAGAAAAGAAATAGCGATCATTGACTTGGCCAACGTCAATCTTGCGTGCCTCGCCATGCAGGAGGACGCGACACGCACCGTCCACATCCAACGGAACCTGCAATCCGCGTGCGAAATCGTTGCCGACGCCCGCCGGGATCATTCCAAAAGCCACATCGGTACCGACCAATTCGTTTGCCACTTGGCTCAGCAAGCCATCACCACCAACGCCGACAACCAGCGGGCACCCTTCGCGTATGGCGGCACGCGCCAGTTCCGCCGGTTCAGAAGGTGAGCGACTGAACGCGACCTCATTGGCTTGTCCGTGGTCACGCAACCAGCGATTCGCCTGTTCAGCAACCCGTGCCCCACGACCTTTCCCAGAGGTGGGATTGACGATCAAGCGCATAGGAACCGGAGATTGGGAATGAGCTGGAACAAGAATCGGGGAATCACTCTGTCCCTTGCTATTCTCCGCTTCTCCGTTTCCCCGCTTCTCCGTTTCACTCACAGCCCAACCCCTTTTAGCGGATTCCCCCGCGCTCAGTGTGCGCTTGAACGAAGTTGCGGCTCCCCGCCGCCGCCATACTGGCCGAGGCTGACAGTTCCAAGCACAAGGCGGTCGCGGCAATGATCTGCGCAAAACGGTGGACTTTGCCCGTGCCGAGACAATCCATCATTTGTAGATAGGCACGTGCATGTGGCAGGCTCGTACCGCCGCCGACGGTGCCGACCTCCAGTCCAGAAAAACGAATGGACAGATGCACTCCGTCATCGACGCGCGTGACCGCGAGTTGCGCCATGCTACTGGTACCCACCATACCAAGGTCTTGCCCGGTGGCCGCAAAAATTGCCGCCACTGCCGAGGCTGGGGTGAACGCAAAGGACTGCATACCGCTGGCGTGGGCACCGTGCAGACCAGCATGCTCCAAAGCAAGCACTTCATCAGCCGTGACACGCAAGACGCGACGGAGCACCTCGCCCGGCACTGTCGTTTCCGCCAGCACGGTCTTGCCATGCCCAGGGAACTGAAAGAAAGCGTAACTCGGCTTTTTATCGCCGCCCATGTTCGTTTCTAGAAAGACGCGCAACGGCGCAATCCCGGTTTCGCTCGGAAACCGCGCGAGCACGTAACCTTGGTTCAGCGCATAGGCATTGCGCGTCATCATATTCGGACCGCAGGCATCGCCAGTCGAAAAACGATAGAGCACGTGACACATCGGCCCGACGACATGCGTTTCTATCCCTCGCAGCAAGGCGTGAGTACTAAGACTAGGAGTGCCTGCCTCGCGCCCGGGTGCGTCGTAACGTAAGGGGTTAGCAGGATCACGTAGCCATGCTGCCATCGCTTCACGATGCTCGGCAATCCACCGTGCCAGCGTCACGGCTTCCGAGGTCGTTTGGCACACAAAACAACAATCTCTCGTCATGACATCGGCTAGCACATGCGTGCGTATGCCGCCGGAGAGCGCGACAACACTCACCCCACGCTGAATGGAGGCGGACAGTCCGCCTTCGGTGTGTGCGAGCGGAACGTAGACGTGGTCGGAGCGGCGGCCCTGCTCCTGTACTGCGCCAGCGTCATCGAGGAAATAGTCGCCCAGGTCAAGCGAGAGAGGGCCAATCACCCCGACCGGCAGCACCATGTGACCGGTGAGACACTCTTGAAAGTTGCCTAAAATGTCGGCGGGAACCGGCCAGGAGAGCACGTGCTGGTGGGTAGCTTCCCAGTGCGGAAGCGTGCGCAAATGCTCTTGCCGCTGTGTAATTGCCTCGGCGCGATTTGCTCGCGGCCAGCGCGGCAGCGTCCGTGAAGCAACGCCTCGTGCTTTCACTCCTCTGCGTCCTGCTCCGTATCATCCAACAACTGCAAGCGTCGTACCTTCCTCTCCACATCTTGGACCAGTCGGTCAAACAGCTCGGTTTCATCAAGGCCGATAATAATCGCTTTTTCCTTGACCCCAGCATAAATTTCCCGGATGAGTTGCACCAACTCCTCACGCATCTTCAGGAACGTCGGTTTCAGTTCCGGCGTTTGCTGCAACTCGGCCTTGAGATACAGCTCGGCAAAGGCAAGGTGCCGTGCCTCATCGGTGACAATGCGACTACCAATATCGGCAAACAATGAGCCGGGGTGCGCTTTCACGAGAATGTTATAAAAATGTCGTGCAAGGATATCACTGACCAGAATGCCCCAGAGCCATTGCGTCTTATCGCGGGCTTTGAACAACCGCGCCTGGTAACGGAACATCACCTTGAGGTCGCGTACTTCTAAAGGTCGTTGCTCGATTTTGTGATAAAAGCGCGTCAATGTCTCGAAATGGCGGGCTTCATCCAAGAGGAAGGTCGCGGCATAAAGCTGGGCTTCCGTCTGATGCGCGGCAAAGAACTGGGGAATGACGGAACTAGCACCCAGCATTGCGGCCTGCTCGCCCAAGTACACAGGCGTGAGCACATGTGCGAAGGCTTCGCGTTCATGCCGATCAAGCAGCACCGGACGCTCCCAATCCAGCTGAGACGCCGACCACTGCCCTTCCACACCCTTGCGAAAAAGTTCCATCAACCTCGTATTGTCGATACGAGGAAACACCCGAATCACGTTCCGCCACTCTCCCTTTTCCCGACCCACGCCCAAGGCGCTCGGAAGACAGCATTCATAGCATACTCCTACGCCGAATACCTGCGCTGACTCGCGCCGTGGGTCGCCGGCGACGATTCTTCTGCTCGTTTCCACTCATCTGCGGACTTTTCATCGTGTTCATTGAGCCAAAGCAAGGCACGCGCGAAATACTGAAATCCAGAGACAGTGACCGTGCCCCCGGTTAACACCAAGGCTGCTGGCTTGACGTAGGGGACCTCCCAACCAGGATTATGTAGCGCCACCAGGGTCAGCGTCACCGTTAGCAACTGTAAGAACGTACTCGCCTTCCCCATCAGCGTCGGTTGTATTGTGATCCAATGCCCAGTGATCCGATACAACACGGCAAAGCCGCAAAGGGTAATAACATCGCGGCTAATGACCAAGATCGCCAGCCAGCGCGGCAGGAAACCAAGGAACGCTAAGATTAAGAAGGAGCTTGTCAGCAGGAGTTTATCTGCGAGTGGATCGATGTAAGCCCCAAAGACCGTGCGGGAATTCATCCACCGCGCCACTGCCCCATCAATCGAATCCGTCACTCCAGCAAGGACGAAGACAAGGAGAGCCTCGGAATAGCGCTCATCGACCAAAAGAATCAGGAAGAGCGGGATCGCTCCGATGCGCAGCAACGTAATCAGATTGGGGAGGGTAAGAATCGCAGAAGACGACAAGGCAGTTCCTTCCGTGGCAACATCCGGCTCACTCCAACACCCCGGTCGCGATTTGTTTGCGCAACTGTCCGGCGATTTTATTCGACACCGAAGCAGTCACGCTCACGGCGGTTTCGGAGTATGCCTCTTCTAGCACTTTGCCGCTTCGGCGCAACCATGCCAGCATTTTCCCCGCGCCTAAGGGCAGATCAATCTGCACGACTTCATGCCCGTGTTCGAGCCGACGCGCAATAGCCTCAAGTAAGGGTGAGAGTCCCGTGCCTGTCAGTGCCGAAATCCCGAACGCGTCAGGCACTCCACCCTCGCGCTGCGAGCGTGTCAGTGTGAGCGCCCGCTGCCACGGTTGATCGAAGTCGTCGTCTGGTGCTTCAACACACCGGTCGAGCTTGTTCAGGACGGTGAGCACGGGTTTGCCCTCAGCACCAATTTCCGTCAGTACCTCCTCAACCACGGCCTTCTGATCTTCCCACCGCGTGTGGGTGGCATCGACGACATGGAGCAGCACGTCAGCCGAGCGCACTTCTTCCAAGGTACTCTTAAACGCATCAATGAGTTGGTGCGGCAGTTTGTTGATAAACCCGACCGTGTCGATGAGCATGACAGGCTGCCCACCGGGCAAATCGAGTCGCCGACTCGTAGGGTCGAGCGTGGCAAACAGTTTATCTTCCACCAAGACTCCCGCACGGGTCAGCGTATTCATGAGGGTCGATTTTCCGGCATTGGTGTAGCCGACTAACGCCACGCAAGGAAACGGCGTGCGGGTGCGTTCCTGGCGTTGCAACGTGCGAGTGCGCTCGACATCGGCCAAGCGGCGATGCAAGGTCGCTATGCGTTCTCGCAGACGACGGCGGTCGACCTCAAGCTGCGTCTCCCCAGGGCCACGTGTCCCGACGCCCCCACCACCAAGACGCGAAAGATGGCTCCACTGTCGCGTCAACCGTGGCCGTAGATATTCGAGCTGCGCAAGTTCGACTTGGAGTTTACCGGCGAGGCTTTTGGCATGCTGCGCGAAAATATCGAGGATCAATTGGCTGCGATCCACGACTTTGACCCCGAGCGCTTTTTCGAGATTGCGTTGCTGCGCCGGTGACAGATCGTCATCGAAAACCACGGCTTGGCCGCGCTGTTCGGCAATCACCTCTTTCACTTCATTGACCTTCCCCATACCGATGAACGTCGCCGGGTGAATGCCATCGCGGAGGTTTTGCACGACGCACCCCGCCACTTCGAGTCCTGCGGTATCACTCAGACGCGCTAACTCATCCAGCGATTCTTCGGATAAGAAACGCACATGTTCGCCTGGAGCTTTCGCACGGAGCGGGCGACCAACGCCAACCAACACCACACGTTCCGGCGTGGAGCGGAGCGAATAACTCTTCGCCTCGGGTTGTTCGTCGAGCAGGTCGCGTTGTCTTCCCATTCGTTCTCCTCAGTTTAGCGGAAAGAGGCTACTCCCGAACCGAACAGGCGCTCAATCGCGACGACCATTGCACGCGAGGGAGATACCTGAAGGGCTTGCGGTAAAGCGATGACCGTTTCACTGTAATCCGGTCGCATCAAGTGCAGGAACGCTTGGCAGTTGCCCTGATGCTGCACCAGGACTTCGCGTAAAGCGACAAGATCTTCCTTGGTGGTCACGTCCGACGGTACTTGGATGTGTACCTGTCGCACCTCCTCGGTCGCCACGGATTCCAGTGGCGTCACATCATCGGCAATGATTTGGTAACGCTCTTCATCGACATCCAAGGCTCCACTCAAACAGACGGGCAGGTCGGCATGGATAGTCGCCTCGTGTTTTCGGTAGGCTTCCGGCCATACAATCACCTCGACGACACCTTCTTTGTCCTCGAAGGTGAACGTAGCGTAACGGTCGCCTTTTTTGTTGTTTTTGAGCTTGAGTGAATGGATCACGCCAGCAAGCTTGACCTTCTCCTGATGCTGACGGGTTTTCAGCGACTCAGTCGTCAGAGACACAACACCAAACAACCGCGTCGCATATTTATCCAGCGGGTGCCCGGTAATGAAAAACCCGAGCGTCTCGCGCTCATGCCGCAGCTTATCAATATCTTCCCACTCTGCGACCGAGGGCAACAGCGGCCGACCATCATCGCCCACACCACTCCCAGCGCCGAACAGCCCCAATTGCGCGGCTTTGGCACCGCCGTTGGCATGGCGGTCCGCCCATTTGACGGCCTCTTCCAACCCGGCCATCAGTTGCGCCCGCGAGGCTTTGAGCGAATCCAAGGCACCACACTTGATCAAACTTTCCATCACCCGCTTGTTGACCTGCGACCCGCGCACACGTGCGCAAAAGTCGTTGAGGTCAGCAAACGCGCCATCTTGCCGGGCAGCTTGCATCACTTCGATGGCTTTCGACCCAACGCCACGCACCGCACCGAGGCCGAAACGGATGCTCTCAGCGCTCACCGTGAAATTCTCATCGCTCTCGTTCACGTCCGGCGGCAAGACCGGGATGTTCTGCAAGCGACATTCGGCGATGTTCTTGTAGATCTTATTGATATCGCCCATTTCGATGCTCATGAGCGATGCCATGAACTCTTGCGGGTAATGGGTTTTCAAGTACGCCGTCTGATAGGACACAAAGGCATACGCCGCCGCGTGCGACTTATTGAACCCATACGCAGCAAACGTTTCCATTTGATCGAAAATTTCACCAGCGAGCTTGTCAGGCAGCTTATTCTGCGACGTACCTTTCAGGAAACGTGCGCGTTCCTCCTGCATGACTTCTTTTTTCTTCTTGCCCATGGCGCGACGCAAGTTATCGGCATCTTCCAGCGAATAGCCAGCTAGCACC
>SXGS01375642.1_pt1 | contig 13310 bp, 12 predicted proteins | sample 3174681 | NCBI WGS metagenome assembly SXGS01 (sample SAMN11356861, study PRJNA531348) | freshwater metagenome | isolation source: freshwater sample F1-80 | place: China: Fuxian Lake, Yuxi | collected 2017-12-25
CGCCAGCCATCGCGCGGATCCAGCGGCCACGCGGCGCATGCAACTCGACGCGCACGCTCGCGGGCCCATGATGTCCACGCGATCCCAGGCGCAACCGCGCACGAGGCCCGCTCCAGCGCCCATGCGCCTCGGGCTCGTGCCAGCCCTCGAGCCAGATGTCGTCGTCCGCGTCGCAGGGTGGCGGATGGAGCTTCCACTCGCGCCGTGCGCGGGCATGATCGAGCACGACGCGCGCCGCTTCCGCCCCGCCCTCGCGCCACGCGCGCCAGATCGCGGATGGCCCGCCGCGCGACAATTCCGGCCAACGCGCGCACGCCAAGTCGAACAGCACCCAATCGTGCAGCGTCACCACTCCGCCATGGCGCTCGAGGCCCGCGGCGAGGGGCACTTGTCCGCGCTCGTTGCCGATTTGCCACCAGACATGGTCGAAGCGCGCGGAAGCCAGCGCTTCGAGCGGCGCCTCGCCCTCCAGCGGCGCGCAACTGTGCACCACCAGCTCGCACGCAGGCCGCAAGGCCGCGGCCAACGCGCGCGCGTAGTCGCCGATGCCCGAGCCCGGCGCCGGCGCGACCAGCGCGACGCGCAGGCCGCTCACGCCGTCAGGATCTCGACGCCGTCGGGTCCGAGGTACATCGAGTGCTCGTACTGCGCGACCATCACGCCCTCTTCCTCGACGAGGGGCGGATAGCGCACCAGCGAGCCCTGCTTGGCCAATTGCGTGATGGCGAACTCGACCGCCTCGCGATCGAGGTGGTTGAAGTACCGCCGCGCGATGGGCAAGCCGCGCCACGCCTCGATGGCCTTCAACACGTCGCGATCGAGGCCCTTGGCCTTCATCGGCGGCCGCACCATCATGAAGACCTCGGCCTTGCCAGCTTCGCGGATCCAACCACGACCGGTCGAGGCGAAGGGTTCGATGGCGAACACGGTGCCGCGGCGGAAGGCGCCGCCGCCCTTCTCGCCGTAGTTGGGGATCTGTGGTGCTGTGTGCACCTTCCAACGCGCCAGCCCATGGCCGGTCAGGTTGCGCACGGGTTGGAACCCGGCGGCGAGGATCGTGCGCTCGATGGCGGCGCCCACATCGCCCACGGCGACGCCTTCATTGACCGTGGCGATGGCGGCCGCCAAGGCGGAGCGCGAGGCCTCGATCAACGGCGTCCAGCGCTTGTCCTTCGACAGGTCGATCGTGGCGGCGGTGTCGGCGATGTAGCCGTCGACATGCACGCCGAAGTCGACCTTGACGCAATCGCCTTCCTCGTAGGTCTGCTCGTCGAAGGGCGACGAGCAGTAGTGCGCCGCGACATAGTTGCGCGAGCTCTGCGCCGGGAACCCGGGCTCGCCACCGCGCTCGCGGATCATCGTCTCGACCGTCTCGAGCACGCTGCGGATGGTGACGCCGGGCTTGACGTTCACCTTGGCCCATTCGCGGCACTCGGAAGCGATGCGGCCCGCCTTGCGAAAACAGCTCAGTGCGTAGTCGTCCACTTGGCGGGTGATTGTAGCCCGCTGACCGGGCCGCACGCGGGTCGCCACCCGCCGACTCTGTGGCTTCCTCGCCGAATCGGCCGATCTAGGGACCACGGGATCGCCATCCGACGCAGCGTCGGACGGGCACGCCTACATGAGCCGCCGCGACCATCTCGACGCCTTGCCGACGCCCTGGGCCACCTCTTTGTGCGTGGCCGCGTTGGCCCTGTGCGTGTGCGCCTGCTCCACGACCAGCACGCGCTCGCCCGCGGGCGGCTCCGTGGCCATGGTCGAGCAGTCCCAGGCCGTGCGACGGCTGCTGGTGGTCCACGCCGAGCGCCAACTGGGCGAACTGGTGCGCTTCAAGGCCTCCAACTCCGGACAAGGCGCGTATTGGTCCGTGCGCAACCGCCACGGCCAAGAACTGGGCCTCGTCGACCAGTTGGGCCGCGCGTGGCGCCGTAGGGCGCACGCCGAGCCCGAGTGGCTGGCGACCGGCACGGTCGAAGAAGGAGCGCGCGCCATCTTGGCCGCCCCGCTTGACAGCGAATTGATCCCCGCCCCCATGGACAACCCGGGTGGGTGAGTCGAAAGTAGAGCCATGGACTTCCTCGCCTGGCTCGTGTTCGCCGCCTCCTTCGTCGGTCTCGTCTTGTTCGTCAAGGGCCGCGGCCGCGGCATGTGAGGCCGTTGAGCGCACCCTCGGTCGAGGGTCGTACGACGAAGCGGGGAAAAGCGGCGAAATTCGCCGGCCGACTTGCATGGCGCTGCACCAAGAACGGGCTCTCTAAATTATTCGTGGGTAATAAGATAAGCTTCGCGATTTCCTGAATTCTCTCATTTGACTTCAGCTTGGGTTGCGTCCGGGTCGGGTTGCCCTCAATGACCCGCCGCGGAGGGGCCGAAACACAATCCTGACGGGTTCGAGCGCCTTGGGCGTCGGACCTGCGTCCCCTGCCCAACGCACACAGGTCGAGTCCATGATCAAGCTAGAAGCTGGCGAGCGCCTCGGTGCCTATCGCGTGGTCGAATTCGTGGCCCGCGGAGGGTTCGCCCTCATCTACCTCGCCGAAGACGAGGCCGGCAACAAGGTCGCCTTGAAGCTCGGCGACGTGGCCGGCGGCGGTCGCTACGTCACGCGCTTCCTGGAAGTCACTCCTTCGAGGAAGCCTGAAGGCGTCAGCCCCGACGAGACTCCGGCCGAGGCCATCTTCTTCCGCCACGACGGCGTGAGGATCGACTTCCTCGACGTGCACGAGATCGACGACGCCCTGCGCAGCGAGGCCGAGACCCTCAAGCTCGCCAAGCACGCCAACGTGGTGGCGCTGAAGGAGGTCTTCGAGCACGAAGGCCGCCCCGTGCTGGTGCTCGACTACGCGCGCGGCAAGACGCTGCGCGAGAAGATCCGGGCGCTCGAGGGCATCCGCCTCAACTGGTTCCTGACCATCGTGCGCGCCTTGCAGAAGCTCGAGAAGTCGGGCCAGCTCGCCTATCACGGCGACCTCAAGCCGGAGAACATCATCGTCAAGCCCTCGGGCAGCGTCGTGTTGATCGACCCGGCGCTGCGCCTCGACGAGCGCGGCGTGACGACCACGACCCCGCACTACAACCCGCTGCTCCTGCGCGACAGCAAGGCGGACGTGATGGGCATCGGCGTGATGCTCTACGAGATCCTCACCGGCGTCTTGCCGTTCGACGAGGTCCCGTGGCAGTACGCCGGCCGCGAGCAGGGCGGCGAAGTCGAGCGCCTCAGCCTCTCGTACTTCCTCTCGTACCCGCCGCCGCGCGAGATGAACCCGAACACGCCCGAGGCGCTGTCGAAGATGGTCTACAAGTGCCTCGTCGTGCCGGAATACGGCCTGGCGCAGCTGGAAGCGGATCTCGTCGATTTCTTGCGCAAGGAGTGACGCGCGTCACCGCCGGCGTTCAGCGCCAGCCGTCGTCGTAGACGTGCTCGGATGGCTGGCCCAGCACGAGCCGGACTTTGGTGCGCGAAGACTCTCCGCCTTGGACCTGCATGATCAGCTCCAGGTCGCCTGCTGGTCCGCCGATGTCGACGACCTGTCCAGGCGCAAGCGACATGGCGCGCAAGAGCACGCCATCGTGCACGGCAAGCAAAGTCGCCGCAGGCCCTGGCCCCGAATAGCGCACCTTCGCCACGGCGGCCAACTCGAGTTGCAGGGACACCTTGGACGCTGCATCGGCGGCCGCTTCTACCGCCCGTACGACGGCGATTTGCCCGCCGCCGATTTGCCCGTCTGTCGTCATGACGACGAGGTTGTGCGACGCAGCGGGCAAGCCAGCAATCACCGTCGTCCCATCGGGTCCCAGCTCCACGGTCGACGCCTCGCCGCGTCCATCGGCGCGCATGATGGTGACCCGTGCGCCAGCAGCCGGAGAGCCGTCGACGCGCAAGACGACCAGCTCGATGCGCCGCTCTTGGCGCAGCTGGAGCACGATGTCGCGCGCCCCCGCCCGTACCGCGACGGCTTCGCTTGGCGCCTGCCCGAAGGCTCGCGCTCGCAAAGTCCACGCGCCCTCGGCGAGCGGCCCCAGCACGAAGGCTCCTGCTTCATCCGATACGGCGTGCTGCGCGCCCGCGGGCGACTCGCAGAACCCTTCGATGGAGGCGCGCGCGACAGGTACGCCGTCAGGGCGCACGACGCGACCAGTCGCATGCAGCCCGCGCTGCAAGACGATGTCGTCCAATTGGACGACCGTTCCCGCGCCGATCTCCACAGGCAGGAGCACCGGCGCCGCATCGGTGCGCGGATTGGCGGCCGGCGGTCCGATGGGCGCCGGCCCCACGAGCCAGCGCCCCGGAGGACTATTGGCGAAGGCGAACTCGCCACGCGCATCGGTGGTGACAAGTTCTCTTGTCGTGCCGTCCCTCGCGTCGGCGAACACGGGCACAAGGAGTGACGCCGGCCGCAAGCACATGACGACGCCCTTGGCGAGCGTGCCATCGGACTCCACGACTCGTCCTCGCAGCACGGGACCAGTGGTTGTCGCGATGGCGAGCTCGCGCACCTCTCCGGAGAAAAGCACCAGCGCCTCACGGGCACGCCAGACGACCGTATCGCCGACGCGCGCCACCACACGCAGGGGAACGCCGGGCGGCAGCGGCTGCAACGTGGCCCGCGAGTCTGGCTGACCCGCGACGGACCAGGCCACCGTTTGTTCGCCGCCGACCGGCGTGCCGCGGGGCTGCAGCAGGTCCATGATCACGGCCTCGACCGCGATCTCCACGTTCGGCGGGGCAAACGCATCCAATTGCACAGCCAACGAGGCCGCCGGCTCAAGCAGGATCTCGACCCGGCGGCGCCCCGAAGCAGCCAACGCCCCCACGTCGATGCAAGCAAGGCCGTAGCCAGGATGCTCGATGCGCAGCAAGTCGACCGAGTAGGACCGCAGGTCCAACTCGAAGCCACCATCGGTGGACGTGCGCGTCTTGCTCGCTTCCCCACCAGTCGCCCTCGGACGCGCGCGCACACGCGCACCAACCACAGGTTCGCGGGTGTCGCTGGCGAGCACCACGCCGCTGACGCGCAAGTCGGGCTGCGTCGAGACGTGGACGACGACCGTGCGCGTCTCGCCCGCCTGCAAGGGAGATACGTCGGCATGCCCGCCACCGACCAGGGCCTGATCGCCATGCGCGATCACGATCAACTCCCGATCCGCGGGGACCTCGAAGCTCGATCGGCCATGCGTGTCGGTGTGTGCACCCGCAGCGTCGCCGAGCTGGGTGCGGCCCTTGTCCGTCCAAACGGTCGTCCGCACTCCGCTTTGCGCTGCGCCGGTCTCTCGCGCGAGCACGCGGATCTTGCACTGCGCCACGCGCGGGCCAAGCACGCCCATTGCCGCGCCTTCGGGATTCAGGACGCCTTGACGCAAGTCTGCAGCAGAGGGCTCGGCCAACGCACTGCGCGAAGCTGCTTGTCGGGGCGGTTCGAAGGGCGACTCACGCACCTGCGGAATAGGCTCGGGCAGCAAGTACCACCAACCAAACCAGGCCATCGCCGCGAAGGCGAGGAAGCGGACAATCGCCGTGGACGAATCTCGTGTGCGCTGCTTCAAGCTTCGGCCGGCCGATGCGCCAACATACAACCAAGGCCCGTGGACGCGAAAGTGGCGGCCACTGGTCGCAGGTTGGATCGCTCTTGCATCCTTGCTGGGGTTCGCATGGATTCGGCAACCAAGCGGACGAATGCAAGCTTCCGCGTGCAGCGTGCGCATGCGCCACGGAACGTGGATCCGTGATAGGCTCCTTTGCACAAGTATCGCGCGTGGCAAGTCGCCAGCGCCCAAGGACCAGCGCGCCTCGAAGGGACGATCTCGCACCCATGCACAAGACGCGCCACGGGTTCCGTGCAGCAATCTGCCTCTGCGCGATCGCCGCCAGCTCCACCGCGCAAGTCGATGTCAGCTCCACGCTCCAGCACGAGGGCATGACGCGTTCCTACATCGTGCGCCTGCCGCCTGGATTCTCGCCAGACCAACGCCTGCCTCTGGTCGTGGCGCTGCATCCATCCGTCTCCTCGGGCGCGGACTTCAAGGCCACATCCGGCTGGGACGCCGTCAGCGACCTGCATGGCTGCGTGGTCGCGTACCCGACGGGTGGCAACCCGGTGGGCACGAACGGCAAGTACGCATGGAACAGCTGGGACTTCAGCGGCGCGGCGCCCAACGACATCTCGTTCCTCTCCGCCCTCGTCGCGCGCATCCGACAGGACCATGGCACCGATCCGTGCCGCACGACGATGACCGGCTTCTCCAACGGCGCGATGATGACGAACAGCTTCGCGGCCGTGCATCCCGACGAGCTCGCGGCCATCGCGCCGGTCTCCGGCGGTTGGATCACGGCGTACGGCGGCAGCGAGACGCAACTGTCGCCCGCGCTGCCCATCGCCGCATGGATCTGGCGCGGGAGCAACGAAACCTTCGTCACCGGAGTCGGGGCCAATGCGCGACCGCGCGACCAGCAGGACCAGGAGCAACTAGCGTTCTGGACCAGCCACGACCACGCGCTGTTTGCATCGACGCAGTCCGAGGACCTGACCTACGGGCTGACGCGCACCTACATCACCACCCGGTACGTCGGAGACGCGCCCGTGTGGTTCACGGAAGTGCAGGGCACGGGGCACCTGTACCAACCCGGCGCGGCGGAGCTCATCTGGACGCGCTTCTTCGCGCCAGCCACGGCCCCCACGCCGGCCTGCGATCCCTGCGGGAACTTCGCCAGTTTCTGCCATGGCGATGGACTCGGTACCGCCTGTCCTTGCGGCAACGCCTCGAGCGTCGGTGCTGACGCTGGCTGCCTGAACTCGCTGGGCGTCGCCGGGACGCTTGGTGGCTGCGGCCGCGCGAGTCTCGCGTCCGACACGGTGGTCTTGGCGGGCAGCGGCATGCCCAACAGCTCGGCACTGTACTTCCAAGGCACCCAGCGCGTGTCGGGTGGCGCCGGCTTGGTGTTCGGCGACGGCCTGCGTTGCGCCGGCGGATCGGTCGTGCGCCTCGGGACCACGACGAACAACGCGGGATCCTCGACCTATCCGAACCCCGGCCAACCTTCGCTCTCGAGCAGGGGTCTGGTCGCGATGCCGGGAACCCGCACCTACCAGGTCTGGTACAGGAACTCCGCCTCGTTCTGCACCACTAGCACCTTCAACCTCACCAACGGCGTCGAGGTTGTCTGGATTCCTTGACGTATCGAGCAGCGCTACCGCGAGCGATGGCCTGGCGCGCAAGAGGCCGAGCTCCTGCATCGGCGGCACCGTCGGGCTTGCGCCCAGGACGGCACCCGGCCGAAGCACCGCTGCACCCCGCATCGGCCTCGGCCTAGACCAAGCCGCGCTCGATCGCCTTCAAGACCGCACGTGTGCGGTCGGTTGCCTGCAACTTGTCGAGGATGGTCGAAACATGGTTCTTCACGGTGCCCTCGCTGAGCTGCAACGCGTAGGCGATCTGCTTGTTGCCTAGGCCTCCCGCCAAGAGGCGCAAGACGTCGAGCTCGCGGCCGGTCAGGGCCGGAATGACGGTGGCGCGGTCGGCATCCCGGCGCCGCAGCCGCACCACGTTGCGGATGGTGCTGGTGATCGTCGGCCGAAAGACGCGCTCGCCGGCATGCACGGCGCGGATCGCCGACTCGAGGTCGCCACGCCCCAAGTCCTTGAGCAGGAAACCGTGGGCACCAAGCGCGGTGGCCTTGAGCATGGCTTGCTCGTCGTCGAACGTCGTGACCACGATGACCTTGGACGCGATACCGGCTTCGCGCAGTCGAGACAGCACGCCCAAGCCATCCAGGAGCGGCATGCTCAAGTCGACCAGGGCCACGTCCGGCTCCCCGGCGCGGATCAGGGCTACCCCCGCCATGCCATCGCCTGCTTCGCCGACCACGTTGATGCCGGACATCGAACCCACCAAGGCCGCCAAGCCTTCGCGCACGAGTTGATGGTCGTCGACGATGGCGACCCGGATGGGCGCCGCGCTCATGCCGGGCCTCCGGCGTCCCAGCTGATCTCGACGGTCGTGCCCCGAGTCGAACTGTCGATCCGGAACCGGCAACCGCGGGCCGCGCAACGTGCACTCATGCTTTGCAAGCCGAACCCCGCGGGAGACGCGCCGAGTCCACGCCCGTCGTCGCGGATGACGATGCGGTCGGATCGAAGCTCGATATCCACTCGGCTTGCTCCGGCGTGCTTGCGCGCGTTCGTCAAGGCCTCTTGCGCGCACCGCAGCAGCGTCTCCGCGAGATCCAGCGACATGCAGGGCGCCGCTGCGTCGATCTGCACCTCGACGCGCGGGCCGGGCCCTTCCGTCGCAAGGCTGCGCAGCGCCATGGCCAGGTCGACCGCGTCACGGTCGTGCAAGCCAGCCACGGTCGCGCGCACGCTGGCCAGCGCCTCGCGCACCAACTCGCGCGACTCCGCGATGCGAGCCCGTGCTTGCGCTGGTGGATCGTCGATTGCCGCATCTAGTTGCAAACCCAAGGCCACGAGCTGGTGTCCGACGGCATCGTGCAGATCTCCCGCGATCTCGGAGCGCTGGTCGGCTCTTGCCGTCTCGGCCAACATCGCCTGCGTCGAACGCAAGTCCCGCATCGCCGCTTCGAGCTCGATGCTGCGCGCGCGCTCCAGCAGCACATGGCGCCAATTCGATTCGAGCACGACCTGCATGAGTCCGTAGCCGCTCGCCGCTAGGACGGCGATGCCCACGGCCCACCCATGCGCGAGGGCGTAGATGGCCAACAGCAGCACGGTTTGCGCCGCGATGCAGGCCAGCGCCGCGCGCCGCGGCCAGCGCGCAAAGGCACCAGCGGCCACGGCCAGCAGGATCCCGGTCAAGGCAACGCCCGGCAAGACCATCGGAATCAGCCAGTTGGCGGCCAGGCCCAGCACCGATTGCACGGCGACCAACAGGTGCGAGGCGCGCTCGGATGGTGCACGCACGGCCAAGGCCACGAAGACGACCGTGAACGCGGCGATGGTCGCGAGGAAGGACCACACGCGCAGCGTGGTGAAGGGACTGTCGGCGCGCGCCGCGACCCACAACACGGGGGCGCATACCACCGCGATGGCCCCGAGCCCGGGCACGAAGCCCTGCCACTCCGCGTTTCGGAACTTCATCGCGGTCCAACTCTACTGCAAGCATCGCGCGCGCCACCCCTGCCGAAAGTCATGGGTCCGTCCATGACGAACGGCACTGGGCACTCGAGCTTCGCGGCGAAGAATGTGGGACATGACGGCCGTGGAAGCGTGTCACGGTCGGTTCCGGCACCCCTTCGCGAGACACACTCGATGCGACGCACTACCCGATCCAACAACGTTCCGACCCTCCTCCCGCTGATGCTGCTCGCTGCTTGCACGCAGCCTGCCCATCACGCCACGCAAGCACAGACCGAGCCTTGCACCGCCGTGCCCGACGCGCCGGCCGCCAAGGAACCGAGTCCCGCGCAGCGCGGCTGGGCGTTCTCGCCTCGGACGGCGAGAACCGACAAGGGTTGGCACCCCATCCGCGACGGCGTCGTCGTGGCGCCGGTCGACGACGGTGTCGCGATGGCCGTGACCTACCACCGCCATCGGGGACAAGCGGCTGGCGTCGCCTTCGAACTAGCACCCGAGGCTTGCGCACGCCTCGATGCGATCCATCTGCGCCTCTCGGTCGCGGCCAAGCAACGCCTGTGGGTCTGCATGACCGACGGACAGGGGATCGTGTGGTCCTTCCCGTCGATCCAAGCGACCACCGGCATGGCCGACTTCGTCTTGGCGGCCAAGGACGCGCGGCCCGATCCATTCCAGAACGGCGGCAAGCAAGTCCCGGCGGCGCCCGAGTGGTCGGACATGCGCATGCTGACGATCCTCGACACCTCGGGCTTCATGGGTGCGGCCGCGGTCGATTGCGCGTGGCGCATCGAAGGCTTGCGCGGTGTGGAGGCCAACCAATGAGCCTCGCCACCGTGCTCGGCTCGAGCGTGTTCGCCGGCGCTTGCCTGCTGACGTTGTCCTTCCAAGCTCCGACCGACCATGCGAGCCCCGTCAAGGACGACGCGGTGGCGTACTTTTGGGACAGCTTCCAACACCATCCCGAGCGGCGAGACGAGGCGATCGCTCGCTTGACGGCACGCGCCCTCGCCGACGACGCGACCACCAAGGAGGTGCTCTACACGGGCCTCGCGCACCTGTGGGCCGTGGCTGAGGGTGAAACCGATCCCACGCGGCGCCATGCGCACGCGGTGCTCGCCGAACATTGGCTCGCGCGCGCCGAATCGGCCGAACCCGACGACTCGCGCATCGCCGGATGGCGAGCCAGCGCCGCCAAGGCGATTGCCGATCTCCTGCGCGACGAAGCGGCGCAAGCGGCCGCAATCGCGCGCCTCGAAGCGCTGGCTGCGATGGATCCGTGCTTCCACTCGGTCCCCCTCGCCATCGTCTCCTTCGATCGGCCGCGCACGAACGCGAGCTTCACCAAGGCGCTGGCCGCCATGAACGCCGCCTTCGACTGCGGAGAGCGACGAGGAGGCCAAGATCGTCCGCGTTGGCCGCACAACGTCGCGGGTTTCCTCGTCGCCTTGGCGGATTGCCGGTTGAAGGCGGGGGACGTGGCTGGCGCCGAGTTGGCGCTCGTGGTCGCCGACGCGCGCGAATCGACCGCGCACTGGGCTCACCGCCAGTTGATCGTCGACCGGCTTTCAACGTTGCAAGAGCGTGCTGCCTTGTACGCCGACGACGAAGCAGCGAACGATCCGCCCTTCGCGCTGCAGGCTGGCGTGTTGTCCTGCGCGGCCTGCCATGCCACCAAGGCACCCGACTGACCACTGCAGTTCCGATCCTGGCTGCACCACGAATCGAACGACATGGATCCCTGTTCGTGATGCACCGCAGCTACCATGCGCGTGTCGCTTGGGCGACAACGGAGCAAGATGATCATGCAAGCACGCTTCTTGTTGGCGGCGGCCGCGGCCATCCTCGCAAGTCTCTCGTTCGCCTTGGCCTTCGACACCGGCGCGCAAGAAACCTTGCGCGCGGTGGACGGCGAGTGGATCTTCGTCGAGAACCGCACCGCGGGCCGCACGCTCGAACAGCTCGGCGCGCCGATGGCCTCGAAGTTCTCGCTGCGCGTCGAAGACGGCGCGGTCGTGCTGAACGGCCATGGCTCGGGGCACAAGGATGTGCGCGTCGCGCTCGATGGTTCCGTCACCGAGCGTCCGGACGAGGGCAAGATCGCGCGCTATCGCGGCTGCTGGAAGGACGGCGCGTTCGAGTACGAGGTGTCGTTCGAGCGGCCGAAGGGCACGACGGGTTCAGGCATCCAGCTGATCCGCCGATCGTTCCGCCCGACGCCCGAGGGCCTGGTGGTCACGGTCATGGTGGACCCGCCTGCGGGCTCGGCCTCGATCGGGTTGTACCGCCACGCCGAGGACATCCCGCTGCCGGTGCCCAAGCCGGCCGTGATCGGCGACCTCGCGTGGCTCGCCGGCGATTGGATCGGGACGCGCAGCTCAGGCTCGACGATCGAAGAGCGTTGGAGTCCGGCGCGCGGCGGTGCCTTGCTCGCCGTGTCGCGCACGGTGAACACCAGCGGCAAGATGGCCGCGTTCGAGTACCTGCGCATCGTCGAGCGCGACGGCGGCTTGGTGTACATCGCCCAACCCGGCGGCAAGACCGCGACCGAGTTCGTGCTCACCGAGTGGACCGCGACGCGCGCCGTGTTCGACAACCCGCGCCACGACTATCCCAAGCGCATCGTGTATGAGCTGTCTGCCGAAGGTTTGCTGACAGCCACCACCGGCTACATGAAGGGCGGCACGCCGCGGCGGTTCGAGTACGTGCGCGAGGGCAAGTAGCATTGCCTTCGCAGACCATGACGACCAGGGCAACTGGAGTAGAACTGGCAACATGATCGACTTGGTCCCCGACTGGCAGCCGACCCTGCGCGGCGAGCGCATCATGCTGCGTCCGTTGCGGCCCGACGACCACGCCGCGTTGCACGCCGCCGCGAATGATCCGGGGATCTGGGCCCAGCATCCCGAGCCCGACCGCCACGAGCCCGAGGTGTTCGCGCGCTACTTCGCGGGTGCACTGCGGAGTGGCGGCGCGTTGGTCGTCGTGGATCTTGCCACGAACGCGATCGCCGGCAGCTCGCGCTACTACGACTGGAACCCGCGCGACGCCACCGTCGTCGTCGGCTACACGTTCCTCGCGCGTTCGCACTGGGGCGGCGCGACCAACGGCGAACTCAAGCGCTTGATGCTCGGCCACGCCTTCCGATGGGCGCGTACCGTTTGGTTCCATGTCGGCCCGAACAACTTGCGCTCGCAGCGCGCGCTGGAACGCATCGGCGCGCAGTTCGACCGCGTGGCGAGGACGGTGGCCAACGGCCAGCCTGGCAGCCGCATGGTGTTCCGCGTCGACCGGCCCGAGCTGCCCTCTTCGTAGTGGTGCAGCACCCGATCCGCCGGCTTGCGCAGCGGATCACCGCGCCACGCGCACCGTCGCGCCTTGCTCCGGCAAGCGCAACTCGCACTCCCAACGCACTCCCCCTTCGAATTCGAGCTGCACCAGGGCGTCGACGGCCGGCAGGCCGGGGACTTCGATGCGCGCGCCGTCGAAGTGGCCGGACTTGCGCCATTCGACCGCGCCCAGCGTCGTGCCCGCGTCGGATTCGCGCACGCTCCATGCTCCGCGCGCGGGCGCGGCGAGCTCGAGCACCAACGTGCCGCCGCGGCGCAGGCGCACCTCCAAGTCGCGCGGCGCCTCGCCGTCCTCGCGACCGATCGTCGACAGCGCCAGCTCGCGCGGCAGGCACGTGCCGCCACCCAGTCGCGCGAGGTAGGTGCCGCGCGTCGCGGGCAGGTCGAGTTGGAACCTGCCGTCCGCGTCGGTCTTGCCATCGACCACCCGCAAGCGCTCCCCCAGCGGCGACACGATCCAACCTGAGACCGGCTCGTCGACGACGGGCGCGCCGTCGTGGTCGACCAAGCGCCCCGACACGGGACCGCCCGGTTGGTCCCCATGGACGACGCGACCGCCGCCGCCCCACAGGAGCAGCACGGCGGTCACGGTGGCCGGCACCACGACGAGCAGCAGGACCAGCGGCAGCATCCCGCGCATGGCCCAAGCCCTCGTCTCAGGCCTTGGTGGCGAGGCGCGCGCGCTTGGCGGCCTCGATGCGCTGCTCGGCCAGGCGGCTGGCGGCATCGTGCGTGGTGACCTTGTCGGCCTTGGCGATCTCGAACACCTGCTTCAAGTTGTCGTAGATCGTCGCGACCTTCTTCAACGCCGCCGCCTCGTTGTAGCCACCGGGGAGCATCTCGATCGACACATTGATGATGCCGCCCGCGTTGA
>SXGS01040337.1_pt1 | contig 13308 bp, 10 predicted proteins | sample 3174681 | NCBI WGS metagenome assembly SXGS01 (sample SAMN11356861, study PRJNA531348) | freshwater metagenome | isolation source: freshwater sample F1-80 | place: China: Fuxian Lake, Yuxi | collected 2017-12-25
CCGTCCGTTGCAGGCTCACTACCTGTTCTGCCGAAAGTACTGCTGTCATCTCCGGTTCCTCCTTGTCGTTGACACCGAAAGGTTCGCCGGAACCGGGGATGATGACTCCTTTTTCCTACCTACGAATCCTGGTCACACCCGTTCCGGTCGTCCCAAATCGGACGGCGTGTGCTATACTGCCAGGAGCTGTCCGTCGCTCGGACCCGCCAGGGAGATGCAGGAACAGCCCGTGGCTCGGATCCTCCAGGGAGATGTATGAACAAACCAAGACGCCCCCCCATCCAACCCGCCCGCCGTCGTAAGCCCGGTCCCCCGCAGCCGGCAAATAATCCTAATCCCCAGCCCCGGCGCCGTTCCCCGCTCGAAACGGTACCCCAATCGGCAGACCAGCCCTTTAAGGTGCTGGGTCCGGGATTCGAGCGCTACCAGTTTTCCTCCAGCGCCAACCCGATGGAACTCGTGGTCATTCAGGGTTTTACCCGGGAGATCGAAGAAGCGTTCCAAAAGCAGCATGGGCGGCCGGATGAAATATGGGGCCGCAACCCTGAGTTGCTGGAGAAGGCCCGCAAGCTCGACAATATTCTCGCCGGGATTCTGGCGCGCCGCAGCGCTTCCTGAACTGCATCCCTCCGCCGGGGCGAAGCTCGAGCCGTGAAACTCGAAACCTGCGCTGCCCGTGCGTTGGAAGGGAAGGTGGTGCTGGTTACCGGGGCCGCCGGAGGGATCGGATCTGCGGCCGTACGTGGATTCGTAGCGGCGGGCGCCCTGGTGGTGGCTCTGGACCAGGACCGCGAGCGTCTCGCGACCGCCTGTCCTGCCGCTGCGCTGCAAGAACGCCTCGACGTCACCGACCCGGGTGCCGTCGAAGGGGTATTTGCTGCTGTCGAGGCCCGGTTCGACCGCGTGGACTGCCTGTTCAATGGGGTTGGGATCAGCGGCCGCCGCTTCGGCGACGGCCCGGTGGACACCTGCGCCCCGGAAGCGTGGGATCGCGTCCTGGAGACGAACCTGCGCAGCGTCTTTCTCACCTGCCGTGCGGTGATCCCGGCCATGCGCCGGGCCGGCGGAGGGAGTATTGTCAACCTGGCGTCGGTCCTCGGGCTGGTTGGGCATGAGTTGTTCGACACTCACGCCTATGCTGCCAGCAAAGGGGCCGTGATCGCCCTCACCCGGGCAATGGCCGTGCGGTATGCGCGGGAACACATCCGGGTGAACGTCCTCTGCCCCGGCCTCATCCGGACCCCCATGAGCCTGCGGGCGCAATCTGACCCCACCATTCTGGGAATGCTGCCGGAACTGCAACCCCTCACCGGTGACTTCGGCGACGCGGATGATGTCGCGTCCGCCGCCCTCTACCTGCTGTCTGATGCAGCCCGTTTTGTGACCGGGGTGGTGCTCCCGGTAGACGGCGGCTGGACGGCAAGGTGAGGCCCACGTGGAGTCTCCGAACTCCGTTTCGGAGCGTGATAGTTGGTAGCATCACGGTACTCCTCACCCACGGAGTCTCCGAACTTCGTTTCGGACGGTCTTGGTGGTGGATCGCCGAAACGGAGTTCGGAGACTCCACGTCGCTCTGATGGAACCCTGGCAACGGTGCACCGGCTCACCAACGTACTCCTGGTCGCCGGCGCCACGTGCGAGCACCGCCGCGAGTGCCCGCCGGGGGTTCCGAGCGATCCGGGGAAAGTACGAATGGTGACGCGCCACGGGGGAATAGTGAATAACGAAGGGTCCGCGACACAGGAGAGTGCGGGCCTAAGAGCGTTCCGTGGGGGGAGTAGAGTGGAGACGACGGCGTCTTTTCCGGCAGGGAAAACGGTATCGGACGAGCAGATTCAGGCGTGGGTCGAACAATTCCATCGGGATGGCTACCTGTTCCTGCCGCGGGTGTTGCCGCAGGAGTGGTGTGACGAACTGCGCGCGGATCTGGATCGGATGATCGAGGAGCAGCAGCGACCGCTGGGCGGGATCATCGAGATTGTGGAACGAGCCTTCGAGGGCAGCCGGGCGAATGTCCGGTTGTTCGACCTCGAGCCGATCGTCAGTTTCGCCGAGGCGTTGATTGATGGCCCCTGCCATGTGATCCACAACAACAATTTCCGTACGCACCCCGGCAAGGGCATCACCACCTGGCATCAGGACGACGCCCCCCACTACCAGGTACTGCACGGCGAGCCCCCCACCAACATCCGCCTGCCGGTCCTGGTGTTTACCGCCAACTACTATCTGACCGACGTGACCGAAGTGGAAGATGACGGAACGCAGGTGATCCCGGGCTCACACCTGCTCGGGCGGCGCCCCCCGGCCTCAATCGAAGGAACCGAGTGGGAACCGCAGATCGCCCACAATCTGGGGCCGGCCGGGAGCGTGACGATGTTCAACTGCCAGGTGTGGCACCGCGGCGGCCAGAACCTGGGAACCCGCACTCGCTACATGGCGCAATGCACGTACGCCCGCCGCCTGATCGGCCACAAGTATTATCCGTTCATGAACTACCAGATGCCGGAACACGTCTATCAGGACGCAGATCCGCGTCTGCGCCGCCTGCTCGGATTCCTGCCCCACGGAGCCTACGGTTAGTCGCCGGTGGGGTCTGTGCTACGCGCCGCATCGAGAAGTCGAGGAGACCTGAAATGCCCCTCTTTGAGTACCGCTGCCGGTCTTGCGCTTCGCAGTTCGAAGCGCTGGTCACTCAGTCGCGCGCACCGGAATGTCCGGACTGCAACTCGCAGGATCTCGCCCGCCTGCTCTCGGTCTTCGCCGTCGGGTCGCAGGGGCCTGCGACGGCCCCACGTGAGCGAGGCCCGGTCGGCGCGTGCGGCGCCTGTGGTGATCCACGCGGACCCGGTTCCTGCGCGGTTGGGTAGAAACTGGGTAGAACTCTCGGGTGCTACTGCCGGGCGTAGCGTGCGGCGAGTTCTACCCATCGGCCGAAGTTCTGGGTTCCGTTCAGCGCGAGCCAGTCGTACGTGTGGAACGCATTGGAAAGCAGACCTTCCGCCCGCTCAATGGGGTACTTCACGCGCGCCAGGGGGATTGCGGCGACGTCTTCCGGGGGAGTCCACCGGTTTGTTTTGCGATCCCACTCCCAGAGGAGGATGGCCTGCCGGGCGTAGTCCACCTGGAAGTAGATCTGGTCCAACGGGTTTTCGGGCAGGTGACCGCGTGACGTGTCCGGTTCGGGGGGGAGTTGCACCGCCAGGAGTCCGTGCCCCAGTTCCAGGGTGCGCAGAATCTCGTGCCGCACCCACCGCCGGGCGTGAGTTTCGTCACCTACCAGCACCACGGTCACCACTGTTTTCTGGAGGTGGCGTAGAATTTCCCGCTTGATTTCTGCGTCGGTCTGCTTGCGTAGTTCGTGCCAGTCGGACGGAGCGAACTGGTAGGACCCCTCTCCTTCACGCGTGTGCCGCCACGTCTGCACGACAAGAGCCGTGCGACCCGAATCGGTGTCGCGGGCATCGGCGGCGAAGAAGACCGGGCGAGGCATGGTGGATGGATCAGGACACTGCGGGCAGGGTTCGGACGGCCGAGATGGACATCGGGACTTACGGCTCCGCATTCCCCGCAGCCTGCTCCCTGCCACTCGCGATTCGTACGTGGTCTATTCGACATTTTGCTGCCGGTTCCTGTGCCGAACCGCCGCATGAGTCCGAAAATGACGGAGAAACTGCTCTGCCTGGGTGGCGGCGGAGTCATGGAGTGCGGCATGGCGCGCATTGTGTACGTCCACTGGCACGAAGCCGAACTGCGGGAACGGAGCGACCGGCTCACCCTGGCCGGTCATGAAGTGATCGGGCATTGGAGCTCCGGAAGCCACTTCCGGATGGAGGGATCGCTGCCGGACGCGGTCATCGTTTCGTTGGATCGCCTGCCGTCGCACGGGCGCGCTGTGGCTGAGTGGTGGCGCGAGACGAAGAAGCGACGGAGTATTCCGCTGTACTTCGTGGGCGGACCTGCGGAGAAAGCGGCGGCGCTCCTGGCACAGTTTCCGGGCACCATCGGCTGTGCCGCGAGTGAGCTAGAGGCGGCGTTGGGGCGGGACCTGGGTTCGTGACACGGGCGCGAGGGCTCGATTTCGCAGCACATTCGACGGAATCCGGTTCCACCGCATGCGCTGCGGGGGAACCGGGTGAACAATGTCCTGCTGGCCTGCTCCGACGGCGGTGGGTACCGGATGCCGGGTGACCACTGGTGCGTCACGCTGCGAGGGGATCGCAGGTCGGGTCCTCGTGCCCACGCTCGGCATTGCCGGCGGGGCATCGGACCGGGATGCCGAGCGAATGGTCGCGGCGGCCGCCGGGACGGCCGGACGTGCCGGCGTTTTCAGGGGCCGCGACGCGGGTCTCCAGACTTGACAGCGAAACTTCGTGATCCAGCGGGACATCCCGTGCGTCATAACTCCATGCGGCAGGAGTAACGATGAGTTCGGGGGCAAGGATGCAGCCTACTGCGTCCCCCTATGTGCTACATCCGCGCCCGTCCGCCTCTGTCCCTTTCATCGCTCGGACACGATCAGCAAGTACCATGCCCCTCCGCCGTGCGCGTTTTCTGTCGCTGCTGCCTGCTGCCGCGCTGCTTCTGCTGGTTGCCGCTGCGCCCCTCGGTGCGTTCCAGAGCCTCACCGTCATCAGTGGGCAGTTCACGAGCTTCACCGCCAGTTCCGGAGTGCTGGCGGTGAATACCGGGTTGGGTCTCCGCTCGCTCCGTGTGGTGGCCGGCACGCTCGTGTTCCTGAATAGCCGCAATGCTACCACCGGGGACCTGGTGGCGAACGACACCATTACCGTCCGCTACCGGTTCGACACGCTGGAGGTTGCGCGGATCGACATCTCGCGGGAAACAAAGCAGCGGGGCGCCGTCGGTGCAGTCGGGGCCACTACGTTTGAGCTCAAGTTCCGGCGGGGGCAGCTCGCTTTACGTCTGGACACGCTGAGCCGCATCAATCTGGATGGGATTCCCCTCACCAACCGCACTGTGCTGACCAACACCGGCCTCCCGATCACAGTGGTCTACGAACCCCGGGGACTGATTATCCTGGGGGCAAATGCGGCCGGCACCCTGGCTGTAGGTGCGGTCACCACCATCACCGCCGGCACGCGCACAGTGGTGGTGCAGACACGCACCCGGGGCGAGACCATCGTGCTGGACGCTAACGCGACCATTCTACGCAATGGGAATGTCGCCGCGATCACCGACCTGGTGGTGGGTGACCGCGTGCGTTGTTCGTTCCTGCGCGGGACGACGAACCGTGGCCTGGCTCTGGAGACCCGACCGTGAGTCGCCGGACTGCGAAGGCGCGCTCCTCCGGCAGTTCTGGGTTCTAACCCCCGCCGGACAGCGTGGTCGCGCTGATGCTCGGCGCGGCCGCGGGTGGGGTCGTGAGCGATTCGTAGCTCTGGAAGCCTTCTGTGACCACGGGCCGGGCGTCGCTCGAGGCGTTTCGTGCCCGAGTGCTGGCCCAGTCGCGCAGGGCTTCAATGTCCTCGCGCATGGTGCGGCTCAGCGGGATGGACGCCTGCACGCCGCGCAGCACGTCGGCATGGCAGACATCGCGGCCCGCGTCAAAGGCGTCGAACATGGCGGCCACGATCGCCTGTTCGATTTCGGCGCCGCTGAAGCCGTCCGACGCGTCGGCGAGTTCGCCCAGGTTGAAGGTTTCGGGATCCCGCTTGCGCTTGCGAATGTGGATGCGGACGATATCCAGGCGCTCGGCTCGTCCCGGGAGATCCACGAAGAAGATCTCGTCGAAGCGGCCCTTGCGCAGATGTTCCGGTGGGTGGTCTTCGATCCGTTTAGCGGTCGCCACCACGAATACCGGCTTCGTCTTCTCCTGGAGCCAGGTGATGAAGCTCGCGAACACGCGCGCGGTCGTGCCCCCATCCGAGATGCCGCTCGACTGCGTGCCTGCAAACCCCTTTTCCAACTCATCCAGCCACAGAATGGTGGGCGCTATGGACTCGGACATGCGGATCGCTCGGCGCATGTTGTCTTCGCTCTGGCCGACAATGCCGCCGAAGATGCGGCCCACGTCCAGACGCAGCAGCGGCAGCTTCCACTGGCTTGCCACGGCCTTGGCACAGAGACTCTTCCCGCACCCCTGGACCCCGAGCAGCAGGATACCCTTCGGCGCGGGGAGCCCGAAGTCCCGCGCCTTCTGGCCGAACGCCTGGGTGCGCTTGCTCATCCACTCCTTGAGGACATCCAGCCCGCCCACATCCGCCATGCCCTCCGCCACACGGAAGTACTCCAGCATCCCGCTCTTGCGGATGATTTGTTCCTTCTCGGTGAGGATCACATCTACATCAAATTCCCGGCGCTCCACCAGGCTGCGCGCGAAGACGTTCTCCGCCTCATTCGCCGTGAGCCCCAGCGCCGCCTCGAGCAGGTGCTCGCGCTCCTCGGCGGTGAGCTTGACATTGATTTGCGTGTTGTTGCGGACGGACTGGATGATGTTCTCCAGGAGCCGGTCCAAGTCTTCCACGCTCGGTAGAGCATAGTCCACCACGGTTACGTCCTTCTCCAACTCGGGCGGGAGCTTCAGCGTGGGCGCCAGGATGACCAGTGTTTTGTAGCTTGTCTTCAGCGCATAGGTCAGATCGCGGAGCCGGCGTGTGATCTCCGTGTCCGTGATGAAGGCGTGGAAATCCTTGAGCACGAAAATGGCGGGTTCGTTCGACTGTTCCACTGCATCAAGCACCGCCGAGGGGAGTCGTGTCTGCTTATCCTTCGCCGTCGGCGAGGTGACAAGGCCCTGGGTCACGGTCCAGACAAACATGCGCTTGCCGCGATTGGCGCTGATCGCGCGAATGGTATCCTCCACCCGCTTCTCTTCCCACGACACGATGTAGATCAACGGGTAGCGGGCGCGGATGAGGGTTTCGAGTTCCTGATCAATGGAGCTGGACATGCGGGCCTGTGACGAGTTTCTGCCGTACGACGGCGCAGCGGACGCCTATGACAGGGGATTCTACTGCACAAGTGGTCGGATCGGGTGCGGCGGCTGCACCCGATCCGATCCGGCTCTCCCCATCGCCGCCGGCCACCCGGCTTCGTCGCGCGAGGACGTGAGGTTGGACCATCAAGAGGGCCGTGATGGCTGCGGTGGTCTCCGCCCCGTCTACGGTTCGTGTTTTCCGGATCGGAAACACAAGTGCCGGCAATGCAGGCCGCCGACATGCATGGTGGAACCGTTGCCGCAGTCCCGTCCGTCTCCCGTACCGCCGCGCACCCCTTTCCGTCATGCGCCATACCCACACTGCTCGCACCCGCCTCTCCCGGCCGTCCCGGACCATCCTGACCCGGTTTCTCGATCGCGGCTTTCAGTGGCTGCTCGACAGTCCCAGTTGTCTCGCCACCGTCCTCGCCTTACAGCGACCCGACCTCCTGCCGCTGCTCGATCTCCCCCGGGCCGTGCGGGAACCCCGTGCGCGGGTCCCCGCCGACCTGCGCCGCATCGAGAACGATGCGCTGTACCGCATCCCCTTCCGCCCGGACGTTCCGGCTGCATATCCCGAGGCGCCGTATCTCGCCTTGCTCGATCACAAAGGCGCCCCGGATCCCCGCACGCCGGTGCAGGCGCTGGAATACGTGAGCCCGATCTGGTTCGCGCAAGCGCCCCACGGCTACCCGGGCCAGTATCCGGCGCCCCGGCTCTCCCCGACCGGGATCTACGTCATCTACACCGGGTCGCAGCCGTGGCCGACGCCCCCCGATCTGCCGGCCCTGGTGTCCGGACCGCCCCTGGTGCAGCCCGGAGGGTCGTGGTGGCAGTGGTCGCATCTGGATCTGCCGCGCCTGCCGCCGGACCGGCTGCGGGCTTTGGGGACGCCGATGAGCTGGGCGTTCCGCCTGACGCAGGTGGAGGCGGCAGGGGCAGCGGTGTATGAGGCCGTGCTGCGCGAGGAGGTGCTGCCGGGATTAGAAGCGGCGGCGGCGACGGAGCGGGAAGAGGTGCACCGGGTGGTGTGGTATGCGGTACAACATCTGTACCATCGGCGGGGCGACACAGAGTACAGTCGCCTGATGCCGGAGCTCGCGGAGTGGAGCCGCGGCTCGAAGTTTCACTTGCGACAGGGGGTACAGGCGATGCTGCGGACAATGGCACAGATCCATCGCGAGGAAGGGGTGCAGATCGGGCGCACCGAAGGGGTACAGATCGGGGAGCAGGCCGGGCTGCACAAGGGAGCGGCGGCACTGCGGGAGGCGCTGTCGGGACTGCTGCTCCAGAAGTTTGGCGGCGTGAGCGGGGGCGTACAGGGAGCGCTGGAAGCCGCCGATCTGGGCAAGTTGCTGGCGTGGCACCAGCGAGCGCTGAACGCCACCACACTGGACGACGTGGGCATCAGCGCCAACGGAGCGCAGCCGCAGCGCGAGTTGTAGGGCTGCAGGCCCCTCCCAGTTACGCCATGCGTCTGTGATCCCTGCGCAATGGCCGTCAGTGCTGGGGTTCATCCGTCCGTGACTCCACGCCGGGCAACGGGGAGCGAGTGTGAGCAGCGACGTTCATCGGAACCGGGGATGACGCCTCCCTCCCCTACGCTCGAATCCCGGTCGCACTCCTCGGCCTGCCGCCTGGCGGCCTGCCGAGGTGCCGAGGAGGACTCCACCCGGCCGCTGCTCAACCTGAAACAGGCGGCGATGCAGCGAAACGGATCGCCGTCGGCGGGGAGGCAGGCACGTCATGCTCGGAGTGCGGATGGGGGGGCGAACGCTCTGCGACGGGGTGACACGGCGCGAGGCGCTGCGGCTTGGGGGTCTCACGCTGCTGGGCCTCGGACTGCCGGAATTGTTGGCGGGGCCGGCAAAAGCAGCGCCGCCTGGCGGTGCGTTCGGGCGCGCGAAGTCGTGCATCTTGTTTTTCCAAGAAGGGGGGTTGGCGCACCAGGATTCCTGGGATATGAAGCCGGACTCGCCGGAAGAAATACGCGGGCCGTTTCAGGCCATCCGGACCTCGATCCCCGGTCAGTACATCTGCGAACACCTGCCGGAGCTGGGCAAGGTGGCGCACCGCTATGCCCTGATCCGCTCCGTTACCCACGATGTGTTTGACCATAATGCGGGTGCCTATTACTGTCTTACCGGGAGAACTCCGCGGGTGGGCGGCGGTCTGGTGCAGGGAGAGCGTCGCACCAACTTTCCGGGGTACGGCGCCATCACCGCGCGGTTTCGCCCCTCACCTGCCGGTCTCCCTTCCTGGGTCCACATTCCGGCGTTGCTCACGAATAACGGGGAGTACCTGCCCGGCCAGCAGGCGGGGTTCCTCGGCGGAACGTACAATCCGCTGGTGCTCGGCGATCCGGTGCAGAAGGAGTTTGCGGTTCCCGGGCTTACCGCGCCGCCCGCGTACCCGCTGGAACGCGTGGACCGCCGCGCCTCGCTGCTGAAGCAGGTGCAGCAGGGCCTGGCGCGGCTCAGCGATCTGCCTCTCGGACAGGATACGGATGCTTACTATGAAAAAGCGTTTCGTCTCCTTACCGGCGAGGGGGTGCGCCGGGCCTGTGAGGTGGGACGAGAACCGCAGCCCCTCCGGGACCAATACGGCCCGCATCACATGGGGCAATCGTTCTTGCTCGCACGCCGCCTCGTCGAAGCAGGGGTGCGCCTGGTGACGGTGACCTGGGGCCCGAGGTCCGGTTCGGATTCCAATCAGTGCTGGGATACGCACCGGCGGAATCATCATTTCCTCAAGAACTCGCTGCTCCCGCCGACGGATCGCGGCCTGGCGGCGCTGCTGCGAGACCTCCACGACCGCGGGCTGCTGGAGGAGACGCTGGTAGTGGCGATGGGCGAGTTCGGACGCACTCCCGAGATCAACCGGCAGGGCGGGCGCGATCACTGGCCGCACTGCTATTCGATTATGCTGGCGGGTGGGGGCATCCGAGGGGGAGCGGTCTATGGGTCTTCGGACTCCCGCGCGGCGTACCCGGCGAGCGACCCGGTCACTCCGGAAGACGTGGCGGCGACCATCTACGCGGCGCTCGGGCTGCGGGCGGAGACTGAGGTCCTCGATCCTCTGGATCGGCCCTTCCCCATCGCGCTGGGAGCGCCGGTGCGGGCGCTGTTTGGATGAGACGGAGATACGCATGACCTGGCGACAGACGATCCTGGCCCTGGTGGCGCTCGGCATCCCCGTTGCGGCGTCCGCCAGTGCGCGCACCGTTGCCGGCGGCCCGGCAAGCGGGGGCGCGGTGCAGGTGGAACTCTACGAAAACCTGCGGCCGGGCTCCGAGTGGACGCCGCGGGGGGAACCGACCGAGCGCTATGGTGAGCCGGCGTTCGGCTTGGTGCGTACTCCGCTCAAGTTTTCGCCGAATGCCATCCCGCTTGATCGTTCGACTCCGTTCGTACTGCGCGCGGTGCTGCGCCAGGCGTTGGCGCCGGGCGAGTACCAGTTTCGGTTGCGATCTCGCGGGGCGGCGCGCTTCCTGGTGGATGGTCGCGAATTGCTGGCCACGCAACCGCAGAAACCGAACGTTTCGGGCAACGACCCCGTGCCGCCGCCCCCACCCGCCAGCCTGGGCCCCATTCGCCCTGCCCCCGGGCTGCATCAGGATGTGACGGGAACACTGGAGCTGGACTCCGGCGCACACGAGTTCGTCCTGCTCGCGATCATCGGCGGGAAGGGGTTGGTGCCCACTCCGGGCGAGTTGTCCGTCAGCGTGGGGCGCGTTGGGGAACTGCCCCGCCTGTTGGGTCCGGGTGAAACGCCCCGGCTCACCGACGCCGGCTGGGAGCAATATGCCGCCGACGCAGCGTTCCGGCACCGAGAAGCGGACCGTGCGCGCCGCCGGGAAGTGAGCGCCGGCGCAGTCGCGGCCTGGGACGCCCGCCACCGCGAAGTGCGGGCGTTGCTGGCCCGTCGTCCCTCCATTCCAGTGCCTGCGGTGCCCGCAGGCACGCCGGTCTACAATGCAGTGGATCGGTTCATCGGCGCGCGGTGGAACCACGCCGGGCAAAAGCCGGCGCCGCTCACCTCCGATCTCGAATTCCTGCGCCGCCTTGCGCTGGATACGACCGGCATCATCCCCACTGCTGCGGAAATCCGCCAGTACCTGCGCACTCCACCCGCAACTCGGCGGCAGCAGGCGATTGAGCGGTTCCTGGCCCGGCCCGGTTGGGCGGACCATTGGGTCAGCTACTGGCAGGACGTGCTGGCCGAGAACCCCGGCATCCTCAAACCGGATCTCAACAACACCGGCCCCTTCCGCTGGTGGCTCCACCAGTCGTTTGAGGACAATCTGCCGTTCGATCGCCTCGCGGCGGAACTGGTGCTGATGGAGGGCAGTTCCCTCCAGGGCGGACCCGCCGGCTTCGCGCAGGCCACGCTGAACGACGCGCCGATGGCGGCCAAAGCGCACGTCGTGGCGCAGGCATTCCTGGCGGAAAACCTCGCGTGCGCCCGGTGTCACGATGCGCCCCAGCATCCATTCCGGCAGCAGGATCTTTTCGGCATCGCTGCGATGTTGAGCGGCAAAGCGGTCACCATTCCCGAAACCAGCACGGTGCCGTTCCGTGAGGGAGCCCGCCGGCCCGCGGTCAAGGTCACCTCGAAGCCGGGCGAGCCGATCCTCCCGGCGTGGTGCTTTGCGCGCTTCGCCGAGCACACCGCGGTGGCGCTCCCCGCGGCGGCTTCGTTCGCCGACAAGACGCCCGCCACCCGCCGGCAGCTCGCCGCGTTGCTCATCGCGCCGGAGAACCCCCGCTTCGCTCAAGTGGTGGTAAATCGGATCTGGAAACGCACCTTCGGGCGCGGGTTGGTGGAACCCGCCGACGACTGGAACCTCGGCCGTGCGTCCCACCCGGAGCTGCTCCAGTACCTGGCGCGGGAGTTCGTGGTCGGTGGGTACGATCTGAAGCGGCTGGCGCGACTGTTGTTCTCATCGCACCTGTATCAGCGCCAGTCGGTGGCGGTCCAGCCCGGCGAGGACACTCCACGCTTCGCCGGCCCGGCGCGCCGCCGGCTCTCGGCCGAGCAGGTGCTTGATTCGGTCTTCGCCGCCGTCGGCAAAGAATTCGGGAGCGAAGAACTGAACCTGAACCCGATCGGGGATCGTCCGCTGGAACAGTTCCTGAATCTCGGCGCGCCGCGCCGCGCGTGGGAGTTCACCGCGCTCTCAAACGAGCGCGACCGCCCGGCGCTCGCCCTGCCGATCTCGCAGGGTCTGGTGGACATGCTCACCACCTTTGGGTGGCGGCAGTCCCGGCAGAATCCCACCGCGGTGCGCGACGACGCGGCTTCGCCGATGCAGACGTTGTTGCTGGCCAACGGCAACGTCGGCGCCCGGCTGGTGCGCCTCTCGGACGACAGCGCGTTCACCGAACTCTGCCTGCAGGCGCGATCCCTGCCGGCGCTGGTGCGGGAACTCTTCCTGCGTGTGCTGTCGCGCCCTCCCACTCCGCGTGAGCAGGCGCGCATTGTCGCCTACCTCCAGCCGACGTTTTCGGCTCGGCAGGTGCCTGGCGCGACCCGGGAGGGGGTGCATCGCCGGACGGACACCCGCGTCTCGTGGTCCAACCACCTCTCGGAAGAAGCAACGCGCATCCGTCTGGCGGAGGAACGGCAGCAGCGCCTGGGCGACACACCGACCCGTCGCCTGAAGCCGGCATTTCGGGAGCGGTTCGAGGATGCTCTCTGGGCCGTGTTGAACTCGCCGGAGTTCGTGGTGGTCCCGTAGGGCGGAGACACGCGGTGGGTGAAAGGGAGCAGCAAGAGTACGTTCGTTGCAGGAAGCGGCCATGCCAGAACTCGATCCGGCCACCGTCGGCGAGTTCCTCGACCATTTTCCGGATCGGGCGATCCAGTGGGCCAGCGAGGATCCGATCGTCTTCGGAGAGGTGGCACAGTTCCTGGTTCCCTGGTGCTTTCATCAACGCCTCGACTTCGCCCGGGCGATCAATCAGCAGCGGGAACTGGTCTCCGAGGGACTGGATCTCCGCCAGACGGATGTGCTCTACCGTGTCCCCTGCGCACCTCTCCCGCCGGAGCGTAGTCTGTCGTACCCGGTGCATTTCCACCTGGAGCAGCAAACCGGCTTACAGTGGTGGTTCCGCGTGCGCGAGGCATCGTATCGCGGACAGGTGTGGGAAAAGGAGATCCGCGGCTGGAAGACGGACAGGGTCCCCGCCGCGGAGAGGAACCTCACACCGTTAGTGAGCGTGATGTTGTTCACGCCGCCGAAGCCCTGGAAGGGCCCGCGGCGGCTGGCGGCGCGGGAGATCCCGCCGGACTGGCTACAGATGCGTCGGGCCACCCCGGACTGGGGGTTCCATTTCGTGCGGCTCCACGATTTCACTCCGCGCGCGCTC
>SXGS01376585.1_pt1 | contig 13307 bp, 7 predicted proteins | sample 3174681 | NCBI WGS metagenome assembly SXGS01 (sample SAMN11356861, study PRJNA531348) | freshwater metagenome | isolation source: freshwater sample F1-80 | place: China: Fuxian Lake, Yuxi | collected 2017-12-25
GCTCTCGCCGATGATCGCGGCCGCCGCCATGACGCTGAGTTCGGTTTCGGTGATCGCCAACGCCCTGCGGCTACGCAGGGTTTCCTTGTAGAATCGGGAGTCCGTGTCCTGGACTCAGAACTACGACCCCTTCGGCAACGCGATCCTGTCAACCGCCGCCGCCGCGTTTCCGGTAACCAGCCTCTTCTACCTGTTGGCGGTCCGCAAGATGATCGCCTGGCGGGCGGCGCTGGTCTCTTTCGCGATCTCGCTGATCGTCGCCGCCGTGGTCTTCGGAATGCCCGTGCCGATGGTGGCGGCGGCCGTGGCCCACGGAGTGGTGTACGCGGTGGTGCGGATCGCATGGGTGCTGCTGGCCGCGGTGTTCGTCTACGAGGTGACGGTGGAGGCGGGCTACTTCGACACGATCAAGCAGTCGATCGGCGGAGTGACCTCCGACCGGCGTTTGCAAGTGCTGCTGATCGCCTTCGCGTTCGGCGCCGTACTGGAAGGAGCGGGCGGCGGCGGGGCGCCCGTGGCGATCTGCGGCGCGATGATGGTGGGTCTCGGCTTCCCGCCGTTCCAGGCAGCCGTGCTTTGCCTGATCGCTAACACCGCCCCGGTGGCGTTCGGCGGCATGGGCAACCCGGTTCGAACGCTGGTGGCGGTCACCGGGCTGCCGGAGATGGCGATCAGCGCCACCATCGGGCGCATCCTTCCCTGGACGGCGGCCATCCTGCCGTTCTGGCTGATCCGCTCGATGGTTCCCACCGCGCAGGTGCTCGAGGTGTGGCCGGGTCTGCTCGCTTGCGGCCTGGGGTTCGGCGCGATCCAATTCCTGTGGTCGAACTACGTGGACGCGTCCCTGGTGGACATCGTCGGCGGCATGGGCACGCTGCTCTGGCTCGCTCTGTTCTACAAATTGTGGGCGCCGGCCAAGATCTGGCGCTATCCGGACGATCCGCCGCCGGCCGCCCGCGCCTCGTTGCCCGCCGGCCAGGTGCTGAAGGCGTGGTCGCCGTTCCTGCTGCTGGCCGTGTTCGTGGTGATGTGGGGATTGCCGGTCCTGAAGCCGGCGATCGAAGCGTCCAGCTACAAGACTCCCGTGCCGGGCCTGCACAATCTGGTGACGCGAATTCCTCCGGTGGTCGCCAAAGCGCACACCGAGCCCGCGTTCTTCGACATCGCCTGGCTCGCGTCCGTGGGGACGCCGACGTTTCTGGCGGGTCTCATCGCCGGACCGCTGTTAGGGCTAAGCCCGCGGCGCACGCTCGGGATCTTTCTGAAGACGTGCCATCGCATGCGGTTCAGCATGGTGGCGATCCTGGCGATGATGGGGCTCGGCTATGTCACCCGGTATTCGGGCATGGACGCGGTGATGGGGCTCGCGATGGCGAACACGGGCTGGTTGTTCCCCCTGTTCGGGACGCTGATCGGATGGCTGGGAGTGGCTCTGACCGGCACCGACGCGGGCTCGAACGCACTGTTCGGCAGCCTGCAGGTGATCACCGCGAACCAACTCGGGCTCAACCCCATCCTGATGGTGTCGGCGAACTCGGCGGGTGGGGTAATGGGGAAGATGATCGACGCGCAGTCGATCCTCGTGGCGTGCGCGGCGACCGGACAGGAGAATCGCGAGGGCGACCTGTTTCGCGCCGTGCTGGGTCACAGCATCGCGCTCGCCGTGATCGTCGGCCTGATCGTGATGGTGTATGCGTATTGGCTTCCGGGCTGGATCCCGAAACCGCCTGGCTAGGTGGGCCGCGGTCTTCGCTCAGCGGCGGCCGATCGCGCCTTCGAGCGTCGACGCGGTGAGAAGGGACTGGCCCCAGCGTTCGATCTGGTCGCGGGTCGCCTTGCCCAATCGGAGCTCGGCCCACCTCGGCAACTCGCCGAATTTGCTCTCCAAAAGCCTGACCAGCAGACTGGCCTCGCCCTTCGCCAAGCCCCTTGCTTCGCCCTTCGCCTCTCCCATCGCCAAGCCCATGGCGAACCCGGTGTCGCGGATCTCGCGCAACAGCACGTTGTCCTCGATGTTGACTCTCACGCCAGCCTCCTCGAACTCTATTTTGAGCCGTTCGGCGGTTCCGCGCAACCCGGCCAGCACCGTCAGTTGCGCCAGAACCCGCTGCCGTTCGACGCCATCCAGCATCGCCGCGCGCGACACGATCTCGCGGAGACGGTCCGCGCCGCCCCGCGCCAGCATCGCGAGCACGAAGTCCGCCGGATTCCCCGTTGCCAGCAGCGCCTCCGCCTCGAACTCGCGAATATCGATCTGGCGGTACTCGCACTGGATCCCGCCCAAATCTAGCTTGCACGGCATGTTCATCCGGGGTTTGCCGATGTAAAGAACCACCTGCACCACGTGGCTCCTCCCATGCTTCAGCGCGCCGAGCACTCCATAGACCACCATCCGGTGTGGCATCTTCCGGTGATTGGAACTCTGCACTTCGATGTGCAGCAGGCCGGCTCGTCCGAGTTCGAATAACAGGTCCGCCATCCGGCTGTCCACCAGCGCCAGTTGTACCGCCAGAGGCCGGCCGATCATCTGGCCGCCGGACAGCAACCCCAGTAAGCTGGATCCCGTCGAAGTCAGCAGATCCCGGACCACCACCTCATACTGCAACCGCTTCATGGACGCCTCCCCTGCCAAGCGTCCCCGGCCAGGATCGCGCCACGGGTGGCGGACTGCCCGCCTCCCGCCCGAAACTCCGATTCTACCTTGACCGGCCGCCCCGGCAGAGCGCAAACTGAATGAACCAGGAGGCGAATGACCCCCGAGCGATGGGCTCGAATCGCGGAGGTATTCGATAGCGCGGCGGAGCTACACGGGGAAGAGCGCCGCGGCTATCTCGAACTGGCCTGCGCCGGCGACACGGAACTGCGCGCCGAGGTCGACGCGATGCTCGCGCACGACACGCCGGCCAACGGACTGAGCGAAGCCGTCGACCGCGCCATGGACACGATGGACCCGTTCACGTCGATGGTGGCGCAGTCGAGCTTCGGCCCGTGGAAGGTCGCCGAAAAGCTGGGCGCCGGTGGCATGGGCATCGTGTATCGCGCGGTGCGGGCCGATGGCGCGTTCGAAAAGGACGCCGCGCTCAAGATCCTGCATATGGACTCGCCGGAGACCCAGGCCCGCTTCCGGCACGAGCGCCACATCTTGGCGCGCCTGGAACATCCCAACATCGCGAGGCTGCTCGACGGCGGCGAGACCGCCCATGGATCGTACCTCGTGATGGAGTTCGTCGAAGGGAAGACTCTGCTCGATTACGCCGCGAAGGCGAAGCTCGACAGGAACGCCCGGCTTCGCCTGTTTCTCGACGTCTGCGGCGCCGTGTCGTACCTGCATCGAAATCTGGTGGTGCACCGCGATCTGAAACCATCGAACATCCTTGTGACGGCCGCGGGCGTGCCCAAGCTGCTGGATTTCGGCATCGCGAAACTGCTCCATGAAGACGCGAAGCGCACCGCCACGGGCATGTTCGCGTTGACGCCCCAATACGCCAGCCCCGAGCAGGTCCGCGGCCTACCCGTCACCACCGGGAGCGACGTGTACTCGCTCGGCGTGATCCTGTTCGAACTACTCTCCGGCCGGCCGCCTTACGCCTTCAAGACCCTGACTCCGATCGAAGTGGATCGAACCGTGTGCGAGGCGCCAATCCCCCGGCCGGAGATCTCGGAGGACCTCGACAACATTCTGATGATGGCGCTTCGCAAGGAGCCCGAACGGCGCTACGCGTCGGTGGACGAGTTCGCGGACGACATCCGGAGGTCGCTCGAAAACCTGCCGGTTCGCGCGCGCCCGGACACCGCGATCTACCGGACGTCCAAATTTCTGCGCCGCAATTGGGCGTTCGCGGCCGGGCTCGTGGTGGTGTTGGGATCGCTGACCGCCGGCATCGTCACCACGCGGGTGGAAGCGAACCGGGCGCAGCGGCGCTTCAACGAGGCGCGGCTCTACGCGAACGCGCTGCTCGGCGAATTCTACACCCAGATCCAGCAGTTACCCGGCGCCACCCGGGCGCGTGGCATCCTGATGCGCGAAACCGTGGCGTACCTGAACAAGCTCGCCAAGGAATCGGAAGGCGATCCCGAGCTTCAGTTCGATCTCGCGGTCGGCTTCCGCAAGATCGGCGATCTGCAGGGCGCCAGCGACACCAGCAACCTCGCCGACTCGGGCGCGGCGCTGGAAAACTACCGGCGCTCGCTGCAACTGGCGGATTCCGCCCTGGCGGCGGGCATCGACCGGAAGAGAGCGCTCGAGACCATCTCATCCGTCAAGATCGACCTCGCCGACGCCGTTCGTTCGCGGGGCGACGACGAAGGGGCGCTTCGCCTTCTCACGGAAGCTCGTGAGCAGGGGCTCGAGGCCGGAGCCCCGCGGCATGCGACCTCGGCCTTTTTGCGAATCGCCGACATCTGGTCCTCCCGCGGAGAGCCCGCCAAGGCGGCCGGGTTCGTGCGGGACGCGCTCCGGATCGCCGCCGAACGCCGGCTCCCCGAGGGGCTCACCGCCAACATGTACTCGCGGTTGGCGGAGTTCGCCGCGGCGCAGGGCCGCCTGGATGAGGCGTTGGCGCACATCCAGGAGTCGGAGAGGGCCGGACTGGCGTACTGGAAACAGCGCCCCAATTCGAACTACCGGACGATCGTTTACCGGGACGCCCTGGCCGTTCACGCGGCCTTGCTCGCCGGCAGACCGCCTTCCCTTGGCCTACCGTCCGAGGCGATTTCCCTCGCGCGAGAAGCCGCCGCGATATCCAGGCGGCAACTCGCGGGGGACACCGCCGATGTCAACGCGCGAATGGACTTGCCGGAAATGGCGAGGCTTATTGCTCCCGTGTTCGCCGCCACGGATCGAGCCCAACTGACTCCGCTCGAGGAGGACCTCCGCGCCGCGGAGGCGGTGATCGAGAAGGCCGCCAGTGGAGATCTGAGGAACCGCGAAGCGCTTCACCTGTGCCGCGGCACGAGAGCCTACTGCCTATCGGCATTGGGGCGTTGCGCGGAAGCCCAACCGCTGTTCGCGGCCGCAGCCGAAGGAATGCGCGAGACCGTGAAACAGGTCCCCAGCCGCATCGATCCTCCCCTCCGGCTCTCCTGGATTCTGCTCGATTGGGCCGGCTGCCGCGGCGCGCCGGCGGATGCGCTACGGCGCGAAGCTCGCGGCATCCTCGAGCCGCTGGCAGCCCGGCTGCCCCATCATGCCGGCGTCGCCGCCGCCGCGCGCAAGGCGTCCAGCGCGACGTTGCCTCCGCATACCAAGACTCCCACCCGTTCGTCCGGCCCGGGAACGTAGGCGCCGCAGAGCAGCGCCGCCAACGCCACGGCGCCACCGGGTTCGGCCGCAACCTGGACCTCGTTCCACAAGGCGGCTTGCGCGCGGACGATCGCCGATTCCGGAACCAGGACGCAACGTTCCACATGACGCCGCGCGATGTCGAACGCGATCCCCCCGATCTCCCGCGCGCCGAGCGAATCGGCGGCCAGACCGCCCACCGGGACGGCCACCGGCGATCCGTGTCCAATGGCGTGATGCAGAGTCGGGCACTCCTCCGGCTCCACCGCTACCACGCGCACGCGATCCTCGAACCACGCCGCGATCCCGGCGATCAACCCGCCGCCCCCCACCGCCACGAGCACCGTGTCCAGATCCGGCGACTGCCGCTCCCATTCGAGCGCGAGCGTCCCCTGGCCGGCGACCGTTTCCGGTTGATCGTAGGCGTGCACCAGCAGCGCGCCGGTTTCTTCCGCGCGACGGACACAGGCCGCGAAAGCCTCCACGTAAATCGCGCCGCCAACCCGGAGAACCGCTCCCTCGCGTTCGATGCGGACCCGCTTGGCGGGGCTCGAAATCTCGGGGACGAAGATCTCAGCCGGAACGCCGAGACGGCGCGCGGCATACGCGACCGCCGCGCCATGATTGCCTCCACTCGCGGCGACGACCCCGGCCCCCGGCAGGCGTGCGCTCAGCATCCGGTTGAACGCGCCGCGCGGCTTGAACGACCCGGCCACCTGCAGCGACTCGAGCTTCAAGACGAGATTCATCCCGAGGCCGAACGCCTCCCGCCCCGGCGGCATCGCCGGAGTCTCCCGCACCCAACCGCGAATCCGTTCTCCCGCCGCCTGAATCTCGCGACGCCAGTTCATCAACGCCTCCCCACCGCGAATAGATTTCGTTCACCCCGAATCAACAGCATTCCGCCGGAAACCGCCGGAGTCGCCATCACGCGCTCGCCCATGGAGTTCCGGCTGGAAAGTTCGGGGACGCGGCCCGCCTTCACCACGAACACCTCGCCGTCCTCGCCCGCCAGATAGAGGTTGCCGTCGGCCGCCACCGGCGACGCGCTGAATCCGCCGCCCACGTGATCCAGACGTTGGCGGTAGACTTCCGCGCCGGTGGCGAGTTCGTAGCAGTCGAACACGCCCGTGTTGCCGAGCATGTACAGCAGCCCTTGGTGGATGAGTGGCGTCGGCATGTAGGGTCCACGCTGCCGCTTGCTCCACAGGATCTTGCCGCCCGAGCCTAGTTTCACGGCGAAGATGGGAGCCTCGGGCCGCCGGCCGCTCGCCACGATCGCGATACCGTCGGCGGCCACGGGCGTCGGCGCGGTGATCTTCGAGCTTCCGCCGAAACTCCACAACTCGCGGCCGGTCTCGAGGTCATAGCCGCGAATGCCGTTCGAACCATTCGTTACGACCTCGTTTCCGAACACCGAAGGCGTGCCCCAGGACGGCAGTTCCACCCGCGGCGTTTTCCACAAAGTCTCGCCCGTGCGAGCGTCCAGCGCCATGAGGAACGACTCCGTTCCCTGCGTGTCGCACTGGACAATCACGCGATCGCCCTCGATCACGGGGGAACTCGCCGTCCCCCACTCGTAGTCCGGCGCGTCGTAGGCGCCAAGGCGCAGCACACCGAGATCCCGCTTCCAGACCGGCTTCCCATCGAGCGAATACGCGTGGATGCCGTGCGACCCGAAGAACGCGATCACCCGTTTGCCATCGGTGGCCGGCGTCGCGTTGGCGTAGGTCGATTTGATGTGCCTCTTCTCCTTCGGCGCGCCTTCGTAGGCCACGCGTTTCCACAGAATCGCGCCCGTGCGCTTATCCAGGCACAACAGTTGAAACGAGTGTACCGACAGATCCGGCGAAGCGTCTCCATCGCCGAATAGGCCGTGCTTGAACGTCGCGTCCGGACGCGAACTGACGGCCGTAGTCACGAACACCTGGCCGCGCCACACCACCGGGCTGGAATGCGCTAAACCGGGGATGCGCGTCTTCCACCGGATGCCGCGGCCAGTGGAGCCGTCCCACTGCAAGGGCAGCCGCTGCGATCCGCCCGCGCCGCCCGCGTGCTCGCCCCGGAACTGCGGCCAGTTCTGGCACCACGCCGGCGCCGTAAGCGCAAGCAGGAGGGCGGTGCGCATCAGTCGGTGTCGCGATACTGGACGCGAAGCCGCTCGAGTTCCCTCTTCAGTTCGGCGGCGATCGTCTCGCTGCCCGCCGTCCCATGCAGATTGTTCAGTTCGTTCGGATCGCGCTCCAGGTCGAACAGTTCGTGATAGTCGCCCTCGGCGTAGTATTGGATCAACTTGTGCGTCGCCGTCCGGACGCCGCGATGCGGGCCGATACGATGCGGCGTGAAGAACTGAAAGCTCGGGTCGGCCATCGCTTCCTTGCCTTTGCCCGCCAACACCCATGAATTCTCATAGTAGGTGTAATACATCGACTTGCGCCAATCGACCGGCGCGGCTCCGGCCAGCAGCGGACGCATGCTGCGGCCCTGCATCGAGGGCGGCGCGGGGATGTCGGCGTAGTCGAGGATCGTCGGCGCGACGTCGATATTGAGCGTCGTCAGGTCGTGGGTGGCGCCGCGCCGCGCGCCCGGCGCTCGCACCACCATCGGCACCCGCAACGACGGTTCGTACATGAAGCGCTTGTCGTACCAGCCGTGGTCGCCGACGAAGAAGCCATTGTCCGACGTATAGACGATCAGAGTGTCGTTCGTCATCCTCTCGTCGTCCAGGTGCTTCAGCACGCGCCCCAATCCTTCGTCCACCGCCATGATCGCGCCGTAGTAATCCTTGACGAACCGCTGATAGATCCACTTCTTCTTGTCGCGGGGAGAGAGACCCTTCGGCAGATCCTTGTAGTCGCCCTCGAGGCTGACGTCGAAGCGCATGTCTTCGGCCTCGCGCGCGACCTTTCGGGTGGCGTAGTCGTCGTTGAACGTGAGCGGCTCCGGGATCTCCACCTTGTCGAAAACCTTGGCAAACCGAGGCGGAGGCAGGAACGGGCGATGCGGCGCTTTGTGCTGGTACACCAGACACCACGGCTTGGGGTCGCGAGCCTTCAGGAATTCGAGCGCCATGTCCGTGGTGACGTCGGTGGCGTAGCCGTCGTACCTCTTCTTCGCGCCGTTGTCGATGAACGTGGGGTTGAAGTACTCGCCCTGGCCGGGCAGGACGCGCCACGTATCGAACCCCGCAGGATCGTGCGACAAGTGCCACTTGCCCACGATTCCCGTTCGATATCCAGCCGCTTGGAGCAGTTGCGGATACGTGGCGATCGACCGGTCGAGGTTCTCCACGGCGTTCTTCGCCTCCGAGTTGCCGCGAATCCCGTTGACGTGGGAATAGGCGCCGGTGAGCACGCAGGCGCGGCTGGGAGCACAGAGCGAGTTGGTGACGCAGCTCGAATCGAAGCGCGTGCCTTCGGCCGCCAGACGGTCCAGGTTCGGCGTTTTGACGAACTTGTTGCCGTAGCACGACGAATGGCCCACCGCGTGATCGTCGGTCATGACGAAGAGGATGTTGGGCCGGCTGACACGCCGCCAGTTACACGAGGATGCGGCGGCGGCCGCGAGCGTGGCTTGGAGCGCGGTGCGGCGGGTGATCGGCATCGTTGGCCGATTATACCCGTCGCGGGGACCGGTCCGCGCGCCATGATATTCTGAGGCAGATTCAAACTCTTCACGGGAGGTCTGACGTGTCCAGAAGCATTTCCAGACAGTTGGTCCAGCCGGCGCTGCTGTTGCTGATCGCGGCGGCGGCAAGTGCGCAGTCGCAACAAGCGGTCCAGGGCTTGGTCGAAGACGGCACCGGCGCCGTCATCGCCGGCGCCAAGGTGATCCTAACGAACATTGGGACTGGCATCGCGCGAACCGCCGAGACCAACCCGTCCGGCCTGTACAGCTTCGTGCTCGTGCAGGTCGGCAACTATGAAGTCAAAGTCGAGATGCAGGGCTTCAAGACGGAAACCGTGCGCAACATCCGCGTGGAAACCTCCGCGCAGGTTCGCCAGGACTTCAAGATGGAAGTCGGCGCGGTGGCCGAAAGCGTCGAAGTGTCCGCGAACACAGTGCAACTCAACACGGAGAACGCCACCACCGGCGGCATCATCGAGAACAAGCGCATCATCGATCTTCCGGTAAACGGTCGCAACATGGTGGGCTTGGCCGTACTGGTTCCCGGCGTGCAGTTCGGCGACCGAACCGGGCGCGGTGACGGCATGGGCGGGTTTCCGATTCCCGGCTCCGGCTTCTCCGTCTCCGCCAACGGCCAGCGCGAAACGTTCCAGGTAGTCTCGCTCGACGGCGTGGATGCCAAGGACCCGCGCATCAACATCACCAACTTCGTGCCGTCGATCGAGGCGATCGAAGAGTTCAAGATCCAGACCAACGCGTTTACGGCCGAGTTCGGATTCGGCGGCGGCGCCAACGTGCAAATCACGATGAAGAGCGGCACCAACGCGCTGCACGGCACGTTCTTCGAATTCCTGCGCAACGACTACTTCGACGCCGAGAACTACTTCCTCAACTTCGAACGCGCCCCGGCGCTGGGCCGCTTGAAGCAGAATTCGCTGCGCCGCAACCAATTCGGCTTCGTGATGAGCGGACCGGTGACGATCCCGAAGATCTACAGCGGCAAGAACCGGACGTTCTGGGCGTTCAACATGGAACACCGGCTGGACCGCGTCACGTCCGTGCAGACCGCCAACTTCGGGCTCGACCAGTTCCGCAACGGCGACTTCTCGGAACTTCTGCAGCCCACGCCGATCAATGTGACCGGCCAGCGCCGCAACCCCACGATCCTGTTCGACGTGTACACGGGCGTTCCCATCCCGAACAATGTCCTGCCTCAGTCGCGGATCCATCCCGGAGCGCGGAACATCATCAACACCTTCGTTCCGAAGCCCCAGTTCCGCCAAGCCGATCCGCTCGACTTCAACGCCATCCTGGGCGTTCCCCAGCCGGTCAACGCGCACACCTACTTCAGCCGCGTGGATCACACCTTCAATTCGAACGATCGCGTTTTCGCCCGCCTGGCTTGGGACCGCTCCAACCGCACGGCCAACAACATCAATCCGAACCTCCCCGTCTTCGTCAAATCGTCGGTGACCAATCTGGCGAGCCAGTGGATTCACACGTTCAGCCCAACCATGATCAACGAACTCCGGTTCGGCTTCAACGTCTCCGACGACTTGACGTCCAACCCCCGCACCGACAATGCCGCGTTCGACATGGACGGGCTGGGAATCGGCCAGTTCCGCGTGTTCAACGACGGCGCCCGCAAGCTGACGCCGCGCGAGCATGGCCTGCCCAGGCTGAACGGCCTGCCATTCCCGGTCGGTGAAAACACCAACGGCAACGGCTACGACAACATGGACACCGTGCAAATCGGAAACCACCTGTCGTGGTTCCGCGGCAAGCACAACCTCAAGCTCGGCGGCGAGCTCTACTACATCACGATGGAGCGCGGCGCGGCGAATGTGGAAGAGGGCGCGCTGAGCTTCGGCGGCAACGAATCCGGCTTCGGGCTGGCCTCGTTCCTGCTCGGACTGCCGAGCCAGTCGGTGTCACCCGAGGGTCTGCCGCTGACGTTCCCCCGCAACACGCGTCTGGGCGGATACTTCCACGACGACTGGAAGATCTCGCCGCGGATGACGATCAGCGGCGGCCTGCGGTGGGACTTCATCGGCGGGCCCTTCGACGCCAAGGGCTTGTGGCGCACACTGGACTTTCCCGGCGACGGCGGCGGAATCGCCGGCCGCGGAGCGGGATATCAGATTCCCGGCGGCGCCAGGATCCCGGCGATCGCGCCCAACGCCCTTGGCAGCACCGGCGCCATCAACCTTTTCCCGGCCCGGCACTTCTTCATGCCACGCCTGGGCATCACGTTCCGTCCCACCGAGAAGTGGGTGGTCCGGGCTGGCTCGGGCCTGTTCGACAACATCAATCACCTCAATACGTGGACCATCTTCAATCTGATGCCGCCCAAGTCGGGGTCGCTCATCTTCGACTCGGTGACCGACGTCGCGCAGGTGGTTCCGGTGATTGGCGGTAACGGCGCGCCCGTGAATCTGCAAACCCGCATGTACCGCGCCGGGCAGCCCATCCTCACCTTGAACGATCCGTTCCTGCGGACCACGGGCGGCGCCGCCCGCCGCGATCCAGTGGCGCTCAACTACGTTCCGCCCGACTACAAGCACGGCTCGGTGTGGAAGTGGAGCTTCGACATCCAGCGCGAACTGCCGTTCAACACCTCTTTGACGGTCGGCTATGTCGGCTCCAAGGGAACCCACTCCGGCAACTCGATCGGCAACTTCAACCAGCCCGCCGCGTCGCGCGACACCAATATTCAGGCGCGCCGTCCCTACCAACAGTTCTTCGATCCCGCACTGCCGGAACGCGGCGTCCAGACGCTCAGCACCATCCGCTACATCGATTCCTACGGCGAGAGCTTCCACCACGGACTGCAAGTCAAGGTGGACCGGCGCTTCATGAAGGGCCTGGCCGGCGGCCTTTCCTACACGTGGTCCAAATCGCACGGCGACGGCGAGAACGGCGGCCAGGAAGGCGTGTCCTACCAGGATCCGCTCAACCGCCTCGGCAGCCGCGGCCGGTACCGGTTCGATCAACGCCACAACATGGTGGCCAACTTCGTGTGGGAACTGCCGGGGAAGAACCTGAAGGGCCCCGCCAAGTTCGTCATAGGCGGATGGCAGACCAACGGCATCCTGTCGATCCGCACCGGCTTCCCCTTCAACGTGACCCAGGGCGGCGACATCAACACGGGCGGCCCCGTCCGTCCGGACGCGATCAGGGACCCCCGGATCGACAAGCCGACCCGCGCGCTCTGGTATGACCCCACTGCCTTCTCCCGCGTCACCTGCAACACCAGCACCTTCCGCCCGGATCTGTGCCGGTTCGGTACGTTCGGCTACAACGTTCTCACCGGACCCGGCCAGCGCAACCTGGACTTCTCCATGTTCAAGAACTTCGCGTTCAAGGAGAAGTACAACGTGCAGTTCCGCGTGGAGGGCATCAACGCCACCAACACGCCTTACTTCGGCGATCCGGGCGGCATCGGCTTCACCAATGTGAATCAGCTCACGCCGGACGGAACGCGCATGGGTGAGGTTCGCGGCCTGCGCAACTCGATGCGCATCATGCAATTCGGATTGAAGCTGGCGTTCTAGCCTGGTCCAGCGGACCGAATGGCGGCGCGGGGTCTGAGAGGCTCCGCGCCGCTTGCTGTTTTCCGACGCGGCCGTTGCCACGTCAAGGTAGAATCGGAGTTTCGGCGGGAGGTGGGCAGTCACCACCCGTGGCGCGATCCTGGCCGGGGACGCTTGGCAGGGGAGGCGTTCATGAAGCGGTTGCAGTATGAGGTGGTGGTCCGGGATCTGCTGACTTCGACCGGATCCAGCTTACTGGGGTTGCTGTCCGGCGGCCAGAGGATCGGCCGGCCTCTGGCGGTACAACTGGCGATGGTGGACAGCCGGGTGGCGGACCTGTTCTTCGAACTCGGACGAACTGGCCTGCTCCACATCGAAGTGCAGAGTTCCAATCACCGGAAAATGCCACACCGGATGGTGGTCTATGGAGTGCTCGGCGCGCTGAAGCATGGGAGGAGCCACGTGGTGCAGGTGGTTCTCTACATCGGCAAACCCCGGATGAACATGCCGTGCAAGCTAGATTTGGGCGGGATCCAGTGCGAGTACCGCCAAATCGACATTCGCGAGTTCGAGGCGGAGGCGCTGCTGGCAACGGGGAATCCGGCGGACTTCGTGCTCGCGATGCTGGCGCGGGGTGGCGCGGACCGTCTCCGGGAGATCGTGTCGCGGGCGGCGAGGCTGGATGGCGTCGAACGGCAGCGCGTCCTGGCGCAACTGACGGTGCTGGCCGGGTTGCGTGGAACCGCGGAACGGCTCAAAATAGAGTTCGAGGAGGCTGGCGTGAGAGTCAACATCGAGGACAACGTGCTGTTGCGCGAGATCCGCGACACCGGGTTCGCCATGGGCTTGGCGAAGGGCGAAGCCAA
>SXGS01313271.1_pt1 | contig 13303 bp, 7 predicted proteins | sample 3174681 | NCBI WGS metagenome assembly SXGS01 (sample SAMN11356861, study PRJNA531348) | freshwater metagenome | isolation source: freshwater sample F1-80 | place: China: Fuxian Lake, Yuxi | collected 2017-12-25
GTCCATCCGGCTGCCGGTGTCTACGAGCACCGAGGCGATGATGGTCAGGCTGGCCCCGCTTTCGACAGCGCGGGCGGCGCCGAAGAAGCGCTTGGGGCGGTGCAGCGCCGCGGGATCGAGCCCACCGGAGAGCGTTCTCCCGCTGGCGGTCACCGTCAGGTTGGAGGCGCGCGCCAGACGGGTCAGGCTGTCCAGCAGCAGCACGACGTGCCGGCCGCTCTCGACGAACCGCCGGGCTTCTTCCAGCGCCATCTCCGCAGCATGCATGTGACTCTCGGGCAGCTCGTCAAACGTGGAACTGATGACCTGCCCCTGGACGGAACGCTGCATATCCGTCACTTCTTCGGGCCGCTCGTCCACCAGGAGCACCATGAGGAAGACGTCGGGGTGATTGGTGGCGAGACTGTGAGCGATTTGCTTCAGCAGCGTGGTCTTGCCCGCCTTCGGAGGGGACACGATCAGGCCGCGCTGCCCACGCCCCATCGGAGCAATCAGATCGAGGATGCGGCCACTGAGGGGCTCCGCACCGCATTCCAGCCGGAAGCGCTCATGCGGATAGACCGTAACCAGATCCGTGAAGTCCGGCCGCGTGCGCGCGTGGTCGGGATCAAGTCCGTTGACTGCGACGATGCGGAGCAGGCTGAAGTACTTCTCCGTGTCCTTGGGCGGGCGAACCTGGCCCGCCACCCAGTCCCCGTTGCGCATCCCAAAACGCTTGACCTGCGACTGCGACACGTAGATATCATTCGCCGCCGGCTGGAGGGAGCCATGCCGGAGGAACCCCCAACCGTCGGAGAGGATCTCCAGCACACCGTGCCCGAAGAGCCCCCCCTCTGCGCCGGGCAGCGAGAATCTCTGTCGCACGTCCAGCGTCGGCGGCTCGGCGCCGGGAACAGCGGCTGCGGCGGCGAGCCCGGGCACGTCGCCCATGGGCGGCGCCTGAGCCGGTTCCAGTCCAATCGGTTCCATTGGGGCGGGGTCGGGTGGGGAGGACAGCCGGGTGGGTTCGGAGTGCGGGCACCAGGGGAATGGCGCAACCGGGAGTCGGGTGAATACGCAGAGTATCTCCGACGAACTCACTCAAGACGAGTGTAGCACAATCGGGAGTGAAAAGTGACCTACGGCGGTGCCGCAGGCTAGTGTGAGGCTGCCCTTTCAGGGCGGGGTGGTGCGTTGTCCGAGGCCTGTGGGTGGGCGCCAGGCCGTCCGCGCGGCTGGCCCGGGAACGCCGGCATCTTGCCGGCCTCCGCGCCTATCTCCTCTGCGTCCTCCCAAGAAACTGGCCCCAAGACTGTGGGAAACACAACAGTATACGGGCAAGTTTCTTCGTTGAAGCCGGTCCGAGGTCTCCTCGGTCCCCGGCACTCTGCGGTGCAACTCCGGGCGAGTGGGGAAGCACTCCGGCTCCGGCGGGCCGATCCGGGCCGTTCATGGAGGAGGCTCGACGGGCCAGCCCGCCTCACTCCGGTTTCGCGGCGACCACGGCGATGTATGGAAGGGCCCGATGGCGCTCGTCGAGATCCATCCCATAGCCCAGGACGAATTGGTCCTCAATGCGGAAGCCGATGTAACGGACTTGGAGGTTGGGAGCGCGCCGGCGGGCCGGCTTGTCCAGCAGGGCACAGACTTCCACTGTCGCGGCTCCCCGTGCCTGCAGGAGGGCGACCAGAAATGTCATTGTGTGGCCGGAGTCCACGATGTCCTCAATGACCAGAACGTGCCGCCCATCCACGGGATCTATGAGGTCACGGGTGACTTCCACGTTCCCGGTGCTCTCGGTGCCGCCGCGGTAACTGGACAGTTCGATCCAGTCGAATGTGAGCGCACCCGCGTCTTCCGCCTGGAGCGCCCGGCTCAGGTCGGCCAGGAAGTAGAGCGCCCCCCGCATCACTCCGACCAGGTGCAACTCGCGGCCGGCATAGTCTTGCGCAATCTCCGCAGCCAACGCCATGACGCGTGCCGCAATTGCGTCGGCCTGAATCAGGATCGTCGTGTGCGGGGGCTCGCTCACTCCCATTCGATCGTGCCCGGCGGCTTGGACGTGAGGTCATACACAAAGCGGTTGACACCGGGGACCTCGTTGACCACCCGGTTACTCATCCGTTCAAGGACCTCGTAGGGGATGCGTGCCCAGTCGGCAGTCATGAAATCGTCGGTGGTGACCGCGCGGAACACAATGAAGTGCGAGTAGGTGCGCTGGTCGCCCATCACACCCACCGTCCGGTCCTGCGGGAGAACTGCGAACGCCTGGGCGATCTGCCGGTAGAGACCTGCCCGGCGCAGTTCCTCGATGGCGATGGCGTCCGCCTGCTGCAGGGTCGCCACTCGCTCCGCCGTCACCTCGCCCAGGATGCGGACGGCGAGCCCGGGCCCGGGAAACGGGTGGCGCCAGACAATCTCTTCCGGCAGCCCCAACTGCTCGCCGAGCACGCGCACTTCATCCTTGAACAGCCACCGGAGCGGCTCGACCAACGCCAGAGACATGGTCTCGGGCAGGCCGCCGACGTTGTGATGGGTCTTGATGGTCGCAGCCTTGCCCGGGCCACTTTCGATCACATCCGGATAGAGCGTGCCCTGGACCAGAAATCCCGCATCGCCGATGCGTCCCGCTTCTTCTTCGAAGACGTGGATGAACTCGGCGCCGATGCGTTTCCGCTTCTGTTCCGGGTCGGTCACACCCCGGAGCGCCGCCAGAAACCGCTCCCGTGCGTCCACCGAAACCAGCGGCGTCTGGAAATGACGGCCGAACGTCTCCTCAACGGCCTGCGCCTCGTCCTGGCGGAGCAGCCCATGGTCCACGAAGATGCAGGTGAGCTGCGCGCCGATCGCCCGATGCACCAGCGCCGCGGCCACTGCACTGTCCACACCGCCGCTCAGACCACAGATGACCCGGGCGTCGCCTACCTGCTCGCGGATGGCAATGATCGCCTGCTGGAGGAAGTTCGCCATCGTCCAAGTCGGGGCACAACCGCAGACGCGCAGCACGAAGTTCCGCAGGACCTCGGTGCCCCAGGGGGTGTGCGTGACCTCGGGGTGGAACTGCACCCCGTAGAGCCGCCGTTCCGGGTACGCCATGGCGGCCACCGGCGTGCTCGGAGTGGCTGCAAGCGTGCGGAAGTGCGGGGGCGGGGCATCCACCCGGTCCCCGTGGCTCATCCAGCACGTGAGTTCCGGTTCCAGACCGTCAAAGAGCTCTCCCCCGTCCCGGAGGGTGAGCGAAGTCCGCCCGTACTCCCGCGCCTGGCCGCCCGGCACCACCTCTCCTCCCAACTGCCGGGCCATGAGCTGCATCCCGTAGCAGATGCCCAGAATCGGAAGGCCGAGGTCATAGACCTCCGGCGAGAGGGTCGGCGCGTTCGGCTCGTAAACACTGGGTGGCCCGCCGGAAAAGACCAGCCCGGCAGGCCGCCGCGCCACGATCTCACCCAGCGGAGTGTCATGCGGGAGAATCTCGCAATAGACGCGGCACTCCCGAATACGGCGCGCAATCAACTGCGTGTATTGCGCGCCGAAGTCCAGGACCAGGACTTGCTGTTCAGGAACAGGCTGCATGGGGAGGAGACTACCCCGTGGGGACCGGACGACCGCGCACCGGGTAGTTCGGGTCGTTGAAGCCGCGTCCGGTCTTCCAGCCGCGGGGCACCTGGGCGTCTACTGCCGCTTCATCCGCCGCCGTCAACCGGACTTCCAGCGACGGGAGGCTGTCCTCGAATTGCTCCATCGTGCGGGGACCGATGATGGCGCTTGTTACAGTCGGGTTCGCCAGTGTCCAGGCAACCGCAAACTGGGACAGGGTACACCCGTGCGCGTCGGCCAGAGGCTTGAGCGCCTGAGCGACTGCAAAGCTCTCCTCGCGCAGTTCCGTCTGGTGCATGCGGCGATCGTTGCGGGCCGCGCGGCTCCCTTCGGGGAACGGCTCGCCCGGCGCGTACTTACCGGTCAGCACGCCGCGCGCCAGTGGGCTGTAGACGACGACGCCGATGCCTTCTTCCTGACAGCAGGGGAGGAGCTCTACCTCGATCTCCCGGTTCACGACGTTGTAGAGCGGCTGCACGCAGGTGATGGAGGCAAGATTTCGTTGCGCGGCGATCGCCTGCATCCGAACGACTTCGAAGCCGTAGTAATTGCTGCACGCCACATAGCGCACCTTCCCCTGCCGCACCAGATCGTTCATCGCCCCGAGGGATTCCTCGATCGGCGTAGTGCGGTCCGGGGCGTGCATGTAGTACACGTCAATGTAGTCGGTGCCCAGCCGCCGCAGGCTCGCTTCACAAGCCCGCAGCAGATACCCGCGTCCCAGGCCCTGATCGTTGGGACCGGCGCCCATCGCGTTCCGCGCCTTGGTCGCCAGGATGACCTGGTCGCGCCGGTCCCGGATGGCGTGCCCAACCACGACCTCGGACTCGCCCGCGTTGTAGATGTCTGCAGTATCGAAGAATTGGATACCGGCGTCGAGCGCCCGGTGCATGATCCGAATGCTCTCGTCCGCATCGGTGGGACCGCCGAACATCATCGTTCCGAGGCAGATCCGGGACACTTTTACTCCCGCTCGCCCCAGGCCTACGTACTCCATCTACAAACTCCCCTTCCGCGTCTGTGCGGACCGGTGGTCGTTCTCCCCGGAGATCGGCGTCCACCCGCCACGACGCAGACCTCACCGTTACACTTCGCGGTTCTATTCTTACGTCGGTTCGCCCTGCGGCTCGGTTCGTCCTGCAACCGGCACTTTTCGCCCCAGGGATTTCCACAGGCGCAGCCGCAAGACGATGGTCATCAACGAGATTCCGATCGAGACAAGAGCCCACGCCACTGCCTTCATCAGGTGTGGTTGCTCAGTGATAAAGGTGAGTGCGCCCAACGTAGATTCCAGGTGCACCATACGCACCGGGAGCCCCAGACGACGCAGGTTTAATGTGGAATAGTAATAGAACTGCTTGCGGGACACTACATCTTCGAGCAGGTCCAGGTTGGCCACCATCGGCGGCTGCTGGCAGTCCACGACACGGCGTTTTCCCGGCTCCACTTCCACTGCGGCAACAACGTGCGGGGTATCCCCGTAGAGATTGATCCGGTACGCTTCGATGCCGACATGGGACGCCATGCGGATGAATGCGCGGGTCCCATCGCCGCACCATCCGTGACCCCGCTGAATCACCTCGCCGGCATTGGCGCGAAAGAAGGGCCGCCCAATCTGCGGTGAGTCGTCGTATGTGATTCGGCTGCGGAGAAACGCCCGCAGTGCCTCGACTTGCTGGCGGGGAGTCGTGGCCTTGGCCGCGGCAACCACGTGTGCGGCAGTGCGGGCCACAAACTGATCGTCTCGCTGCGCCCGCACGCACTCCGTGATGCTCACGGCCAGTGCCGCCACAGAGAGGAGCAGGACCCATCGAACACGAAAGAACTGCATCGGAATGTGTATGAATTCTTCCTGCAATGTCCTCTGAGATACGGTCTTCAGCGACACTTTAGACGACCGAGTGAGCCGCCTTGTTCCATTGAATTCGGATCCCCGCCGGAGGCGCCTACGCGAGCAGTTTCCTGACCACGGAGCCACCCACATCGGTCAGGCGGAAATCGCGTCCCTGGAAGCGATACGTGAGCCGGGTATGGTCGAAGCCGAAGAGGTGGAGCAACGTGGCGTGCAGGTCATGCACATGAATAGGCTCTTCGACCACGTTCCAGCCGACTTCGTCCGTTTTTCCGATCACCTGACCACCACGGATGCCGCCGCCGGCAAGCCAGAGACTGAAGGCGAACGGGTGATGGTCACGACCGGTGTTCACTGCTGATCCCTGCCGGTTTTCGCCCAGGGGCGTGCGCCCGAACTCGGAAGCCCAGAGGACGATCGTCTCGTCGAGCAGGCCGCGCTGCTTCAGGTCCCGCAGCAGGGCAGCCACAGGCTGGTCCGCCATGCGCGTGCAGAATTCCAGTTCCGTGTCCAGCTCACTGTGGTGATCCCAGGAAGCGTGGAACATGCTCACGAACCGGACGCCTCGCTCCACGAGCCGGCGCGCCAGGAGGCAGTTGGTAGCAAACGAGGCGAAGGTTCCGGCGCCACCGCCTCGACTTGCCTTCATGCCCGTCTCGCTCCGATGGATGCCATACATCTCGAGGGTGGCGGGACTTTCGCTGGAAAGATCCATCAGCTCCGGCGCAGCCGCCTGCATCCGAAATGCGAGTTCGTAGGCAGCGATGCGGCTTTCGATTTCCGGGTCACCGATGCGATCCAGCCGTTCCTGATTGAGGTCGCGGATGGCGTCCAGACTCGTGCGCTGGAGACTGCGGCTCAACCCGACCGGGTTCGACAGGTTGAGGACCGGGTCGCCCTGACCGCGGAACAGCACGCCCTGGTACGTGGTGGGCAGAAAGCCACTGGACCAGTTCGAAGCGCCGCCACTCGTGCCGCGCCCGGCGCTGAGCACCACGTAGCCCGGAAGATTGCGCGCCTCACTGCCGAGGCCGTAATTCAGCCAGGCGCCCATGGAGGGCCGCCCCAACACGGGCACGCCGCAGTTCATGGTGAGCTGCCCGGGATGGTGGTTGAACGCATCCGTATGCATCGAGCGAATCAGGCAGATATCATCCGCGCACGACCCGAGGTGCGGGAGGAAGTCCGACAGCTCCATGCCGCACTGCCCATGCCGGGAAAACGTGCGCGGGCTGCCGAGGAGCACAGCCGACTCTTTCTGGATGAAGGCAAACCGCACGTCCTTTGTCATCGAGTCCGGCAGCTTCTGGCCGTTGAGTTCGCGCAGCTTCGGCTTCGGGTCGAACAGGTCTATCTGGCTCGGCGCACCCTCCAGGTAGATGACGATGCAGTTCCTGGCCTTGGGCGCAAAAGCGGACGCTCGGGGCGCCAGCGGATCGGTCCGCCGTCCTCCGGCGGAGCCGTCGGAGGCGAGGAGGCCATCCTGCTGCAGCAGGGTGGCAAGCGCCGCCATGCCGGCCGCATTCGCGGCGTTGCCCAGCACCCGGCGCCGCGTGAGGGGGAGGTGCTTCCAGTCCTGCTGCATTGGTCCCTCTTTCATTCGCGCGTGATGAACTCGTCCAGATTCAGCAGCGTGCGTCCCAGCGCCACCCACGCAGCCTGCTCTTCCATTGTGACTCCGGCGGGCGGAGCAGTGCCGGCCAGCTTCGCTGCCGCCTGCGGATCCCGGCGGAACCCATCCATCAATTCTCCGTGCAACCTCTGGAGTCGCACCGTTTCACGCGCCGTCGGCTCACGGTTCAGACACGAACGGAACGCGAACCGCACCCGGTCGGTGACGGTCCCGGACGCTTCGAGGACGATCCGGCGGCCCAATGCCTGGGCGGCCTCCACGAAGACCGGGTCATTCAGGAGAGTGAGTGCCTGAAGGGGGGTATTCGAGCGCTCGCGTCGGGTGCAGGACGTGTTCGCGTCCGGCGCATCGAAGGTAGTGAGCTGCGGATAGGGGACCGTGCGCTGGTAGAAGATGTACATCCCGCGCCGGTGCCGCTCGGGACCCTGCGTCTCCGGCCACTTCACGGAGCCTGCGTATCCCAGTGCCGCGATGTCCGCCGGGAGCGGCGGACGGATGCTCGCGCCGCCGATCTTGCGATGGAGCAACCCGCTCGCCGCCAGATTCAGGTCGCGCACGACCTCCGCCTCGGCCCGAAATCGGTTCTGCCGCGCGAGCCACTGGTTCTTCGGGTCTCGCTCGTGGAGTTCGGGGCGATGCCGTGACGACTGGCGATAGGTGGCCGCGGTCGCCACCAGACGGATCAGCCCCTTGAGGGACCAGTTGAGCGCAGCCGGCGCAGGACGACCGCTCGCCGTTCGCCCTGCGAACGCGGCTGCCAGCCAGTCGAGCAACTCCGGGTGGGTGGGGAGTTCCCCCCGGGTCCCGAAGTCGTTCGGCGTGTTGACGAGACCGGCGCCGAGAAGCGCCTGCCAGACCCGGTTGACCGTGACGCGCGGCGTGAGCGGGTTGGCGGGATCCACGAGCCAGCGAGCCAGATCGAGGCGAGTCGGGCGGGCGGAGCCGGCCGGGAATGCGGGCAGGACCGCCGGAGTGCCGGGCTGCACCGCATCCCCCTTGCGGAGAAAGTCCCCGCGGACATGGATGCGGGTTTCACGCGGTGCGGATGCCTGGAGCGTCTGCGCCCGTGCGCCCGGGTCCGTGGGAGCCTGGCGGCCGTGATCCGTAATTGCCTTCTTCCTCTCCTTCCAGCCCGGATCCAGGATCTGGTAGAACCCGAGCAGCATCGCCTGCTGCTCCGCCGTGCGCACCGCGCGGGACGTGGCGAGGATCCGGTTGATGGCCTCCGGTTTCACGCCGGGGGTGGCTGCACCGCCGGCTTCCCAATCGGCCAGCCGTGCGGGCAGTTCCGTGCGCTCGTACGCCTGGAGCACCTCCGCCAGCCGGGCCGCATCGGCCTGGTGCTTCTTGAGCGCCTGCTGATAGGCGGCCCGATCCGCCTCCCCGGCCAGCGAGATGTCCACATCATCGGTGTTGTTGAAGAAGGCAAAGAACTGGTAGAACTCGCGCTGGCTGATCGGGTCGTATTTGTGGGAATGACACTCGGCGCAGCCCAGCGTCAGGCCCAGCCAGACGGTTCCGGTGGTACTCGTCCGGTCGACCGCAATCTTGTTGCGATCCTCTTCCTGATCCACGCCGCCCTCGCGGTTCTTCAGCGTGTTGCGATGGAATCCGGTCGCGATCTTTTGCGCCACAGTGGTGTTGGGCAGCAAATCCCCCGCCAGTTGTTCGATCGTGAACTGGTCGAAGGGCAGGTCGCGATTCAGCGCCTCAATCACCCAATCACGGTACACGTAGGCGAACGGGCGCGGCGAATCCTTCTCATACCCGTCACTGTCGCCATAACGAGCCAGATCCAGCCAGTGGCGGCCCCACCGTTCCCCAAAATGCGGCGACGCGAGCAGACGATCCACCTGGCGCTCGTAGGCATCCGGGCGGGGGTCCGCGACGAATGCGGCGGTTTCCTCGGGCGTGGGCAGCAGGCCGAGCAGATCGAGCGTCAAACGCCGGAGCAACGTGGGCCGATCCGCCTCGGGAGACGGGCGCACCCGTTCTTTCTCCAACCGGGCGAGGACAAACGCATCCACCGGATTGCGGACCCACTGGGGAGTGCGCACAACAGGCAGCGGCAGGCGGTGAACCGGCTGAAACGCCCAGTGCGGCCCGCCGCCTCCCGCAGGGCCCGAACCACCGGCGGCGGGCGCAGGCGCACCCTGGTCAATCCAGGCCCGCAGCAGCGCAACCTGCCGCGGAGACAGCAGCTCGCCTGTGGGGGGCATCCGTTTGCCCGGTTCTTTGCCGGATACCATCCGCACCAGCAGACTGCCCGCGCTGTCGCCCGAGCGCAGAGCGGGCCCACTGTCTCCGCCCCGCAGCAAACCTTCGCGGCTGTCCAGGCGCAGCCCGCCCTTCTGCTGACTTCCCGCGTGGCACGCAAAACAGCGCTCCGCCAGGAGCGCGTGCGTTGCCCGGGCGAGATCGGCCCCGGAGGAAGGCGACGGCGGCGCCTGCGCGGCCGCGAGCCGCACTCGCGACCGCCCGGCAGCCCCGCCCGGGATTGCTCCGAGCAACGCGGCCCCCACCACCGCGCCCCACATGATTACCTGTCCGCCGGATTGCACGCGCACTACTCTGCCCACCCTACCCTCACCTGCTGATTCGACCGGAACCTGAGACACCCGGCCGCGGCAAAGGTCGCAACCTCCTGTCTGTCTCGTACGTTGAGAGAGAGAGGCAGACGCGGAGAGGACAATACGAGAGCAGAGCGTGAAGTGGAGTGAGAAACGAGAAGGTGAGCCCGCTCCCTCGCGATGAAACTCATCCGCAGCGACGTAGTCGCTCTGGCTCCGGGCGAGCACGGGGGCGCCCTGGAGCACACTCGCCCGTTCGGCGGACGAGGCTGGGGCGCCGGGGGAGCCGTCAGCCATCCGATGGCTCCAGGACTGGGGCGACGACCGCTTCGAGGGGGAGGGTGCGGCCCCGGTGGAGAGCGGCGGTGAAGGCGGCGTCGCCCAGTCGGGTGCGGGTCAGCTCTTCCACGCGCTCCCGTTCCCGTTGCTGGGGCAGGGGCAGGGGCGCCCCCAGAGCCTGGATCAGCGCCTCGGCCGCCCCCAGGAGGTGGGCTGCCCCCTCGGCGTTGCCCGCATCCGCCTCCAGCGCCGCCAGCCCCACCAGATGCCACGTGATGCCCCGGCGATCTCCCAGGTCGCGGCACAGGCGCAGTCCTTCCCGATGCAGTTCCCGGGCGCGAGGCGGATCGCCGTCCAGGCGGACGACATAGGCGACGTTGGCCAGGGTCACCCCGATGTGCCACTCGTCCTGCAGGGTGCGCGAGACCTCCAGCGTCTCCTCGAGCAGCCGGCGGGCCCGAGCGAAGTCGCCCCGCATCCAGGCAGCGAGGCCGAGCACCACCAGATGGCGCCCGATCAGCCAGGGATCGTCCGCCGCCCGGGCCAGAGCCATCCCCTCATCCGCACAGGCCGCGGCGACCTCCGTACTGCCCCCATGCACCGCTACCAGCCCGACCTGGAACAACCCGGCGCTGATCTGCCAGCGGTCGCCCGCTTCCCGGGCTGCGGCGAGCGAGGCCGCCGCCAGACCACCCGCCTCGGCCAGGTCGCCCTGGAAGAAGGCGAAGTACATCGCTCCCTCTAGCGCCTGGGCGCGGACCAACGGCGTCGTCGGTGTCGGGGCGGCGAGCGCGCGGGCGGTCCAGTCGCGCCCTTCGCGCAGGTGGCTCCCCATCAGCCAGAAGTAGTCGAGCGCCCCGGCCAGGCGCAGGGCTGCGTCCCCGGAGTCGGGATCTGCCAGGCTCCACTCCAGGGCGGCGCGCAGATTCTCATGCTCCCGGCGAAGGCGCTCCTGCCAGTACCGCTGCGCCGGCCCGAGCATGGTGCGTGCAGCGGTTTCCGCCAGCGCCAGGTAGTGATCCCTGTGGTGAGAGCGGATCTGCGCGGCCTCCCCCCGGTCCTGCAGACGCTCGGTGGCATACTGACGGATGGTTTCCAGCATCCGGTAGCGCGTCTCCCGGCCCTGCGCCTCCGCCAGCACCAGACTCTTGTCCACGAGGGACGTGAGGTGGTCCAGCACCTCCTCCTCCGGGCCGGCGCAGACCTCTTCGGCCGCCGCGAGGGCCCAGCCACCGGCGAACACGGCGAGGCGACTGAGCAACGCCCGCTCCTCCGCGTTCAGGAGGTCGTAGGACCAGTCGATCAGGGAGCGGAGGGTCTGCTGTCGCGGCAGGGCCGTACGGCTTCCCCCGGTGAGGAGCCGGAAGCGCTGGTCCAGGCGGGCCTGCAACTCCTCGAGGGAGAGGCTGCGCAACCGCGCCGCGGCGAGTTCGAGCGCCAACGGGATGCCGTCCAGCCGGCGACAGAGAGAGGCCACCGTCGCCCCATTCTCCGGCGTGAGGCGGAACCCGGCGTCGGCCTGCTCCGCACGCGCGACAAAGAGCCGGGCCGCTTCGGAGGCCGCCAGTTCCGTTGGAGTGAGCGAGGCGTCGGCCTCGGGAAGTGAGAGCGAGGGCACGCGGGAGGTGGCCTCGCCGGAGACACCGAGCCCCTCGCGACTCGTAGCGAACACCCGCACGCCGGAACTCCGGCGCAGGATCTCGTCCACCAGGCGCGCGCAAGCGTCCAGGAGGTGCTCGCAGTTGTCAAGCACCAGCAGCAGGGAGCGGGTCCGCAGGTGGTCCAGCAGGACCCGCAGGAGCGGCTGTCCCCCTTCCTCCCGTACTCCAAGCGCCTCCGCGACCGCCTCGACCACATAGGCCGGATCGGCGAGCGCCCCCAACTCCACCAGCCAGACGCCGTCCGGATAGGCTTCGACCCGCAGCGCTGCCAGTTCCAGCGCCAGGCGGGTCTTTCCGCACCCGCCCGCCCCGGTCAGGGTGAGCAGGCGGTGTTGCTCCAGGCGAAGCCCGATCTCCCGCAACTCCTTCTCCCGCCCCACAAAGGAGGTGACCGCCTGGGGCAGATTGTGGCGCGGCGGTGGGGGATTGGTGGCTCGAAGAGGCAGGAAGTCGGCGGGGAGGTCGGTGTGCCGGAGTTGGAAGATCCCCTCAGGACGCCCGAGGTCCTTGAGGCGATACTCCCCGAGGCTGAGCAGCGAGGCCCCGCCCGGCAGACGGTCCCGCACCAGCTCCGCCGTCGCCGTGGAGAGGAGCACCTGCCCGCCGTGCCCCAGAGCCAGGAGCCGCGCCACCCGATTCAGCGCCGGGCCGAAGTAGTCGCCGCCCCGCGCCTCCGCCGCCCCCGTGTGAAGCGCCATCCGCACCCGGAGCGGTACCCGACCGTCGCCGGCGAGCCGCAGATCCAGCGCAGTGAGCCAGGTCTGGGCTGCCAGCACGGCATCCAGCGCGCCCCGCGGCTCCGGGAAGGTGGCGCAGAAGGCATCCCCCACGGTCTTGAAGACCTGCCCGCCGTGGGCTTCAATGCAGGCGCGCAAGAGGTCATCGTGGTGCGCCAACGCCACACGCATCGCGTCCGGGTGCTCCTCCCAGAGCCGGGTGGAGCCCTCAATGTCCGTGAAGAGGAAAGTGTTCACACCAGGAACCGGTTCGCACTCCGCCCCGGCCATTCCTCTTCACGGGCGATCTGGTCCTCCTGAAGCGGTCCAAGGCCGTTGATGACGAAGTCCCGGTGAGGGGCAACGCCTGCTCCACCTCGTGGCTCCGCATCACCTGAAGACGGATGCACTCCACCAGTCTCGGCTTGTGCCGCCGCCTCGACAGCAATTCGCTGGCTGCCCTGGCGTGGAGGGAATTGTCCAGGGACACCGCGAGCAACGCGGGGATGGCCTCCTCGCGGAGCACACGCACAGCCCGCAATCCGCGGCGTGCCTGAACCAGTGCGAAGGTCTCCACCGCTGCGGACTGGGTCGTGACCAGCGGATCCTGGTCCTGGATCAGCCGATCCGAAATCGCCCGGGCGGCTGCATGATGTGGGTCAGCAGCATCGAGCACGGACAGCAGGGCGGAAGCATCTACCAGGACCCGGATTCGGCAGAAGCCCCTGCCAGGCATTGATCGTGGAGGGTAGAGAGATCGCAGAGCCCGGAGTGAAACTTGCCCGCTGCCGCGCGAGCACGTTCTGCGTCGGAGCGGGCGGACGGAGCGAAGGTCGCAACCTCGTATCTGCCCAATACGTTGAGAGAGGGGTGCAGGCGCGGCGAGACCTATGCGAAAGGGGAGAGTGAAAGGCGTTGGTCACGGGGAGGTGAGCCCGGGCACACTTTCCTCGCTCTTCTCCACTCACGCCGCACTTCCGAGACACCCCGCTCTTTCCTCACTCTTCTGCACTCAC
>SXGS01055697.1_pt1 | contig 13301 bp, 13 predicted proteins | sample 3174681 | NCBI WGS metagenome assembly SXGS01 (sample SAMN11356861, study PRJNA531348) | freshwater metagenome | isolation source: freshwater sample F1-80 | place: China: Fuxian Lake, Yuxi | collected 2017-12-25
CCACCTTCACGGCCCCAACCAGACTCTTTATAGCCACCAAATGGACTGGCTGGATCAAACTTATTAAATGTGTTGCTCCAAATTACACCAGCTTTTAATTGCCTTGCTGCCCAAAGAATCTTTGCCCCTTTATCGCTCCAGATACCAGCAGATAAGCCATACATACTGTTGTTGGCTTTCTCAATTGCCTCACTTGGGGTTCTAAAGGTAAGAACTGATAAAACTGGACCGAATATTTCTTCTCTAGCAATTCGATGCGATTGTGATACACCAGTGAAAATAGTAGGTGGGTACCAATATCCCTTAGTAGGAAGTTTTACCTCAGGTGACCATCTATTAGCCCCTTCGGCATCACCAGAGTTTGAAATTTCATGGATCTTATTTAACTGCTCCTTGGAATTAATCGCACCCAGATCAGTGTTTTTATCCATTGGATCACCGACTCTAATTAAGCTCATTCGCTTCTTTAACTTATCTAGAATCTCATCTGCAACATTTTCTTGAACTATCAAGCGAGAACCTGCGCAGCACACATGTCCTTGGTTGAAGAAAATTCCATTAACAATTCCTTCAACAGCCTCATCAATAGCCGCATCTTCAAAAACTAAGTTTGCAGCTTTGCCACCTAGCTCCAATGTGGCAGTTTTCTTAGTTGCCGAAATTGATCTAGCAATTGCTTTGCCAACATCAGTTGATCCAGTAAATGCAATCTTATTTACATCTGGATGGTTAACTAGTGCTGCACCAGTTACGCCATCTCCAGTTACTATATTTACTACACCCTCTGGAACTCCAGCTTGCTGACAAACTTGTGCGAATAGCAAAGCAGTAAGTGGTGTGGTCTCGGCAGGCTTTAATACAACAGTATTACCAGCAGCTAGTGCTGGTGCTATTTTCCAGGCAAGCATTAGCAGGGGAAAATTCCAAGGAATTATCTGTCCAACAACACCAAGAGGCTTTGGTTTATTGCCAAATCCGGCATACTCCAACTTATCTGCCCAGCCTGCATGATAGAAAAAATGAGCTGCTGCTAATGGGATATCAGTATCTCGTGACTCCCTAATTGGCTTTCCATTATCTAAGGTTTCAACTACGGCAAACTCTCGTGCTCGCTCCTGCATGATTCGAGCAATTCGGTAAAGGTACTTACCTCTTTCTTTGGCTGGCATCTTTGACCACACTCTTGTGTAAGCGAGTCTGGCACTTTTTACAGCGGCATCAATATCCGTTTTATCGGCATAACCAATTTGGGAAAGTAACTCTTCAGTTGCTGGATTAAAGGTATTAAAACTCTTGCCCTGTTTTGGCTCTACAAACTTACCGCCAATAAACAGGCCGTAGTTTGGTGAAATATTTACAATTGCCTTTGACTCAGGCGCGTTTGCGTACTCAAAATCGCTCATAACGCTCCTAATCAACAGTTACGTAGTTGGCACTAGCGTAGTGCCCTGTACGTAACTTCATTCGCTGCATTAGTAGATCATTTAATAAGGCACTGGCACCAATCCTAAACAAATTTGGAGTAAGCCATTGATCACCAGCTGTCTCTTTAACTAGTACTAACTGTTTGATAGCATCTTTCGTAGTTCGAATACCTCCAGCTGGTTTAACGCCAATTTTCTTTCCAGTCAAGGTGAAGTAGTCACGCACGGCCTCTAACATAACCAGTACCACTGGCGCAGTAGCAGCAGGTGCCACTTTTCCAGTACTAGTTTTAATAAAATCTGCCCCGGCAAGCATCGCCAAGTATGAAGCTTTTCTCACATTATCGTAAGTTACTAATTCACCAGTTTCTAGAATTACCTTTAAGTGCGCCTTATTGCCACAGATCTGCTTAATAACTTTAATCTCCTCAAATACTTGATAAAGCTTGCCAGATAAAAAAGCACCGCGATCAATCACCATATCAATTTCATTAGCACCAGCATCTATGGCATCTTGCGTATCAAGTTTCTTTACTGCCAAAGAGGCTCTACCTGATGGAAATGCAGTTGCTACAGCTGCTACAGGAATTGATTCTCCGCCGATGGCATCTAATTCGGTGCGCGCAATTTTCACCATGTCGTTGTAAACGCAGATTGCGCCAACTGATGGAACTGTTAAATCAGTTGGATCAGGTCTAACCGCTTTGGCGCAGAGTGATTTAACTTTGCCGGGTGTATCTGCTCCTTCTAAGGTAGTTAAATCAACCATGCTAATAGCCATATCAATCGCCCAGGCTTTACTCGTAGTTTTTATACTCCGAGTTGCAAGCATGCCAGCACGCGCTTCAGCTCCCACTTGATCAACAGGCGGTAAATCAGATAGAAATTTACGAAGTGAGGTTTCGCTGCCATCGATAATCATGAGAGTACTTTAGTCAAAGCCTGCTTTATTTGCGAGATCAAGTTCTCTGCCTCATTTTTACTTGAAGAAATCACCTCTATATAGCATTTGAGTTTTGGTTCTGTTCCACTTGGTCTGATGATTACTCTAATCCCATTCTCATAATTCAATCGAACTCCAACAGTTGGCATTACTTTAGATTCACTCAAATTCTCATAAGATTTAAGTGCATTACTTAAAAGTGTCTGCGGTGGGGTAGTGGTAACTTTTTTTAGCAATTGATCAATTTCATTAAGACTTGTCACTCTAATTGAAATTTGATCAGTTCTATGAAATCCATATTCACTTCCTAGTTTTTCAAGGTAATCAAATATTGATTGACCAGTTGTTTTTAACTCATTCACTATCTGAGCAAGAACTAGAGCAGCACTAATCCCATCTTTATCATTGACATTTTTCTGATCAACACAATACCCAAGGGCCTCTTCATAGCCAAAAAGTAAATTATCTATCTTTGATATCCACTTAAACCCAGTTAAGGTTTCTTCAAATTTCAAGCCATGCTTGTTAGCAATTTTGCCCAGCAAGGAAGATGAAACAAATGAGTTTGCTATTGCGGTATTTGAAGCTGCGCTTTTCTTAATTAAGTAGTCACCTAGGAGCACTCCTATTTCGTCACCACGGAGTACTTGCCAGAGACCTTGTGGGTTAACAATTGCAATTGCACATCGATCAGCATCAGGATCATTTGCGATAACTACATCTGCATTGTTTTTCTTTGCATACTCCAGCGCAATATCCATAGAACCTGACTCCTCTGGGTTTGGAAATGGCGTAGTGGGAAAGTTTGGATCAGGTACAACCTGTTCACTAACAAGTATTGGGGAAGCAAATCTAGCTCTCTTAAAAACTTCAATAAAAGTCTCAGCGCCAACGCCATGTAGTGGGGTATAGACAACCTTTAAATTGTTTTCAGTAGTAGAAAGTGCTGAAACAGCTGAAATGTAATCATCAATAACTGACTCATCAACAGTTTGAAAATCTTGAGATCTTGCCGGATTCTTATTTGCCTTTGCAATTAGGCTGGAGATCTCAGCATCTACCGGCGGAATTATCTGGGAGCCGCGGTAATTGACTCCAGTTACTACCCCTCCTAAGTAAACCTTGTAACCATTGTCAGTTGCTGGGTTATGACTGGCAGTAACCATTATTCCCACATCAACTTTAAGTTTATTTATAGCAAAGGCTAAAACTGGTGTGGGAAGTGCTCTTGGTAATACATATGTTTTTATCCCGGCACCAGAGAATATTTCAGCACTATCTTGCGAGAATTGATCTGAACCATGGCGAGCATCTCGCCCAATGACAACTGAGGTTAGGTGATTTTTCTTCATGAACTCAACAATTCCTGTTGCAGTTCTACTAACAACAGCTCGATTCATACAGGAAGGTCCTGGTCCAATCGGACCTCTCAAACCTGCTGTGCCAAATTGTAAGAATCCTGAAAAGCAACGCTCTATCTCTTTAGAGTTACCTTCTCTTAACCAATCACTTAATTGTTTAGCAGTTTCTTTATCGGGGTCATTATCAATCCACTCTTGAACTTCAACCCTTAATTGATCTGAGATCACAACTTAGGTAAAACCTTTGCCAACAGATTTCCCATTCGATCTGCAGCAGCTTTACCCGCAGCAATCACCTCAGCATGATTTAATTTTTCACCAGTTACACCTGCTGCAGCGTTAGTGACCAAAGAGATAGCAAGTATTTGTGCACCTAGTGCATGCGCAGCAATTGCCTCTGGGACTGTGGACATGCCAACTAAGTCAGCTCCCAATCCTCGCATCATTCGAATTTCTGCTGGCGTCTCATATGAGGGCCCTCGCCAGTGAACATATACACCCTCTGCCAAAGAGGGATCTTCATCCTTAACTACTTGTCTCAATCTCTTGCTATATAAATCGGTTAGATCAACAAAATCTGCACCAATTAAAGGTGAAGCTGCAGTTAGAGAGATGTGGTCTTTTATCAAAACCGGTTGACCAACTTTATAATCAGTATTTATTCCGCCACATGCATTTGTGAGAACAATATTCTTACACCCTGCCTTAACTGCAGTTCTAACTGCATGGGCTACGGGTTCCATGCCAAGTCCTTCATAAAAGTGAGTACGGCCCAAGAAGACTAGGGCGTTAGCGCCATTTGATAATCTGTAAGAGCGTAACTTCCCGCCGTGACCTGCAACAGTTGGCGCCGGAAATCCAGGTAACTCAGTTACTGCAAATTCATGAGTTGGGTTGCCAAGTGCATCAGCGGCTGAGATCCAACCAGAACCCATTACAAGTGCTACATCATGCTTTTCTTTACCAGTAATTTTTGCAATTGCTTTTGCAGCTTTTTCGGCAGTACCAATTGGGTCTTTGTATAACTTGCTCATAAGACAAACTTATCCTAAAAAATTACTTATTTTTAAGTTCAGGCCAGCTATAGCCAAGGGAGATAATCATTTTGCGTAATAAAGGTAGTGATAATCCAATGATTCCACTGGGATCCCCCTCAATTTTTGTAATAAATGGTGCACTTAATCCATCTAGGGTAAAACCTCCAGCAACATTAAGTGGCTCATCTGAATCAACATAATCGATAATCTCAGCATCAGTCATCTGCGCAAACTGCACCTTTGCTGTTGACCGCTCACTTAGTTCAATTCCTTGTCGTAAGTCGATTAAGCAATGGCCGGTGTGAAGATACCCAGTTTTGCCACTTAACTGTTTGCACCTTTCGATCGCCTTCGTTTTCGTAACTGGCTTACCTAATGATTTTCCTTCAAATTCAAATGTTGAATCACAACCTATGATTAAAGAATTAACAGGTGCTTTGTCTTTAACTGTATGCGCTTTAAGAATTGCTAAAGCAATTACCAGCTCTGCCGGTGATAGGGACTCAAACTCCGATGCATCCTCATCAATCCCACTTACTAAAATACTTGGCGTTATCCCAACACTTTCTAACAGGCGAAATCGTGATGGTGAGGCAGAGGCAAGAATTATTTGAACCATTATGCAGGTAACCTTAATACATGAAACCGCCACACATTGGAATAATCACACAGGCGTGGGGTCAATCTACCTATCAAAGTGAAGCGGTGAAACTAGGAGTTCAGATTAGATCTGACAATGTAAGTGTGTCAGCTGAAAAGTTGATTGAATTTTCTAAGGATCTTGATTTTGTTTATGTAGACCCCAAAATTATTTCACTTCCTGCAATTAAAAGCGCGGAAAAGTCTGGCGTAAAGGTGTATCCAACCTTTAAAACATTAGAGAAGTTGGATCAGATTTCCATGCATTCAACTGAAGGTGAGCATCTATCGATTTTAGTTGCAAGATCAGCTCATGCACAGGCCGTCACTTGGCCAATCACCTTACTTACTGGTGACATATCGATCACTCCACTTCCTGGAATTACTGATGAGATTTCACAGGAAATTCAAGTTTCAGCGCTAAAACTTGCAGATGAGGTTGGCTTAGTCGGGGGATTTGAAATTTATGTTGATGCTGTTGATTACAAGAAACTAGTTGGAGTGAACTATTTAATTCCAAATGCAAAGTACTGGAGTCAGATTGGCTGTACGACTAATTTTTATGAGCAGAACCTAAGAGCTGTTTTAGATTTGCCACTTGGAAGTATTGAGTTGCTATCCAATTATGTAGTTACAGGAGATTTAGAAACTGATCCAGAAAGTGATGATTACCGGCCATATCTGCACCTAATGGCACGCAATCCAAAACTCAAGTTTGATCAATCAATTAAGCAGGTCGGAATCATTGGAGAAGAGCTTGAAACTTTACTTACTGAGGTTATTCACGCTCAACAGTATTACAGCGGAAAAATTCTGCAATAACTAACTTCTTTCGCCATATTCAATGGCAGGACAGCGATTCATTACCGAAATTAAACCAGCCTTTCCTGCTCTATTAACTGCAGCCTCATCAATAACATCGAGCTGAAGCCAAACTCCCTTTGCTTTAATCGCAATTGCACTATCTACAACCTCACCGGCAAGCTCTGAATTAACAAAGATATCCACTACATCTACTGCAAAAGGAATATCTGATAATTTTGCATATCCTTGTTGACCATGAACTGTCTCTGCTTTTGGATGAACCGGTATTACTTGGTGGCCCTTTTCTATGAGTAATTTTGAAACTCGATAAGCCGCTCGTTCAGAGTTATTACTCAAGCCAACAACTGCCCAAGTCTTTAAGGCGAGTAATTGATCTATTGGATCACTCACTATCAGTTCGACCTAATGCTCTAAATTTCCAACCAGCTGCCCGCCAAAGATCACGATCTAGTGCATTTCTACCATCGATCATAATTGCGGATTTAACTAGTTTCTTAATCTGCGTTGGATCAATCTCACGGTACATTTTCCATTCAGTTAGATGAAGAACTATCTCAGCATCTTTTAAAGTAGAATTTATATCCTCTGCAAAAGTTAATCCAGGAAAACGTTTTTGCGCATTAGAAATTGCTTTTGGATCATGGACTGTGACATGAGCTCCAGCTGCTTGAATTTGTGCTGAAATATCCAGAGCCGGGGAGTCACGAACATCATCACTATCTGGTTTAAATGCTGCCCCTAAGACAGCAACTTTTTTGCCTACCAAGTCATCAGATAGATCTTTGCGAACTAGTTCAATAATTCTCTGTCGAGCACGCAGATTGATGGCATCGATCTCTTTTAAGAATTCAACAGCTTGGCTAGCTCCCAGCTCTTCAGCCCGTGCCATAAATGCGCGAATATCTTTTGGAAGGCAGCCACCACCAAATCCAATCCCTGCTTGTAAAAATCTACTGCCAATTCTTGGGTCATAGCCAATAGCTTTTGCTAAAACAGTCACATCACCACCAGATGCTTCGCAAACCTCAGCCATTGCATTGATAAAAGAAATCTTGGTCGCTAAAAATGAGTTAGCTGCAACCTTTACTAACTCCGCTGTTGGCAGATCAGCTCTCACCCAAGGCGTGTTTTCTTTCAGGTTTACTGCATATACCTCTTTAAGAATATTCTCAGCAGAATCAGTAACAACACCAATAACTAAACGATTGGGTCTAAGAGTGTCTTCAACTGCAAATCCTTCCCGAAGAAATTCAGGATTCCAGGCAAGATCTGCTTTGGGGTTTAACTCAAGTAACCTGTTTCTTAATTTTGTTGCCGTTCCTACTGGAACAGTTGATTTGCCAACAACTAACCCACCTGGTTTCACATGCTTTGCGATTGATTCAAGCGCAGAATTTACATAGGTTAAATCTGCGGCATTACCGTTTTTAACCTGAGGCGTTCCTACACAAATAAAGTGCACATCTGCATCAGAAAGATCCCCGACCTTATTTGTAAAAGTTAAGCGCTTGGCTTTTATTTGTTTTGCCAGTAACTCCTCTAAATCTGGCTCATAAAATGGAATTTTTCCTTTACTTAATAAATCAATTTTCGAAGGTTCAGTATCAAATCCAATGACCTCAAAGCCCAAACTTGCCATACAGGCAGCGTGAGTAGCACCTAAGTAGCCAGTACCAATTACTGAAAGTTTCAACGCCATGGATAGAGCCTATCTTTAAGTAAGTTAATTATCGGCAGATATTATCTGCCGCAGTACGAGTTTTAAACTTATCAATAATCTCAACCTTTGCAGCTTCTGTTGCAGATGGTGAAGGTGATGGAGTTACCTCATCTACTACTGCTCGATCCTCACGTAAGCGATCCCATAATTCAGGAGCCAAGACTGGATCCCATAAGACCGATGCAGTTACGCCGTTTGAGTAGTAGTTCAAACTTGAAAGCGGCACAGTAAGGGTTCTTATATTTGAGGTGGCAAGTGATTTCATTTGCTTAGCCAAGGTAATCAAGTCTGAATTCTTCAATCCTTCATCTGTTGTTACCGCAGAAAGGGAAGAGTTAATAAAACTAGTCATCGTTACTGGATTTAGTAGTACTCCAGCACTTGTCGCCTTTTTAACAACTGATGACATAAAGGCTTGCTGGCGTTGCATTCTTCCGATATCTCCCAAGCCATCAAACTCTCTAGTTCTAACATACTTAAGTGCATCAATTCCATTTAGGGTATGAACTCCGGCAGGTAAAACTAAGTGACTCTTAGGGTCATCTATATCTTTCTTGGTACAAACCTCAATACCGCCTAATGAATCAACCACCTTGGCAAACCCAGCGAAATTGACCTCAATGTAGTGATCGATCTTTAACTCGGTCATTTCCTCAATTGTTTGAATAAGTAAAGGAGCACCACCCCAATTAAAAGCTGAGTTGATTTTAGAGTAAGCAGCTGGAATGGTTTTTCCTGATTTGTTTATGTGCTGTGGAATTAGTGCAAATGAATCTCTAGGGAGAGAAACTAAAACAGCTTTATCTCGTGCTTTTGAGATATGAACTAGCAACATAGTGTCAGATCTTTTGCCAGCAGCAGTTGCAACAGAGCCAACTCGAAGAGCTTTTAGTTCTGCCTTGGTTAAACCTTCTCGGGTATCTGATCCAACCAATAAATAATTAATTGCAGAAGACATTCGCTCAGGACGCTTATCAATGCCAGCAAATGCATCTATCTTGTTTATTGAGGCAGAGACTGTGCCAAAAGCCAATGCGCTCAATGCTGAAATTGCCAAGGTTGCGATCGAAATACCAGTAAAGATTCGGATACTTCGAGAAGATTTCATCTTCTTATCCTAGATTATGGGCAGGGAAATATTGGGCACAAAAAATGGCAGGAGGGGTTATGAATGATTTAACCGCACCTGCCGTATCGGTGATCTTGCCTATTCTCAATGAAGAGCAGGATTTAGAAAATTGTATCTCAGCAATCCTTCAGCAAGATTATGCTGGAGAAATTGAAATAATTTTGGCTTTTGGACCTTCAAAAGATAAGACTAATCAGATTGCTGATGATTTAGCAGCAAAAAATTCCAGAATAAAACTAGTTGGCAATCCATCTGGACAAACTGCCATCGGCTTGAATTTAGCTATTAAAGAAAGTTCCCATGAAATCATCTGCAGAATTGATGGCCACTCTGAAATCTCTTCAACCTACATTAAGAGCGCGGTTGAGATCATGTTAAAAACTGGCGCCGTAAATGTTGGCGGAGTTATGTATGCAGATAGCAGCAGTGGATTACAGCGAACCATTGCGCAGGCAATGCGATCAAAGCTTGGGGTTGGGCCTTCAAAGTTTCACACTGGCGGTAGTGCAGGTGAATCTGAGACTGTTTATCTTGGTACCTTTAAGAAAGCTGCAATTTTGAAAGCCGGTGGCTTTGATGAGCGGTATGTCAGAGCGCAAGATTGGGAGTTAAACCATCGCATGCGTGCTCAAGGTGGATTAATTTGGTTTGATCCAGCACTTAAAGTCACATATCGACCAAGGAAGAGTATTTCAAAGTTAGCAAAGCAATATTTTCAGTATGGCAGATGGCGCCGAGTTATCGCTAGGCAGCATCCGAAAACTACAAACTATCGCTACCTGGCACCACCAGTTGCAGTAATTGCAAATGCTATTTCACTTATTGCTGGACTTTTTATCAATCCAATTTTATTTGTACCTTTTATATCCTATGTAATACTTCTAGTTATTGGTGGTTTAATTATTGGCCAGCAAGTTTTCGACAAATTTCTTATGCCACTAGTTCTAGCGACAATGCATATTTCATGGGGAGTGGGTTTTCTTACCTCCCCGAAAAAACTTTTTAAAGGCTAGTTATTGTGCAGGGCTGCATTAAGGCCAGCCCACTTACCAGTTTTAGCTACCGCCTCAAGTGCTCCTGATTGTGAATTACGTCTGAATAACAAGTTATTAGCTCCACTTAATTCTTTTGCTTTAACAATACTTCCATCAGGAAGGCTTATCTTTGAGCCTGCCGTAATGTAAACACCGGCTTCCACAACACAATCATCTCCTAAGCTAATTCCAATACCTGAGTTTGCGCCAAGCAAAGTTCTTTCACCAATAGAAATTACCTCTTTACCGCCACCACTTAAAGTTCCCATAATTGACGCTCCGCCACCAATATCACTGCCATCGCCAACAACAACACCGGCACTAATTCGGCCTTCCACCATTGATTTGCCTAAAGTACCTGCATTGAAATTAACAAAGCCTTCATGCATCACAGTGGTGCCAGGTGAAAGATACGCCCCCAACCTAACTCGGTCACCATCTGCTATTCGCACACCATCTGGAATCACGTAATCAATCATTCTTGGGAACTTATCAACACCATATACAACCAAATTTCCAAATTTGCTTTGTAATTGTGGTCTGACCTTCTCAAAACCTTCAACTTCACATGCACCAGCTGAGGTCCAAATGACATTTGCTAGCACTCCAAATATTCCATCAAGATTTATTGCATGCGGGGTTACCAACCTATGTGAGAGTAGGTGAAGTCTGAGATAAACATCAGCGGCATCTTTTGGTTTTTCATCAAGATTAATCACAACCTCAACTGCAACTTTTTTAACTTTACGAATTGAATCTTCACCGAGTAACGCATCAAAATGGCTATCGCTCTTATTTTTTGGCGCATCTCCTAAACCAAGGCTGTAAAAAGAGCACTCAAGAATTTGCCCAGATTGAGTTTGGGTAGCAACGCCAAATCCATATCCCTTACTTTGATTACTGCTCATTAGCCAACGGTATCAAAGTGAGTGAGAGGTAATAGACTAAATTCATGCGCGTATCAGTTTTCTGCTCCTCTGCTCCTAATATTCCTCAAAGTTCACTTGAATTAGCATTTGATATCGGCAAAGCAATTGGTGAGCAAGGTTGGGATCTTGTTTGGGGCGGTGGTAAAGCATCCATGATGGGTCAGGTGGCTAAGGGCGCCAGAGAGGCTGGCTCTGTCACGATTGGTGTAATTCCTGAGCCACTTAAGCGGATTGAATTTGAAGATACTCAAGCCTCACAAATGCATGTTGTCGATAACATGCGAAATCGAAAAGCAAAAATTGAGGATTTAGCTGAGGCATTTATTATTTTGCCTGGTGGAATTGGCACCTTAGAGGAGTTTTTTGAGATCTGGGTTGGCCGTTACTTAAAGTTTCATAATAAGCCAATTGCAGTCTGTGATCCAACTGGTGTTTATGCACCACTTAGAACTGCCTTAGATCATTTAGCCTCACAAAACTTTATGAAGACAGGACAAAAAGAGATGGTTAAGTGGTGCAGTGATATTCCATCAACTATTGAGGCGGTTAAAGTGAAATGAATAAATTATCAAATCTTGAATTAACGATAAAAATTGATAAACCTATTGAGCAGGTTTGGAAATCTTTAGTTGATTGGAAGGGTCAAAGTAAGTGGATGTTGCAAACCAAAGTTTGGTCAGAGATTGATCAAGATCGCACGGTTAGAAACGGCAAGGGCGTACTTATCTTCGCCTTTACTGGCATCTTTCCAAAGCTTTATCCAAAATTGAGAATTGGTATTTTAGATACGATGGAGATTACAAATTGGAAGCCGCCACACATCTGCGAGGTAAGACATATTGGTCGAGTGCTTAGAGGAACTGGAAAATTTGAGTTAAAGAAAGTTCGCAGTGGCACAATTTTTTATTGGCAGGAAGAGGTAATTGCGCCCAGTATTATTTTATTCTTCGCAAAACCTGCGTTACTTATCGGAGTCTGGCTCTCTTTGCGCCGATTCGCTCGCCAAGTTTGCGCATAACTCGAAAGTATTGGCTCTGCCCAGTAACCTTTATGCCATGGCACCTGATGACAGCCGAAAGACGATTGCTGAATTAATTGCCACATTGCCTGAAGAAGAGCGTTTGATTTTGACATTGCATTTAGTAAATATGGTCAGCGTGAGCGAGATAGCAGAAAAATTGGGTGTCCCCGAGCGAGCGGTCACTTCAGTAATTACATCGGGAAGATCCCGCTTAATTGGCTTGATTTCATAAGGGTATTTAAAGGATTTCCCACCCGTAGCCATATAGGGGATAATTACACCTCTAGGCCAGCACTAAATGATTTTTATTAGGGGAGATTCAAATGGCAGCGATGAAACCAAGAACTGGTGATGGCCCAATGGAGGTCACCAAAGAGGCTCGCTCAATGGTCATGAGAATTCCACTTGAGGGTGGCGGAAGACTAGTTGTGGAACTAAATGTGGAAGAGGCAACAAATTTAGGGAATGTCCTACAAGCTGCTGTTGCATTAGTAAAAAAGTAATCGACAAATCTAGATACCACTAAGTTTATGAGTAATAAACTCCTAGATCTATCCCCAAAACTCTCACTTATTACCGAGAGAGATTTAGAACTATCAGAATTTACTGCAGTTGCCGTACCGGTAGCACCAGGTGAGAAACCACAACTAGTAAAGAGTAGGTTTTTAACCGCGCTTAACAACTTCACAAAATTAGATCTAAATATTGAGCTAGCAAATTGGCCAGAGTTCACCGCAAAAGCTGGTGAAATTATTGAAGTTCCACTCTCGGCAGCAAACCTGACACGAATATATCTAGTTGGTATTGGTGAGGGTAATAATGAAGATTTGCGTAAGTCTGCCGCTGCAGTAGGCCGGAAAGTTAAGGCTAGCAATAGTCAGCTTCTGTGCGCGTTGTCTGAGGATAAAAATTTAATTACCACTATTGCGGTCGCTCTTTTACTTTCAAATTATCAATTTTTACTCAAGAGTGAACAAAAGGTTAAGAAACCATCATTTACGATTTATGGTGAGTTTGATAAAGAGGTAAAGCGAGCAGATGTATTAGCAACTGCTGTCTGGCAGGCGAGAGATTTAATCCATACACCTTCAAATATTAAGAATCCAGAGTGGCTGGCAAAACAAGCTAGCGCTTTGGTTTCATCTGCGAAAAATTCTGGACTTTCAATCACCGTCAAATCTGGCCGAGCAATAAAAGATTTTGGTGGATTAGTCGCAGTTGGTAACTCATCTCCTAAGC
>SXGS01408298.1_pt1 | contig 13300 bp, 26 predicted proteins | sample 3174681 | NCBI WGS metagenome assembly SXGS01 (sample SAMN11356861, study PRJNA531348) | freshwater metagenome | isolation source: freshwater sample F1-80 | place: China: Fuxian Lake, Yuxi | collected 2017-12-25
CCAGGCGCGCACCAGGTCAAGCGCTTCTTGTGGCTGGGGAGGAACCCACCACATAGCCAACAGGCAGTCAGGCGCCGCAATGCTTGGCACATCAAGCCGCTTAATGTCTTCCAGGGTCATGACCGGGTATTTATGGCACGCACCACGCCGGCCCGCATTCGCTTTGTCTCGATACTCCCACGGTGGATCGGCATAGATCAGGTTGTATTTCATATGGCCGCCGCCTTAGCGATCACCGCCGCCAATTGCGCCTCTACTGCTGATAGCCGGCCCTCAAGCCCTTGTACCTGTCCAGTCACCCCACGCACCGCAAAGAGAAGCGTTTGCACATCGGCCCCCGGCGATCCTTGGGTTTGCGCCAGGCCGCGCACCAGGTCAGATAGGTATTGACCGCGCTTGCGTTCGCCGCCGGCAAGTTGGGTCAATAGCTCCCCGATCCCATCATCCACCGCCAAATTTAACCGTTCACCCATCGTTACAAACTCCCTAACGCGCGCAATCGCGCATTGAACAATACACCGCCCGTAATAACAGAACATGCGCTCTATTATATACAACTTACAGTTATCTGTCAATGATTGTGTAATGACTTGACTTTATGACAAGATAATGCTAAAATAACGCAATATAAGCATAGTTATGTTGCGTTCTATCGGAAGGGATTTTAGACCATGACCACCGCTCTTGTTACGATCCAACCGGCCCCGATCACCACATCAGCCGACAACGATCAAATGTTGGTGCAACTGTTCGTCAATACCAAGCGCAGCGCCAACACACAAACACAGTACAGCCATAGCATTACCATGTTGCTAGGCTTTACAGGTAAGCCGCTGGGCGCCCTCACGTTGCAAGACGCTGTGAACTACCATGCTTGGCTGAAAGAGCAGTACAAGAGCGCCCACAGCATAAAGCTACACATCAACGTTGCTAAGGCCCTCTGTGCGTTTGGGGTGAAACTCAACTACTTGCGCACCAATGTCTTTGCTGTCATCAAGCCGGATGTTACCCCCGAAGTCACCCACAAACGGATCTTGACAGAGGAACAAACCTTCAAGCTGATCGACGCACCAGAGCGCCAGCGTGATAAACTGCTGTTGCGGCTCGTCTACGCTGCCGGCTTGCGTGTAAGTGAGGTGTGCGGCTTGGTATGGGGTGATCTGCTCTTGAATGGTGTGTTGCATATCAGAAAGGGCAAGGGTCAGAAAGAGCGCTTTGTCACCCTGTCCGATGGCATGGTTGATCGCCTGAATGCCCACCGCAACGGCGCCGGGTGCGCTCCGGGCGCGGATGAACCTATGTTCGTCTCCCAGAAAGGCGGACGACTGGACGAAACCGCCATACACCGCATTGTGAAGAATGCCGCCGCCGCTGCCGGCATTAGCCCAGAGGCATCAGCCCATTGGCTACGCCATAGCCACGCCAGCCACGCCCTTGATCGGGGTGCAACCATCGTAGAGGTACGCGATACATTGGGGCATAGCAGCATAGCCACCACCAACAAATACTTGCACAGCCGGCGCCAGGCCAGCAGCGCGCTACGGTTAGGGGTGTAAGCCCGGCGCCGGCGTCATGGTTGGGGGTGCGTCCAGTGCCGGGCGCGCCCCTTCTTTTTGTTACGTTTCCTACGTACAAAGCGTACACTAAGCGTAGGTTGACAGCAATCCTGTACTGTGTTACACTATGTACGTAGGAAGACGTAACAGGATGGGCAAGCGAAGGGGGTAGGGTCATGGGTCTGAAAACACAAACGGTCAAGGTCAATGGGCTAACGCACCAGGTGCGCCGGGTGCCATGCGGTAAGGCTGAACACTGCAAGACTTGCAAGGAGCAAGGCGGACACTTGGCAGTATACCAAGACACCGGCGCGACGGGTGGCGCCCGCTGGAAGTATGTAGGCAAGCAGCTTCCACAGGCTGATCAGGACTATCAGCCGGCTACCTGCCAGCATGAGGGATGCACCAACCCCACCCCCCGCCACGGCCAAAAATATTGCTCGGCTAAGTGCCGGGTAGCAGCCAACAGAGCAAAATAAGAAGAGGGCCGGCGCTATGCCGGCCCTCTTCTTATTTCCGAGTTTTTCCGAGTTTTTCCGCATCAGCCGGCAACCCGCAACCACACAGGAAGGCCGCCATTGCGTTTTATGGCACGCCAACGTAAAACGCCCGCTTACGCTTAAATTAGCCCCGATTCTGCTGGTCGCTACCTACTGTTGGCGCTTCTACCAATGCCGGCGTTGATGGTGGCGCCCCAATCAACGCGCACGTTTGCGTGATTTTGTTTTGCGTTGCTCATGGTTCATTCGCTCCTCTACCTGTTGCAAAAATGTTTCAAATACATCAACCGTGGTCAGGTCAGGCGCCATAAACAGAAAGCGCCTGACCTGACCACGATTAAGGTAAATACAAAGGCCGCCACCCTTCTTAGTTGTCAACCCTCGCACCCAACCAATCAACGGTTCCGGCCAGGCTGATAACCTGTCTATCGGTGCATAGTTCATCTCTTGGGGAGACGATCCCCCGTCACGCACCTTGACCAGCACAAGGCCGATCCCTTGCACCCCCTTCTGTAGCATTCCATAGCGCCAGACTTCCCGGCGATCTGATTCAAGCATATACCCCCCTGTCTTATTTCGCGGGTGCATGAAAGTCATTGCCCCATCGGTCTACAGTGCTAAGGCTGTAGGGATTTAACACCCCCTACCCCTATACCTATGTTATGGCTCTGGCTGATTTTACGGCCACCTCTACCCGTGGATCATGGCGATCATCGTGTAACGTGGCGTGAATCTCACGGATCTGGGCATCGTTGTCATAAAAAACCCCCTGTAGGGCATCACAGAGAACCTTGAGAAAGTTGTCCAGATCCCCGGCCCGGCGCGCACGGTAGACCGCCACCTCTACCGCCACCGGCCCCGACAATGGCCGCACACCAGCACAGCGCGCCAACATAGCAACCGTCTGTTTATACCGTTGGGCTTCATCGCTAGCGACAACCCGCCCCCGGTAATGCCGCCAATAACGGTTTGCCGATGGTGGTACAGGGTAACGGTGCATCATGCCGGCGTCACCCCTTTACATGCTGGGCAGTCTCTAGAATCCCCAAGGATGATCCCCAGGCACTGACCACAGATCCGATCCGATTTCATGATTAGGGCGCGCTGTCGCTTTATCTTGGCAATATGGCCGGCCCGGTCAACCGTATAGTCAAATGCGGACGGGTCCCAAATTACACAGCCCTTGAACAGTGACAGCGCATCCCGTTTTTGCGCCAGCGACAATTCCATATAGGTCACGTCTTACACCTCACAGATCAAAAATGGTTATTCCCATCCTCGTTTGTTGTTGGAACAGGTAACAGACCAATCGTCAACTTGCCGTTGCTCGTGGGTTGTGGGGCAAGGTACACTTCGATCCCGCTCCATTGGTCGGTGTCATCACCAGCGATCCCCGCCAGCGCGGCCGCTTGAGTCTTGTTGAGAATTAGCCGCTTTTGTTTGCCCAAAAAATCCACAATGATACGCTCTTGTTTGCTACCGTCATTTTGTGGGATCAAATCCACCCCAGCGCGGCCTATCGTAACCTTGATTGTTCGCCCTTGTAAGTCTTCGGCTCGCAACCAGGGCGACGCGTACACTTGTGATACCTTAGCCATCTGCTATTTTCCTTTATAGTTTCAGTACAGTTTCAATCTGACTTCACCACTTCACTACATACTTTACCGGCTCTTTCCTCAGCGGCCAGCGGCCCGCCTCTACTTCATCTAAGGCCCGTTGCAGCAACATATCAACCAATGGGCTTTCAAAAGCCTGCAACTGTTCAGCCAATGCCTTTAGCCGCTGGGCTGTCTTCTTGTCAATGCGGTAGGTTCGCGCAATCTTGCTGTGGTCATATGCCATATCACCCCCCAAGCGTGAAAACCGTGTGTGAAAGCGGAAATTTCGGAAGTGAACACCCCTGCAATGTGCAGGTCAAGATCAGGTCTATCAAAGGTCTATCACTGGAAATTCTTCTAGTGACGAACACTCTACCGCCCCTGCCGGCGTTGCCCTTCCACCATAAGATTGTGATCTTCTGCCAGCCGGCGCCAAGCGTCCAGGATCTGACGATCTGTGTAATAGCGCAACAGTTGCGGAAATTCTGTTACACAGGCGTCAGCCAGCAACCGCAGTTCCGCCAATGTCAACTGCCGGCGCCCCTTGTGCATCTGTTCCCCTTGTGGATGCTCATTGCCATCTTGCTGGGCGTTCAAATTCTACCATCCCATGTTGGCCACCAACCCCGGCCCCCAATGTCTTATCCAACTGTTGCAATTCCTCATATTCATAAGCAGTCAGCAACTCTTTGCCGGTCAATTCAGTTAAGCGATACCAGGCCAGCGCGCCCGGCTCAGGCATGGCCGGCGCCTGTGGCTTGTTCATTTGACCAGCCGTGCGCATAGCTACCGCAAAATTGACATTACCCGCCATGCTGGGCGCTTCCAGGGCAACCGCCGCCATTAGGCGATTAAAGGCCCGTTCCCGGCGCCGCTCTAACTTGGGCTGCTCTGCCGGCGCCGCTGTTGCGATCAACTGGCTACAATAGTCAAAGACCGCTTTAGCATCTGCCAATTCTCGCTTCTGCTGTAAACCGTAGGTGCGCATCGTGACCGCTTGCGCCTGCACTTCTGACAGCCAGTCACAACACAGGGTGAAGCGCTTAATCATGCCGTCGCGATCCGCTTGGTAAATCTCGCGCTTTTGTAGTTTGGTCATGGCCCGGTGCAATGTCCCATACTTAAGCCCAGTGTGCTGGGTAAACTCATCATAGGACAAATCGCCATGCTCGGTAGAGGCATCAATCATCAGCAGCGCCACCGGCCCCAAACTGGCAACATGAGGATTGATCACCGCTGCATAGTCAGGAAATAGGTAAACGGTGTCATGCTCCAGAGCAAGGGCGCCCAGCTCCGCCAGCACTTTGACGCCGGCGCCATAGTCGTCTATGTGGGAGAGCGCCGCCAATGTAACCGGCTGTGGGGCATCAATCAAGCCATCGGCTAACCTGGTGAGCGTGACCACATCCGCCGGCGTCATCTGTTCACCCAGCGCCGCCACCTCTTTACAAGCTTTACGGTAATCGGTGTGGGCATCACGCCGCGGCTGATCAAAGGCTTCCAGTTGGATCAGCACATCAACCGGCGCCCGTCCTAAGACCTCACGTAACGCAGCGTTGCGCATGTCTCGATTACCGCCAACGTTGAAGGCATCCGCCGCTTTATGGGTTGTAAACGGACTTTTCGCGCAGATGGAACGCCCCCCTAACAGATCCGCTTGTGTATGATCTTGTGTCCCATCTACGCGAAAAGTCAGGATATAATGGAGCGCCCCGCCGGCGTCTTTGTTCTGTTCGTGGTCAGACAGCGCCACAAACCAGCCCATTAACCGCGCCATGGCGCGCTTGACGGTTGCCACGCCCACCCCGGCCCGGCGCCGCAGGTCACGCAAGGAGATAAAGCCGGCCAGGACGCCCCGCTCTTGCAGCACATCGAGAAGAGCATCAGCCACCCGGCGATCTGTCATTTCTGTACGGTAGGTGCCATCAACGGCTAAGAACTCAGGGTCAATGAAGGGTTGAAAGCTGTGTGTTTTGATCCACTGGCGCGCAATGTTGATCGTGGTCAGTGGGTCAACCTGGCGCCCACCGTTGCCGCTAGTGTCACCATTGCCGCCGCTGGTATTATCCCGGCGTCGATTTGGATCGTATGTCTCGCTAGTGTTAGCAATAGCCCGTGCTATGGTTCCCTGTCCGTAGGTTTCACCCTGACGCGCCCGGCGATCCCACTTGGGACGCATTAGCCCAGATTGGCGGAAAAGGCGATCCATCCGCTGGGCATCACAACCCGTCCAGAAGGCCAGGTGATTGCAGAGTGCCAGATCCGCGGCTGATTCATCCGGTTGACCATCCGGCCCTATATAGCCCAGCTTATCACCCATCCACAGCGCACGAACCGCTGCACCATTGCGGGCATTGAACATTTTGTGTAATAGCTCTTGGTCATCTTGGGGAATGGCATCACTTACCGGCTGTAGTGTAGGCCGTGACGCCGGTGCCGGCTGCTCTTGTGGGAATAGTTCGTTATAGAAGGCGGTGAACGCCTTCTGTCGGCTCTGGACGGCTGCTGGCGTGCCTTCCAGGTGGTTGCCGGTCACAGTAAAAAAGCGGTCAGTCTCGTAAATCTCTACACCCAGCTTGGGATTTTTGCAGCGTTCACCAGGCTTGACCGCACGCACCCAAATGCGTAAGCCCTTGCCCGACGGCGTGATCTCCGTGTAGCTGCTCAGAAGGTCAACCCAGCGCCGCGCATTGTCGGTCAATTGCCCATCGACAATACAGCCGTCTAAGTCAACCCCAACATAAGGGTCATCAGCCGTTACAACAAAGCCCACGCCGGCATAGCCGCCACGGGTGAAAGTTGCGGACGCATTGTCAAAGGTTCCCCACGTAGCAGGGTTTGTACTGTCGGCGCGCTGTCCGGTTGCTAGATTGTATAAGACTTTGGTCGGTTTGTCTTGCCCCTGGCGTGTCTCAAACCGCCAGACAACCCATTGGGCTAAGTCGCGTAATTCGCGCGGAAAGTTGTCAGAAACGTGCTTGATTAACACGCTACTGGCATCATTTGCGCCTTGTGGTATAATTCGAGTCATGACACTATCCCGTCTTGGGAAAGGCCAAAAGACCCGTAGAAGTGGGGGTGCGGCTAAAGCAGGGTAGCGTTACATTGTTATACTTTGGTCAGTATCAGCCCGTATCAAGATGTTGACAAGGGCTTTAAGTCAATGTAATATTGTGACACAGGCATGGTTTCAACCGCCAAGTATCCGCCATACCTGTGTCCCGTAATAGCGCTGAAAAGCGCCGCTCACCGCCCTAGCCCGGATCTCCACTCCGGGCTTTGGCATTTTTATGGCCTAATTTGCAAAAACGGGAGCAAGCTCTGTAGAAGCTTCCCCCCGTTCTATTTCCTTCATTCTGCGCTCAATTTCGGTTAAGGTGCCGGCGACAACCAGGTCATTCCGCGCACAGCCCAGCACGTTTACCGCTTCTTCCACGCGTTGCAGGGCATCGTTGGAAAAGCGCGTCGTAATCGTTTTAGATTTAAGAATTTTGCTGCTCATACCTTCCCCCTCTGTGACACAAAATCATATCACAAGACACCATCTGTGCAAAGCATCATACTGGTACAAAAAAACGGCCCGTTTCTCTATGGCCGTTTTCCGCAAAGCAAACAACGGCTTCCGGCGCGCCCTCGTCATCGTGCCGGCGTTGCTTGGTTATACAGTTGTGTGACCGGCGATCCACTGCAACAGCCCATTAACGAGGTCAAGCTGTGCAGCCCTCTACCTAAATCGCCGGTTGTCTCCCCTGGTTGGTGTGTTGAGAGCGTTCCCGCTTAATCGCCACCAGTATAGCACAAATGTGTCACAAATGGCAAGGATCATATTTCATCATCATTCAGAATTCGGTAAGTCTTACGCTGGCTGAATATGACAGCCAGCGTAAGACTTACCAATATGATCCCCCCTCTACCCCATTTCTACCCCATTTCTACCCCCTTTACAGCAACAGAGCGCACCCACCGCCGGCGAACAACGCCACCAACCCAACCATAATCAGGAAACAAAAGAGTTCAAGCAGCACAGCGCCCAGCCCCGGCCCGGCTGCCGGCGCCGTTTGATAAACAACGGTTACGTTTGGTCTATCGTCCATTTACCCCTCCCAATCGCACCATGTGCGAACGAAAAATAGTATTTAACTCTTGTGAGGCTTTGATCTTGGCGTTGCCCGTCACGTTGCCCCACAATTCCGTTACAATCTCACTACTCGATTTGCCGGCCAGAAACAAGGAGATCGCCCGGTTTGACCGCTCATCATTCACCAGTTCTGTAGCCAGTTCCGCCGCTGTCGGTTTGCCAGGTTCAGTGCCGGTTTCAGAACTGGCTAGATCGGTGTCTACAGAGCGTTCAGAACCGGCTGTGAAACCGGCTACAGAACCGGCTGTGAAACCGGCTCCTACCACTGGTAGCGCCCGCTCTGGCGCGCTATACACGTTTTTGCCCTCAAAACTGCGTGCGACCAGTTCTAGATCGTCGGCTGTGCAATTCGGGACCGCAAGCCGGTGCATTTCGCCGCTGGGCGCCATCCATACACATTGGCCAATGTTGAGCGTTTCAACCATCCGGCCAAACTCAGTAGACCCACTTTGCACCCGCGCCACATCGCGCCGGGTGCGCATACTGATCATGCTCACGAACGAATTACGGATCGTGGTGTCCATAATCCGCCCGTCAAAGTTTTGGCCGATACAGAGCGTATAAACCCCAGCTTTGCGGCTTTCCTGTGCAACCATGCCCAGCACATCGGACAGGGCGCCGGCCACATTGGAGCGTTGAAATAGTGCGGTTGTTTCATCCACAACTAACACCAATGGCCAGCGCTCTTTGTCTTGACCTTTCAACCGGCGTTGACCAATGGCGCTCACGTAATTCAGCGCGTCAACGATCTGGCGTTCATCCGCCGCCACATCACAAAGCATCAGGTTACGCAGTGGCGCCAGGCTCGCGCCTAACGACTCTTCCCCGCTGTTATAGTGCGGATCGACCACCACGAACCGCCCACCCTGTAAGGCCGATTGCGCCAGCAACGAACGAATCAGCGTGCTTTTGCCCGTCCCACTTTTGCCACCCACTAAGCAGCTATACAACTGGCGCCAGTCCGTTGTGATGGCTTGCCCATCCTCATCTAAGCTATAGCCCATTAGAAAGCCGTGTTGCGGTAACTGCCCAGCTTGGTACAGTTGCCAGAAAGTACCCGGCTCGGTTGTGGCCGCTGCGGTCATCGTTTGCCCGTCGGCGCCGTTCAGCGTCTGCGTATGCTGGGGTTGATAGTTGAAGGTTGATAAGCCACTTAAAAAACTTGCTTGGTGTGCATCAATGGCCCGGTGTGCAAACTCCGGTGATCATAGCAGGGACGCGGGAACAGGTAAGCGCCCATGCTCATCAGGCGCCACGAACGCCGCCGCGTTGCGTAGCTGGATGGTGGACAGGCGCCACCACCGCCACAGCCACAAGCCCAGCGCCACCGCGGGAACCCCTAGCAGCGCGAATAACCCCATGAAAGCCACCAAGACGATCACAACCACGGTTGGATCGCTCATCAGGCCCACGGCGCCGGCCACCACTGCACTACCGGCGCCACTGAGAACCATTAAGCCAACAATGCCGACCAAAGACCACTTAAACGCTTTTTCGACAATAACCATAGTTCACCGCCATTCTGCTAAGGCCAGTAGCAAGCCCAAACAACACAGCCCAGAGACGATCACAGGAAAGAGGCAACAGCCCAGCGCCACCAGCGCCACCACCTTGACGCCAAAGCGCTCTACAGCGCCCCGGCCATGCTGTAACAGTTGTTGGGTAATCATGTCAACCACCCCGCCAACACATCGAACAGCATGTAAATCGTCAACAGCGCCGGCAACAGTAGCACCAGCAGCCCGACCAGACAGCCACCACCACGGACCCGCCCATGACCGTTGTGTGAGTTGCTGACGTTGAACGAATCGCGGACAGCAATATGATTGGTGATGTAGGTATACGAATAGCTGTTACCGTTGGAGTTTTCGTAATTCATGGTAAAATCCCCTTTGCTGATTACTTCAGTAGCGCCCGGCGCCGGCCCCGTCAAGACTTGCGCCGGGCGCTTTTTATCCTATGCCCACAAGCAGCGCTTTAAGCCTTTCAGCAAGCCCCGCTTTGCCCGACCACCAGCCCGCCGCGCCTTCTTGCGCAGATAGCCGCCCACAGCCGCCTTAAAGCTGCCGCCCTTCCAACCGCTCTTCTTGCTCTTACCTTTAGCCTTGCGTGCCATCTATTCCCCCTCCTGTAGCCGTCTAGCGGCTTCGCTTTCATTTTCTTGCTGTGACTTCCCGACCGCCCACCAAGACGCCTCCACACTGGCGACTTTCAGCCGGAAGGCGATCAACATGCCGGCTTCTTGAAAGTGCTTTTCCCAACTGGGCATTATGTTCTTTGCCTGCTCTGCCAGGCTATCAAATGTAGGCCATGCCATCATGCACCCCCTATCGTGAGATCCAAGGCGATGGCGAAAACCACCGCCGCCATAAGGACAATGATTGTCAAGGTTGCACCTCCGGTACATCAGCCAGCTTGGTAAAATCGATTTTCCAAAGCCACAAAAGATCGTCTTTGACATCAACCCCGGCGTTTTCACACTGGTAGGTTTGGCATAGCCGGCGGGTAAATTCCCTATGGGCTGGAATGTTTTGTCGGATGACCGGATCGCACTTGATAAGCAGCCCCAAGGTTTGGCGCTCCGAGTGAACCAGGCCGGCCCAAACCGTTAGCCCAATGCCAAGTTCCCGGCTCAGGGCTTCAATGTGATCGGCAATGGCGTCAAGGGCTGGGCGCCCATCAAGGCCGGTGTGCAAATCGTCTTCATTGATGGCAGACGGATCAAAGAAAGAGATAGGGAACCAAGGGCGATTAGTGAGCATGATTCACCGCCTTGCTACGTGGGTAGGTCGCCACCGCATAGCCAGCAATAATGACCAGGCCTGCCCAGAAGGTTGGCGGGATCATAGCTGTCACAATAACAGCCGCTGCACAACAGCCCGTCAGCAGCACGCCGGCCAGCAAGGCAACCGCCAGATTGCGCAGCAAGGCCCCCAGGGCGCCGGCGCCGGCCCATGTAATTGATTGCAGATTGTGAGTTTGGGTAAGGGCTAACGTGGTCACGGTTGCACCTCCGCACTAACCTTGAACACGACCAGGCCGGCGCCGTCTGCACTGTGGATCAGGGTATGGCACGCCCAGCAGACCGTGATCAGGTTGAGAAGGTTGTCACTACCACCCGCCGCCCGCGGGATCAAATGGTGGACCGTCAGCCTGCCTAAGCGATGCTCTTTGCAGCCCTCGCACTGGCAGGTGAAGTTATCACGCACCAGGACGCGCAAGCGCTGTTTTCGCCATGACTTGTTAGACAAGGTTGGGGTAATGGTGAGGATAGGCGCGTACGCTGTGAAGCTTGTAAAGCTGGTAATGTGTGCGGTTGCGCCGCTCGAAAATTCCATACATGCCTCCAATATGCTATGGGGTGAGGCTGTAGGATTCCAAAGAGGAAATAAAACAGCCCACCAACGAATGTAGATTACTCGCTGTGGGCTGCTGTGGTAGAATGCTACTCAGCTATAGCCCGCTGGACTCTTCAGCGAGTTATGGTTAGCTGTAGGTCAGTGTTTATGTCACTGGCTTACAGCGTTACAACTGGTTCAATTAAATCGACTGCACGTAAACGATTCGGATCGTTCGGTCGACTGGCTCCACTTCATAACCAACCCAATGGCCCCGGCATAGCCGTTCATAGCGGTTTGGCCGGCCAGGGATAGGGCGATCCTCTACCCACGGTTCAGCCTCTTTGCCTATGGCCCTGATTTCTTCCCTCAGTTCATGCCCGGCATAGCGCAGCGCCACCAGGTAAGACACGACCGCCCGCGCATACATCAGCCGCCATGTCATAGAGTAACCCCGGCTTTGTTGAAAGCTGCTGTAACTTCATCGTCGGTCAACCATTCGTCAGCCTGTACAGCACGATCCCCGGTGAACTGGCGTTCGTACATGGCGATTTGATGGCGCATAGAATCATAGTCATCAATTGACAGCATTACCGCCGCCGCCTTGCCCCGACTGGACAGAATGACCGGCCCTTTGGGTAGTTGCGCCAGGATAGCAGCATGATCCCGTTGTAATCGTGTGACCGGCTCAACTTGTGTAACCATGTGTTTAACTCCTTTGTTTGTTAATACGTATGAATTGCGTATTATTATACACACTTGCTATTTGGGTGTCAACCCCCAACTTTCGCCAGTGTGACACACCTACACCCCACCCATCAGCCTAACCTTAAAATTTTCGGCTTTAGGTAGAGTACAATTACAGTACATCCATTCAAACACGCTACAACTCTACAGCCTGATTGCAGCCTGTAGGGGCTATTGAATGGGGTTACACCATGCCAACACACTACACCCCCACCGCCGCCGCCGGCATCGTCGGTATATCGGTTTCTAGCCTGCGCAACTGGTGCGCACAGTTTGCCGATCATCTTTCCCCAGACGCCCACCCGCCCACCGGCCACGAACGCAAGCTATCCGCTCAAGATGTAGCCATCTTACAACGGGTCAAGGATCTGCGCGCCCAGGGCATGGAGACAGCCGCCATCAAAGCAGCCCTACAAACTGAGGATACAACCGCCCTACAGCCTTATATCGACCTTGCACCCCCAACCCCTACAGCGCCCGCTGTAACTGCGGTTGCACCCACAGAGCAGGCTGCTACAGAAGCCCTACAGATAGCCTTTACCACCATCGCCGACCGGATAACCGGCATAGAGCAGCGCATAGAGGCAAGGGACAAAGAAAACGCCAGCCGGATCACCCTCTTTGCATTGGGTGTCCTGACTGGCGTCCTGTTAGTTGTGGCCGCGCTGCTGTTACTCTATGCCGGAGCGTGGATGGCGAATTGAACAAAACTGTACTTATGTTCGCTACGGCGCGGTTTCTTCGTCGTCATCACGTTCTACCCTAATCCCCTCGGCGATGATATTTCCCTGATCGTCAAGCTCAAGGGTGTGAACGATGGTCGTCACCGGCTCACGATATGCCAGCCAGCAGGCTTGGCACATCGGCGCGTGAATCGGCCCGAATGTATCCAGGCCGCCGATCAGTGGCGTAGTGCAATGGGCGCAATTTATCTGCTTGGCGATCATGCCCTTACCCCGATCTCTATCGTACTCTCTACCTCATTGCCCCAAGCGGCCCAGCCCGGCGCCGTGGTGCGTGCGAACAGTTCCACTCTTGGCACATCACCAAGCAAGCACACCAGCCGATCCCTTGCCTCTACCGGCTTTTCAGAATGCCGGCCAATGGGCGCCGTGATGAGGGACCGCACGCCAGCACAGACGCGCTTAGGCCGGCCACGAACAGCGAACAGGCAACACTCAGCATTGGCGCGGGTATAGTTGCCCATCCCAAAGTGATCGGCCCGCCCGGTCTTACTCAATTTATGCCAGGTAAACCCCTGCATAGTCTTGATCGTAAAGCCCCAGGCGCGCACCAGGTCAAGCGCTTCTTGTGGCTGGGGAGGAACCCACCACATAGCCAACAGGCAGTCAGGCGCCGCAATGCTTGGCACATCAAGCCGCTTAATGTCTTCCAGGGTCATGACCGGGTATTTATGGCACGC
>SXGS01417258.1_pt1 | contig 13299 bp, 9 predicted proteins | sample 3174681 | NCBI WGS metagenome assembly SXGS01 (sample SAMN11356861, study PRJNA531348) | freshwater metagenome | isolation source: freshwater sample F1-80 | place: China: Fuxian Lake, Yuxi | collected 2017-12-25
CGGCAGGCTACCCGGGATGCCGGACGCATTGCCGGGCTGGAAGTGCTGCGGATCGTGAATGAGCCGACCGCGGCCTGTCTGGCCTACGGGCTCGACCGGCGCCGGGAAGGTACCGTGGCCGTGTATGATCTGGGCGGCGGGACGTTTGACATCTCGATCCTCAAACTCAAGGACGGCATCTTCGAGGTGCAGTCCACCAACGGGGATACGCGACTGGGGGGTGACGACTTCGATCAGGTGCTGGCGGAGCACCTGCTGGCCCGAATGAACGCCGCGCACCCGCACGCAGCGTTCGAGGGCCCGGAGTTCCAGGCAGGCTTGCGCCTCGCGGCCGAACAGGCGAAGCGGGACCTTACCGCCGGAGTGGAAGCCTCACTGCGGCTTGTGCTTCCGGGGGGCGAGGTCTTCCACGGCGTCGTGACGCGCGATGAGTTCGAAGCCGCCATCCACCCACTGGTGGAGCGGACCGTGCACTGCTGCCGGCAGGCGCTTCAGGATGCCGGCCTCACCGCCGGAGATGTCGGCGAGGTCGTGCTCGTGGGCGGTTCGACCCGGGTCCCGCTGGTGCGCCGGCGGGTGCAGGAGCTGTTCGCACAAGTTCCCCACTGCGAACTGAACCCCGATGAGGTGGTCGCCCTCGGGGCGGCGGTTCAGGCAGGTATCCTCTCCGGACAGGTCGAGGGTCTGCTGCTGCTGGACGTGAACCCACTGTCGCTGGGCCTGGAGACGTACGGCGGTGCGGTCGAGAAGCTCATCCCTCGCAATTCCACGATTCCGTGTACGGCCCACCAGGGTTTCACGACGGCTGTGGATGGGCAGACCGCGTTTGATCTGCATGTGGTGCAGGGAGAACGGGAACTGGCGGCGGACTGCCGCAGTCTGGCGCGCTTCCAGATTCACGTGCCGCCGCAACCGGCAGGTTGGCCGCGCCTGGAGGTGACGTTCCTGGTGGACGAAAACGGCATTCTTTCGGTTTCGGCGTACGAGCACCGCAGCCAGTCGGAGGCCCGCATTGAGGTCCGTCCCTCCTATGGTCTGACCGAAGACGAGGTGGAGGAGATGGTCTTCGCCTCCTTCGAACACGCCGAAGAGGATCTGAAAACGCGCCTGCTCGTGGAAGCGCGAGTGGAAGCCGATCAGGTGCTGCTCCACGCGGCGAAGCAGTTCCCGCGTGCGGAGGAGTTCGCCGCCGAGGGTCAACTGACCGCGGTCGAGGTGCACCAGATGCACGAGGCGGCGGCGGCACTGCGCGCATCGCTCGCCGGCGAGGATCACAGCGCGATCCGGCGACGGATTGAGGTCCTCGACGCCGCCACCCGCAAGCTGGCGGAACTCATCATGAACCGCGCCCTTCAGGAGGCCCTGGAGGGGCGCGCTCTCGACGACGCGGCAACTACGGCCGTGGGTTCGGTTCGAGAAGTGAGTGCAGAGAAGTGAGAAACGAGCAGGGGCGATCCCCCGTGATTGCCCGCACTCTCTCCTCACTCCTCTCCACTCTGTCCTCGAAAGGAGACACGATGGCTGGTTCCAATCCGTACATCACCCAGGCACGCACGAAGCTGCCGACACATCCCTACAAGATCCTGTTTCGACTGCTGGAGAGCGGCGAGACTCGAGAAGTCGAGGTGGACCCGGCGCACATTCCCTACCAGCGTTCCGGCCTGCCCGGCAGCATTCTGGACATCGCCCTGGGGCACGATATTGATATGGAGCATACCTGCGGCGGCGTCTGTGCCTGCTCCACCTGCCACAGCATCATTCGTCAGGGGATGGCTGCGTGTAATGAAGCCACTGAAGACGAGGAAGATCAACTGGAGCAGGCGCCGGGACTGACCATTCAGTCACGCCTGAGCTGCCAGTGCGTGCCAGATGGGACGATGGACCTGGTCGTAGAGATTCCGGCGTGGAACCGCAATGCCGTGAAGGAAACGCCGCATTGAGGCCGGCGCCGTACTGCACCACCGTGCGGCGGGTGACCGATCTGGCGCCGGCCGTACGGGAACTGGTGCTGGATCCGCCTAACCCCAGGCTAAACTTCCTGCCCGGGCAGTGGATCTCCCTGCACCTGCCCGTGGGGGAGAAGCCACCCCTCGTGCGCGCATACACCCTGGCTGCAGCGCCGGCGGCGTGCGGCGAACTGACGCTCTGTCTGGATCGGTACCCGGACGGGCTCGGCTCGGTGTACGTATACGGCCTTCAGCCCGGTGAGCCGGTGCAGTTTGATGGGCCGTTGGGGCGCTTTGTCCTGCCGGACACCATCCAGGATATGCTCTGGATAGCGCGTTACACCGGCATCGTCCCGTTCCGAGCGATGCTTCAGGACCTCCGCACCCGGCCACCGGCCGGCACCCTGACCTTGCTCTACGAAGCACCCACCTCGGATGATCTCATCTACCGCGCTGAAATCGAGGAGACGGCCGCCGCCTGCCCGTGGTTCACTGCGCAGTTCCATCGGAACGCGACACTGGACACCGTACCCGGCGTGACGACGATGACCGCGCTTTCCCGGATTGTGGGAGAACGGCAGGACCTGGCGCCGATGGTGTGCGGCGTTGGAGCATTTGTGCGCCCGATGCGTGAGTTCTTCACCCACCGGGGCTACGAGCGCCGTGCCGTGCGGTGCGAAGCCTACGACTGACTGGCCCGTTTTCGAGGAGTGAGTGGAGAGAAGTCAGAAACGCGTAGGCGCCGAGCTCACTCCTCACTCCTCACTCCTCACTCCTCAAAGGACCTGCTATGAAACTTACCTGGACCGATGCGGAAGACATCGGCATTGCACTCGCCGAACGTTTCCCCGATCTCGATCCGCTGACTGCTCGGTTCACTGAGCTCCATCGCTGGGTCACCGAACTGGATGACTTCGGTGACGATCCGAAGGGGTCCAATGAGGGCAAACTGGAGGCAATCCAGATGGCCTGGTTGGAGGAGTACCGAGAACTGCACGCAGACGGCTGACACGGCAGTCCCAGGGCGATGCCTTTCGAGGAAAGAGTGGAGAGGATTGAGGAGAGAATGCCGGCGGCCCTGGATGCACCGCGGTGCGTGTGGGCGGCCGTGTTGTTCCAGGGCGATGCCCCGGGCTGGTGTAGAGCGGGCCGTTGGCCCTGGATGCACCGCGCTTTCCGAGGTCGTGTTGCTGCAACGCGTGCGCCGGGCCTGGTCCCATGACGGTGGGACCGCTCCCGGTGCACGCGGCTGTCGGGGTGTCGCGCCTCTGGCGGCAACGGAGGCAGCGTGTGCTGCACCCGCGCGCCCCGCATCACTCTACGCCGTACGCGTAGAGCCGGGCCCTGCGCAGATGAAATCGCAGGGCGATGCGGCGGCCCCGATGCGCCGCGACGTCCTCTCCCGGCCACCGGACTGCGGTCCACAGATGATCGCCGGCCAACGGCGCCGAGGTGGCCAGCGTCTTGCCCGCCTCGTCCAGCGCCTCCACGCGCACTTCCCCCTGGGCACTGTCGGCGTTCACATGCAGGCGGCCGCCCGGACACCGGAACGATTTCGTGACCACCTGTCCCGCCTGCTCGCCCGCGTCGAGTGACACAAAGCCGTCGCGCCGGAGCACCGCGAGGCAGATGGCCCCCTTGTCGGGCATGTAGTCCGCATAGCCGGGTGTGTTCCCGGAGCGGATCAGGGCGTACTGCTTGATGCCCGTGTAGTAGAACCAGAGCTCCTGGTCGCGTACTATGGGGGCGGAGGGTCCGATGATCGTCTGGATGTCGTAGGCGCCGGCGCCGAGGGGGGAGTTCTCCAGGAAGGGACGGCGCTCTGCGACCCGCTGCCAGTTCTTCAAGTCGCGGCTGGCGACGAGTTGCACTTCGTGGTACCCGGTCCAGTCGCCGTACTTCCGTACTTCGGCCAGCATGGCGGGGGAGAGCCCCAGGCGGTCGAAATCCGGCCAGTCCTTGGTGACCCGCCCTGACTGGTGAAACAGCGAGGGCATCCCCAGATACACGCCTTCATACCAGAAGACTCCCATATTGTAGACCTGGACACTGTACTCCGCGGGCACATCGAGTTCCGGGCGCTGGAGCCCCGGATTCGCCAGGCGCGCCGCAATCTTGCGGCGGCCCAGTTCCTGGTCTCGTTCGTCGGTGTGAAAGACCAGGCCATAGTCTTCCCAGGTGCGAAAGTCCCGGCTGGTTGCCAGCGCCAGAGCGCGGCCGAAGGGGCCGCGCCGCTTCACGCTGTGCAGAAACCGTCCGTCCCGGGGATCGTAGCTGAAGTTGGCCTCGTCGGAACTGGGCACGGCCGGCGTCGGTGTGCGCGTCCAGTGGACTCCATCAGGGGACACGACGAATCCGGTGTTGGTCAGCGGCGCCTTGTAGCGCCGCTGCGCATCCGGGTCACCGGCATCCCGCACGGCCATGTCAATGCGCTGGTTCGTCACCGGTCCGGGCGCCCAGTTCACACCGTCCGGACTCTCCCAGAGGTTTTGATCCACGCTCAGGACGTAGAGGCGCCATTTTTGGAGTTCCGGATCCCAGATGGGAGCGGTGCGCGTCTGGACCGTCTGGCGCGGGTGCGGACTGCGCAGCACCGCCCCTCGTTTCTCCGGCTGGTGGAGAGTGCGGGTGACTCGTTCCTGAGCGGCCACGCCGGCATCGTCCAGGAATAGTTGCCGGCGACCGGTCGCCACCACGAACTCCGGGCTATCGGCAGCGCCGGCGGAAGCAGCGAGGAGCGCGGCGGGGGGAGTGAGCAGCAGCGTGCGGCGGTTCATGGGGGTGCATCCTCGGTTCGAGAAGTGAGTCGAGAGAAGTGAGCAACGAGTAGTTTCCGCACTCTCCCTCCCCCGGATTGAATTCCGGGGCCACTCCCCCACGCGTGTCTCGGAGTGGGGTTACCTGTCTCATTGCGCCGTGGCCCTGACAGATTCCTCGGTTGTGTGCTCGACTGGCCGGAAAAACCGAAGTGGGGATACCCGTGAATCGGTACGACAGAGGCGGGCCATCACGCCCGGCGTTTCGATCGGGGAGCCGGAGGGGCCGGCTGCAAATCGCGCCGCCGAATGACGAGGTGCCGGGCAACTGGTTGGTGAACGGATGTCTGTTGTGGACAGCCCAGGACTCGAACCTCGCAGCGTGAAGCCGGAACGGCGTCCGGCGGTATCACCCCTTCAGCGCGTCTTTCACCGGTGGGGGCTCGGCGAAGTGCGTTCGGTTGATCGGTTGTCGGGAGGGCGCCTGAACCGGGTGGCCCGGGTGAACGGCGAGTACGTGCTGCGCTGCCGCGAACCCCATGCCATCACCGGCTCGCTGGAACGGGAAGCCGCCGTCCTCCCGCTCCTCGAAGGCCGCATCGTGACCCCTCCGGTCGTGGCGCATGGCCTGGATGAGATGCTGGGGGAGTATCTCATCCAGCGCTGGATTCCCGGCCAGAATCTCCTGACCGCGTGGCTTACCAATCCGGACGTGCCGACCCGAGAGTGGTGGATCGAACAGTGGATTGCGGGCATGAAGGCGATCCACGAGGTGCGCTTTGCGGCGCCGGGGGAATTCGTCAACGGCGTGTTCGAACCGGCAGCCTCGTGGCAAACTCACTTCGAGAATCGCTTCCACCAGCGCCTGAACCGCCTGATGCGGGCACAGGGGGCGAACCGATCCCTGGTCGTGGCGGCTGAACGCTATGTCCGCCGGCATCGGAACGTGCTGGTGGACACGCCCTGCTGTCTGGTCCATCGCGATCTCCACTTCGGCAACATGCTGGTGGAGGGTCCGCGGGTGACGGCGTTCCTGGATTTTGAACTGGCACAGTCGGCGCCGGTGGAGGTTGAGTTGGACGCAATCCTGCGGTTCCTAAAAGCGCCGCAGGGCTTTGCTCCGCCCGAGTGCGCCGCGCAGGTAAGTGCAGCCCGCTTCGCCTCCGTGTGGATACGCCTGAGACGGGGCTATCCCGAGCTCTTTCACGCACCGGGTCTCGCCGAACGTCTGCCGCTGTACGCGCTGGACCACGCTTTGTCGTGCCTGCTGCAATCCTACGCGGGCCGCTGGGGTGACGAACCCGTGCGTGTGGCGCTCACGGAGTTGGTGGTGGACATCCTGGACGGACGATACACGCTGCCGTAAGTGGGTTCCGAATTGTGGGAGAGGCGGCAGTTCAGCCGGGAGTCGCGGCCTTCAGCACCACGTACCTGACCGGAACACCACATCCGGAAGCGTCAACCAATCGCTGAAGTCCCGACGACCGGAATCCGCCCGAATTGACGGAGCGGTTTGCGGCCGATCGCGCAGGAAACAAGCGACCGGGTGGAGCACCCTAATCCGAGCGGGATCTGGTGGCTCCGCTGCAAGGGAGTTCTCCGGTTGCGATCCCGCCCTCACCGTCACCGGTTGGCGGTTCTTGCCGGACGCACCGGAGGGAGCCTGGGACGGTGGGATGTCACGCGCGGGGAGCGGAGTCAATGTCAAGGGCGACACTGTCTATCCACATTACGCGATGGTGAACGGACCGCACCGCAGCCCGCGCTCTCCGCAGCCGGTGACGCCCCCCGGGAACGCAGGGCGAATGCATCTGGATATGCAACCAGAATCACGAAGAATCACGTATTGCAGGCAGCACCGCTTTTAAAGAGCCTCTATGAGTGCCTGCGCGTTCACCGAACACTTCGCCCACCTCCCTGACCCCCGCGTCTCCCGCACACGGCTCCATGAACTCTGCGATCTCATCTTTGCCGCCCTCTGCACCTGTCTTGCCGGGGCCGATGACTCCTCGCCATGGCCACCTGGGCGGCTACTCATCACGCGTGGCTCCGCGGAGTGGGGGTCTTCCCCAACACCACGCCTTCCCCTGACACTTTCCGCTATCTCTTCCTCTGCCTCGACCCGGCTCGCTTTGCCGCGGTGTTTCGCGACTGGACGGCGCTCCTCCCCACTTCCCATCCCGCCGCGGCCGGGGCAGCGCCTGCCGCCCCGGCCCACTTTTTCGTCGATGGCAAGGTGCTCCGCGGGAGTCGGGATCGGACGCGCCCCCCGCAACCCCTGCGCACCGTGACTGCCTGGTCCAGCGAGCGGCAACTGGTGCTTGCCCAGGTAGCGGCGCCCCCGGAGAGAGTGAACTGGACGCCCTGCCCCAGGTACTTGGGCTGTTCGACTGTCGCGCGGGCGTGGTCACCGTGGATGCCGGCGGTTGCCATACCCAGGTAATGGAAGCGGTCGTCGCCGCTGGGGCCGGCTATCTGGGTGCTGGACCTGGCGTTTCGGAAAGATGCGACGCGGGTGTGGGCCGAGCATGGGGCGCTCAATCTAGCCGCCCTGCGGCTCCTGTCGGTGCATCTGCTGCGTCAGGACCGCTCCCGCCGTCTCGGCGTGAAGAATCTGCGCCTCCGCACCACCTGGGATGTTGACTGCGTCGCCCAACTTCTGTCGCTTTAGGTGCGTTCACCCTGCCGACTAAGCCGGGCAGACGCTTCCGAACCCCTCGCTCCGAGAAGTCCTCAGCGGGATTTTCTGACTCCTGCACACCGGGTGCTCCTGGCGTGACCTGTCGGTCAAGACCACCAATACCCCCGGACCCCGGAGTTCTGATGCCGGGCAGAAGGTCAAGGGCCGCAAACGCAACCTGCCGGTGGACACTTTGGGCCTGAGACCAGTCAAACGTCGTGGCCGCGCCTGGGGCGAGTGTGGGCGGACGGCGGGTATCAGGGCGCCCTGGTGGGGTCCGGGGGATTCTCGAGTTGTTTTGTCTCGACCGGCGGCGAGTGGACTTCGTGGTGCGACCCAGGAAACAGGACGGACAGTGGGTAACATAACGCCGGATTTCCTCACATCACTGGAAGAGGTCAGGCGCCGCATCATGCACATGCACACCCATTTCCCGTACCGCCCGCGTCGGCCGCGCTCGTTTCGACTGCTCATTCCGGTGTTGCTCTCCGCCGCACTCGGGGGGATCGCCGGCGGACCGGCCGGTCCCCGCCCGGTGGAAGCGGCTCCCCCAGCGCAGAACTGGCCGCAGTGGCGGGGGCCCCTCGCCACCGGTTTCTCCCCCACCGCCACGCCTCCCACCACCTGGAGTGAGACGAAGAACATCCGCTGGAAGGTGAAGCTGCCGGGGAGCGGGACCGGCACGCCGATCATCTGGGACAACTGGATCTTCCTGCAAACCGCCGTGCCGGCCGCGGGTGATGTGGCGCCCCGCAGTGGGGCGACTGGGGGCGGGCGCGGCGGAATGCGCACCGTCCAGCCGGACGGACCGGTCCGGTTCACGCTGCTCTGTCTGGACCGGCGCACCGGGCGCGTCCTCTGGGAGAGGTCGGCCCGTCAGGAAGTGCCGCACGAGGGGCATCATCCGGATCACGGATTCGCCTCGCAGTCCCCGATCACGGACGGGAAATCGGTCATCGCCTTCTTCGGGTCGCGCGGGCTGTACTGCTATGACATGAAGGGCAACGTGAAGTGGCAGAAACAGCTCGGCCGGATGCAGACCCGTAATGGGTTCGGCGAAGGCAGTTCGCCCGCGCTGTTCGGCAATACGGTGGTGGTCAACTGGGACCACGAGGGTGAGGACTTCATTGTGGCGCTGGATCGGACCTCCGGCAAGGAACTATGGCGCCAGCCCCGGGATGAGCCCACGACCTGGACCACACCGCTCATCGTGCAGCACGGCGGCCAGGCGCAGGTGGTGACCGCCGGGACCAACCGGGTGCGGAGCTACGATCTCGCCACCGGCCGCACCGTCTGGGAACATGGGGGTCTCACCACCAACGTGATCCCCAGCCCCGTCTCCGGAAACGGGATGGTGTACCTGACCAGTGGGTTCCGAGGGAGTGCCCTCTTTGCCGTCCGCCTGGGACGTACGGGCGATCTCACCAACACCGATGCGGTCGCGTGGAGCCTGCGCCGCAACACGCCGTACGTGCCCTCCCCGCTCCTCTACGCGGATCGCATCTACTTCTTCTCCAGCAACGACGCGATTCTGTCCTGCCACGACGCCCTCTCCGGCAAGGTCCTGATTGACGCCCAGCGGGTCGAGGCGCTGCGCGGAGTCTACGCCTCCCCCGTCGGGGCAGCCGGGCGCGTTTACCTGGTGGGCCGAGACGGCGCATCGCTCGTGCTCAAGAAGAGCGACCGGACGGAGATCCTGGCCACCAACCAGCTCGACGAGCACTTCGACGCGTCCCCGGCACTGGCCGGGAAGGAGCTGTATCTGCGCGGCCACCAGTACCTGTACTGCATCGCGGAGAAGTAAGCCGCGGAGACACCGCGTGGGTGCCGGCAAGATGCCGGCGTTCCCGGGGGCGCGTGTGCGCCGGCAAGATGCCGGCGTTCCCGGGGCTGCATGCCGCCCGCGCGTGGGGAGACCGGACCGCTGATCGAGCCGGCGCACGCGCCGGCCTCAAGGAGAATCACTGTGCTTGTAGACATTCACACCAACCTCTTCTGGTACCCCGATCACCTCTCGGACGAGTTCGTGGACGCCTCCTGGGAGGCGAAGAAGGCGAAAATGCGCCTGACCCCGGACGTGCACTGTGACGTGGATGACCAGACGTACCGGCACAACTTCGACTGCCGGCCGGAGCAGCTCCTGGCCGCTACGCAGGGCTGTGACCGGGTGATCGTTTTCGGCATCGTGGCGCCCTTCACCGGAGTGCAGGTGGACCAGAACGTGATTGCGGAGTTCGCCCGGGCGCACTCGGACCGTTTCGAGGGGTGGTGCTCCGTAGACCCGAACGACCCTGCCTGTGTGGAACAATTGGAGCACTACGTGCGCGACCTGGGCCTGCGGGGCCTGAAACTGGGACCGATCTACCAGAACTTCGACCCGCAGGACCCGCGCCACCTGCCCCTCTTCCGCAAGGCGGAGGCGCTCGGCATCCCGATCAACTGGCATCAGGGGACCAGCTTCGTCCGCCAGGGCCCGCTGAAGTACGCGAACCCGGTCCTGCTGGAAGACATCGCGATCGCGTGCCCGGAGCTGCGGATGATCATCTCGCATATGGGGCATCCCTGGGAAGACGAGTGCTGTGTGCTGATCCGGAAGCACCGCCACCTCTATGCCGATACGAGCGCCCTGCACTACCGGCCCCTCCGCCACTACCAGGCGTTCATGACCGCCCTGGAATATGGGGTGGAGCACAAGCTGATCTTCGGCTCGGACTTCCCCTCAGCTACTCCCGAACAGGCCATCGCGGGCCTGTGGAAGGTGAACCACGTGGTGGCGCGGACCGGCTTCCCGGTGTTCCCCGAGGAAGCGATCCACCGGATCATCTACGAGAACTGGAAGCAGTTCATCCGGTTCGACTGAACAGGAGCGAGACGAAACCTGGGGCTGGTCCGGGCCGACCTTCGGACACCGGGGGCCTCCGGGGAACGCCGGCATCTTGCCGGCCGGTGCCCGTCATCGTTCTCCCGTGGAACAGCAGCACGAGCAGAATCCGGCGGCGGGATTCGCCGGCGCGCAATGCGAGAACGAACAACGGCGCGCGTTCAGATCCCGGGCGGAAGTCCATCGCATCGGGTGCGAGCGGTTGCCACACAATCGCTGGACCCCCCGCCGGGTTCCTGGAGTGGATGCACCGCGTGCAGGCGCGCCCACCTGACCCATGCCGGCAAGATGCCGGCGTTCCCGGGACGGGCTGCAAGCGCCCTGACGAGTTCAGTCCGGCCGCCCTACTCCGGCCGAGCTACCGGTGTAATATTGCCTATTTGCCTATCGCGGGGCGACGCGGAGGTTGCGGCGAGTTGGGCTGTGTCGCGCAGTAGCCGCAGGGCTACCCGAGAAATCTGCGGACCGGCTGAGGTGTGCTCTTCTGTACTGAGCAACTGCGTCACTCTGGCGGTGGCCCCGACAAGATCCGGAGCGACCTCGTCGGCCCCTTCCCCGAAACCGACATCGGGTCGGGCTGTAATGCCGAAACCGGCATCATGCCGCCACTCCACAATCACCCATCGGTCGTCGGCGCGCGCATCCAGGAACCAGGGCGCGTCAGGCGCGGTGGGTACATCCAACTCAATCCGGGCGGACGGGAACCTGTTCCCCAGATCCCCCACCATGTGTTCGATGGGGTTCATTGGTCCCAAACTCCTCTCCCGTCGCTTCCCGGCTTCCTGAAAAGGACCCGGTTTTGATCGGCCGGATGGATTTCGATGCCGCCATTTGCTGCGATGAAAACGTTGTGTGCCCGAGTGCGATACCGGACAATGTGGGGATGCTGGGGTACGGGCCGTCGGCTGTCGGGCTGAGGCGGATACATACGGCCATCGCTTTGCCAGTTGGTAGGATTGAATGGAATGCCGCTTAACTCGTCCTCCACTGCGTTGAGCGACTGGACCAGGAGCTCATACCGCTCCTACCCGGTTGAAACCGGCGCTGCAGAGGCCAGTCTACGGAAGAATTCAACCAATCGCTGCTGCTTGCTCATTTTTGAACACCTCCAAAGAACGACACCCAGTGAGCATACCACTGATCCCGGCCGGTGTGCGGAGTGGGCAGCGTCCGCCAGCGTCCGCCTTTCCTCGCACCGATCGGGCTCGCACTGACGACGATCGCGGTAGCTGTTGTGGTGAGGCGGTAGCGCCGGTCCTCACCGTACCGCGGTCGGCGTCTACGCCCGAACAGGCATCGCGGGCCTGTGGAAGGTGAACGACCATGGCGGCGGGAACCCGCTTCCCGGCGTTCCCCGAGGAAGCGATCCACCGGATCACCTACGAGAACTGGAAGCAGTTCATCCGGTTCGACAGAGAACGCCAGAGACGAAACCTGTGGCTGGTCCGGGCCCAGCTTTGGACACCGGCGCCGCAGCCAGGGAAGATCCTGCGCGTGCCGCGCGCGTCCGCAGCAAGGGCGTCGGCAGGGCCGACCGGATCAGGGTGTGGATGTAGTGCGGTGGGGTCGTCAGGGCGCCGTCGCCGGCTTCTCCCAGATCGAGATGTGCCGGCGGCTGTCGTGCGTGAACGGGTGCTGCTCCCACCCGCTCCAGCGTTCGCGCAGCGTCATCCCAGCAAGTAGTGCCATCAGGTCGAGTTCCGCGGGCCAGACATACCGGAAGGGGATGGAGTGGCGTTCGACTCGGGCGTCAATGACCCGGAAGTGGTGGGAAGTGAGCGCTTGCGTCGCGACGTCGTACTCGTCGAAACCCCAACTGCTTTCGTCCACGTGGAATGGGCGGATGGTCTCACCCGGCGGGAGCCGCTGGACATCGGGGATCATCGCCTCGACCACGAAGCACCCACCGGGCTCGAGGTGTGCTGCGACGTTCCGAAAGCACGCAACCTGCGCCGCCTGAGTCGTCAGATTCATGATCGTATTGAAGACGAGGTACGCGACCGAAAACTCCCCCTCGACGCGCGTCGTCGCGAAGTCGCCGATCGTTACACCGACGTGTTCCGCGCCCGGCTTCGCTCGCAGTCTCGCGGCCATCGCCATTGACAGCTCGATCCCGTGCACCGGCACGCCGCGCTGCGCGAGCGGGAGCCCGATGCGGCCCGTTCCGATTCCGAGTTCGAGCGCGCGTCCGCTCCCGGCGAGTTCCACGAGAAGATCAACGACCGGGCCGACGATCGCCGGGTCGAACATCTCCGCTGAGAATTCGTCGTACCTCGCGGCGGCGCGCTCGTCGAAGTAGCCGTCGTCCCCCTGCCCCATCGGGATTTACCCCTCAATCCGTGTTAAAAGCGCGCGCGCGAATCCGCCCGCGGCCCGCCCGCGGCCCGCTGCCTGTACCCAGTACAGGCGCTCCCTTCCGCTCGGCTCGCACCAGCACCATGGCCTCGAGTGGCTTCGAGTGGCCCGCCATCATCGGCCAGCCGCCCCGGGAACGCCGGCATCTTGCCGGCCGGTGCGGGTCATCGTTCCCCCGTGGAACAGCGGCACGAGCAGAATCCGGCGGCGGGATTCGTCGGCGCGCAATGCGAGGACGAACAACGGCGCACGTGCAGAACCCGGCCGCAAGTCTATCGCATCGCGTGCGAGCGGTCGCCGCACAAGCGCAGCCCCGCCGGATTCCTGCAGTGGATGCACGGCACGGAAGTGCGGCTGCGTAACCCGATGCCGGCAAGATGCCGGCGTTCTCGGAGCGGGCTGGGCCTGATGCCGACACGATGCCGGCGTTCCCGGGGCGCCGTGCAGGCGCAATGAATGATTCGCGCCTTGGGAGGCATGAGTGGGGGTAGAGCGTATACTTTATCAGGATGGGCGTTGTGCAGTGGCCTCGTGCACGCGATGGGTGTGACCAGGATTCGTAGGTAGGAAAAAGGAGTCATCATCCCCGGTTCCGGCGAACCTTTCGGTGTCAACGACAAGGAGGAACCGGAGATGACAGAAGTACTTTCGGCAGAACAGGTAGTGAGCCTGCAACGGACG
>SXGS01519423.1_pt1 | contig 13299 bp, 9 predicted proteins | sample 3174681 | NCBI WGS metagenome assembly SXGS01 (sample SAMN11356861, study PRJNA531348) | freshwater metagenome | isolation source: freshwater sample F1-80 | place: China: Fuxian Lake, Yuxi | collected 2017-12-25
CGCGCACGGCAGCTCGTTCGGAAGTCTCCGCTGCGACCCGGCAGGCCGGCGCAGTTCGGTCTCTACGGCGCGGCAGGAGGGACGTATTGGCTCTTCGCCGCGCTCGGGACGGCTCAAACAGCGATCCCGCCGTACGGGACGGTGTTCCTGAATCCGGCGTCGACGGTCCTGCTCGTCGGAGGCGCTTTCGATGCGACCGGCGCGGCTTCGTTCACGGCGACGTTGCCGACGTCCTACTCCGCCTTCCTCGGCGTCGAGTTCGACCTACAGGCATTGGTCGATACCGTAGTCGGCCCGCGGCTGACGAACGCGCGCCGGGCGGTCCTCCTCGGCTATTGAGTCCGGCGCAGGCGTCGCGGGCCGGGTGCGGACGCGCGCGCCGGAGCTCGGCTCGGGCGCGTCTCGTGCGCGGCGCGTTCCTTTTCGCAGGGGAACGCGCGTCGCTTCCGTCTTTGGTCAGCGGATCGCGGCGATCGCGGCGGCGTAGTCGGGCTCTTGCGTGATTTCGGGGACGAGTTGGCTGTGGACCACGCGTCCCGCGGGATCGACCACGACGACGGCGCGGGCGAAGAGACCGGCGAGCGGACCCTCCGTCATCGTGACGCCGTAGGCCGCGCCGAAGTCTTGACCGCGGAACCAACTCGCCGTCGCGACGCGATCGATGCCTTCTGCGCCGCAGAAGCGCTTCGGCGCGAAGGGCAGATCCTTCGACACGCAAAGGACCGCCGCGTTCGGCAGTTTCGCCGCTTCTTGGTTGAAGCGGCGGACCGACGTCGCGCAGACGCCGGTGTCGACGCTCGGGAAGACGTTCAGCACGAGGTACTTGCCGGCGTAGTCCTTGAGCGTCGCCGCGCCGAGGTCGTTCTTCGTGAGGGTGAACTCAGGCGCTTTCGCGCCGACTTTGGGCAGTTCGCCGCCGGTCGCGACGGGCGTGCCCTTGAATGCGGTCTTGGCCATGTCGTTTCCTTCTTCGAGACCTACCGGTCCGACTCAGACCTCGATCGGAGGGAGCGTGCAGCAGCCGCGGCCGCTTTGGCAGTCGCGGACGTTGGCGGGCAGGTCGTCGGGGCCGAGCGGCAGGTGCGTCTTGAGGCACCAGTAGATCGCCGTCGAGCTGCCTTCGGCGTCGGGGTGCCGACGCCAATCGACCGTCAAGAACATCGTCTTCGTGCGGAGCTCGGGGCAGATGTGGTCGCCCAAGCGGTTGGGCGTGCGGCCTTCGGCGGTGTCTTGCGGGTTCATCAGCGGCTCCTTGCGCGGTCCGCCGCTTGTTTCAGCGCGCGCTTCACGCAGACCTTCAAGAGTTGCACCTTGTACGCGTTGTCGCGAAGCGGCGTCGCGCCCTCGGCGGCCTTTTCGCCGGCGGCGGCGAACGTCTCCGCGGACGGGGCCTTCCCGACGAGGAACGCTTCGACCGCGGCGAGTCGCATCGGCGTCGGCGCCACGGCCGAAACGACGACGCGCGCCTCCGTGATCTTAGCCCCGTCGATCGCGAGCCGGACGCCGCACGACGCAAGCGCCCAGTCGAACGAGTCCTTCTCGTTCACCTCGTAGTAGGCCGACGCCTTGGCGGGACCCGCTTCGAACGAGACGGCCTCGATCACTTGAGCGGGCGTGAGCACGTGCTCTTTCTTGACGTCCGTCTCCGGAGCGACGAAGAACGCATCGAACGCGAGTTCGGACGCCTTGCCGTTCTCCGAAACGTGGATCTTCGCATCGAGCGCCCAAAGGATGGTCGCCAGATTGCTCGGGTGCGTCGCCGCGCACTTCGTGTTGCCGAAGATCGCGAGATACTTGTTCTCACCGGTGATGCCGAAGCACTCGGAGCCCGTCTTCTTCAAGCAGTCGTAGGTGTCGTTCCGGAAGTACCAGCAGCGCGGGCGCTGGCCGAGATTGCCGCCGAGCGTGCCGCGGTTGCGGACGAGCGGGGTGGCCGTCTCGCGCGCGGCCTCGCCGACGCCGGGAGCGGCGGCGCCGAGTTCGGCGTTTTCCGCGATGTCCGTGAGCGTCGTCAGGGCGCCGATCTTCAGGCGGGAGCCTTCCTTCGTGACCCCGGAAAGTCCGGGGATCGAAAGCAGGTTCACGAGCGCCGCGGGATCCGCGACGCCTTCTTTGACGCGGTCCAAGAGCTCGGTGCCGCCGGCCTTGAGCATTGCTCCCGCGCGGGCCATGGCGGCGGACGCCTCGGCCGTCGTGCGCGGCAGCACGTAGTCGAAGTTCTTCACTTGCCGCCTCCTTGCTTCGCGTTCGCGAGCGCTGCCAAGACTTTGTCCGGAGTCATCGGGATCTGCCACACGCGGACGCCGAGCGCGTTATGCACCGCGTTCGCGATCGCCGCCGCCGGAGCGACGGCCGGCCCTTCGCCGAGACCCGCGAGACCGACGTTGTTCGCGCCCATGTTGACGTCCGTCAGCACGACCTTGATGTCCGGCATGTCTTTCGGGCCCGCGATCTTGTAGGACTCGAGATCGGCGTTCAGTTGCTGGCCTTTGTGGCGATCCAGCACGCGCTCTTCGAAGAGCGCATACGAGAGGCCTTGGATGACCGCGCCGTTCACTTGGCTCTCGGCCGTTCCGGCGTTGATGATCGTGCCCGCGTCCTGCATGGCGAGGAAGCGGAGCACGCGGACCTTGCCCGTCTCCGTGTCGACTTCGACCTCGGCGAAGTGGACGCCGCCCGTGTTGCCTTCGAAGTTCGCGTGGTTCCGCTCGCGCGTCCCGAGGACTTCGATGGCGTCGGCTTCGATGAGCTTGCAGGCGTCGAGCCAGCCGAGCGACTTGCCGCCGCTCTTCGCGACGATCTTGCCGCCCTTCAGCACGTAGTCTTCGGCGTCGCCGCCGAGCTTCGTCGCGACGAGCTTCCGGAGTTCGGCGCCCGCGGAGAACGCCGCCGTCCGCGCCGCCGGCATGATCGTCGGCGCCGTGACGGAGCCGCCGGACGCCGGGCCGACCGGGTCGTTCGTGTCGCCGATGAACGCGGTGACGCCGTCGAGCGGCAGACCGAGTTCTTCGGCCGCGGTCATCGCCATGATGGTGCGCGTGCCGGTGCCGATGTCCTGCGCGCCGTTCCGGATCTCGACCGAGCCGTCCTTGCGGATGCGGCAGAGACACGTGGCCCCGCGGCCGCCGAGTTGGAACCAGACGGCCGACGCGACGCCGATGCCGCGCTTGACCGGGCCGGAATCCGCGCCGTTCTTCTTCCGCTTCGACCAGCCGAAGAGTTTCGCGCCTTCGTCGTACTGGAACTGACGGATCGGATGGTCGTCGTTCTTCTTCCGCAGTTCGAGCGGATCCATGCCGATCGCTTCGGCCGCCATGTCGAGGATGGCCTCCATGGCGAACGAACCTTGCGGATGGCCGGGCGCGCGGAACGCGGCCGCCGGACCGGCGTTGGTCGAAACGCCGTAGTCGGCCTCGGCAACCGGGCCGACGTCATAGATGAGCGGGTTGCGCGCGCCGCTGCCGCCGCCGCCGACGCCGCCCGTGCCGTACTTGTCGACGCGGTAGCCGCCGAGCTTGCCGTCTTGTCCGACGGCGAGGCTCATCTCCTGCACGGAGTCCGGCCGGTTGCCGCCCGTCATGTGCTCTTCCTTGCGGTCGAGCATGAACTTGCAAGGACGATTGAGTTCTTTGGCGATCTGGCCCGCAGCATGGCCGAACTGGCCGAGACCGAACTTGGCGCCGAAGCCGCCGCCCATGTAGTGGGTGATGACTTGGACGTCCGATTCCTTCATCTTGAAGGTGCGCGCGAAGTCGCCGCGGACGCTGAAGGTGCCTTGGGTCGAGGCCCACACCTTCGCCTTTCCGTCGTCGAGGAACTGCACGACGACGCCCTTCGTCTCCAAGGCCGAGTGGGTCTGCACCTGCGTGCGCGCCGTGCCGCTGACGACTTTCGCCGCCTTGGCGAACGCCGCGTCGACTTCGGCCTTTTTGTCGGCTTCGAAGCCTTGGCCGTTCTTGTTCGACTTCTGATTGGCGTTGACGATCGGCGCGCCTTCAGCCAGCGCTTGATCGAGCCGCGCCGCGTGGGGGAGGACTTCGTACTCGACCTTCACCGCGCGTACGCCGGCTTCGAGCGCCTGCTTGGTTTCGGCGGCGACGACGGCGACGGCCGCCCACGGGAACTTGACGTTCTTCGAGCCCCACTCCATGGCGTACACGACGCCCGGGATCTTCTTGGCGGCTTCGACGTCGATCGACAGCACCTTCGCCGCTGCGTACGGCGCACGGACGAATTTGCCGTAGACCATGCCGGGCAGGTTGATGTCGTAGGTGTACTTGGCGCGGCCGGTCGCCTTCGCGACGGCGTCCAAACGCGCGGGCTTCGTGCCGACCACCGCGAACTTGGTGTCCAAGTCCCACGGAATCGGCTGGCCCGCCTTGACCTCGACTTCGATCGACTTGGTCGGTCCGCCGCGGATGCCGACTTTCACCTTCAGTTTCTCAGGGGAGTCGCTCATGTCACTTCGCTCCCTTCATCAGCGCGGACGCCCGGTCCACGGCGCGGAAGATGTTGGCGTAGGTGCCGCAGCGGCAGATGTTGCCGGAGAGCGCCGTCTTCGTGTCGTCGAGGGTCGGCGTCGGGTTCTTGGCGAGGAGCGCGGAGCAGCTCATCACCATGCCCGGCGTGCAGAAACCGCAGTGCATGCCGTCTTCTTCGCAGAACGCCTGCTGGACGGGGTGCAGTTTCTCCGGGGTGCCCAGACCTTCGACGGTCGTGACCTTCCGCCCCGCGCAATCGACGGCGAGGAGCAGGCAGGAATTGACCGCCTTGCCGTCGAGGTGGACGGTGCAAGCGCCGCAGGAGCCGCGGTCGCAGACCTCTTTGGCTCCGGTCAGGTCGAGCTTGTCGCGGAGGAGGGCCAAGAGCGTGACGCCGGTGCCGACTTGCACCGTCTTCGCCTCGCCGTTCAGGGTGAAGGCGACTTCGGCCTCGCCCTTAAGGACCGGCGGGTCGTCGAGGCGCGGCGTGCGCGCGACGGCGGTGCCGCCCAATCCCGTAGCCGCGGCGACGGCGCCGGAAACTTTGAGGAAGCCGCGACGCGATACCGCGCCGGACTTTGAAACGTCCGAATCCTTCATGAAGGTGACCTCGGTGGAGGCCGGGATCATACCCGAGGGCGCCGGCTGCGTTTCGCGGCGCCTGCCGACGCAAAGGCTTGACGGGGCGGGCGTGCGGGCGGCAACATCGGGGCATGCAGGATGCGACGTGTTCGATCGTGGTGACGCGGATCTTGCTGTTGACGGTCGCGGCGACGGCGGTGGTCGTTTTCCCCGGTCATACGGGGGCGATTTGGCGCAACATTTTGCTCCAAGCCGGAGCGGCTGCGGCGATCACGGCGATCCTCGTCGCTAAGGTCGGCCAAGACTGGCGGCGATTCGGCTGGCCGCTGCTCGCATGGGTCGTTCCCGCTCTCCTCGCCACGGTCTTCGCCGTCGATCTCGAGCGTAGTCTCTGGGGGAGCCCCTACGCGGGCGGCGGTCTTCTCGGGGTTTTCGGCGGCGCCGGACTCGCCTTGGCCGTCTCTTTGCAAGCGGACGGCGCCGTTCCCCGTGTCCGGCTCTTGTTGGCCGGTCTCCTCCCGGCGCTCGTCGGGTTCACACTGCTGCAGACTTTCGGTTTGGATCCGCTCGCGGAACGGGCGTCGCCGTTCGGCGGGGCGGTCCGCGGGCCCTTTTCGGACGCGGTCGGATGCGGCGGGTTCTTGGCGCTCGGGGCGGCGTTCGTCTTCGGCGGGGCCTTCGACCCGCAGGAGCCGGCTTTGCGGCGAAAAGTTTATGCGGCGATGCCTGCGATCTCAGGCGTCGGCATCTTCCTCGCCGGCGTGCGCGGTCCTTTGGTCGCTATGGCGGCCGGCGTGCTCACGATCAGCGTGTTGTCCGCTTGGGCGACCGGCAAGCGGAAACGCGCGAAAATCCGCGCATTTTTTGGCATAGCGGGGCTGCTTTTCGTGCTTTCGCTGGTCCGAGGAAACCCGGAGCGGCCGAGTCCGCTGCTTGGAGTCGTCACGGAAGCCGGAGCGGCGCGCGACGGTCTTCACGCGGCGGCCGGGCGGGTCGTCAGCGCGGCGCCTTGGTGGCGAATCGCCATCGGACACGGTCTGGACGGCGCCGCAGGGCTCGCCGCGTTCCGCAGGGCGGACCCGGGTGTCGCGATCGACGAACTCGATCCGCGCTACGACCGGCTGCGGAGTTTCCTGCATGAGAAACTCATCACGGAAGGTTGGGTCGGGCTCGGCGCGTTCACTTTGCTGCTCGCGTATCTCCTCGTCGTCGGCGTGAAGATGCGTCGCACCCCGCGCTACGGGCCGTTCGGAGCGATCGCCGCGTACGTCGTCCACCGGATGACCAATGCGACATCTCCCGAAGTCGAACTCCTGTTCGCGGTCGCCGTCGGGTTCCTGCTTCGTCCGCGCGCGGACGCCGTCGCCACGGATCTCGGCGCGTTCGGCGCCCTGCGGATGGACGCACGCAACATCGGCGGGCTCGGCGCCTGCCTCTTGCTTTGCGGCATCGGAGCGGCGGTCACGTTGACTCCGGTGACGCTGCTACTGACGGTCGCCGTGGTCTACCTGCTCTTGTGCTTCGGGCGCCCCGAGCCTTTGCGGATGGCCGCGTTCGTCGTCGCGCTCGGGGTCGCGGCGTTCTGGAGGGGACCGGCCGGCCGAATCGCGGCGCGCGACGCGGTGCGACCGGCGTTCGCTCCGAGCGGTTCGACGGTCCCGGTCGGACTTCCCGTATCGCATGCGCACGGCGCCGTCGTCGATTCCGCCGGAGCGGCTTACGTCGCCCGGATCGCCGGGAGGCCCTCCGCAGCGTTCGAGTACGCAACCGCGTCCACCTTGGCGCGAAACTCCGGCGACACGGCCTTAGCCGCCGAACTCCTAGGCCGCGCCGCTCGCGCGGCCCCGCAGGATCGCCGACTGCAGGCCATGGCCGCGGGCTTGAGTCCCGGCAAAGACTTCCTTCCGGCGACCTTAAGCGCAGCCGTCGCCGCGACGGAGGCGTATCCGTGGGATGTCGACGCGTGGCGGGCCCTGATCCGCCTCCGCCGGTCCGGCGGAGACTTTCCCGGCGCCGAAGCTGCGACGGCGCGGCTCCTTCAGGCGGCGGAGTCGGTGCGGCTATTCGCCGATCCGGCGTATGCCGCGAGGCTTGCCTCCGCGGCTCTGGAAGCCGCGGCTGCCGCAACTGCCGCCGCCGCCTCCGCACCGGAATCGCGGCGCGGAAAGTAGCGGCTTCGGTCGTGGTTTCGTACGCCGACTCGCGCACGGCGGCAGGCGAATCCCAAGGTGTCGATGCGGCAAAGCCGGTTGAACGTCCAAGGGGGCGGCCCGGCGCTTCCGAGGTTCCCTGCCGCGGGATAGAGTTCCGGACTTTTCCACGCCCCGTTCTCCTCCCGCATTGCCTTTGGGAGCCCTCGTGACCACCGCCAATCCCGCTCTGAAGTCTTGGGTCGACGAAGTCGCCGCGCTGACGAAGCCGGACCGCATCCATTGGGTCACCGGCTCCGAAGAGGAGAACAAAAAACTCCTCGGCGAAATGTGCGAGTCGGGCGTCATGAAGCGCCTGAACGAGAAGAAGTACCCGGGCTCGTACTTCCACCGCTCGGACCAGAGCGACGTCGCGCGCACCGAACACCTGACGTTCATTTGTTCGCACCACAAGGACGACGCGGGTCCGAACAACAACTGGATGTCGCCCGCCGAAGGCAAGGCCAAAGTGGCTCCGCTTTTCGCGGGCGCCATGAAGGGCCGCACGATGTACGTCATCCCGTACGTCATGGGCCCGATCGGCTCGCCGATCTCGAAGGTCGGCGTCGAACTGACGGACAGCCCGTACGTCGTCGTCAACATGCGCATCATGACGCGCATGGGCGACGCGGCGCTGAAGCAACTCGGCTCGTCGACGGACTTCGTCCGCGGCTTGCACTCGCTGGGCGACCTCTCGCCCGACCGCCGCTTCATCATGCACTTCCCGGAAGAGAAGCTCATCTGGTCGATCGGCTCCGGGTACGGCGGGAATGCGCTCCTCGGCAAGAAGTGCCACGCGCTCCGCATCGCCTCCGTGCAGGCGAAAGAAGAGGGCTGGTTCGCCGAGCACATGTTGATCCTCGGCCTCGAAAGCCCCGCCGGCGAAACCAAGTACGTCGCGGCGGCCTTCCCGAGCGCCTGCGGCAAGACCAACTTGGCGATGCTCGTGCCGCCCAAGGCCGTCGCGGGTTGGCAGATTTGGACCGTCGGCGACGACATCTGCTGGATGCGCGTCGGCCCGGACGGCAGTCTCCGCGCGATCAACCCGGAAGCGGGCTTCTTCGGCGTCGCGCCGGGCACCGGCGAGAAGACCAATCCGAACGCCTTGGCCTCGCTCCGATCCAATTCGATCTTCACGAACGTCGCCCTTACGGCGGACGACTGCCCGTGGTGGGAAGGCCTCGGCGCGCCGCCTGAGACGGCGACCGATTGGAAGGGCCAACCCTGGAAGAAGGGCTCGACCGAGAAGGCCGCGCACCCCAACTCCCGCTTCACGGCGCCCGCGAAGCAGTGCCCGTCGATTTCTCCGAAGTGGGAGGATCCGGCCGGCGTGCCGATCTCCGCGATCATCTTCGGCGGCCGCCGCGCGCGCACCGCGCCGCTCGTCTACGAAGCTTTCGACTGGAATCACGGCGTCTTCGTGGGCGCGTCCGTCGCGTCCGAGACGACCGCCGCGCAGTCGGGCGCAGTCGGCGTCGTGCGCCGCGATCCGATGGCCATGCTTCCGTTCTGCGGATACAACATGGCCGACTTCTTCGCGCACTGGCTCCGCATGGGCCGGAAGATCCCGAACGCCCCGAAGATCTTCCACGTGAACTGGTTCCGCCAGGGCCCCGCGGGCGAATTCCTGTGGCCGGGATTCGGCGAGAACATGCGCGTCCTCCAGTGGATCCTCGGGCGCTGCTCCGGGACCGCGAAGGCCGTCGAAACCCCGATCGGCCTCCTGCCGACGAAGGACGGGATCGACTTCAACGGTCTCGGCCTCACGCCCGCCGTGGTCGACGAACTTCTCTCGGTCAACCGTGAGGATTGGAAGGCCGAAGCGAACGGTGTGGCGGAATTCTTCGCCAAGTTCGGCTCGCGTCTTCCGAGCGAAATGGGCCTCGAGCGCGAGAAACTGGTCAAGCGCCTCGGTTGACGTTTTAAGGCGGCCGCTGCATGCTCTGTAGAGCGGCGGCGGCCGTCGTGCGTTTTGCGCCGTCCGCCCCGCGGACCGCCCTATGAAGAACGTCGACGTCGTCAAAGAGCTCTATCGGTGCGTGCGCGAGCAGGACGACGCGGGATTCCGTCGCGTAGTCACGGACGATCTCGAGTGGGTGCAGTGCGCGGGCTTTCCGGGCGGCGCGGTGCGCCATGGCGCGGACGAAGTCCTCTCGGGCGTGCTCCGCGCCAACCGCGAGCGCTGGAACGGCTTCGCCTACGAAGTCGAGCGCATGTTGGATGCAGGCGACTCGGTCGTAGTCCTCGGCCGTTATTCCGGCCGCGCCGGAACGACCGGCAAGCCGATGTCCGTCGTCGCCGCGCACGTCTACGAGCTCGTCGGCGGCAAGGTGCGCCGCTTCCTCATGTACGCCGACACCGCCCCGATGCACGACGCGCTGCGCTGACGCGGCGGCGGGGGATCGCGGGGCGCGCGTCGGACGCGCGCCCCGCGACCGGAGCGGCATCAGCCGTTCGTCGCGATCGCGTCGACGTTCGCGCCCGTCGCGACGCCGAGGACCGAAAGGTCGAGCACGAGCGTCGACGAGCCCGTCGTCGTAGCGCCGAACGTGCCCGCGAAGCGGCCGATATCTTCGTCGTCGCCGCTCGCGCCGGGCGCCGAGAACGCGCCCGTCGTCGAGAAGAGCAGGCGGCCGAGCGAGTCGAAGCCGATCGCGTCGAGGTCCTCTCCGCTTGCGTCGGAGAAACCGACGTCCGAACCGTCGAAGTGCAGCGTCCACGTGCCGGCCGTCGTCGAACCGAGGGCCGTCGGGGCGAAGCGCAGCACGTCTTCGTCGTTCAGGCCTGAGAGTCCCGTCACCGAAGGATTGCCCGTCGTGCTTAGGTAAATGGCGCCGTCCGCGCCGACTGTGAACGCGTCGATCTGCTCCGAATTCTGCGTCAAGCCGACGTCCGCGCCGTCGAAGTAGAAGCTGAACGCGCCCGCCGTCGTCGCGCCGAGCGACGTCGGCGCGAACCGCACCGCTTGGCGGTAGGTCACGCTCGTTCCGCTCGGGCCGCCGGTCAGCCCCGGCACCGTCGTCGTCGCCGTTGAGAACGACAGCACGAGGTCGCCGCCGGGCAGGATCCCGAAGCCGGTGACGTTCGACGTGACGCCGACGTCGCTGCCGTCGAAGTACATCGACCACGTTCCTGTGCCGACGTCGTAGGCCACGACGTCTTCGTCCTCGACCGTGCCGACGCCGGGGACCGTGGTCGCGGCGTTGAACGACAAGTAGTAGGTCTGCGGGGCGGTCACCGTGACGTAGCCGGTCTTCACCTCGCCGTCGGAACCGGCCGGGCCGGAGGCCGTCAGCGTGACCGTGTACGAACCGACCGTCGCATAGACGTGCGTCGGGTTCTGCAGGGTCGACGTCGCGCCGTCGCCGAAGTCCCATGACCAGCCCGTGACGGAGCCCGCGGAGGTATCGCTGAAGTTCACCGTCAGCGGCGCGGGGCCCGACGTGGCGCTCGCCGTGAAGTTCGCCGTCGGCGCGACCGGGGCCGACGACAGGTTGTAGACGACCAACGCGAAGTCCTGATCGGTGGAGTCCCCGTTGCCGGGGACGCCGTCGCCGGCGATCGTCGCGGCGGTCACGGTGACCGTGATCGAACCCGACGTTCCCGCCGGGAGGAAGACCGATTCGAGGTTGTTCTTCGCGTCGGCCGTACCTCCCGTCGTCGAGTTGGCCCCCGAGAAGACGTTGCCGAGGTACGTCGTGCCGTTGACGACGACCGTCAGGTTCAGATTGTTGATGTAAGGCGCGCCCGTGGTCGGGCCGGGGGCGTCGGTCCACGCCAACGAGACGCGCACGGGCTGGCCCGTATCGACGACCGATCCGGAGATCGAATACGTCGCGCCGGTCGCGCCGAGTACGGTCGACTGATCGACGACGTGCCGGGCGACGCCGTCGAGCGCGCGGCCCATGTTCGCCCGGCCCATGCCTTGGTTGTTGCTCGGCAACGTGTCGTTCGCGCCGACGCCGTTCATGTGCGTCGCCGCGTTCGTGAGCCACGCCTTCTGCAACGCCGGGCTCGGCGCCGTCAGGCTCTGGTTCAGGAACCGTTGGCGGAGGAGCGCGGCCGCGCCCGCGACGGCGGGAGCCGAGTGGCTGGTGCCGCTCGACCAGCCGTAGAGCGTCGAGCCCGCGGGCCAGAAGTTGTTGCAGACGCCGCCGCCCGCGTAGTTCGACTGCGGGATCCCGGCTTGGATGTGCGTGCCGGGCGCGCAGATCTCCGGCTTTACGCGGCCGTCGCCGCCCGAGCTGTTGACCGGCCCGCGGCTCGAGAACGCGATGATGTCGTCCGCGTCGTTCGCACCGGTGTTGCCGATGCCGCAGCCGTCCGTGCCCGTCTGGCGGAAGTTCTCGCTTGCGCCGACGGTGATCACGTTTTTCGCCGTACCCGGCGTGCTGACGGTGTTCGAAGTCGATCCGTCGTTGCCGGCCGCGAAGACGACGGCGAGCTCTTGCAGCCCGGCCGTGCCCGTCTGCGCATCGCGCACGATGAAGTCGTATTCCTGCGAGTAAGCGTCGTAGTCGGGGATCGGCGCGCCCGTGAAGGTGGTGTAGCCCCACGAGTTGTTGCTGATGCGCGCGGTCAGACCGTACGCCGTGTTTTCATAGGACGTCGACGTCGCCGCCGTGGATCCGAAGATCGCCGTGACGCCGACACGAGCCCAGGGCGCGATGCCGAGGCCGTAGTTGTAGCCCGAGGCGTCCTCGTACGTCGCGCCGGTGTTCGAGTTGAATCCGCCGACGATGTGCGCGTTGAGGAAGCCGTGGCCCGCTTGCGAGGCGCTCTGGGCCGTCGGGTTCAGCGCGAACGCGACGCGGCCGTTCGGAAGGTCGGGGTGGCCCGTGAGGCTCGGGGCGTCGTCGACCACGTTGACCGCAAACGTGCCGAACTGCGTCGCGTCGAAGCCCTGCGTCGCGAGCCACGCGAGGTAGCCGGGCGCGGTCGGACCCGTCGCATTCACGTTGCCGGCGACGATCTGGCCCTGCGCTTCGTCGTTCGGGCGGCGTACGCCGCGCGGTTCGATCGAAAAGATCTCAGGGCGCCGCGCGAGTTCGAGGAGCGACAGGACGGGCAGATCCGCCTCGACGTTCACGTACGGCCCGACGCGCCACGATTGGACGATGCGCGTCGCGTAGGCCGCGACTTGTTCGAGCGCCGCCTCGACGCCCGGGCCGTCGACGAGCTGCACGACGACGGGCGCTACGCCCGGAGCGCCGCGCAACGCGGCATCGCGCAGTCCCGGCGCGAGCCGGTATCCCGGCTCGTACACGCCGACGTGCCGCACGAAGGGCAGCACGGCGGGAAGGGCGGGCAGGAGTTCGGCGCGGGCCGGATCGACCGCGATGACGAACGCTCCGTGCGGCATGTATTGGCGGAACCGCGCGCCGAAGAGGTCGAAAGCGGCGAGCCAGTCTTCGCGCACCGGCCCGACGAACTGGACGAGGAAGAGCCCCGCCGACGGATCGAGGCGTCCTTGCGGGTCGAACCGTTCCGCGGGTGCGAGCGCGCCCTCAAGTTCCCATGGACGCGCGCCGTCGAGCGTGCGGCCGTTCAGCGCGACGAGATCGTGCGCATCGTCGATCGGCAGGCCGAGAGCGAAGAACGCCTCACGGGAGGCCGCGAGCCTTTCGTCGAGACGGAACAAGACGAACGCGCCGTAGTCGTACTCGGCGAAGACGACGCCCGAGCCGCGCACGGCCGCGAAGGCGGGCGAGTCCGGCGAGACGATCGCCGAATGGAGCGGCCCCGGACCGACGCGGACGTCGGGCAGGAGGGCGGCGTCGGTTTTCGGGGAGAGTTCGAGCTGGGCAACGGCGAACGGGACGAGCAACAGGAAGGGTAGCGCTCGACGGAGCATCGCTTGTTTCTCCGAACTGGTGTGCGAAACGGCATGGCCGTCCCCGCGGGGAAAACGGGGAGCGTCGCCGACGGCAAAGGCGGCGGACCGTGATTGCACCCTGAGTCGCTTCGGAGCGCAACTGCCCCCCCCGAGAAATCGCCGCATTCGATCCTCGACGATCTCGACGTCGTCTGATCGACGCCCGACCGGA